>JGI20207J14881_1000785_pt1 | contig 11336 bp, 10 predicted proteins | sample NGESurdeep092012_4_FD_14881 | JGI IMG/M metagenome (IMG submission 14881)
GGACGATCGTCGTGTTGTTGCCCACGCGGAGCTTGTGTCTCATGGAGGCCAACATGTCGGTGCCCACGCGGAGCTTGTGTCTCATGGAGGCCAACATGTCGGTGCCCATGATGATGTGGCCATTCAAAATTGGCAGTTGAATGTTCATTATCTGCGAATTCTCCTCGTCGCTTAAGGGCTGACCACCAGGCATGTCAGAAAAGCGCACTATTGGCGCNGCGTACGTCGTGTGGAACACCGACGCGTAGAACTCGAACGCTTCTTCGGTGTTGCCCATGAAGTTCAGGTAGGTACAGACACGGCTCATGATGCCTCTATTCCTTGCTGGTTCGCTCACTTTACGTCAGGAGCACGGCCCCGCGTGTTTGTCCGCAAAGATGGGGGGGTGCGTTCACGACCCAGTCACATACTTTTCGACCTCGACGGTACTCTGGCGGACTCCTCGCAGGGTATTCTCAGTTCCTTTCGCGCGACGCTCGAGCAAATCCACCTCGAGGCGACCGACGAACTGTTACGACGACTCATCGGGCCGCCGCTGGGCGAATCGTTTCGACACTTGGGCGTCGCCGACGAGGACGTCGACCACGTGGTCGACGTCTACCGGGAGTTTTACGCCGAGCGTGGCGTCCACGAAGCGCGGCTCTACGACGACGTCGCGACGACGCTAGAAGCGCTCTCTAGCGAAGGAGTTCACTTGGGGGTCGCGACAGCCAAGCGCATCGACTTTGCGCGTCAGATGCTGGGATCTTTGGGCGTCAAACATTTCTTCGACGACATCGCCGGCGCCAGCGTGGACCTGCGCATTACGTCGAAGTTCGACATCATGTCCCAGATGCTGAGCGGGTGGGGGGTGGGCGAGTCACCCGACGTGTGGATGGTGGGGGACCGACACTTCGATATGGTCGCCGCCGGCGCACACGGCGTATCCGCGGTGGGTGCCCTCTGGGGATTTGGCAGTGCGGACGAACTTCGTGGCGCTGGCGCGCACTGGCTCATCGCGCGGCCACCCGAACTACTGGGTGACGAGACCGAAGGCGGCTCGCCGGCGTGTCTACTGGATGAAGTCTGTGAAGTGTGCGGAAAGATCGACGACTCGTCACACTTTCGCCATAGTTCTGACACGTCGGGCGAAGTCGCTGCGTCGTGACGTGTTTCGCGTGTCGCGGGACCAACCCTTTGTGAACTTCGCCACGGTACGATGGGTCGACCGAGAGTAGCGAGAGGGCTATGCAACGCAAGAGTGGCGGCGATAGCGAACGCCAACGGGTGCCTCAACCACTGATCAAGAAGCGAATCGCGTCGGGTCGCGGCGCGATGGAACAGCCCAACATCACTCACGACGGTGATGCAGCGTTGACCCCGGTTTTTTGGGTAGCCATCGTCGTGACCGGCGTGGCGACGGGTCTCTTCGGAGCGGGTCTCATGGCGCTCCTGCAGTTCGTCGAGAAGTTGGCGTTCTCCTACCACGGGGGGAGCTATCAAAATGCCGTGGCCGCGACGTCGAATCTGCATCGTGTCACCACGTTGGTGTTGGCTGGTGTGGTCGGGGCAGCGGGTTGGTACCTGGTGCGTCGGTACCTGAGCCACGAAAGGTCCGAGATCGACGACGCCTTGTGGAACGGCGACGGTGAATTGGGTCTTCGTCGGAGTCTGGCGACGTCGCTGATCTCCGAAGTGGTCATCGGCATGGGTGCCTCGGTCGGGCGCGAAGCCGCCCCCAAATTGATGGGCGGCGCGTCGGCCAGTGTCCTCTCGCACTGGCTTCATCTTTCGCTCGCGCAAAAGCGTCTCTTAGTCGCGTGCGGCGGGGGAGCCGGACTCGCCGCGGTGTACAACGTGCCCCTCGGAGGAGCCATCTTCACGGCCGAAGTCATGCTCGGCAGCTTCGCACTACCCACGGTCTTGACGGCGCTGGCGTGTTCGCTCATCGCGACCTTCACCGGTTGGATCTTCCTACCCAGTCGCGCGACGTATCCCAACATCCCGACTTATCACTTCAGCGGATCCATCATGGTCTGGTCGGTCGTCGCCGGGATCGTCATTGGATTTCTCGCCGTGGCGTACGTTCGATTAATCGGCTTCGTGTCGGCGCGCCGCGCGAAGGGCACCACAATCTTATGGCTCCTGCCACTCACGTGTGCGGTGGTCGGCGTCCTCGGATTTTGGTATCCCCAACTCTTTGGTAACGGCAAGGACATGGCGGCCAACGCCTTTCTCGGCGTGGGCAGCCTGGGCGTGCTCTTCGCACTGTTCGCACTGAAACCCCTCGTCACTGCCGCAATGTTGGGGAGTGGGGCGGCGGGCGGCGTCTTCACGCCGTTCCTCGCCACGGGTGCGGCCCTGGGCGGTTTTCTCGGCCTAGCGTGGATTCACTTCTGGCCGGGAACCCCGGCGGGCGCTTTCGCCTTGATTGGTGCCGCCGCCATGATTGGCGCGTCCATGCAAGCGCCCCTGGCTGGGTTGGTCCTCGTACTAGAGCTCACCCACGGGGGCTTCGACCTTGTGATCCCCATGATGACTGCGACCGCTCTGGCGACGTTGATCGTGCGTCAAATCGACGGGTACTCGATCTATTCGGCGCGTCTGCCGCAGCGAAGCGAATGACGACCACCCTCTCGATCCGCGTGCGGCCCGGCCGCGAGAGCGACGCGATGTTGTTACGGGCCATCCGCCTCGAGGCGCTGGCCGATTCCCCCGATGCTTTCGGCGAGATCTACGACGAGTGCGCCGCATGGAACGACGACGTGTGGGCGAGCAAGGCGAGGAAGTGGAATTTCTACCTCGCCGAGATGGACGGGGAAGTCGTGGGAATGGCGCGGGGTGAAGCGCACCAAGATGAGCCCGACGTTCGTTACCTCTTTGCGATGTACGTGTCGCCCGCAGCCCGCGGCACGGGGGTCGCCACTTTGCTCCTAGACACCGTGAGTGCCTGGGCCGCGGCCGAAGGGGTCGACGTGCTGTATCTCTACGTGTCGGTGCGAGCACTACGAGCTCGAGCCTTTTATTCCAAGTTGGGCTTCGTCGAGAGTGGTGAATCGGTGACCATGGACCGCGACGTCTCGTTGGTGTGCGACGAGATGCGACGTGACGTGAGCGACTTTGCTTTTCACGCACGTCGCGTTGAGGCGAGTGAGCTCTACGATCTACGCCTGCGAATTCTGCGTGAAGGGCAAACCGGCGTCGACGTGGCGAACGTTGGTGACGCGCTCGCAACGTCGTTGCACTACGGCGGATTTCTCGGCGAACGTGTCGTGGTCAGCGCGTCGCTCTTCGTCGCAGCGTCACCGTGGTCGCCGCACGAATCGTCATATCAGCTTCGCTATATGGCCACCGACTTCGACGTCCAGGGCAGAGGACTCGCTCGACGACTCATGAATCAGGTCATCGACGACCTGGCACGTCGCGGTGTTCACGAAATATGGGCTAACGCGCGCACTTCGGCACTAAATTTTTATTCCGCGTTCGGGTGCGAAATCATCAAAGATTCACTGTTTATCAGCGCCGAGACAGGAATCGAGCACGTGGTCATTCGCCTCGCCGTGGTCTGACGCGGCCCCCGCCTTGAGTAAGTTGGATGTATGCGCAACCCAATTCGTTATATCGTGGCGGCCGTTATCGTCATTGCCGGCATCGCCATCATCATCGTGGCCCAGGGATCACCGAAGAAAACTCCCTCGACCACCTCTAGTTCGAGCACGTCGACGACGGCCAAGGGGGGACCCATCGCCCCGCTGACCGGGCTCCCCGACCCCGGTGGTGCGGCCCTTAAGCGACCGGCCCTCGTCGTCAAGATCGAGAATGACACGAACTCGCTGCCCCAATTTGGCGTGGACCAGGCGGACGTCGTCTACGAGGAGATCATCAACGGTGGCATCACTCGACTCGCCGCGATCTTCAACCAGAACGACCCCGCCAAGGTCGGACCCGTTCGCTCGGTGCGTCCGACGGACACGCAGATTGTCTGGCCCATCGGTGGCATTTTCGCTTACTCGGGTGGCGCGCAGTACGCGATTGATTCGATCTCGACCGCTCCGGTCAAGCAGGTCGATGAATCGGCGGCGGGTGCGGCGATGTTCCGCGACCCCAACCGTGCCGCGCCCTACAATCTCTACGGCATCACGTCCAAGCTCTTCGCCTTTGGTGGCAAGCCCACCCCACCCCAGCCCCTCTTTCAGTATCGGAAACTCGGCACGCCGGCCGTTGGCCCGACCGTGACGCAACTCACCGTGCCCTTCCCGAGCATCTACCCGATTACGTGGAAGTGGGACGCCACCACCCACTCGTGGGACCGCTACACCCAGTTCGCGGGACTCGACAAGACGGGCACCGGACAGATTGAGTCGCCGAAGAACGTCATCGTGCAGTACGTGACCTACGTCAACGGTATTGGCACCATGGCGTCGTACGCCAACCTCCAAAGCGGCGGGGTCGTTGACGTCTTCACCGACGGAAAAGAAATCACCGGCACCTGGGCCCGACACTCCAAGAGCACGCTGATCCAGTATCTCGACTCCAAGGGCAAGACGATTCGACTGACGCCCGGCCAGACGTGGGTCGACCTACTGGACAACGGTGCCCCGGCGCTCTCAGTCACGCACTAGGTCGGAGCATGCGACAAGGGAACATGTACGGTCCCGACCATACGTTCCTCGGTATTCCCTCGGCCGACCCCGACGACCTCTCGCAGTGGAGTGACGCCAGCGCCGTGATCGTAGGTGCGCCCTTCGACGGGGGCACCTCGCACCGCGCCGGGTGTCGCTTCGGCCCCCAGGCGATTCGCGCGGCCGACTATCTTCCCCACGACGGCAGTCGACCGAGTTTGGCCCTCGGCGTGGACGCCTTGGTAGATACGCGCGTCATGGACCTCGGCGACGTCGTGATGCCCTCGGGGAACACCGAGAGGTCACTGGCCGCGCTCGAGTCGCGCGTGACCCACATCGCCGCCGCCGGGATCGTTCCGATCATTCTCGGGGGCGATCACACCATTGCTCTCCCCGACGTCACGGGAGTGGCGCGTCACGTCGGGTGGGGACGCGTGTCGGTCATCCACTTCGATGCCCACGCCGATACCGGTGACACGCAATGGGGATCGTTGCACGGTCACGGTACGCCGATGCGACGACTCATCGAGTCGGGGGCGTGCCGCGGCGACCGGTTCTTACAGATCGGACTGCGTGGCTACTGGCCCGAACCCGCGACGCTCGATTGGATGGCGGCGCAGGGAATGCGCTCCTTCGAGATGGGAGAGGTCGTCGATCGCGGTGTGGACGCCGTGCTCGATGAGGCCTTCGCTATCGCTCTCGACGACTGCGACGCGGTCTTCTTGTCTGTCGACATTGACGTGGTCGATCCAGGTTCGGCGCCGGGAACCGGTACTCCCGAACCCGGGGGCTTCACGAGTCGCCAGTTGCTTGACGCCGTGCGGCGTGTCGCCACGGAACTCCCTGTGGTGGGAATGGACGTCGTCGAGGTGTCACCTCCCTACGATCACGCCGATATCACGGCGTACCTGGGGAATCGAGTCGTCCTCGAAGCACTCGGTGGACTGGCGTGGCGAGCCAAGTCGGAGCGTGGTGAGGTGGTACGTCAGCCACGCGACCCGCTGCTGGGCGGGCGTTAGTCGAACATCGACGCGAGGATCTCGTCCACCAGTTGGTCGGTGGTGTCGGGGTGTAAGAACGCGAAGCGCGCGACCATCTCGCCTTCCCAGCGCGTGGGAGTGACGAACGCAACTTGGTCGCGCAGCAACTTCTCACTCCACGCGAGATACTGGGCCTCGTTCCACCCGACGCGACGAAAGAGCACGATGGAGAGGCTCGCGGGGCGCACGAGTTCGAGACCGTCGCCCAGCTCGATGCGCGCCGCTGCGCGCTGCGCGAGATCGATGGCGCGCTGGGCTGCGCTCTCGTACGCGCGCACACCGTAGGTGACGAGCGAGAACCAGAAGGGAAGTCCGCGTGCGCGACGCGACAAGTGAATCGCGAAGTCCGAGGGGTTCCAGTCGTAGTGGTCCTCGTCGCCCCCGTGCAGTACGTCGAGGTACCCGGCTTGTTGAGCGAGGAAGTGGCGCGCCAGTGAGGGATCGCGGTACAGGAGTGCGCAACAGTCCAGGGGCCCGAACAGCCACTTGTGCGGATCCACGATGAAACTGTCGGCGTGGCGAATTCCCGACAGTAGGTCGCGTTGACTCGAGAAGAGGGCCGCACCACCGTAGGCGCCGTCGACGTGAAACCACAGATCGTGTTCTCGAGCGAAGCTGCCGAGGCCCTCGAGGTCGTCGACGATGCCGGCGTTCGTCGTCCCCGACGTCGCCACGATGCCGATGACGGTCTCGGGGTGGGAATCAGCGGCAAGCGCCTTCTCGAGGTTGGCCCGGGTGAAGCGGTGGTCGTCGGGCTCGACCAGGAGGGGGTCAATACCCAGAACATGCAGCGCCTTACCAATGCTCGAGTGAGCGTCGGCCGAGATGGCGAATCGCAGTTCGTGCGCGGCGACGTCGGGGCGTCGCGTGCGTCCGACGTCGCGACCGACGGTGAGCGCCGACAGATTGCCACTCGATCCGCCCGAGACGAAAGCTCCGCCCGAACCGGCGGGCATGCCCGCGCGCGCCGCGAGGAACTCGAGCGCCTGGTTCTCGGCGACCACCACACCCGCCGACTCGAGCCAGCTCGTGCCGTTCAGTCCCGAGCACGCGACGACCATGTCAAAGAGGAGCGAATTCTTCGTGGGCGCGTTGGGGATGAAGGCCAAGAAGCGCGGTGAGTCGATGGACACCACGTGCTCGGCCAACTGGTCGCGAAAGAACTCGAGAGTCTCGAGAGGACTACGACCCAGTTCGCTGATCATGCCTTCGAGAGACGGGAGTGGAACGGGGGAATGCATTCCGAAATCCAGGGGAGCATCGTGTTCGAGACGGTCGCGACAGTATTCGAATATTGCGTTCGTGAAAGCCTCGTCGTAGGAAAACATGGGGTGCCTCATTGCACGTCCTTTCGTTGGGCCACTGACCATCGTAGAAGGCGGGACCCGGACGCCCGAGCGCAGCGAACTAACATTGCTCCATGGCGATCACGCGTGTCGGATACTTGGGGCCGGAGGGATCGTTCTCGCACGAGGCCGTCGTCACACTGCCCGACGCGGCACCCGTGGCCTGCGTCTCGATTGCCGACGTACTGGCCGGAGTGGCTGATGGCAGCCTAGATTCGGGGTTGGTGCCGCTCGAGAACGCGATCGAAGGCACCGTCTCGGCCACCATTGACGGCCTGGTCTTCGACTACGACCTGGTGATCGTGCGCGAAGTCATCTTGCCGATCCATATGCACTTACTCGCCAAACCCGGGGTGCGTCGCGAGGACGTCACGCACGTCGCGAGTTACGTGCACGCCCTCGCGCAAGTGCGCGGTTTCCTCACGTCGCTGCCCCACGTGCACATTGATCAGACCACGTCGACGTCCCAGGCCGCGCGAGAGGTCGCGGCGTCGAACGAACCGCGCGCAGCGGTGGGCTCGGCGTTAGCGGGTTCGCTCTTTGGTCTCGAGATTCTGGTAGCTGACATTGCCGATCATCCGGAGAACGCGACACGCTTCGTCGAGGTGGGGCGCGAGTCGATTCCTACGCCCACGGGTCACGACCGCACGTCCATCGTGTGTTTTCAAGACGCCGACCGACCGGGTTCCCTCTACGGAATCTTGGGACGATTCGCCGCACGTGAAATCAACTTGACCAAGCTGGAGAGTCGGCCGACCAAATTGGGTTTGGGTGACTACTGCTTCGTCATGGAGTTCGACGGACACGTCGGCGACGACATCATTGGTGACTGCCTGGCTGACCTGCAGGCGCACCTCGTGCGAGTGAAATTTCTCGGTTCGTACCCGGTGACGGGCGTCGCAGCGACGGATCGTCGCGCGGAGGTCGGTGCGGCCCGCCGATCGGCGGCTGAGTGGATCGCTGCACTGCGTGGTCGAATCCGTGACTGAGGCGTCCGGGCGTTCAGTCGCGCCGTAAAATAAAGAGTCCCAGGTCATCGGCTATATATTTCGAGTCTCTTCGCCGCGGCGCGCGGGACCGACACGAAAATGTTGAAGAAAGTTCACAAAGACACTTGACAACTCCGACAGTCGTCGTTACTTTGTAAGCGGTTACAAAACGTCATTGACGATTTGTACGCAAATTCCTTGGGGGGAAACGAGTGACCGATTCAACGCCGACGATCTACGACGTCGCGGAGCGTGCCGGCGTCTCGATCGCGACGGTGAGTCGGGCTCTCAATTCGTTGGACTCGGTGCGTCCCGCCACCCGTGACAAGGTCTTGTTGGCGATGGAGGAGCTCGCCTTCGTCCCCAACGCGGTTGCCCGAGGACTCTCGATCGGCAAGCACGGCATCTTGGGTCTGGTCTTTACCCGAGTGGTCGGAGAGAACAACGGACTTGCCGTCGAAGAGGCCAGCCTCCTCTACACCGACATCGTCATTCGAGGTGCCGAGACGCGCGCGGCCGAAAAGGGCTACTCGCTGTTGTTGAGCAGTTTCGACGAGACGCACCCGTCGGGCATGAGCGCGCTGCTGAGCCTCACCGGCACGGTGGACGGACTGATCGTGATGGACCGCGTGCTGCACGACGACGACGTTGCCTATCTCGCCCGACGAATTCCCGTCGTCCTGCTCGCGGGTCGTGGTGACTCACCCGCGGCGATCACGATTCGCGTCGATAACGAGAGTGCCATGTCGTCGTTGGCGCGCCACCTCGTCGACGTTCACGCGGTGTCGCGGGTGGGCTTCGTGACCGGAGCCCTCGAGAGTCCCGACGCGACGGCGCGCGCGACGGGCTTTCGTAGTTCGATTGAGGAGCTGGGCGCCACGATGGCCGACGTCGATTTCCTCGAGGCCGATTGGACGTCCGCGGGCGGCGAGGCGGTCATGCGCGCACGCCTCGATTGTGATGAGGACTTGCCCGAGGTGTTCGCGTGCGCCAATGACCAGATGGCGGTCGGCGTGATCTTCGCTCTCCAAGAGCGTGGTCGGCGCGTGCCCGACGATATTCTCGTCACCGGGTTCGACGACATCACGCTGACGCGGTATTTAAACCCGCCACTCACCACGATTCGCCAGTCGGGAGGAGTGCTCGGGTCCGTCGCCGTGGACGCACTGGTGGCCACGCTCGATGGCAACGAGGAGATTGAGCGGACCATCGTGCTGCCCGTCGAACTCGTGGTTCGCGCGAGTTGTGGATGCGCCAGCGACCCCGAAGAGCCACTACGTCAGCTGCATACGTCGAGCCGAGTTCACCATCGAGTCGACGCATGAGGATGCTCGCGCGCCGCCTCTCGTTATACCTCGTGACGGCGTGGGTCGCCATCACCGTCAACTTCCTCTTGCCGCGACTGATGCCAGGTAACCCGGTGCAGACACTGATTGGAAAGATGACCGGGCAGATCACCACGCAGCAGATTCAGGCCATCAAACTTTCCTTCGGCATCGGACTCAATCAGGGATTGTGGAGTCAGTACGTTGGATACTGGCACCAACTGTTCTTGGGCAATCTCGGCACTTCGATCACGCTGTCCTCCCCGGTGTCGACCGTGCTCAAGTCGGCGGTCCCCTGGACGGTCGGATTGATCGGGGTCTCGACGGTACTGAGTTTTCTCGTCGGTACTTTCTCGGGCGCGTTGCTCGGATGGTTCCGCGGGTCGCGTCTCGACTCGGTCATTCCCATCGCCACGTTCTTTCAGGCCGCCCCCTACTTCTTTCTCGGGACGGTCGTGTTGTTGGTGTTCGGTTCGGACCTGCACTGGTTCCCCGTGCTCGGGGCCTACAGTCAAACCGTCACGCCCGGTTGGCACTGGAACTTCATCTTCAGCCTGGTTCGCTACGGCGAACTTCCCGTCCTGACCATTGTGTTGAGTTCGGTCGCCGGATGGATGTTGGGAATGCGCAACATGATGATCACGATGGTCGCCGAGGATTTCGTTTTGATGGCGGTCGCGAAGGGTCTACCTCGACGAAAGGTCATCATGCACGCCGCGCGCAACGCAGTGCTACCGAGTGTCGCGAACCTTTCGCTCGCCATTGGACTCGTTGTGTCGGGGGCACTCCTCGTCGAACTGGTCTTTAATTACCCCGGCGTTGGCAACCTGCTCTTGCAGGCGGTGCTCGATGAGGATTACCCCCTTATCCAGGGAATATTCCTCGTAATCACGATGACGGTGTTGGCCGCAAACCTGCTTGCCGACATCTTCTACTTCATCCTTGATCCTCGAACGAGAACGGAGGCTGCCGTATGAGCGCCGTGCGTCTGCCCCGATCGCCCAAGGTACTTGTCGGCGTCGGCATCGTGGCGTTCTTCACGCTCTTGACGGTGATCGGTCCGTGGTTAGCGCCGGATAACCCCAGTGTCACCGACTTCATTCCGAACCTCGCGCCGTCCGCGCATCATTGGTTGGGCACGACGGCCCTGGGACAGGACATCTTTTCGCAACTGCTCGTCGGCGCGCGCGCCACGATGATCGTGGCCATCGTGGCGGGTGTCGTGGCGACGATTCTCTCGGTCACCGTGGGTGTCGCGGCGGGCTACCTGGGCGGAAAGACGGATGACGGTCTCACGTTGATGTCTAACGTCTTCCTCGCTATCCCCGGTCTGCCGCTGCTGATCGTGATTGACAGTTACCTGCCGCCAAGCGGTCGCTCCAATTCATTCGCTATCGGCCTCATCATCAGTCTCACCGGCTGGGCGTGGGGCGCGCGCGTGTTGCGGGCACAGACCATGTCGCTGCGTAATCGTGATTTCGTGGAGGCGGCGCGCATTATCGGTGAGAGTCGTCGACGCGTCATGCTGTTCGAAATCGCACCCAACCTCTTGCCGGTACTGGCCTCGTCGTTCCTTTTCACCACCCTTTACTCCATCGGTGCCTACGTGACTCTGGCCTACGTGGGTTTGACCTCGACGGCAGTGTGGAACTGGGGCACGATGATGTATTGGGCCCAGGCGAACAACGCTCCGCTCGCGGGTCAGTGGTACTGGTTCGTTCCGCCGGGCATCTGTATCGCCCTCATCGGTACGGGCCTCGCGTTGTTGAACTTCGGAATCGATGAGTTCATCAATCCTCGCCTGCGCTCAGCGGGACTGAGTTCCAAGGTGCGTCGCGCTACCGGGCTCCCGCGTCGCCCGCGACTGGGCTTCACACCCGTCGCGCGTCCCGCCCCACGGGCGATGACTGGCACGAACCCCGCCTCGACGCGAGTCGGAGTCCAGTGATGGACGAGACGATGACAACCGACGCGTCGAACGCGCAGGACACGGTGCTCGAGATCGAGAATTTCTGCGTCGACTACGGATGGGGCG
>JGI20207J14881_1000789_pt1 | contig 11308 bp, 9 predicted proteins | sample NGESurdeep092012_4_FD_14881 | JGI IMG/M metagenome (IMG submission 14881)
TTCTTCGAGGGTCAGATGCTGAGTCGGGCCTTTCACGGCCTCTCGGCTAACTGGTACAACCAAGACGACTGGCTACGAAGCGCCTATCAGATGTACGCCGCAGCGAACCCCGAGATCATCTCGTAACCACGACGCTGGAGCGATTCGACAGCGTCGAGCTATTGGCGCTCGCCGGGCCCCAGAATGACGACGGCGTCAGGGTCCGAGGAACCACGAAGGGCCCGGACCAACAGCGCGACCATACCAAGCCACGCGAACTCCACAAAGCCAATGGCGATCCAGCCGAAGCTGACCACCAACAGGCCCACGAAGAATCCCTTGAGGATGCCAAAGTGGATCATGCAGGCGATCTCCAACGGGAACCACGCGAAGAGCCAGCTCACCATCGGCGCGACGAACACCGTGCCCACACGACGCTGCCAGCCGAGGTAGGCGCCGAGGATCGCCGAGATGCCAAAGCCAATCCACGTGACGACCGACGACGGCGCGACGACGTCGATGAAGAGCACGACCATCATCGCGAGAGCCCACAGGACCATCGGGACCGACACGTTGCCGCGGGCACGGTCTCGGAACTGGATGACGACACCACTCACGCCCCCAACCTAGCGATTCTCTCGTTCCCGTCGGCGGCCGCCACGGTACGCTGGCGAAATGTCCAGCGGCGTCCTCGCGATACTCGGGTCCGGTGAGACCGCACCGGGCATGACCAAGGTGCATCGCGAGATCCTCGCGCCCTTCACCTCACTTGACGCGGTCAACCTCGACACCGCCTACGGATTCCAGTTGAACGTCCCCCAGATGAGCGAGAAGCTCGAGGAGTACTTCAATATCTCCCTGCAGACGAAGCTCACGACGCTGCACTTCGCCTCGTACAACAGGGCCAGTGAACTCGAACGGACACTCTTCAAGCTGCAGGTGCGCCAAGCGAACTACGTCTTCGCCGGGCCCGGGAGCCCAACCTACGCGCTGGCTCAGTGGTACCCACTCAACTTTGGCGATGACCTGCTCGAGGTGCTCGACCACGGAGGCACGGTCTGTTTCGCCTCCGCCGCGGCGCTCACACTCGGCGCCTACACCGCGCCTATCTACGAGGTCTACAAGGTCGGCATCGAAGAGCCGCAATGGCGCGAGGGACTGAACGTCCTCGCGGCGTTTGGTCTCAACTGCGTCGTGATTCCCCACTTCGACAACAACGAAGGGGGCAATTACGACACCCGGTTCTGCTACCTCGGTGAGAAACGACTCCTCGAACTCGAAAGCCTCCTACCCGACGGCGTCGCGACGCTCGGCGTCGACGAACACACGGCGGTGATCCTCGATCTCTCGAACGACACCGTGACGGTGAAGGGTCGCTCGAACGGCTACTGGCGCTTCAACGGTGAGACGATCGTGTTGGCCAACGCCACGACGACCAGTCTCGACACGCTGCGCACGCTCGTGCCCGCGCGTACCGAGCCAGCCCTCAGGACGCCAGCGGCCCCGACGACGGGACCCGTGGCCCTGGGCGAGCTCGCGTCAAAGGGTGGCGAGGAGGGCCTCGAAGCGCTGGCACAGCTCGTCCATCTCGCCACGACCGGCGGCGAAGGCTTCATCGACCCGGCGCCGCTCGTCGAAGGGATGTTGAGCGCTCGAGTAAGTGCCCGAACAAGCGCTCAGTATGAACTCGCTGACGAACTGCGAGACGCCCTCCTGAAGGCCGGCATCGAAGTTCACGACGGTCCCGAGGGTACGACGTGGACGATCCGCGGGGTCTCGTGAACCGACCGCTCACGATCATCCGGTAAGTCAGGATGAAGTCTCATGGTGCCCCCTCCCGAAGGAGGAGGCACCATGAGACTTCTGACGCTGTTGCGCTATCGAAGGTTGAAACGCACTGCTGCCCTCTTGCCATTGCCCAGAATGACGACAAGAACACGAATACCCAACGGCGCACCGGGCTTCACGGAAACGACCACGACGAGATGCGTACCCGTGTCGCGAACGACGCGCGCGGTAAGACCTCGCACATTGCTAATGATGCTGGGGCGACCATAGAAGCCTGAACCCACCAAGGTTACGATTCTCGTCCGACCGACGAAGATCACGCCGGCAACTCGAACGACTTTGAAGGGCACAATGAAAGACACCGTCGTCGCCGCTGAACTTCCGGCGATGTAGGTGGTGTCGCCGGCCTTCGTCGCGGTGACCACGCAGGTACCCGTCCTCGCGGCCTTGAGCGAACTCCCCGTCAAGGTGCAACCAGCTGACGAACCCGCCGCGAGCGTGTAGGTCACTGCGCCGGTACCCGATCCGCCTGACGTGGCGAGGTTCAGCGGCTTGCCTACGACACCCTTCAGGGTTCCGATCGTCAACGTCGGTTGCGGGGTGCCCACCGACGTCGTGTGGGTCGCCACCGTGGCCGTTCTAGAGGAGTCTGTTGCGGTGAGCACGCACGCTCCGGTGACGCCAATACTCAACAAACTGAACGTCGCTACTCCCGAAAGAGCGCTCGCAGTCGTGGTGCCGCCGAGGGTGCAGGGCGACGTAATGGTGATGAGATCCGCCGAACCAAGACCGGACGTCACGACATTGCCGTTCACGTCTTCGACCGAGACCTTAAACGCTGCGAGTATCGTGCCGGCGGTGGTCTCCGTGGCAGGCGGCGCCGTCGTGAAGACGACCTGTGTCGCGGCGCCCGCGGTCAACGCTACGACGGTGCTCGTCGCGGTGGCAAGTGTCCTCGACGTATCCGTTGCCACCAACTGGCAACTGCTACCAGTCTTGATGGAGACAGCACTAAATGTCGCGGTGCCGCCGATGGCCTGGACGCTCGTCGTACCCGTCAGCGTGCACGCCGAGACCAGCGAGATCGTGTCCGTGGCGTACGGCGCGGTCACGTCGACGACGCCGTTACTCTCCTTTACCGCCACCGTAAAGGCAGGCAGTACCGTTCCGGCACTTGCGGACGTCGGCGGTTCGATGGTGAAGCCGACTTGGGTCGGCAACGTTGACGCGAAGGTGACGGTGGTCGCGCCTGTCGTTGAAGACAAATAGGCACCAGCCGCTGCCTGACTAGCAGTGACCGTGCACGTGCCCGCACTCGTGGCGTTCAGCACGCCGGACGTAATCGAGCAGCCTGCCGCACCGGCAGACGCTACCGTGTACGTCACCGCGCCCCCGCCTCCGCCGCCAGAAGAGGTCAACGTGAGGCCGGTGCCGAAACTACCGTTCACGCTCGTCAGCGTCAGCGCCGTGGCGGCGGTGAAACTGAGTGGCGTGCCGTACGCGGTACCGCTGCTATCCGTCGCCTCAGCATTGAACCAGTAGGTTGCGCCAGGCGTCAGACTAGTAGGGCTGCCCGTCACCGCTGTGGCTGCGACGTTTATACCCAAATTATTAGGAGTCGCGGCAACAGGAGTACCTCCGGTGCACGAAGTGACATTGTTCGTGATATCGGCTTCGACCTGGGCTTGAGTACCGAGACAGAACTGGATCAGGGTCACCGCATTCGCTCCACTGGTAACCGTGCCGTTCAACGTGGCCGTCGTCGGAATTGCGGTAGCCGCGGACGTTGTTGTGGTACTCGTAGTAACTGCCGAAGCAGGCGACACCGCGACAAACACGAGTCCGCCCACCATGAGCGCTGACGCCGCGCCTAGAGCCACGAGGGCCTTCATCCACGATCGGAATGACCGACTGCCTGCTTGGGGATTCAGAAAGTTCATCATTGGGTTTCCACCTTTTCACGACCCGTCAACTTCGAATACCTTGACAGAGGCCTAATTGCTTCTATCCAAAGCATAGGTACAAAGAAGGAAGAATTTCCTTGCCGTTGTGTTACAGTTCCCTGTTTTTTCCATGGGAGCCGCTCAAACGACGTAAAGCGGGAGCTGATACGTGAGTGTTGCGTCGCAGTTTTTCAGAATGCAATTGCGAATATCCACGAGAGGACAATATCTTCCCAACCTTGCTCTGTGAACCACTTTCTCAAGCGGCTCGGTTAGACAAGACATCTCTTGCAGTACTAAGGAAGGCCCCCTCTTTTGAGGGGGCCTTCCTTAGTACTGCTTGGAGTGAAGTTACTACCTGACTGAGTAGTTCGCCCGACCCGTCTTACCGTTCGCCAAGCGAATGGTGAAGGTGTAGGTGCGGTGCTTAGTACCAGCCTTGGTCGTCACGAAAATCGTGAGCAAGTGACCAGTGTCATGTGCAACGCGGACTCGTGTACCGGCAGCGCTGCTGGTGATCCTTGGCTGGCCGTAGAAGCCCACACCCGAGATCGTCATGTGCACAGTCCTACCTGGCACCGCGTAACCGTGAGCACCCACGACACGGAATGCCGCTGGTGGCTTACGGGTCGAAGCAGCAAGGATCGTGCCAGAGGTGGCAGTACCACCGTTAGCGTTCACCACGGACAACGTCACAGCAGCCGCACCCGGCGCACCAATGGTGCAGGAAACGGTGATCGAGGTCGCACTAGCAACCGTTGCAGTGCCACATGTGCCGTCCGAGGAGAGCACTACCGTCGCGCCAGTCAGGAAGCCCGTACCAGTGATGGTGAAGGCGTTCGTCGAAGCAGGCGTGGCGGTAACCGGTGAAACTGCGGTGATCGTAGGTGCAGCCTGAATGACTAGACCAGCAGGGGCGACGGCCGTAGCCTTCGACGTACCACCGTTGGGGTTAGTAACGGTGTATCCATCAACGGTGTTCGTGTCGGGAGCCGTAATCTTGACGGTCGCGGTGAGCTGCGTACCAGCCAGGTTCACGCCGGTGACAGTCGCCGTAACAGCAGGGTCAGCGACAGCACTTCCGTTGACGAAATTCGTCACCGTGGACGTAGCCGAAAAGCCTGACCCGTTGATCACGATGGTCTGAGCCGTCGCGCCAACGCCAACGCCCGTCGTTCCGGTCACGTACGTGATGGACGAGATGGTCGGTGCGAGACCAATGGGCAGCGCGAAGGGGGCCGCGACCGACTGGGCACCGTAGGCATCGTATGACAGCACATTGATGGCCGACGTTGTCGAAGCGGCAGTAGGCGACCCCGTGACAACGAAGTTCAGCGTTGTCGGGCTCACGTACTGACATATACCAGCGAGTCCCGTAGCAGTACCAACAGTAACGGTGCACGTCGTGGTGGAGCCGAAGCCCGTTCCCGTCAATACAACGGTCGTACCGACCGGGGCACCGACGGCAAGGCCCGTAGGCGCAGCCGAGGTGACCGTGGGTCCAGCAACGGTAAAGGCATTCGGGAAGTAGGAGCCGTCAACAACAGCCGAGTGCGGCCCGGTAATCGCACCACTGGAAACGGTCAACTCACAGGTGAGCGACGTGCCAGTCTGGCCGCCGAGACACGAAGCCGCCGTTGTGCCGATTGAAGCGGCGGCGTCGGACGTGGTTGACGTGCCCGCAGTGGTCTTGGTAGGCGCCGTGTACTGGCTGAAGCCCGTACCCGTGAAGGTAATGGTCTGCTGAGGCGCGCCAGGTGATACAGCGGCGGCCGCCGACAAACTCGAAGCCGTCACGAGCGGAGCAACAGTGGACTGCTGACCGAGTCCCAGTGCGCCAGCGATGGTCGAGTAGGAGTCGGTATTACCGGTCGTGTTCGTCACCGTGAGAACGCAGGTACCGGTCGCCGAAGGGGTCCCGGTCACCACGACGGAATCCGTCATGGTGGAGCTGCTCTGAATGGTTCCCGTGTTACTGAGAGTCGCTCCCGTGCAGGTAGCAAGCGTCAATTGCGCGCCGGAGGTGAAGCCGCCGCCAGACACTGTAATCGGGTACGTTCCAGCAACAAGGGGAACGGCCGATGGGCTGATCTCGTTGATCACATTGCCGGTCACCGTGAAGAGAGCGGCCGAGGGAATCTGACCACCGTCGGGGTTAATCACCGTGAAGGTGTAGGTTCCCGGGGTCGCGGGCGTGCTGTTCACCATGTTCTCGGGCGTAACGGCAACCGTCAACGTCGAGGCAGGAGCAGCTATCGTTCCACCACTTGCCGTGACCGAAACACTGGTCAATTTGGTGCCATCAACGGTGCTCGTCAAGTAGACGACTGGAGTTCCGACAAAGCCGGCACCCGTCAGTGTGACCGTCGCCGCGGTGTTAGTGGTGGTGTCCGCCATGCTCGTAGGACTCACTGAAGAGACCGTCGGCGCAGTGTTCACAGTAAACGCAGCGGTGAGCGTGGCGGTCCCGTTGTTGTCCGTCACGGTAATCGGGTAGCTGCCAGGTGTCGTCGCGGATGTCGAAGCGAAACTACCGGTAACGGTCGTTCCGCTCGTGTCCGTCACACCCGTAAAAGTAACTCCCGGAGCGGTCGTTGTTACGGTAGCCGTCGTTTCTCCATCGCCAGCAAACCCACCAGCAATCGAGAAGGTACCAGAAGCGCCCGTACCGAAGTAGGCATTAGCCGTCGTGGTACCACCCGAGGCAGTGGTGTTAAAGGTGACGCTGGTGAGAGTGACGGCCGCACCCGCAACTGAAGCGATAGCCATAGGCAGCGCCGCAGCAACGAGCACGGCGCCAGCAGCAAGTGCCTTTACCAAGTGGCGTTGTATCCGTCGTGGATTATTCATGGTCAATTCACTCCATTCATAAGGGTCGAACTTCGTCAACCTTTAATTTTTAGATCTTGCGGCACAGCGATAAAACTCACAAGGTAGCGCCTCGTGACATAACACGGCCGTTTCCTTAAGACCAAGTATAGGTAACGCGCAACACCAAGGCGAAGTGGTCGGCAATTTCTTCCCTCGTACAATTGTTGAAAGTTTTTGTTTGAATGGCTGCGTAAAATACCTGGTCAAAGCAAAGAATAAAACTATTTCAAAAACGATGATTACGTGCCTTGTGAGGCCGCAAAAAAATCGTAACCATATTGTAAGCCAATGATTTAGTGATTTCGCGCCACTTTTCGTCAACCATTTCGTCGCATTCTTTTGATTGCAATCGTCTTAAACAGTGAAGGCAGCGTGTCATTTCTTGTTGGAGATGGTCCACACTGAGGTGTGCACCATCTCAGGGCTTAAGCGTCGCTTGACGAAGAAAGCGGGGTCGAGTTTCAGTTTCGACACTGCGGCTCATTCACGCAAGTCAATCATCGTGTACAACGATCGATTTTCTTTATTCGAAGACGAATCTTTGCGGTCAGGCGATTGCGCAGCGATTTGGCCCTATCTCCAAGTCCCCAGCGTCGCCGTTTATCTTCGCGTCACCTTCGTTGATGCGAACGATCCGTTGGTAGTTCCCGGGCCGGTCCTTGACGTTCGCGAGCGCCCAATCGACGAAATCGTGTTCGTTGAGTGCCAAGGGTGCCAGGACGTGGCGAAGCGATCCAAGCTTCTTAGCCACAAACTGATTGGTGTGAACAACGACATCGGGGCCGAAATGGGCCGGAAATACGGTTATTTCATCGCTGAGGGTCAGGACGCGCTCGTGAAGACTCTTAAAAAGATGGTGCGCGAAGGCCTCGGCTTGGTCCGCCAGGTCGGGCCGCCCAACACTCTCTAGAAACAACGTGTCGCCAGTAAATATGGCTTTCTCGCCAAGTTGGTACATGGTCGAGCCCTCCGTGTGTCCAGGAACACTGACCGAAGAAACCTTGAGGTCCACGCCCGGCCTCAGTTCGATGGACTTGCCGTCAGAAAGTGGCACGAAGTCGAAATGAAAGTGATCGGCCGGATTCAGCCACAGGGCCGCGCCCGTTGCGGCCGCGAGTTCGCGAGCACCGCTCAGGTGGTCGGCGTGGAGATGGGTGTCGAGAACGTGCGTAATCGCCCAGTCTTCTTTCTGCGCAATATCTGTGTATAAGCCAATCTCTCGCGAGGGATCGATGACAACGGCACCCGAGCCCGCACCCACGACGTACGAGAGACATCCTTTGCCTCGACGTCGCAATTGGACGACGGTGGCGCCAGCAAAGTCACCCGCAACGTGGTCATAGGTCGAACCCCACGTAGCCATGCCACCCTCGAGTACTCGACTCTCGAGTCCATATTGGGCCAAGAGTTCAGCGGCTTCGAGTGCCCGAAACCCTTTCGCACAGACGAGGACAAGGTCCTTGTCCAGTGGAACCTCGGCGATTCGTGAACCCAGAGACGCCAACGGAATATTATGCGCATTAGAGATTTGCCACTCCGCTACTTCATCAGGTTCCCTCACGTCGATGAGGTAAAGCAGTGGATCATCGAGCCGCGCCGCGAGCTCCTCTCCACTCATGAGCGGAGTCGACTTCTCTTGCACGACACCAGCCTAATGGGGGTGGATATCTCTGTCCATGAGGGCAAGGATGTCCCTGAGTCGCTGATCGGTCACGGAGTAGATTCGAAAAGTGAGGCCGTTTCAACGGCGAGTTCGACGAGCAAAGGGGTCAAGATTCCAATGTCGGTCAACGAAGTAAGTGCCAGTGAAGCCTTCGAACTCCTCGACGGCGACGCGATTCTCGTCGACGTGCGAGAAGAGAGTGAGTGGGACGCCGGTCACGCACCGATGGCGTCACTCATCCCCCTCGCTGAACTACCAGATCACCTCGACGAACTCCCGCGCGATCGCCTCATCGTCTGCGCATGTCGCTCCGGAGGTCGCTCGCTACGCGCAGCGACGTATCTTCAGGGCAACGGCTTTGACGTGGTCAACCTTTCTGGCGGCATGATGGGCTGGTTCGCTGAAGACTTGCCGTTTGAAAGTGAAAGTGGCGGGGCCACCATCGAATGAAGTCAGTGAACAGATGTTCGAAAGTAGTTGAGCGCATGCGACTTACTGCTCGACAAAGGTGAATCCTTGATCGCTTTCATGTATAACGCAGAGAGACTTTTCGCTGACTTTGGAGTGGACGAGAGAACATGTTCAACAACGTGCCGGAGCGAGGCGCGTCAGACATGCTGGCCCAACGCAATGCACGTCGTTAACGTGAGTGCCGTGGGCGCGAGACGCACTGAAGCTGTTGCGAGAACTTGGGCACAAGTCCACAGAGTTTCTTGCGTCTGAGAGTGAAACATCATCGCTTCGATTCCAGCTCGCTCGACCGACCAACAAAGGGAAGTCGCTACGGCGGTCAAAAGTACAAGAAAGTGTTCAATCTTTCGACGAAAGTTCTCCTCGCCTCGCTTTTCATCCTGACGAGTTCAGTCGAAACTGCGAACTTCGCTACAGCTGACACGTCAGTACCTTCGGTGTGAGTGGGTTATGACATCAGTTTCCCCCAGTGAAGTAGCAACCTTCCGACTTCACCTGGATTTGACATCGTCGCCGTTAACAACGGACGACCCTCTTACCGCGAACCCGTGTCTTGCGGAAGAACTTCAGTGGGCCGAGACGACTGTCACGGGCAGTTCTCGGTTTTTCGCTGACACCTCCAATCTGGGAGCTGTCGGCAATTCGAACTGCCCAACTTCTCAGGAGAGTTCGCAGATCTGTTTTCGCGGTCCCGATCGCGTGCGCCTATGACTTTGGTTGGAATGATGCACGAGGTTGCTTCCAACCACGTAACTCCCCCGCGGAAGCCGCATCGGCGTCAAATGAGCACCCGCTCTCAGGTTGCCAAGCCAGGGAAATCAGTACAGCGCGGCGCGAAACTATTTAGGTGTCCATCCCACCGCCGCCGTGACGCCATACTCCAACGCTCCTTTGGGAGTAACGAGCATGACATATATCACCTCTGGGTGACGAAGCACTTTCGTGCCGTTAAGACTGTAGATCAGTATTTTTACGCTGCCTGGTGTCGCGTCTGTAACGGTTCCCGACGCCTTGTGGCCGGCGAATGTCTCATTCTTGAGCCAGACAAGAGTGTTTCGTGCCGAAGGCGCGATGAAGTATTTAGTGGAGCCCATTTGGTATGGCGGATAGCCGGGTGAGCTTCTCGCGGACGAGAACGGCTTTATCCTCAAAGCGGCTTCGGTCGTTATTTCGCGCGAACCGGGTGGCTTCGGCGCCGCAGAGTGCAGGTAGAGAAGCTCGCGTTTAGCCAGGGTCTTTCCCGAGGGAGTTGAGCCGTAAGCCGACGTCGAGACAGCGACGAAGGCGAACGCTGCAAGGAGGGCAACGACACCTCGCGCGGTCCGGATTCGAATGTGCGTGAGTTGAGAAGTGAGCGTGCACCCACCCTACGTCACTGCGCTCGGCGAAGACACTTCACCTGAGGAACTTCAACAACGACTCCCATTGCCCCTGGTACAACGTGTTACATAAATTCCCTTGTCAGAGCAGTGACCTTGCGCAGCAGACCCCACCCAGTTTCAACCTGAACGCGCGTGTTCAAGCGCGCTGGCACACCGTCGCAACCGACTTCTTTCGGTGCAGTCAGCTGACTTCTGTCGCTAACTTCTCGACCTTGACCCCGTAAATGACCTTGATCCCATATATGCGTCCACTTTTGTAGCACATTGGCCGTGATCTACCTGGAGGTAGTCATGCCCAAGTTGTATTCCGCTGAGCTCCGTAGAGAGGTGTGCGAACGGATGCTCGCCGGTAACGCCGTGCTCGATCTCGCTAGGGAATTCGAAATCGGTTTCTCGACGCTTTATTGCTGGAAGCGACAGGCGCTGGTCGATATCGGCAAAGCCGAGGCACCAGGATCCTCGAAGCGGACGCGCTAGCCAAAGCGAGACGTCGCATCAAGGAACTCGAGGACGAGTTGACGCTCGTGAAGGCCGCGAGCAAACTCTACGAGGAGGCTAGCCACAACCCAAAAGCAAATACCAGATGGTGAGAGGTCTTAGCCACCTGGGTTACTCCGCGCGCCGGGCCTGCGCGGCTATCGGACTTGATCGCTCGACCTACCTGAGGCACAAATACCACCGACAGAGCAACTCAGCGAACTGCAGGTGATCTTGGAGGACGTCGTTCGCTACTACAACGCCGTGCGACCGCACCGCGGGATCAACCGACGCACGCCCAGAGTGGCCTACAACGCTCGCGCCAAGGCCAAAGCGAACACCCTCATCAATGACCCACACTGGCGCATCCGCACCGACATCGTCGACGTGCGCGGCCACGTGACACTGGGCTACTTAGGCAAGCTCGGACACCTCAACGTCGGTTGGCGATACCGCGGACACTCGATCCGTCTCTACATCCTCGACGACGTCGTGACCTTCGCAACCGACGACGGTGAGTTCATCGGCGAGACGAGAATCGACCCCAACCGCGACTACCAGCCAAAAGGTGAAGGCTTCCGATTGCCTTCACAGGTTCAGCTGTTCACGATGACGTGACAGATTTCAAATGGCGGGTTAACGACAGAAGTCGTTGATCAGCACTGTTGACTCGCTCGTTTCACTTCGTTCCCACCCTAAGAGAGTGATTGTCCCACTCCGCGTGACGTCTATTT
>JGI20207J14881_1000793_pt1 | contig 11289 bp, 11 predicted proteins | sample NGESurdeep092012_4_FD_14881 | JGI IMG/M metagenome (IMG submission 14881)
GACGCGTCAACCAGCAGGTAGCCGTCCTTGACCCAGGTATCCTGGTGGTGGCGCGACGACAGGTAGGTTGTGACTTCAACGCGTATTCCCTTTGCGAGCTGCGTTGAGATACAGATTTGCAACGGCGTTATTGAAGCCGTGACCGATCTGGATCAACTGGTTCGCGTCGACACCATTCACCAGCTTGGGTGAGGCCGTATTGCTGTGTTCGAGTCCCTGGAACTGCTGTGTAAACGCTGCCCCGAGCCCGATCTTGAAGTTGGTGAAGGGGGTCGTGTCGTCCTTGGGGGGCTCGAACACATTGATTCCGCGCTGGTCGCGCGGACGCATGTGCTGAATCTCGATGAAGGGGACCAGAGATGGGTTGATAGTGTCCGCCGCCGCCGCTGCCGATGCGGTCGTGGTCGCATTCTGTGCGGTAGTGACTGTGTTCTGTGCGGACAGGGGGCCGGCAGCGAAGAGGCACGCGGCGGCAAACAGGCATGGACGTCTGAATAGGGCACTCATAAAATGACTCCGGAATTGCGTAAGGGTTGATCCAGCGCTGCTGCTACTGTTTCGGTGTGTCGGGTGAAAAATCGGCTGAGCGTGCAGACGCCAGCCTGATGTTGAGCTCCGACATGGCGGAAGCCACAGCCGCAGATGTCGCGTTCATGGTAAACTTCACTTTCAGTTCATCGCCTACGCGGAGCGTGCCGAGGAAAAACGTCGGCGGTTTGATGCCGAAATCGGTCATCTTGATAGTCTGGGCACCGCTTGCTGAAACCACACCATCGGCCGCTCGAGAAGCCTTGACCGTAAGCGCTACCGGATGTTCCGAGCCCGCGATAGTGAGCGTCCCCTGTGTCGCGGCTGTAAATGCAGATGCGGATGCTGTGCCGGCGACGATTTCGTAGTTGGAAAGTTTGTAGACGATGTACGGATACTTCTTTGCGTTCAGCGTATTTCGCATGTTGTTATCCAACTCGCCACCGCACGCGAGACTCTTGACCGGAATCACGACCTGGACGGCAACGATTGGCCGAGTTACGGTCGCCAGATTTACCGTCTTGTAGGACGCATCGACATCGATGTAGGCTTGCATGGTGCTCGTAGTGCATGTGAAACCGTGAAGCGTAGAGGTACCTTCGAAAGTCAGCTGCGTATTTGGGGCTAGCTGCAGTCGTACAGCAGAACTCGATTGAGCTCCAAGTGCTGTTGCGAAAAGCGCGGTGAGTGTGAGGGCGCTCCTGAATATGTATTTTGTCATGTGACGTTCCTGATGAAGTTGGACTACTGTGGTACACATGGACATTACCGTTCCTGCTCGTGCACGTCTGTCAGCACCACCCTGAACTTGTGTAGGGGATAACGCTGCCTCGGATAGGCAAATCGCCTACTCGTCGTCCGCGTGGATTCCAGTTGTATGGACTCCCATTGTGTGGATTTCCGATTGAGCGCATCGCCGGGGAAAAGCCTTACAATAATTCCGGCATTTGCCGACAGATTTCTGAGTGGTCGAGACGCAGATTACGGAATCCAATAATGGGGAATCCCAATGTCCAGATTTCAGGATACAACCGACCACCCAGCTGCCAACCGACGTGCGCCTGCGTGGGCGCGTCGCGCTCCGATGCCGGTACTCAGTCAGGTGTTTCCTTTATTGCTGGCTCTCGCCGATGATGAACTTGCGGAGGCGACCATACGCGTCACGCTTGCGCTTGCACAACGGAAGGGTGCTGTTCCGACTGTAGTTCACGCACTCGGCGCCGATCCGGAGGCACAGGATATAATCGCGCCTTTCGTCGGAACGGTTATGGAGGAGGCGTTGAGCCCGGAGTTCCGCAGTGAGCGTCGTGCAGCGCTGCAGAAGTTGGTGACATCGATCGCCGGCGACGTATCATGGCGACTGGAGGTCGATGAGCGGGCCGCGAGCGACGCCGTCACAGAGGCCGCGCGTCACATGCAGCCGGGGCTGATTGTCATGGGTTTGCGCCGGCAAGGAGTCATGCACAGAGTATTGTCACGATATCTGCTTCGTGCAGTGGTTCGCGGTTCAAGATTGCCGGTTCTTGCGGTGAGACCGGAACTGACGGACATCCCAAAGCGAATAGTTGTAGCCATGGATTTCGGCGAAGCCAGCATACACGCGGCGCGCATGGCTCGGCAGCTCCTCGCGGATGGCGGTGAACTGCATCTCGTGCACGTTGCTACAGATCGTCCGGACAGAGCGATGGAGGGCCGGGCCCAGAGTGCGCGACATGCACAGCTGTCAATTCGCGAGCGGCTGGACCAGCTCGCCGAAGGTCTGGCAGCAGAACCGGGTATGACAATCGTTGCGCAGGAGATCCGCGGTGATGCAGTTCTCTCGATTCAGGGGTATGCTGAGCGAATCGATGCTGATTTAATCGCGGTCGGAAGTGATCGTCATTCACCCCTCGAGCGATTGCTTGCGGGGAGCGTTTCCATGGCACTCGCGCATGCCGCGCGCTGGTCGATGCTGATCACTCCCGGCCGGTAACTTGCGTTAACCGGATGGGGGGTTCGTCTTTCGCACGGGTGGCGCGACAAGGCAACCACACGCTTGAGGGTTATGATTATGAGTGAATCTGTACGGGAGGGAGATATCGGGGAGCCGGGCGATGCATCGGCTGATCAGGGAGTGCCGCCCGGTCCCGGTATCAGTATCCTCGTTGCACTCACAGATGATGACCGCGCACCGGCCACTATCGAAGTAGCGCAGGCTCTCACCGACCGCCGCGGCGGCAAACCGAGAGTCCTTTACGTGATCGAGATTTCAGCTTCCGTTCCGGAGGCCGCCATGGTGGCGGTTGCGCTGGAAGATGCATTACGCGACCCCCAACGTCGAGTAGTGCAGGAAGCCGAGATGCGGACCTTGTTAGGTCTGGACGGTGACGACAAGTCCAGTTGGCCATTCAGCATAGAAGTTGGAAATGTTGCATCAGTCGTCGTTCACGAAAGCCGTATCCGGGGCGCTGGATTAATCCTGATGGGTCTCAATCGCCATGCGGCGCTGGGGCGGGCGATCGGTCGTGACACAGCGCGACAAGTGATGTCTCATGCCGAAGTCCCGGTACTCGCAGTGAGGGATACGCTGCATGGACTTCCGAAGCGAGTTGTCGTTGCGGTTGATTTCAGCCGTGCGAGTATCCGTGCGGCGCGGTTGGCCCGACGACTGATGGACGATAGTGGAGAGATGCTGCTTCTCTTCATCGAGTCTGGATTGCTGGCTGGAGACACGGAGAGCTCGGAAGGGCTACAGCTCATTCGTGATCGTGGCGTTGAGGCCGCGTTCAACGAGCTTATTGAAGACCTGAACTCGGATGCGCCGGTATCAATAAGCACGACAGTCCTGAAAGGCGGCAACCCATCCGAACGGATACTGCGCTTTTGCGAGGATTCCGATCCCGACCTGATAGCCATGGGCAGTCAGCAACACCGCTTTCTCGATCGACTGCTGCTCGGCAGCACTGCCAGGGCAGTCGCGGCGGATGGGAGGTGGTCAGTGTTGGTGACGCCACCGGCGCGAGCCCTTTAGGATCCAAGCACGCGCCGACGTGTACGAGCCTCGGAATCGAGCTGAGTGCACATTATGTCGCATAGTGTAAATACCGATTGGTCTGCGAGCGAATAGTACGTGAACAGCCCCTCCTTGCGCCGCGTCACGAAGCCAAGAGCGTATAGCAACTGAAGGTGCTTCGAGACGTTTGCCTGCCCGAGCCCTGTGTCGTCGACGAGATCACTGACTGTCATTTCCCGTTTGCGCATGCTCTGCAGGATCTGTAGCCGCGCGGGTTCCGCAAGTGCTCGGAAGCGCTGTGCTACGAGAGCCAGGACGTCCGGCGTAAGAGTTGTTTTCCCCACTTGTTGTTCCTCCGAAGATACGTGCTAGCGTGCTAGCGTGCTCGTGTGCTGCGGGGAGTGCATCCCGCCAGCCCGGCGAACCCAAGCATCCGTTCGAGTGGACAAAACCCCGTGAAACTGGACTGCAGCAGGTTGATACCGACAAAGAGCGTGAAGAGAAGCCACGCTGGACTCACCCAATAGCCCAGCGCGACCGACACGATGATGAATACACCGGCGAAACGGCGAATGACATTATCGTTACACATTTGCGGAGCCCTCATTCGAAGTAGGTGCCGCATGCGCATCGTGCGCGGGCAGCTGTAAGGCAGTTCTGGTCGATTGCGTGTCTCGACTGCGCAATTCCCAGTAAAGGATCGGAACAACAACCATGGTCAGCAGAGTTGCCACCAACGCTCCACTCATCAGCGCCACGGCCAGACCTTGAAAGATTGGATCGAGTACCATGACCAATCCCCCAATCACCACTGCTGCAGCTGTCAGTGCAATCGGTCGGAAGCGTACGGCACCCGCCTCGATGACCGCCTCCCGGAGCGGTCGCCCACGCGCCTCTGCAAGTTGAATAAAATCTACGAGCAGAATTGAGTTCCGGACGATGATCCCGGCGAGTGCGATCATTCCGATCATGGATGTCGCAGTAAAGAATGCTCCAGTGATCGCGTGCCCCGGTAGAATGCCGATGAGCGTGAGCGGGATGGGCGCCATGATCACGAGCGGTACTGTAAAGGACTGGAACCATCCGACCACGAGCACGTAGATCAGCACCAGAACTACGGCGAATGCGAGCCCCAGATCGCGGAACACCTCAATGGTTACCTGCCACTCGCCGTCCCACTTGATCGCTGTCTCGGTGAGACGCTCAGGCTGTTCGGCATTGTAGCGCGCGATCTGTGCCCCGTTCACGTGTATCGCGTCGAGTTTCCTGTTCATCGTCAGGATCGCATAAACCGGCGATTCTATCAGCCCGGCGACGTCGCCAGTGACATAGATCGTCGGCCGCAAGTCTTTGCGGATGCGGGTGCTTTCGATCGTCCCTGCTACAACGGTCACAAACCGTGCGAGGGGTTGCGGGCCTGAAGCGGTTGCAATTGGGACAGTCAGCAGCTCGTTGATGGACGACCGTTTGTCGAGGGGTAATCGCGGCACGATGGCGATGCCTTCGCGTGCGCTTGGAGAGCTGGTGATACCCGTTGGCATGCCCGAGAGCGCGAGGTAGAGCGTCCGCGTAATTTGCTCAACGCTCGCACCAGCCTCTGCGGCGCGAACGCGATCCACCCGAAACGTACGTTGCTGCTCCGGTGCCTCAACGGTCCAGTCGATGTCCACAACCCCGGGTGTCGTTTCAAATACGCGCTTCACCTGCTGCGCAGCCAGCAACCTCGTAGAGTCGTCTGCCGCGTATACCTCTGCGACGAGTGTCGAGAGTACCGGGGGACCTGGCGGGATTTCCGCGATCTTCACGGATGCGCCATACCGGAGTGCGATTGAATCGATGGATGGCCGCACCGCGACAGCGATTGCGTGACTCTGGCGCGAGCGCTTTCCCTTGGACAGAAGATTCACCTGGACATCGCCAACGTTTGGACCGGACCGCATGAAGTAGTGTCGCACAAGGCCGTTGAAATTGAATGGTGCGGCGGTACCGGAATAGACTTCGGTACTCTTTACTTCGGGGACACGGCTTAGATAATTCGCGATCTCCTGTCCGAGTGCGTTGGTCGTCTCAAGCGTTGTTCCCTCCGGCAGATCAAGCACGACCTGAAACTCATTCTTGTTGTCGAAGGGGAGCATCTTGACCTTGACTCCCTGAACAAAAATCAATCCAACCGAGATCAATAGCAGTCCAACCACACCGCCATAAAAGCCGAAGCGCAACGCGCGGCGTTCCATCAGTGGCGTCATGATGCGCCCGTAGAACCGCGCGAAGCGCGACTGTTCTTCCACCTCGTGTGCGCCATCATGCGGCAGCGTGGATGGCGGCAGCGCACTGACGTGCCCTTTCAGTAGCCGATACGCCAGATAAGGGGTTACGGTGAACGCAACGGCCAGCGAAGCGAGCATCGCAAAGGAAGCCCCGATGGGAATCGGACGCATGTACGGGCCCATCATCCCGGAAACGAAGGCCATCGGCAGTATCGCCGCGATTACAGTGAAGGTGGCGAGAATCGTTGGGTTTCCGACTTCGTCAACGGCCTCGATTGCTGCAACATCCGCCGGGCGATCCCCGATCCTGATGTGTCGGTAGATGTTCTCGACGACGACGATGGCGTCGTCTACAAGAATCCCGATGGAAAATATCAACGCGAACAGCGTGATCCGGTTGAGCGTATAGCCGAGCGCATAGTACGCGAATAAGGTAAGCGCGAGGGTTACCGGCACAGCCACCAGCACGACCGCCGCCTCCCGCCAGCCCAGGAACAACCAGATGAGCAGCGTGACAGAGATGGTGGCGATGAACAGATGCAGGATCAACTCCTGAGCCTTGTCTCCAGCCGTTTCTCCATAGTCGCGTGTCACGGTCAGTTGCACATCGGCGGGGACCAATCGTCCGGTGGCTGCGTCGACGCGTTGCATTACTGCGTGAGTCACCTGCGTTGCGTTGGCACCGTGCCGCTTGGCGACCGCGATTGTAACCGCAGCTTCGGGAGTACCGCGTGCGTTTGTGTGCGTCACATAAGTCGTTGGCTCGCCAAAGTCGGAAGTCACGTCAGCAACGCTACGCAGATATACAGGTGAACCGGCTCGCGTGGCGACGACCACACTGCCGACTTCGGCAGCAGTTGTCAGGGGGGAACCGATCTTGATGCGGTACACCTGGTTGTCCGCGGCAAACTCACCCGCCACGAGCTGTGCATTTGCTCCGGTCAGCGCAGTCGCGACTTCGCCAGGCGTCACTCCGCTGGCAACGAGCCGTGCTGCATCCAGAGTGACGCGGATCTCCTTCGGTTGACCACCGACAACAAAAGTCTGCGCGACATCCGGAACAGTGCGGATCTCGTCTTCGAGGTGGCCAGCGATCTGCCTGAGTGAATTGGCGTCGTAGCTTGCGGAGTGAAGCGTGAGCGTCAGCACCGGCACATCATCAATGGAGTGCGACTTGATGACCGGTGGCGTCGCCCCTGGGGGGCCCTCTCCTGTGGCACCGGCGAGCTTTGCCTGCACCCGCGTCATGCTTCGTTCCTGATCCTCGCCGACCTTGAATCGGACGGTCACCATCGCGTAACCATCGCCCGAGACTGAGTAAACGTGGTCGACTCCCGGAAGCTCGCGCATGCGCTGCTCGATCGGCCGTGCAAGCAGGTTTTCTGCCTCGCGAGGCGATGCACCCGGGAGTGTCGAGATGACATCGATCATCGGAACAGAGATTTGCGGCTCCTCCTCGCGTGGTGTGGCGATGATACCCAGCGCACCCAGGCCAAGGGCTGCCAGCGCCAGCAACGGCGTCAACTTCGATCGAATAAAAACGCTTGCTATGCGCCCGGAAATGCCCATGACTCAGCGCCTCCCATCGGGAGCTGGTGTCGCCGCGGGCGGTACGACGATGACATCCCCACTGCGCAAGCCGGAAATGACCTCAACCTTACTGCCAGCGGTGTGCCCCAGTCGTACCCAGCGCCTCTCATCGCCGTTGGCCGTGCGAAGCGTCACACCCGTGAGATCTCCCGACCGTGAAACGGCGCTCGTCGGTACGACGAGCGCCTTGCGCGTCCCCAGCGGCAAAGACAACGAAGCGGTACTTCCGGAGAGGTTCGTACCGCGCGCGTTTGGCACGAGCGCGTTGATCGTATACAGATTTCCTGTTGCCGCCGGGATTACACCCTCCACGCGCGCAGTCATCGCCGTTCCCTCAACGGTTGCTGCCAGTTGCTGGCCACGTCGGATTCCACGCGCAACGTCAGGTGTGACGGACGCGCTCACACGTAGTTGCGATGCGTCCTGCACTGTGACCAGCGGCGCCCCCGGGGTCGCGAACGCACCCGGATCTACAAAGCGATGTGTCACGATGCCAGCAAACGGCGCGCGCACGACGGAGTACGTATTCATTGCACCAAGTTCTGCCGCCGCTGCCTGCGCGGCGTGTACGCCGGCGTCAGCGCGCGCGAGGCCCGTCTCCACACCGTCGAGCTGCGAGCGCGTTGCCGCGTCGTCGGCATACAATGCGCGAATGCGCCCTGCCTGTGTTGCAGCATTGCTTTGAATCGCCTGAGCATCTGCGAGCGAGGCAGCCATTTGTGCCTGCCGAGCAGCGAGTTCGCGCGCATCGATCCGAACGAGCGGCTGACCAGCTACCACAGCATCGCCCTCCGTTACGAGTACCGAAGCGACGTTGCCGGTGAGTTTGGTACTGAGCGTCGCCTGCAGCAGCGGTTGCGCTATCCCATCAGCGTCAAGTACGGCCTGAATAGTCGTGTCGGTGAGTGTGTACGTCGTGCCTGGTAAACGCACCGGCGCTTCCCCTGCAGTGTCCTTCGTGGGTGACGAGCAAGCTGCCAGTACCAGGATGCCGACGGTGCCGATGCTGTAGAAAGGCGTGCTCATGATTGTGGTTTTCTGAAGTGTGCTGACTGGGTCAGTGGTGTCGCTCCGAGGCCGGCTGCTGATGGGCTGCTGTTTACAGGACTCTCATTCGCGGCTGCCGGCGGGACATCGTCGTCAAGGGCGGTGAGGGTCGCCGGATCGCCACCGAGTGCACGGCGCCGTTCGGCAGCCGCAACAATGACACGATACCTGGCACCGGAAAGGGCGAGTGCGCTGTTCATTTCGACCGACTGTGCCTCCAGCAGATCTACAATGCTCGCGAGGCCACCCTGGTACTTGCGGGATACTATTCTGTGTGCCTCAGTGCTCTGCGTCACTGAGTGCTCCGCGATGCCCAGCCGGATGAGTGCTACGGAAAGTGCGGTGCGAGTCTGCGCAACATCCAGAGACGCCTGCGCTTCCGCCGCATCTGCCTGGGCCTTTACTGCAGACGCCTGCGCGGACGTCGTACGCATGTCGGATATCCGGGCTGCGTTGCTGAAAGGGTTCCACGCCGCGATGATGCCGACTGTCCAGCTGCGCTCACCGTCGAACGGTCGATTCGGGGCGTTCCAGTCATATCGAACGAACGAGTTGATGCGCGGCAGATACGTGGTGCGGGCCCGTAATGCATCCGCCAGGGCGCTTGCCGATTGAAGTTGTGCGCTGCGAACATCCTCACGCGTTGTCGGGGTTGCGGCAGTGTCTTCTTCGACGACGGCACGAATGCGCGCAGTTGAAGGCAGCGATGATGGTGCTGCACTGCTCCCCAACAGTTCTGTTTCGGGCAGGCCAAGGAGCATGGCGAGTTGGCGTCTTGCAGTCTCGACGCCACCCTCCGCCTCTGCGAGTTGTGCGTCTATGTCGCCCGCCTGGACCGATGCGAGAAGTGCGTCCGAACGTGTGACCATGCCCTGTCGCACCATCGCTTCGGTCTGAGTCACGTGCGCGTGAGCCGAGCGTGCGGCTGCGCGCAGGGTTGCAGTCCGCTCGGATGCCAGAACGGCGCCGTAGTATGCGCGGACAACATCCACCCTGGTCGAGAGACGTGTCCACGCTGCGCGCGCCTGACTCGCGTCGGCACCGCGGCGGGCAGCGGTACGCCCCGCCCATGCGTCGGCGCTGAAAAGCGGTTGCTCGACCACGATGCCGCCCTGATAGTTGGTCATCGCGTCGGGAAAGTTCAAACGCGCCGGATCGAAATCAGCCTGTGTCGCGACGCCCTGGCGGAGCTTGTTTCCGAATACGCCGATGGGATCTGTAGTTCTCGCGTAGCCGGCTTCGAGGCGAACATCTGGCAGGATTCCCTGCAGGGGGGCGATTGCGCGGGCGCGCTGGGCGTCGGCGGCGGCCGACGCCTCGCGATTGGCGTACGCGGAGCGATCTGCCTGTTGAAGTGCCTGCGCGAGTGTAATCTGGGCGCTGGCTGAACGGACGGCCATGGCACCAGATACGGCAACAGATACGACGAAGAGCCCGACGGTGGATTTGTGCATAGGGGGTGGCGGCTGAATAACTATAATACTATATGCGAATATAGTTATATGATCTTGAAATGAAAGTCAACTGTCAGGTCTTGGGGGTGCTCCCGGGGGTCCACTGTGCTGCCCCGTTGGATACATCTGGTACAGCCTTTCTTATGACGAGCACCCGCTACCGCGCTATTTCTTTACATCGGTGTCGCGGTCGAGCAGCGCTTTGCGTTGCTCGTACTCGTCGCTCGAGATTTCACCGTTGGCCAGACGCCGTTTCAGCAGCTCATGCGGCGTCTCGCGCAGGCTGTAGGAGCGGTTGTTTGCTCGCCCCCACCCGTAGAACACGACGATGATGCAGATCAGCGCGAGCCAGAAGACCCACCAGATCCAATACATGCTACCCATGAAGTAGCCGCCGCCGTAACCTGTGTGCATCTCCTTGCGCCTCAGTTGCCGGTCGTCACGGGCACGGTCAAACGGGCCTTGACACGTTGCAACCGCTCATACACTTCATGGGCGACCTTGGCCACCTCTGGATTGCTGGTCATCTGCAGCACCGCGACTGGGTCCATGAAGGCAACGACCAGGCGGCCGTCGGCCTCTTCACGAACGACGACGTTGCAGGGCAGCAGCAAGCCGATGTCGGGTTCGGCGTCCAGCGCGCGGTGCGCCAGCGGCGGATTGCACGCGCCGAGGATGAGGTACGGTCGCCCGTCGATGCCGAGCTTGGCCTTCAGCGTGGCCTGAATGTCGATCTGCGTCAGCACACCGAAGCCTTCGGCCTGCAACGCCGCGATGACCTGCTCAACGGCGCGCGCGAAGTCCCGGCCTTCGATGTCACAATGAAAGCCGTAGATGGCTGCAGGTGGCTGCTGCGCTGTTGATACCGTGCTGGGTGATGTATTCATGACCGATCTCTCATTTTGTCGCCCGAATCGTTTGCATGCGGTCCGTCGTCAACTATCGCGCTTGGAGCGATGGCAACCAGACCGCTTCATCGTTGGGTACACGCGAATTTGATGCCGAGCCTGCCTGGTTGGACGTCATCAATTCTCCTACAAGAAATCAGGGTTTTCCTGCCTGACGCCGGGATCTGGAATTCGCATTTTTCCTGGACGTCGCATGAACCGCATGGATGCGACGGAGGAGGAGCGAGCTTGGGCGTTCGGATGTCGATCGGAAGCGATTCGCAACTTACGGGCGGGGAACCGAGTGAGCCGGTACGCACCAGCGGGTCTGGCGTACCCTCTCGCATCCTGTTGGCCCTGGACGACGATTCCGTTGCCCGTGCAGCCGTACGAGTGACTTCGGCACTGGCGCACCCAGGCAACACATCGGTCACGGTGCTCCGCGTCATCGAGGTGGCGACGTATTGCACAGCTGAGTCGTTCCCCGAGCTGACGAATGCCGAAGATCTGGTTCTGGCAGCCGA
>JGI20207J14881_1000794_pt1 | contig 11284 bp, 10 predicted proteins | sample NGESurdeep092012_4_FD_14881 | JGI IMG/M metagenome (IMG submission 14881)
TTCCTCCAGCGGCGCGTCATCCAGAAACGCATACGGATTCGCGTTCAGAATCTCGTGCGAAAAAACCGAGGGCGCGGGGTTCTCGATCGCTACCCTGCGAATCGCGCCGGATTCGATTCCCGCCAGCACGCCCTTCAAGCCATCCAGATCCATCGCTTCATGCAGGCAATTCGCAATCGTTTCGTTCACCAGCGGATGATCCGGAATGCGGATCGGGCCGGTGAGGTTTTCCGCGCAGGCCACCTGATCCGGAAACACCGACGCGAGCAGATCGTCGGACCGCATCCGCTGAATCGGCGCGGGCACTTTGGCCCCGCCGCGAAAGCGCAGAATCGTCAGCGCGCGGCTGGCATTCCAGCGCCAGCGCACGCCGAACATCGGTGCGGCCAGCAGGGCTTCCCGCAACACGCCTTCCACCGTATCCGCGCGCAGAAACTCAAATACAGCCTCCAGCGGAAATGCGTGCTGATCGCTCAACGAAATCACGATGCCGTTGTCGGTCGCCGCCGCCTGCAATTCGAAGTTGAACGTGCGGCAGAACCGCTTGCGCAACGCGAGCCCCCACGCCCGGTTGATGCGCGATCCGAAAGGCGCGTGCAGGATCAATTGCATCCCGCCCGATTCGTCGAAGAAGCGCTCCGCCACCACCGTATCGCCCGACGGCAACGCTCCGAGCGACGCGACGCCCGCCCGCACATACGCCACCGCCTTCCGCAGGCCCGCGTCATCCAGCAGCGCCGCGCACTCTTCCGGAGACAACTCCAGCATCTCCCTGACCCGGGACACCGCGGCGGACAACTCCACCGAGCGCCCTGGCGCTTCTCCCAGCCAGAACGGCAGCGAGGGCTTCGCGCCGTGCGCATCCTCCACGCGAACCTTCCCCTGGCCCACGTGCCGGATCCGCCACGATTGCGTGCCCAGCAGGAAAACATCCCCCGTCAGACTCTCGACGGCGAAATCTTCGTCGACAGTCCCCACCATCCGGCCTTCCGGCTCCGCGATCACCGCATACGCGGCACTGTCCGGAATCGCGCCGCCGGATGTAATCGCCGCCAGCTTCGCGCCCCTCCGGCCCTTCAGGTTATGGTTTACCTGGTCCCGATGCAGCAGCGCTCCGCTGCGCCCGCGCGCCGTCGAAATCCCTTCGGACATCATGACCGCGACGGATTCGAAATCGGCGCGCGAAAGATTGCGGTAAGGATACGCGGTACGAACCAGCCCGTACAACTCCTCCTCGCCCCATGTCTCGCACGAAGTCTCCGCCACGATTTGCTGCGCCAGAATATCCAGCGCGTTTTGCGGAATTTCGATCTCTTCCAGATCGCCGTTCCGAATCGCATGGATGATCGCGGCGCACTCGATCAGTTCATCGCGCGTGGTCGGATAGAAGATGCCGCGAGGCTTCGCCCCCACCCAGTGGCCCGAGCGCCCGACACGTTGCAGCGCCACCGCAATCGAACGGGGAGAGCCGATCTGAATCGCCAGATCCACCGTCCCGATATCGATGCCCAGTTCGAGCGAAGCGGTCGCCACCACCGCCCGCAATTCGCCGTTCTTCAAGCGTGCTTCGGCATCGTGCCGCAGCGCGCGCGAAAGGCTCCCATGGTGCGGCAATACGGCGTTCGGCCCCAGCCGCGCGCCGAGGGCGTGCGCCACGCGTTCCGACAAGCGCCGCGTATTGACGAACACCAGCGTGGTGCGCTCGCGCAGAATGTGGGCCGCCAGACGGTCGTAAATCTCCTCCCACATTTCGCTCGTCGCCACCGCCCCCAGTTCGTCGCTGGTGACTTCGACCGCCAGATCCATCTCCCGCCGGTGGCCCACGTCGACGATCCTGGTTCCCGGCGCGAGATATGCGGCCACTTCCGCGATCGGCCTCACCGTGGCCGAAAGTCCGATGCGCTGCGGCGCCGCTTTGGCGATCGCATTCAGCCGCGCCAGAGTCAGCGCCAGGTGCGAGCCGCGCTTATCGTCCGCAATCGCGTGAATCTCATCCACGATCACGGTGCGCACAGTGCGCAGCATTTCCCGCGATTTTTCGGCCGTCAGCAGAATGAACAGGGATTCCGGCGTGGTCACCAGAATATGCGGCGCTTCCCTGCGCATTCGCTGCCGCTCGGCCGCGGGTGTATCGCCCGTGCGCACCGCCGTCCGGATCGGCGTGAGCGGCACGCCCCGCAGGGCAGCCAGTTCGGCGATCTCCGCCAGAGGCCCTTCCAGATTCCGGCGCACGTCGTTCGAAAGCGCTTTCAGGGGGGAAACGTAGACCACCTGGGTCTCGAAAGCGAGCGTGCCCGCGCGAGCCGCGCGCACCAGCCTGTCGAGACAAATCAGGAATGCCGCCAGCGTCTTGCCCGAGCCCGTCGGGGCCGAGATCAGCACATTGCCGCCGGTGCCGATCTCGCGCCATCCCGCAACCTGCGGTTCCGTCGGATTGCCGAAGCGATTCGAAAACCACTCGGCGACCAGAGGATCGAAATGGGCGAGCGGCATCTGGCGCCTGCCTACTGAATCGTGCTGGCTCCCTGGACCCCGAACGATTCCAGCGGAACATTTTTGTTCACGTGGCGATCCAGATTGATGACGTATGTTTCCGGCGCGTCGATCAGCACCGGCGAGTGCGTGGCGCAGATAATCCGGAACCCGCGCTGATCCACCAGTTCCATCAGCATCTTCAGGATTCGCCGCTGGTTCGATACGGAAAGCGCCATTTCCGGTTCATCGAGCAACAGCGTCGTGCCGCGTTCGAGCGTCGGGAAGTTCTGCTGAAACATGGCCAGCATCACCTGGCCGTGACTTGCCAGTTGCAGAAACTCCACCATCTCCGGCTGATCTTTGAAGAACTCCAGCTGCATGCGCGGATTGTGCTGTTCCGCATCGAAGAGAAAAACCCTGCCCTTCTTCACGCCGCCGCGGTCCAGCTTGTAAATGTAGCCCTCGGCCTTTTCGTCCCGGAGGGCGTAATGGATCGAGTGCAGCAGGGTCGACTTGCCTGAACCGTTCTCTCCCGTCAGCATCACGAGCGGGTGCGAGAGGTCCACGATCGTCGGCATGTGGAAATTCAGGTTCGCGAAAACGGGGTGCGCGAGGATCTTCAGAAACATCGGCTGGTTCAAGGATAACAATGCTATTCCGCGCTATTCCACTTCGAAGTCCCAGACCTGCGTATCGATCTTGCCCTCGGTGTATTCAATCACGGCGTACTCGCCTTTTTCGAGTGGGTTCTGCGGCCAGATGCGGTAGAGCCCGTTGTCGGATAGTTGCTTCGTGAAGATCTCGACTTTATCCCTTTCTTCCAGGTTCTCTTTCGTGACTGGCTGAATCGAAATCCGCTCCACAATGCGCACGCCCTTCTTCGGCGTCAGTTTGACCATGCCGAAGCTCTCGAACTCCGACAATTGGAGGTAGAACTCGGGGCTGGTGTCTTTCAGCGTCTCGCTCGCATGTTCTCCGGGAATCTCCAGCGTGGCTTTGCCCGCAAAGATCGGCAGCGGCGCCAGGGCCTTCAGCGCGTTGCGGCCCTTTTCGCTGTGAACGGTGGCCTCGGCCGCCTTGAAGATCCTGAGTTTCCTGGCATCGTCCAGCTGATAAACGCCCGGGTCGCGCGGAATACTGAGAACCTGCTGGCGGAGTTCGTGCGCGGCGCTCTTTTCATCGGTGGCTTCCTGCTCTTCCTTTTGCAGCGTTTCTTTCCGGGCGCTCATCTCCGCTTCGGTGCGTTTCAAATCGATCAGAGCCACCGGTATCTCTTCCCAGCCGCTCCGCTCGACGCTGTAATATTTCACCCGATCCCCCTCCACGCTGTACTCGCGGACGAGCTGGGAACTCCCGTCTTTCAGGTAAAGCTTGAAGTTCGCGGCCGTCAGTGTGAGGACGAACACCAAAATGAAGAACAGAAGCTTTCGCATAGGCTCCTCTGATTAGAGTCTACCCGCGCCGCACCCTATAATGGTGTCGCATGCAGCATCGAAGACTTGGTAAAACAAATTTCGCGGTGGGTCAGCTCGGCTATGGCGCCTGGGGTATCGGCGGAACCATGTGGGTCGGTGCTTCCGACAAAGAGTCGCTGGAGGCCCTCCACCTGGCGCTCGAAGAGCGGGTCGACTTCATCGACACCGCGCTCGCCTACGGCAACGGGCACAGCGAAGAGCTCGTCGGGAAAGCCCTCGCCGCCGCCCCCCGCAAGGTGTTTGTCGCGACTAAAGTACCGCCGAAGAACTTCGTGTGGCCCGCGCGTCCGGGCATCGGGATCGAGGAGGCTTTTACGCGCGAGCACATCGTGCGCTCCACCGAACAGAGCCTGAAAAACCTGGGCCTCGAAACCGTCGATCTGCAACAACTGCACGTCTGGAACCCGGAATGGCTCGACCGCGATGAGTGGCGCCGCGGCCTTGAAGACATCAAAGCTCAGGGCAAAGCCCAGGCCGTGGGTATTTCGATCAACGATCACCAGCCGGATTCAGCGCTCGGGATCGTGGCGACAGGCCTCATCGATACCGTCCAGGTGATCTATAACATCTTCGACCAGACACCCGAGCGCAACCTGTTCCCTGCCTGCATCGAGCACGATGTCGGCGTTCTCGTCCGCGTTCCGTTCGACGAAGGGTCGCTCACCGGGCGCATTACGGAACAGACCATCTTCCCGGAAGGCGATTTCCGTAATGCCTATTTCCGGGACGATCGCCGAAAGCAGGTAGTCGACCGTGTCAGCGAGCTCGTTCGCGAACTTGAACTGGATGATGAGACCCATCTGCCCGAGGTCGCCCTGCGCTTCTGCTTATCCCATCCCGCCGTATCGACGGTGATTCCCGGGATGAGGACGACCAGCAGCGTGGAAGCGAATGTGATTGCGTCGGGACGAGGACCCCTGCCTGAGCACATGCTCAAAATTCTGCGCTGCCACAGGTGGGACCGTAATTTCTACGACTGAACGGGTTTCAGCCTCAGCGCTGGCATTTGGGACAGAAGTGCGTGCCGCGCTGCGCCACCAGAATCCGTTCGATCTCAGCCCCGCAGTTCGTGCACGGCTTTCCGGTCCGCCGGTACACGCGATGCGCCAGTTGAAAACTGCCCTTTCTGCCGTCCGCGTCCACATAGTTCGACACTGAAGAGCCGCGGCTCTCGATGGCTTCGGTCAATACCTCCCGCATCGCGTTGTAGATCCGCTCGACGCGGTCTTTGCGCAGACTCGCCGCCACGCGCGCGGGATGCACCCCGGCCCGGAACAACGCTTCATCCGCATAAATGTTGCCGACGCCGCGAACCACCGCCTGGTTGAGCAGCACGGCCTTGATGGAAGCGTGCCGCGCCTTCACCCGCCGCGCGAAATCGGCGAACGCGATCTCAAGCGGTTCCGGGCCGAGAGCGGAGACGCGTTCCGGCAGTTGCGCGCCATACTCGATGCGTCCGAACTGGCGCTGGTCGTCGTAATGCAGAGTGCACTGGTCCAGAGTAAAGATCGCGTGCGTCCACTTCGTCGGCGGCGCGTCGATGAGCAGCTTGCCGGTCATGCCGAGATGAACCACCAGGTAACCGCGATCGAGCCGGATCGCAATGAATTTGCCATAGCGCTCCACCGCCTCAATCCGCCGGCCGGCAAGCGCTCTGGCGGTCTCGAGAGGCGATCCGCGCAGCACGCGCAATTGCAGGAACTCGGCGTTGAGAATACGCCGCCCGACGAGAGCCGGCCGCAGCGACCGCACCACGGTTTCGACCTCGGGAAGCTCAGGCACGGTCGGCCAGATCCACCAGAATTTCGCCTGCCTCCACCCGCACGGGGTATGTTGCGACGCAAACCGCATCGTTGAACCCGCATGCTCCCGTCGAGGAATCGAATTCCCAGGCATGCCAGGGGCACGTCACGAACCCTCCATCGAGCGCCCCCTGGCCCAACGGTCCGCCATGATGCGGGCAAACGCCGGAAACGGCGCGGATTTCGCCCTCCACGTTGCACAGCGCGTAAAGGTCATTGCCCTGGACGATCTCAAGCAGCGTTCCAGGGGGCATTTCGTCCAGCGTGGCGAGTTTCTGAAAAGCCATTTCTTCAGTATCTCGCTTGGGCGGAAGAGTTCCCGCCCGGCGATTTTCACGCGTTAAAGTGACGGCTGGAGATCCGGGCTTACCAGGTGCCCGCCGGGGCGGATTCGGAAGAATTGCCAGAGAGCGGCGCTGCCTCTGCCTTTTTCTGCTTCCGCAGGCGGTTCATTCCCTCAACGATCCGGTCCGCCTCAATATCCGCGAATCGCCGGTTATCCGCCGCCTTTGACTCTTCTGCACGTGGCTTCAGAGACTCGGCCAGCCTTGTATTCGGTTTCAAGGATGTCGGCAAGAGTTTTCCTGCTTTCATTGTACGCTTCCGGGACCGCGAATTCGACACCTCCCTCTCTGAAGGTAGCGGGCGAGTTATCGAAAAAACGGAAGGCAAAATCCGGCCTCCCGCCGTAGCGGTCCCACAGGGCACGAACAGTTTCAGCGGCGCCGCGCTGCGATCCGGTCAGTTGACTCAGCGTGACAATGCGACCCTCGCCCCTCGCTCGTTCCAGCATCGCCAGTAATGCGTCGTCGAGCGGCCGGTTTACATACAGAACGGTGATTTTTTTGCCGGCGTTTGTTGCCTGTTCGATCAGTCCGTGCGCATGTTCATAGTTGCTGAACGTCGAATCCAGCACCGCGGCTGCGGAGTGTCCCGCCGCGCCGCTAAACGAAATAGCGGTACTTTTGCCTGCCGCGTTTCCGCCAGCCGTAAATACGACTCTGTCTCTCCCTTTTTCCGCCAATGCGCGCCGGAACAACTCATCCCTGATCCACTGCACCGCGGGATGTACCGCAACGCGATACCTTGCGGGGTCGTCATTGTACTCAGCAAAGAGCGTCGCCGCGCTATCCGCATTCAACACATTGCCAAACCGCAGCGTGTATTCCGAAAGGTACCGGTCGGGATCTCGTTCCACGCGCGAAACCACCGCCGCCCGCACAGCCTGTTCGATTGTCATGGCCCCAGCCCATCGTCGCCCTCTACCCGGCGTCTCCCTGACTTTATACTTGAGAGGAAGCTTTTCGAGGAGTTCATGGCCGTATTGATAGAAGCGATTAACGTCAAGCGCAGAACCTTGCTTGAGTTCGAAAACACCCCGTTCTACTGCCTGGAAGCAGAGGTGAACACCCCCACCGCCCGCGGCGGCCAGACTCTGGTGCGTCTGAAAATCCGCAACCTTCTCACCAGCGCCGTCTTCGAGAAGACATTCAAGGCCAGCGACAAGTTCAAGGAGCCCGATCTCCAGCTCGTCCCCGCGTCCTACTTATACAGCGACAGCGAGGGGTCTCACTTCATGGATCAGGAAAGCTTCGATACCCACACCCTGGCCGGCGAGACAATCGGCAACGCGCTGGACTACCTGATCGCCGGCTCTATCATCCAGTTGCACAAGTACAACGGCAATCCCATTGGCCTGCAGTTGCCCGCGTTCGTTGAGCTGGACGTTGCTTTCACGGAACCGGGGGTCCGGGGCGATTCGTCGAGCGGCAGCGTCACCAAGCCCGCCAGACTGGAGACCGGCCTCGAGATCCGCGTTCCCCTCTTTATCAAGGAGGGGGAAAAGGTGAAAGTCTCTACCGAGAACGGAGGCTTTGCGGGACGGGCGTGATCTCGTTCCGGCGCGAATCGAATCCGCTGCGCGAAACTACATCAGGATCCGAGCGCCTCAGGCCGGTGCAAATCCCGCCCTCATAAGACCGTCCGCCACATAAGGGCATTTGCGGATCAGATTCCAGATCAGCCCCGACTGAAAGTTCTCGATCGTCAGAACGATCGGCCCCTGATTCAGACCAAAAATCCAGGGAGACACCCAGCCATTCGGATTCCCGCTCCTTTCGGGAAAGGTCGGATTGAAACTCGCGTCGAAGCCATATTTGCCATGCTTCTTCAAATCCAGACGGTCAATGGCATGACGAGCCGCGGGGATAACAATTTCCGGCGCGAATGGGAGTGAAGCGATTACCGCCCACGGCGACAAGGTTCCATCGTCAGGCCCGAAAGGCGCGCCCCGTGCAATATAGCCGTAAAAAGCTCTTTGCACGCCGTCTATTTCGAGCGTGGCGGGACCTGGTCCATCACTGGCCGTCAGTCCCCAGCTGTGGTCGCTGTAATGAGCGAAGCGCAGAGGATTCTCAATCGCGTACTGTCTTTGAACGTAAGTGGCACGCCGGCTGTTTTCAAAGTAGTCGATTCCCGTCTTGCGGTTGAAATCGTCATGAATGCCCCGGAAATCCAGCCATAGATGCGACATTTGATGGATGAACAGAGGTCCTGCGTAGAGATGTTCGTAGCCGTAGATCGACTGGCTTTTAAATGTCGATGTCCATTGCCTGTAGCCCTGCGGACCGATCGGAAAGCCGGGCGATCCCATCGCAAGAACATACAGGATAAGCGCCTCGCTATAACCCGTATCCCATCGAAAAGAGAGAAAGCCCGATTCCGGCTTCCACCCGTGGCAGATCGTAGCCTTTCCGTTGAGCGCCCATTGCCAGTCCACCCGCCGGTACAGGGCATCGGCCAGATCGCGGATTTCCCGTTCGTCATCGTTCTCCAGAGTAAAGTAAGCCGCGGCTGTAAGAATGCCGGCCATCAGGATAGCGGTGTCGATCGTCGATAACTCGCTCTTCCAGGCTCGCCGCCCCGTGCGCATGTCCAGGAAGTGATAATAGAAACCCTTGTAGCCTGTTGCATCCGCTTCCGGCCCCTGATGACTCGAATGAAGGAACCTCAGCACCTTCAGAGTGCTCACGACCGCGCCGGCTCGCGATAGTAAGCCGCGTTCCACGGCGACGGCGTGAGCGCTGAGACCCAGGCCCTCGGCGGCTATGCTCGAAGGCGAGTGAGGCTGTGTCTTGTCCACTGTCAGACCGGTCACTGGATTGACCTCATCGCGGAAGAAAAGGAATGCCTCGGCGAGCAGGGTATCCAGCATCTCTTTGTCGCTGCTCCGCGGATCGGGGGTTACAAGCAAGTCTGGCTGCGACGATTTCATACGAATTCTATGCGAATTCAATAGTAATCGATGCGATGCTCCGGGCAGGAAGGTCAACCTTCAAGTCGAGGTTGCCCTGGCCGTAAATAAAGGGTTGCGCGTCCCTGGTGAGAACGGAGGCGCCTTCCAGCCGGGACACCTGCAGTGCGCTCGGATACTCCGGTTCCCCCATCGCGCGCCAGAGTTTCCGGGGATTGGCATGGTCTTCGTCAATGCGTTCGATAAAGGCCGCGCGCGGCGCCGGCGTCCCGGCAAGGCGCAAGTTCACCAGTTCCGTCTGAATGGGATGCCGGGGCATGGCGAGGTTCGTCATGACGATCGTAACCGCGTTGCCTTTACGGACCACCCAGGCGTCCACCGTTTTATGGGTTCCCTGAACCTCCAGCAATTCGGTGCCGAGGCCGTGCAGCAACTGGAATGCCCTGTAGGCGGGCTTGGCGATTCCGTGCAAATTGAGAAGGCCGAAGCCCCCGTGAAAAGGCACTGAGGGAAAATAGTTCTCTGAAAAGATGTCGCTGAAAGTCCAGAAGCTGTAACCCCGCGCCAGTCCCCGCGCTTCCATGACAATCCTCGCGATGAACGCGGCGGCAAAAGGCTCATCGTGCATGGGGTCGAACGGGTTTGAGGAAATGTTCCATTCCGTGTAGTAGAGCGGCAAGCCGCGCGCTTCATCGCGGGATTTCGCCACCTGCTCTTTCAGGAGTTCGCGGGGCGCATGCTGCAGCTGAGTGACGGTATCGGCTCCCGGCTTTCCGAAAGCGTCGGTGGGGTACTGGTGGGTGCTGACGAAATCGACGGGCACGGCATTCGTTGCGCAAAAGTCGAGAAACTCCGGAATCCACGCGTTATCCGCCGTAGCCGGGCCGCCCACTTTCAGTGAGGGGTCCACGCTTCTGATGGCTTTCGCGGTGCAACGGTAGAGCTGAAAGTATTCGGCCTGGGTGCCGGTCCAGAAAGCCTTGAGATTCGGTTCATTCCAGACTTCGAAAAACCATTCGCGGACCTCCCGCGCGCCATAGCGATCGACCCAGTGCCTGACGATCTTTTCAATCAGCGTGGCCCATTGACTGTAATCTCGTGGCGGAGTCACGTTCGCGCGGTAACTGAATACACTGGTCTGACCGGAAGCAAGCGTTTCGGGCATAAACGAAAGCTCGATAAAAGGCCGCATGCCTATGGAAAGCAGAAAATCGATAATCCCATCCGCGTTGAAAAAGGAATAGAGGAGGTGGTTTTCCTGGCAGGTTAGCGTCCCGAGTTCGTCTGAAAGAATTGCATGAAAGCGAACGTGCTGAAATCCCAGTTCGTCATGGCATCGGCGCATTTGCGCCTGCCAGTCTTTCCGCAAGGCCAGCGGCGCATGTCCGCTCCCCACCGTGTGTTCCCAATAGTGTTCAAAAGGCTTGGGGGGCTGTGTTGAACTGCACGTAAAATCCGGCAAATCTCCCCTTTTCGATAAGACTGTAAGCACGATAACGGCCAACGGCAGGTGACCAGTTTTCAGGCCCTACCTGTAGATGGGCAACGCGAACAAGGGCAGCGGCTCACCTTCAAAATGTTACGATCAAGTCGCATGGAACTCGCAATTCAGGTGCAAGTCGAGGAACTTCCGGAAGGAGTCTTCCTCGCGACGTCGGAAGAGTTGCCGGGTCTTGTCGCGCAGGGGCGAACCATCGCTGAGGCGCTCGAAATCGCTCGCGATGTTGCACGGAAGTTGATTGACGCCGGGCGCGAACGTGGAGACGTTCCGAATCTGCCGGCCATCGCCGAGCGCCGGGATTACGCTATCGTCGTCGCAGCTTGAATGAGGCGCCTCGCGGGGTTCCGCTGCCGGCCCCACCTCCGCCCGTCCGCTAAAATAGTTTAGTAGTGGATTTCCTCTCGGGCCTCAACCCCCAACAACGTGAAGCCGTAGCGGCCACCGAAGGTCCCGTGCTCATCCTCGCCGGCGCCGGCAGCGGGAAAACCCGTGTCATCACGCATCGCATCTCGCACCTCGTGAGCGCCCTGCACGTCCCGCCGCAGGCTATTCTCGCCGTCACCTTCACCAACAAAGCCGCCGGTGAAATGCGCGCGCGCGTGACTTCCCTGCTCGAAGAAATGCAGCTGCCCACCGCCCCGCTCATCTCCACTTTCCACTCCTTCTGCGTACGCCTCCTGCGCCGCGATGGCGACGCCCTTGCCTCCATCCGCCCCGGCTTCACCCGCACCTTTTCCATCTACGACGACGAAGAGCAGCTCACCATCGTCAAAGCCGC
>JGI20207J14881_1000796_pt1 | contig 11283 bp, 4 predicted proteins | sample NGESurdeep092012_4_FD_14881 | JGI IMG/M metagenome (IMG submission 14881)
ATCTAGACGAGCCAGCAATAGAGTTACGCGTGCAAGGAGCTTCGGGTCCCAGGCGAGCGTCTCAAGAGCCCACAATAAGTATGTGTGCGGGGACATTCTAGAAAAAAAATCCATATCCCTATCCTGAAATAGTGCTAGTGCGTAACCTGAATCCTGAACAACATTTTCGATTGAGTCCAGAAACACTGATGGGTTTGCCTCGGCCAAACGCATGAAGTAAGGCGAGATTGAACAAAGGCGCTGAACATCGTTGACGGTATGGAACAGCGTTCGCACTACCGATTCGGCAGCGCCATCTGCTTGCCGGCTGCCCTGGATGTTCACGTCAGATCCGAGAGCGCTAAAGAGCGCGAGGGTATCGGCCAGTCCAGATCGAAGCGCCGTTGAAACGCCGCTTCGATCTGAAGAGAATCTGGCTGTTCTCCGTATTTCCTCATCTGAATGCCACCTTGGATCTGATTGCGATAGCGCCTCAGTCGCCGCCTGCTCAAAGCGCAATAGCTGACTGTCATCTAGCCGATCGCAAAGTGCAGTCCAGGCATCACGTCGATCAACCAACTTGAAAATGGAACCGCTCTTCCGAATCGGAGGATCGGACACGTTAAGCCAAGGGCCTAATTGCCGAAGCAACTCTTCGTACGTTAGGCCAGAAAGGAGTGAAAGTAGCTTCTTATCTCCTTCATAAGTTTCATCCCAACTACCCGCAATTAGGCATGGCATGAGTATTCCAGCGGTTTGGGGCTCTGCCCAAGCCGGAAGTGTTGTCGCAAGGGCAATCGACCTGCGAAACGCAGAGAAGCTGCTGGCCATTCGCTCACACACTTGCGGGACTTGGTCCGGCTTTTGCCAGAACTGCGCCACTGCCAGTTGGAGAACCATTGGGTGTCTCTGCCGCAAGAGAATGGCATCTGACTCAGCGCGGTGCTCTTGACCCAACACTTGGACAACCGTATGGTCTCTGGCAACAGCGGCTCCAATCAATTCTATTGCGTCGAACGCCGGTATCAACACCAGACTTTGATAGTGTGAAGTTACTTCGCGCCACGCCGAAGGAGAACTGACGACAACTGTCCGGGCGGCAATTCGCTCAACCACTTCACCTTTGTTCGTAGCAAGAACTGCAGCGACGAATGCACGAGCAAAATCCGCTGACTCTGCTCGAACTTTGACGACACGGGCCGGTGTTTGCAGCTGTGTTATGAGGTCAGTTATCTGATCGTCATATCCTTCCACTACAATCTCGGGTGGAATGGCTGGGCTTGAATAACGACTCCAGTTCTCCCAAAAACTTTCAACGTCCGATGCTTCTACCGGCTGCTTCCGTAGCAAACGCGATACCCAGAGATGAACCGCAGGCGCACGTTGAAGCCAAGATTCAATGCTATTGCAGTCGTACAGGCACACGGCTTTCCATCCTTTTGTTGACCACTCGGCAATCGTAACCTCCTTCTTATCCCATGGCCTGAGAGTTAAAGCGACATACGTCGTGTCAAGCGCAACATATGGATCAGGTAGTAAGGTCCGCTTCTTAAAGTCGCCCGTCGCCTTCGCACGGTGATCCTTGTGTGAAGATAGCTCCCAAACTGATCGGCCCGCTGGAACGTGGGCGTCCATACCTGCGGTTTCAACAAGTCCATCATAACCGTGCAGGGTAATGCCTTCCTCTGAAGCAAACTCTATTCGAAGCGGTTGTTTTGCCGTAGCGAAACACAACCTCCTGATTAGCTCAGGAAACCTTCCCTTTGCTTCTTGGGTGTCCGCCCAGTTGGCCAGATCAATTGCTTTCGCAAGGAGTTCAAAAACCATTTTCCAGTGTAAATCTCTTGCCGACTGCAGGCTATATGTTCGCCGTTCAATTGTCGGTTGATTCTCTAACCGTAGTACGTCCCTAGGATACCGAATAGCGGGGATATTTCAATTGTGCGAGTCAACCCGGATGAAGAACTCGTTCAACCTCTTCCGCTCCTTCACTCTTCACAAATGATCTAAGCCGATCATCCATTCGAGCGATGGCGATTACGTCTAGATCAACAAAATTAACGCAAAGGCGGAACGAACCAGCGAAGCGGCCATACCAATACTTCCCAGAATGAGTGACCAAACGATAGACAATCTTGCTTGCAGGATCCTAAATTCATTCATCCATCGAATACACAGCGGCTAACCAAATAATGCATGTAGTGCCTTTTATGCGTTTCTAAACACTCGTCGGAATGGTGGCTTTCTTTGGTGGCTTCCGGCATGAAGACACAGCATCGCAGGGGAACGACAGTTAAAGGATTTGAACCTGAATTGGTGTCATGGGACCGATCGAAACGATCAAAAATTCGTCTCTTAATCAGCGGGTCGTAGGTTCGAGCCCTACACGGTCCACCATTTTTTTCTTGTTCTACGCATACATAATACAGAGCCTGCGTTCGGGACGCTTCTATGTGGGGCATAGCGATTGCGTCTCCAGGCGGATTGACGAGCATAATCGTGGAAGGTCTAAATCGACCCGCGGGCATGGTCCTTGGTTGCTGGTTCATTCAGAGTCGTTCTCGAGCAAAACTGACGCTATCAAACGCGAGCTTCAGATCAAGAAATGGCGAAGCCATATTCTAACTAAGCAATTGGTAGAGCAGTTCCGATCTGGTCGGGACGCGTCGTAGGTTCGAGCCCTACACGGTCCACCACGCAGCTTTATCGCTACGATTCACCTAGTTCCTGTGCCGAAGCAAATTCGTGATGAGCTGCTGGCAGTAGATTTTTGCTCAAGGTCGACAGGAATACTTTTGGAGTTGACTTCTCATTCCCCCAACCCGATTCAAAAGGAAATTGACCCTGATTTTGGTATACTTTGTGTCCGCCACAGGAGGCGCAGTTTTTGCAAAATCGTAGTTATCTTTTTCTTCTTTTCGTATTAGGTCTTGGCGTCGCATCAGCAATTTTGTACACCCGATTTGCTTACAAATTGGGGCTAGACGTTAAGGGCGGTGTGCAATTTACCTACGCGGTGAAACCAATTGAAGGTCAGACCTCAAAAAACGTCAACATCGAAGACATGCTGACGAAGACCCAAACGATTTTAGGCAATCGAATAAGCGGAATGACGGGCGTTGTTGACAGCAACATTTTCGTCAAGAAGACCGGCTCCGGAGCAGACGCTAACCAAATTATCGTGGAACTTCCTGGATTCACCGATAGCGCGGCTGCTCAGAAAGTAATCGGAACCAGTGCGAGCTTAAAAGTTTATTGGCCCAAAACAGTTAACCCGGACAACCCCGCGATAACTTATCGAGAATACACCGATGTAGCGGCAGGGAATCCCGATGATCCGTCGGTTAATTTTTATGATAATTACACTCATCAAACCTTGACGCCGGGTACGCCGGCTTACGCCAAAATGCTTGCCTCGTGGCAATTGCTCGTGACTGGAAATGACCTCCAAAATGCAACTCCTGAGGCAATTGGCAACGGAAGCTATAAACCAGACATTAGCTTCACCTCCGAAGGCGGCACCAAAATGGCTGATTGGAGCACCCAATACAAAGGGCAGGGTGAAAAGGTTGCCTTCGTTCTGGACGGCAAAGTGCTTCAAATTGCGCCGGTTGAAAAAACCAGCACCCTCGGGCAGCAAATAACCGTTAATGGAACCTTTTCCGCAGCGTACGTGAAAAACTTATGCGCATTGCTGAACGCGGGTGCTTTGCCGGTTGATCTGCAACTTCTTAGCAGTGAGAAAGTTGATCCCAGCATCGGCAGTTTTGCGCTTAACAAAATGGTATTTGCTGGCATCATCGCATTTGCCGTCATTTGCCTTTACTTAATTCTATATTACGGATTACCCGGGCTAGTTGCAACGATTGCTCTAAGTCTTTACGTTTTATTCACGATCACTATTTTAAAAGTACTTGGGGCGACTTTCTCACTGGCGGCAATTGCTGGATTTGTTCTGTCTGTAGGTATGGCAGTTGATGCCAATATCCTAGTCTTTGAACGTTTCAAAGAAGAAATAAAGAAGGGTCGGACTCTGCATGATGCGCTTAATTTAGGATTCAATCGTGCCCTTCCAGCGATTTTTGACTCCAATATCTGTTCGATTATTACTTCTGCTGTTTTAGTTTACTTTGGCACCGGCCCGGTTAAAGGATTTGCGACAACTCTTATCCTGGGCGTTGTTATCTCCTTCTTTACCGCGATTACGGTCACTCGGTGGTTATTATTCTTTGTTACCGAATCGGGTCTTGGCAATAACATAAAACTCTACGCGTTGGACAGGAACTGGTTTGGAGAGCATTTGGAAAGCAAAGCTAACTCCGAACCTTTGCAAATTGTGAATAGAGCCAAGACTTGGTTTGCGATTACTTCCGTTTTCATCATTGGTGCAGCCGTATTTATGGCAATCGGAGGGCTGAAATATAATGTTGAGTTCCTCGGCGGGCTCGAGTCATCTTACGTCCGGACTAGCGATTTTCCTTCACAGCAGCAGATTCTGCAAAACCTTGCAAACTCGGGAGTAAAAGGATCGAATGTTCAATTTTCCCGGGATGAAAAAGGCCAGGTTCTCGCCAACATCACCGTGCCAGGAACCGGGTTCAGCAAAATGAACGACGACCAACGCAATGCCGTTTTAGTCAAAGATGCAGGATTGCCAGCTTCGGCAAAGGCTTTAAACTCAAGTTTTGTGAGCCCCACTGTTCAACACGAAACAACTACGAACGCCGTTTATGGTGTAATTTTCAGTTTCGGCGCGATCATTATCTATCTGGGAATCAGATTCGGAATGATGCTTGGAAGCATCAAGAACGGAATGCGATTTGGTATGACGGCTATCATCGCCGGAGCCAAAGACGTATTTGTGATTTTCGGGGTTGCTGCCTTTATCGGAAAGATACTGGGCTGGGAGATAAGCTCGCTGTTTATCACGGCAATGCTTACGGTTATTGGTTTTACCGTTCACGATAAAATTGTTATCTTTGATCGTATCCGTGAAAATCTACGCAAGCCTTTAACTGGTGAGACATTTGAGCATTTGGCCAACCGATCTGTCACCCAATCAATTGCCCGTTCTATCAACACGGCGGCAGCGGTTGTGGTCACTCTGGGGATTTTAGTTGTGTTTGGTAGCGCGACAACTGATCTTCGATTCTTCCTGATCGTTATGCTTTCGGGCATCGCATGGGGAACTTATTCTTCCATTTTCACAGCTGCTCCGCTTCTAAATTGGTGGGAAGCAACGGTTGCTAGAAAATACGGGGAAGGGGCGACACTACTGGCTTCGGCTCGGTCGGAAATGTCGAGGGCTAAGATTAACATTGGTCAAGTGGTTATGCCCACAACTCCTCAAGGCACGCCAGCTGAAGCAGATCCGAACGCCCAAAAGACGTACGGGCAAGTTCGTCGCAGGGCTAGCGCAGTTCAGAGAAGCACCAGAGAGCTAGACGACTAGCTGGAAATATCGGAATATTCAAGTTCGTGTAGGATGCGCGGATTCATTCGCCATCCTTCTTCAACGCGAATGTGCAGGTCAAGATAAATCTTACGGCCGATAAGCACCTCAATTTCTTTTCTTGCATCAGTTCCAATTGCTTTCAAAAATTGCCCTTGCTTGCCAATAAGAATGCCTCGTTGGCTTGCCTTTTCAACTAAGATAGTTGCTCCGATCCGCAACAAATTAGGCTCGTCTTCCCAAGTATCAATTGTCACTGCGGTTGCATAGGGAATCTCTTGACGCGTGGTTTGGAGTATTTTTTCCCTCACAAGTTCGGCTGCCATGTAAGTGCTGGATTGGTCGGTAAATTCATCTTCCGGATATTCGGCTGCGGCAATTGGAAGTTTGGAAATAATAAGCTCCACCAACTTCTCCACATTTGTTCCGCGATCTGCACGAGTCATCATGTAGTCTTCAGAATGAAACATATTTGAATAAGCATCGACGAATGGCTGCACGTATTCTGGTTTCAGGCGATCCATTTTATTCAGGCAAAGCAGAACCGGTGTGTCAGAGGTAAATCGAGTAATGCCAAGGGCTACTTCTTGATCCAGCTCACCAGGATGATGACCAACGTCGGTTACCACCACGATTAAATCCACGCCATTAAGCGCAGATCGGGCTGAATCCACCATTGCTTTGTCGAGCCGCGTATGGGGCGTGTGAATCCCGGGCGTATCCACAAAAATTATTTGAGAATTTGGGCGGTTGGCGATGCCAATGATTTTGCGCCGCGTCGTTTGAGGCTTATTGCTTACAATCGAGACTTTTTGACCCACGATCACATTCATGAGGGTGGATTTGCCAACATTAGGCTTTCCGATAAGGGCTACATGCCCGCATTTGAATTCGGAAGTTTCCATCCTATTCTCTCTTGCGGAACATAACTCCAACTCCGGCAGCACTGTCGACCAAGTCGGGTGATTTCGCTTCCGATCGGCTAAATGCATTGCGACGGTGTCCACCAACTCGCTTACGGCGATGTTGTCGCATATTTTGCTCCGGTTCCTCTGGCTCTTCGCCGGTTTCAAAATCGGCAATGCTTGGGCGGAGCAGCCATTCGTCGGAAGGCTCCTCAGATTCAGTCACACCTATCCAATCCGCTAATTTCATGAGAGGCACGTCTAAATCTGCTTGAGTCTCGTGGATTGAATTTGTAAATCGGGGGGGAATCTCGTCAATTTGAAGGAGTTCAGGCATGTTTGCTTTAAGAAGTGCGTCAATTTCTTCACGGAGACCAATGTAGAACAGGGAACTCGTCCCGTCCGAAACGTGTTTTCGAAGTGAGTTTGCCTCGATATTCTCAAATTCGTGCATTGAAAAGTTATAAGCGCACCAGTTCGGAGGCAATGGAATTGTCCGAGGGCCTCCGCTTCGTGAATGAGCGGATAGAAATGGCGGGGACACATGGAATGTATCCTCTTGAAAGTCATAAACATGAGCTTGAGCCAATTGACCCAAAGAGCGTATTAAACCAGGCGATACCAACGGCTCGCCGAGAAAAACAGAAGTCCAGTTGTCATCTGGCGATTCATGAGACAAATAAGGACGGACCACAAAACTAGATAAGCCAGTTTGCGAGTACTGTCCAAGAACTTCTTGGGATTCATCGTAAATCGCAAAATAACTGGGCTCTAGTTTTGATCCACCAATGATTCCTCGATCAGGAAATGCGCTTGTGAGCGGATGTCTTTTGTTAACTAACGTCGTCCCAGATTTTGAATGGAATGGCTGAGGCTTGATTGCAATACCAGTTACCTCGCGAGTTCTTTCTAAACTCTCGCGACCACTATCAAGAAGCCCAGCAGCATAAAGCCAGAATAAGACTTTATTGGCCCGCTGCAACCGAGTCTTTATTGCAGCTCGAAGTTCTGGACGAACATCCCAAGCGTTCATAAATAGGTACAACTTCGCTTCAGGGAAGGTTTCGCGATGGGCTAGGTCGCTCAACAAATAAAAGCCTGCATGAAGTCCAGATCGAAGCACCGCTTCGCATACATTCTGGATCAGTAAAGTAAAAGCATTTGGATCAACTAGGTATGCTAACGCGCGTTCATCCACGAATACCACGACTTCTGGATCTTTGACTTCGGCTGCCATGCGTCGATGAAACGCATCCAGGATTTCTCCGGCGCGCCGCCATATTCCAGGAGTTTTCAGCCAACCCTGACCGTTTGAATCAGTCCAGAGAATCCCTGAAGCATGGGCCAGTGCTGCGCCCGCTCCTCTGAGCTGTGCTCCCTCAAGGGCTTGCGGAGTTCTTAAGATTGGATTTTGGTCGTCGTCTTCGACCCTTCCGCTTAAAGAAGTTTTGTAGTCTTCTTCAAGCATAAATAACTTGCCGTTCAAGGCAATACTATCGATCGGACAAGGAAACGTTGCAGCTCCGCCCGGCTTCCGATTTCGGTAGCTTGGGGGTCCGGTGATAATATCGACTTCTTGATTCCGGAGTAATTTGCCAAGCGATAAATGGCCGCTGCCAGGATGTGAAAGTTCTAATGTGAATCCATAACTAACGCCGACTAAAAGCATTCCTTCACTTGCGCTCTTAATCGCGTAAGCCAGCTCGCCGATTCGATGAACGACCGCGTCACTCAAGAAGAGATGGTAATCAACTTGTGGGCGTTGTTTGCGGGAAGCGCGGATGAATCGATCGCCGTCGACTCCATCAGGCTGATGATCTGGGATCTCAATAGTGTCAAATTCTGCATTTCCATTGAACCAAGCCGCGCGTAATGTTACAACGTCATTCGAATAGCGAGATTTCACCCATTTTCGGAAATCATCGGTGGCCGCTTTTGAATCGTCGTGTCCGTACGACTCCTCGCGCATCCATGGATTTTTACCCAAATGAAGCCCAATGACCTTGCCTCCGTTTTCCATCTGAACAAGTTGGCCGACAAACTCTGATATGAATTCGCCAACTGTATCCCAATATTCGCAAGAACTGATGCTTGGTAAATGAGAAAGCCGAGGAGCTGATTGCTTTGCATCGGGGAACTCAATATCCCAATTTCGGGGATGGACGTAAACCAATTCAATTACAAAATTTGCAGATGGATCGGCTTCCAGCAAAGTTTTCAGTAAGCTACTGAGTTCCAAAATCGAAGCCTCAATTGGATTTGCTCCTGGTCCGATTTTGATTGCAAATTGATGCAAATGAATTCCCGCATCGCCCGCTAGTCTTATTTCTTCGCCAATGGTTTCTTTGGTTCGCGAATCGAGTAAGCCGGTTGAAAAGCCGAAAGGAGGAATTACACTATGATTAACAACAATTGTGGGAATTCCGTTACGTACGATAATTTGAGGCGCGTTGGGAGGGATATCAACGGGCGTGCGAACCGGAAGAATTTCAGCAGGTTCAACGATTACCGGTCCGACTACGGCTTCGATTTTAGTGTCATTTTTGTTTTGAGCCAGCTTCGAATTACGTGGCGTTGAAGTTCGGAACCGAACGACTAAATCTTCAAGGTCGCCGGTTTGAGGAAAGCTTGCCGAATGGGTGTATTGAGCTTCAGTATCGACCTCGGGCTCGGGTACGCCGGTTGCGGGTTTTGGCTTTCGCACTTCAATATCTTTATTAGAATCAGTTTTCCTAGGTGACCTTGGGCTCGGTTTTGCGGTGGTTCCTTTTGATCGCCAGGATAAAATCTCAAGATCGCCAAAAGAAGAGTCGGCTAGGGCCTCGTTTTCTTTTGACCCTGTTGCTCGCTTTGGTCGCGGCGTTGCGCCGTCTCTTGATGATCCGGGACTATCAACATTTAAAACCACTGCAGGACGACTGGTTTTTTTGGGACGCGTCGTGAAGGTTAACGGATTATCGTACGATTGACCCGGGTCAATTGGAGGTTGATCTGAAGTAAGTTTCTCAACCTTCTTGCGCACACGAGTTCGTTTCGTTGGCGAACTCGGTGGTGATATTAAAAGATCTGGATGAGAGTGTGATTCGTTTGAAGTTTCGACGAGGGTTGAAGCTGTTAAGTTAAGCGGTCTACGTGCCATGGTTGCATGTTAAAAAAAACTGGATCAACATAGACCAGGCGAAATAGTTGAGGCATTGAGCTATTCATTATTGATTCGGGTAGTCGATTTTTAGTTGATCTTGAGAAAAATAAAATTTTTGTTTCAGTCTTAAGGTCAATTGCGTATTTCAATTTTTATACTTATCATTGACTTTTTAAATAGTGAGCCGATTTTCAAGGCTCAGTCATAAAGACTATTCGGCGCATGTATAAGATTCCATCCGCCTCGAAAAACAGCTTGATAGCCATTATGCTCGCAAAAACTGTTTCCATCACTACTATGACATCAAAGGGGTTCAAATTGCGCGGTTTAAAGTTTTAAAGTTGGATACTACTAAATTTAACAGGGTGATGAGCCGATAAAGTGTTAAATGTCTCTCAACGTTTTGAATGTGGTAGCACCAGTCCAGGTTCAACCTGCTCAGACCAGCAGTAATCCTTCGGTTCAAAGCGACGATTTTGCTCCCCATTTGCAATCATCTCAAAACGCAACTGGAGCAACCCCCAGCGGCAGTTCTACGAATCAACCAAGTACTGCTTCTTCTCCAAACGGTTCAAAGGGGGCAACCCCAGCTGGACAGCCCTTGATAGCCGTGCCACAAAAGATTATTCCACCAGGTGAACCGTCCCAGCCGGGACTGTCGCTGGTTATTCCGCTGATGGGCAGCCCGCCGACAAGCTCAACATCAAAAAAGGAAGCAACGAAACTTGAGCCTAATGCTCTTTCGAAAACGCCGGACCTCCAAAATCAAATCAAACTCAACCCTCAACTATTGACGTTTGCGGTCCTTCCGATTCTTCCGAAGGCCGAGGTCAGCTCAAACTCACAGGTTAGCCTGCCTAATGCATCTTCACTGGCGGCAAGCGTGGTCGGTTCCTCATTGGCAGCTGAAACCCAACTGGTAGCCGGTCTCACTAAGGCTCCTTCCGCAACTCCTACAGGTGGAATCGAAAATGTAAAATCGTTGGCAGTCGTCGTTGCCCCAACCCCGTTGATTATAGCTCCTAGTGTCAAAGACGGCAAAGCTCCGGCGTTTAACCAATGGCCGAGCCCATTGCCTTTAAGGATGGCCGATTCGACCCAAGCATCAATTCAAAACCAAGCCGAGGATTTGCTGTCCACTGCTAATTCGCAAAAAGCCCTGCAAGATGGATCGGCGATTACTACAATGCTGACGACAAGTGCCAACCAAATTTCCGCTTCGCTGTTAAAATCCAATTTAGCTGACCCAACTCATTTGCCAAGCAACCTGTTGGCTGATATTTCTAAAATCACAAATGTAAGCAAATCGCCATTGCCGGTGCAAGAGGCTATTCTTAGCGGAAACGCATCCGTCGCAAAACTCGCAAGTCTTAGCGTCCAGAGTTCGGGGTCAATAATTGATAAGCAACCAGCTTTAAAATCAAATTCTGTTGATGGATCTGTTCAATCGAACAGCCAGACCAAAGGCATCATGTCAATTAGTCGAACTTCTGAATCATCGCCTAATCAAAATCAGGGTGGAGCATCTTCTCAAAGTAATGATAATCCTCAGTCGCTATTGTCTAGCTCAAAAACCGATGCAGTAAGCAACATTTCCGATTCAACCATTGCAACTGGACAGGTCGTGAATCTCGCGGCACCGCGATCTCAATCAATTTCCATATCAAGTAATACAGCACCGGTGGTTAGTAGCCAGAATAGGGCTCTAGTAATCCAGCAAGTAACGGATCGGATGCAACTACTTGCAGTGACAAATAACAAGCAAGCAGTAGTCGTACATTTGAATCCAAAAGATCTCGGTTCTA
>JGI20207J14881_1000800_pt1 | contig 11257 bp, 4 predicted proteins | sample NGESurdeep092012_4_FD_14881 | JGI IMG/M metagenome (IMG submission 14881)
ACCACGGCCGACGTGATCCTGACGGGCGCCGGCGACAAGAAGATCCAGGTGATCAAGGTCGTGCGCGCCGCCACCGGCCTCGGGCTGAAAGAGGCCAAGGCGCTCGTCGACGAGGCTCCCAAGCCCGTCAAGGAGGGCATCGAGAAGGAGGAGGCCGGCAAGCTCAAGCAGGAACTCGAAGAGGCCGGTGCGACCGTCGAGCTCAAGTAGCGCGGGTCCGAACTAGCGAGGGTCCGAACTTCGTCCCGACCGGAAAGCCCGCTGCGCGGGCCGGCGGTCGGGCCGAAGTACCCGGACCCGCTTGGCTGTCTTCCTCTGGTTCCACGAGGCTTTCTTCTTTCACGAGGCCTTCTTCTGATCTGCGGCTCCGCGAATCTAAAGACGGCGGGGAAGTTGTTTGTCTTTTCAAATTGCGTGACACCATAGTTATACGCGCTCTCTTTTGTAGAACAACAAACTTCGCCCGGACACACCTCGGTCACGGTTTGGGAGCAGTTTTTCCTCATTCGCCGGACCACCGGCTCGAGAGGATTCTTTACCCGCGCCTAACAAATCTGCCGATTTTCCGGTAAAGTCCCCGGCGCTGACCAATAGTCGCAGCCGCTCCTAGCAGGACGATCTCGCGCCACATACGCGGCGGTCGAGAGGGCGGGGTCCGTGAGCGTCGGCAGCCCACTTGAGGGTGCCGCTGGTCTGTGCTATCTTCAGTGGTCGCGCTTCGGCGCCCTCCTCTGCCCGTTTCACCCCTCCGAAGGAGTCGTTTCTTGGCTGCTGTTGATTCTCTCCGGACGCGCCGGACTTTCGCGCGTCTACCCAAGTCTGTCGACGTACCGAACCTGATCGATATCCAGCGCCGCTCGTTCACGTGGCTGACCGACCCGAAGACGGGTGGGCTACGCGAGACGATCGACGACATCTCGCCGATCGAGGACTACACCGGCAACCTCGCCGTGCAGTTCGGCGAGTTCGTCTTCGACGAGCCCGTCGCCTCGCTCGAGCAGTGCCGCGAGAAGGACCTCACGTTCGCGCGGCCGCTGACCGTGACCGTCGCGTTCATCAACCGTGAGACGGGAGAGATCCGTGAGCAGTCCGTCTTCATGGGCGACTTCCCGTGGATGACCGAGCGCGGCACGTTCGTGATCAACGGCACCGAGCGCGTCGTCGTCACGCAGCTCGTGCGCTCCCCCGGCGCCTACCTGATGGAGCCGAAGGACCGCGAGAAGCAGGTCTTCATCGCCAACCTGATGCCCGCCCGCGGGTCCTGGCTGGAGCTCGAGATCGACAAGAAGGGCAAGGTCTTCGTCCGCATCGACCGCAAGCGCAAGCTGCCCGTGACCGTGCTGCTGCGCGCGATGGGCTACGCGACCGACGAGGAGATCCTGCGGCTGTTCGAGGACTCGCTCTACATCCGCAACACGATCGAGTCCGACACCGAGATCACGCGCACCGAAGAGGGCGCCCTGGTCGAGTTGTTCAAGAAGCAGCGCCCCGGTGAGCCGCCGTCGGTCGACAACGCCAAGGCGCTGCTCAACCAGCTGTTCTTCGACCCCAAGCGCTACGACCTGACGCGCGTCGGTCGCTACAAGCTCAACTCGCGGCTCGGTCTCGACATCGACATCGACACGCGCACGCTCACGCACGACGACATCCTCGCGCTCGTCCGCGAGCTCGTCTCGCTGCCGAAGCGGCTTGGGATCCCCGAGGACGGCGAGCTGGAGATCAAGGACTACGCCGCCGAGGCGATGAGCATGCCGCGCGAGCCGGTTGCCGATCATCTCGACGAGTACGAGCACTTCGGCAACCGCCGCTTGCGCACNGTCGGCGAGCTGATCCAGGAGGCCTTCCGGATCGGGCTGTACCGGATGGAGCGCGTCGTGCGCGAGCGTCTGACGACCGAGGACGCCGACACGATCACGCCGCAGACGATCATCAACATCCGGCCCGTGGTCGCGGCGCTGAAGGAGTTCTTCGGCTCCTCCCAGCTCTCGCAGTTCATGGACCAGACGAACTCGCTCGCGGGACTCACCCACCGCCGGCGCCTGTCGGCGCTGGGGGCCGGTGGGCTGACGCGCGAGCGCGCGCCGATCGAGGTGCGCGACGTACACCCGACTCACTACGGCCGCATGTGTCCGATCGAGACTCCCGAGGGGCCGAACATCGGCCTGATCGGCTCGCTCTCCTCGTTCGCGGAGGTGTCGGAGTACGGCTTCGTGACCACGCCCTACCGCGTCGTCGAGGGCGGCGTGTTGACGGACAAGGTGCGGCGCCTGGACGCAACCCAGGAAGAGGAGCTGGTGATCGCCCAGGCGAACACACCGGTCGATCCGAAGACCGGCAAGCTGAAGGGCACCGAGATCCTCTGCCGCACGCAGGCTGGTCAGTACGTGACGGTCGGGCCCAAGGATGTCGACCTGGTCGACGTTTCGCCCGAGCAGATCTGGTCGGTCGCGACGGCGATGATCCCGTTCCTCGAGCACGACGACGCCAACCGCGCGCTGATGGGCTCGAACATGCAGCGCCAGGCGGTGCCGCTGCTGAAGGCGGACGCGCCGCTGGTCGGCACCGGCATGGAGCGCCGCGCGGCGCTCGACACCGGCGACGTGCTGCTGACGCGCAACGCCGGGACGATCGATTTCGTCGACGCCAACCAGATCGTGATCGAGACGACCGATGGCAAGAAGGACGAGTACGAGCTGCAGAAGTTCATGCGCTCCAACCAGGGCACCTTGATTCATCAGAAGCCGCGTGTGAAAGCGGGCCAGAAGCTGAAGGCCGGCGACGTGCTCGCCGACGGCTCCTCGACCGACAAGGGCGAGATGGCGCTCGGCAAGAACCTGATGGTGGCGTTCATGTCCTGGGAGGGCTACAACTTCGAGGACGCGATCATCCTCTCCAAGCGCCTCGTGAAGGACGACGAGCTCACCTCGATCCACATCGAGGAGTACGAGATCGACGCCCGCACGACCAAGCTCGGCGAGGAGGAGGTCACGCGCGACATCCCCAACCGCTCGGAGGAGTCGCTGCGCAACCTCGACGACCGGGGGATCGTGCGCGTCGGCGCCGAGGTCGCCTCCGGTGACCTGCTCGTCGGCAAGGTCACGCCGAAGGGCGAGACCGAGCTGACCGCCGAGGAGAAGCTGATCCGGGCGATCTTCAAGGAGAAGGCACGCGAGGTGCGCGACACCTCGCTGAAGGTGCCCCACGGCGAGGGTGGCGTGGTGATCGACGTGATGACCTTCAGCCGCGACGCGGGCGACGACCTGCCGCCGGGAGTTAACGACCTCGTGCGCGTGTTCGTCGCCAAGAAGCGCAAGATCTCCGAGGGCGACAAGCTCGCGGGGCGTCACGGCAACAAGGGTGTGATCTCGAAGATCGTCGACGAGCAGGACATGCCGTTCCTCGAGGACGGCACGCCGGTCGACGTGATCCTCAACCCGCTGGGCGTGCCTTCGCGCATGAACGTCGGGCAGATCCTCGAGACGCATCTCGGCTGGGCCGCGGCGCAGGGCTGGTATGACGACGGCTCCGACGCCTACAAGGAAGCCCACGAAGGCAACGGCAACGGCGGAGTGCTCACCCATCCGCCCGCTGACCGGGTGTACGTTTCCACGCCGGTGTTCGACGGCGCCACCGTGGCGGATGTCGACGAGGCGCTCGTGCGCTGGCAGGACGAGCACAAGGGCCGGATTCGGATGGACGTCGACAAGAGCCGTCGTCCCGGCGAGCAGGCCTCGGGCAAGATGACGCTGTTCAACGGCCGCACCGGTGAGCCGTTCGCCGAACAGGTGACGGTCGGCTACATGTACATCTTGAAGCTGCTGCATCTCGTCGACGACAAGATCCACGCGCGCTCGACGGGCCCCTACTCGCTCGTCACCCAGCAGCCGCTGGGCGGCAAGGCGCAGTTCGGCGGCCAGCGCTTCGGTGAGATGGAGGTCTGGGCGCTGGAGGCGTTCGGCGCCGCCTACACGCTGCAGGAGATGCTCACGATCAAGTCCGACGATACCGTCGGGCGGGTCAAGGCCTACGAGGCGATCGTCAAGGGCGAGAACATCGCCGAGCCGTCGATCCCGGAGTCGTTCAAGGTGCTGCTGAAGGAGATGCAGTCGCTGGCGCTCGACGTGAACGTGGTCTCCGAGGAGGGCCAGCGCACGGAGATGCGCGACGAAGACGACGACCTGCTGCGCGCCGCCGAGGAGCTCGGCATCGATTTGTCAGGCGTGCGTGCCCCGGCGGCGGACGCGCCCGCGCAAGAGGGCGAGGACGAGGCCTCGGCCGAGGCCGTCGAGGAGACCGAGGGCGGCGCCGACGAGGCGCTGGCGGTCGAGGTCGATGACGAGGAGGACCCCGCGGAGGAGCTTGGCGTGGAGGAGCTGATTGGAGAGACCGCGGCGGTAGGCGACGCCGCGCTTGCAACTGACGAGATTCCGGAGGACACCCAGTGATCGACATTAATAACTTCGACGCGATCGAGATCTCTCTCGCATCCTCCAAGCAGATCCGCAGCTGGAGTTCGGGCGAGGTGATCAAGCCCGAGACGATCAACTACCGCACGCTCAAGCCTGAGAAGGACGGCCTGTTCTGCGAGCGCATCTTCGGTCCGACGAAGGACTGGGAGTGCTATTGCGGCAAGTACAAGCGCGTCCGCTACAAGGGCATCGTGTGCGAGCGCTGCGGCGTGGAGGTCACGCGCTCGAAGGTCCGCCGCGAGCGCATGGGCCACGTCGACCTGGCCGCGCCTGTGAGCCACATCTGGTTCTTCAAGGGCGTCCCCAGCCGCATCGGCTACCTGCTCGACATGGCGCCGAAGGAACTGGAGAAGGTGCTCTACTTCGCCGCGTCGATCATCACCTGGGTCGACGACGAGGCGCGCACGAAGGACCTTGACTCGCTCGAGCAGGAGGTCAACAAGGTCCTCGACGCCTACGCGGCCGAACGCGAGGAGCGGGTGCTCGAGCTGCGCGAGTCGCTCAAGCGCCGCGAGAAGTACCTCTCCAACGGCAAACAGACGCACTTCTCCGACGAAGACCACCTGTGGGCGGACTCGCTCGACATCAACCTCGCGAAGATCTCCGACGAGGAGCGCGAGAAGCTCATCAAAGAGCTGCGCAAGTCCTTCGACGCCGACATCGCCGACACCGAAGCCTACATCGAGGACAGCGCCGAGCGGATGCGCAACGTCTGGGAGCTGTTCAAGACGATGGAGTCCAAGCAGATCGAGCATGACGAGACGACCTTCCGCGAGCTGAAGGAGCGCTTCGGCTCCTCCTACGGCTTCGGCGAGTACTTCCGTGGCGGGATGGGCGCGGAGGCGATCCGCGACCTGCTCCAGCAGGTCGATCTCGAGGCCGAACGGGTCGAGCTCGAGGATCAGGTGAAGACCGGCAAAGGCCAGAAGCAGGCTCGCGCGGTCAAGCGCTTGAAGGTCGTCAGCGCCTTCCTGCAATCCGGGAACAAGCCCGAGCAGATGGTGCTCGACGCCGTCCCCGTGATCCCCCCGGAGCTGCGCCCGATGGTGCAGCTCGACGGTGGCCGCTTCGCGACCTCCGATCTGAACGACCTGTACCGCCGCGTGATCAACCGCAACAACCGCCTCAAGCGGCTGCTCGACCTCGGCGCGCCCGAGATCATCGTCAACAACGAGAAGCGGATGCTCCAAGAGGCCGTCGACGCACTGTTCGACAACGGCCGCCGTGGGCGTCCCGTGACCGGGCCGGGCAACCGCCCGCTGAAGTCGCTCTCGGACATGCTCAAGGGCAAGCAGGGTCGCTTCCGTCAGAACCTGCTCGGCAAGCGCGTCGACTACTCCGGGCGCTCGGTGATCGTCGCCGGCCCGTACCTGAAGCTGCACCAGTGCGGCCTGCCGAAGATCATGGCACTGGAGCTGTTCAAGCCGTTCATCATGGCGCGCCTGGTTGAGCGCAAGTCCGCGCAGAACATCAAGGCCGCCAAGAAGATGGTCGACTCGGGCATCGGCGAGGTGTGGGACGTGCTCGAGGAGGTAATCCACGAGCACCCCGTGCTGCTCAACCGCGCCCCGACGCTCCACCGTCTCGGCATCCAGGCGTTCGAGCCGCTGCTCGTCGAGGGCAAGGCAATCCAGGTGCATCCGCTTGTCTGCCACGCCTTCAACGCCGACTTCGACGGCGATCAGATGGCCGTCCACCTGCCGCTCTCGGCCGAGGCGCAGGCAGAGGCGCGGATCCTGATGCTGTCCTCCAACAACATCCTGTCGCCCGCGCACGGAGCGCCGCTGGCGACCCCGACGCAGGACATGATCCTCGGCGCCTACTACCTGACCTACGGTCCGGAGGCCGAGGAGCTGGCGAAGATCGACAGGGCGACCCACGAGCCGCGCCCGCACGTGTTCCGTACCGCGCAGGAGGCCGAGCTCTCCTACGAGGGCGGTGTGGTGAAGCTGCACGACATCGCCGAGTTCCGTCCGTTCGGGCGCGAGGGCGGCCATGAGCTCACGACGATCGGTCGGATCATCTACAACGACCGCATCGAGCGCGCTCTCTCGGAGGCGCTCGGCGACGAGTTCGACGCCACCAAGTACGTGTTCGTGAACCAGTCGATGAAGAAGCGCGACACCACCCGTCTGATCGACGCGCTGGTGCAGACCTACGGCGCGACGACGATCTCGCTGGTGCTCGACGCGTTCAAGGACCTCGGCTTCAAGTACGCCACCCAGGCGGGTATCACGATCTCCAAGAACGACGTCGTGATCCCGCCCGAGAAGCAGGAGATCCTCGACAAGTACGACAAGCTCGTCGGCGCGATCACCGATCAGTACGACGACGGTCTGATCACCCAGGAGGAGCGTCACGAGGCCGTGGTCGAGAAGTGGAACGCGGCCACCGACGAGGTGGCGGAGGCGATGATCGAGAACCTCGACGTCCTCAACCCGATCTTCATGATGGCCAACTCGGGTGCCCGTGGCTCGTTCAAGCAGATCCGCCAGCTCGCGGGGATGCGCGGGCTGATGGCCAACCCGAAGGGCGAAATCATCGAGCGCCCGATCAAGGCCAACTTCATGGAGGGCCTGTCGGTGCTCGAGTACTTCATCTCCACCCACGGCGCGCGCAAGGGGCTCGCCGATACCGCTCTACGAACGGCCGATTCCGGCTACCTCACCAGGCGTCTGGTCGACGTCGCCCAGGATGTGATCATCCGCGAACCGGACTGTGGCGCGGAGGAGTACATCGAGATGGCGGCCTTCAAGGCGGGCGGTGACCCCAATGACGATCTCGTTGGGCGAGTCGCGGCGCTCCCGGTCACGACCAAGCGCGGGCGGATGCTCGCGGAGCAGGGCGCGGAGATCGGTCGCGCCGAGTTCGCCGAAATCGTCGAAGCGTTCAAGGACGACCACAAGAAGGGCACCGACGTGCTCGTGCCGGTGCGCTCGGTGCTCAAGTGCCGCGCGCCCAGCGGCGTGTGTCAGGCCTGCTACGGCCGCGCGATGGCCACGGGCGCGCTCGCGCAGATCGGTGACGCGGTCGGCATCATCGCGGCCCAGTCGATCGGCGAGCCCGGCACCCAGCTGACGATGCGTACGTTCCACACCGGCGGTGTCGCCGGCGCGGACATCACGCACGGTCTTCCACGCGTGGTCGAGCTGTTCGAGGCGCGCAAGCCGAAGGGCTTGTCGAAAATCGCCGAGCAGGACGGTGTCGTCTCGATCGAGGAGACCGACAAAGCCCTGACGGTCGTGATCACCGACGAGGCCGGCGAGGAGCATCGCCACGCCTTCCCGCGGCGCACACGGCTGTTCGTCGCCGAGGGCGAGAAGATCACCGCCGGCAAGCAGCTCAACGAGGGGTCGGTCTACCCGCACGAGCTGCTCGCGATCCGCGGCCGGACCGAGACCGAGCAGTACCTGGTGAAGGAGGTTCAGGAGGTCTACAAGTCCCAAGGCGTCGACATCAACGACAAGCACATCGAGTTGATCGTGCGCCAGATGCTGAAGAAGGTGCGGGTCGACCAGAAGGGCGACACCGACTACCTGCCGGGGCAGTTCGTGGACCGCTTCGACTTCGCGAAGATCAACGACGAGGTGATCGCCAAGGACGGCGAAGCGGCCCAGTTCGAGGACATCATCCTCGGCATCACGAAGGCGTCGCTGAACACGAACTCGTTCCTCTCGGCGGCCTCCTTCCAAGAGACCACGAAGGTGCTTACCGACGCGGCCCTGGAGGGCAAGACCGATCGCTTGAACGGGCTCAAGGAGAACGTGATCATCGGCAAGCTGATCCCGGCCGCCACCGGGCTGAAGCGCTACCGGCGGATCGAGATCGAGCCGTCAGAGCCGCTGCCCCGCGCGATCGACGACATCGGCCTGCTCAACGAGGACGAGATCGCGGCCGAGCTGGGGCTCTCCGGTGGCCTCTCCGGCGCCGGCGGCTACGGGCAGGAGTTCGACTCCGACCTCGCCTCGCTCGAGAAGATCGGCGCGGGCGGGACCGACCCGGGGTTCGTCGAGGAGCTCGTCGACCTCGAGGTGCCGGAGGGGTCCTCCTCCGGGGAGTAGGCCCCTCAGCTCTCCTGGGTTCTCTCAGGGCACAGCAGTTCTTTCTGCGTTTAGCAGTTCTTCTTCATTCGCGGCCGGGTTCTTCATTGAGCCCGGTCGCGTTTTTTGAGGTGGCAGCGCCGCCGCCCTGGCACCCCCTGCGGGGATCGTCGTCCGCCCAACCGGGAGATCTGCTGTGGAGGGCGCGGGCGTGGTGCTGGGCGCACCCGGTCGTTCGAACGCCGACCCCTCCGGGGACCTTGTTCGCCCGAAACCTTGTTCGCGTGTTCGATCGGGGCCGGATGACGAAGCTTGGTCAGACAACAGGCCCGATTTATGTAGTCTGGCGCCTGGCATGTGGGGCGACGAACTGACAACGCGCCTGGAGGGCCAGATCGTCGTGTTGGAGCCGCTGGAGGCCCGTCACGAGGAGGGGCTGTTTGCCGCCGCGCGGCATCCGGAGATCTGGGAGTGGCTGGCGCCGGTCGGCGAGAGTCGCGAGTACTTCTCGGCGTGGTTCGCCTCGAGCCTCGCCGAGTCGCAGGCGGGCAGGGAGGGGGTGTTTGCGACGATTGAGGGCGCGAGCGGCCGGCCGATCGGCAGCACGCGCTATCTGAGCCTGCGCGAGGTTCATCGCGGCCTGGAGATCGGGTGGACGTGGCTCGAGCCGTCGATGTGGCGGACGGGGGCGAACGTCGAGGCGAAGCTGTTGATGTTCGAGCACGCTTTCGAGACCCTTGAGTGCATGCGCGTGGAGCTGAAGACCGACGCTCGCAACGAGCGCTCGCGGGCCGCGATGGCGGCGCTGCCGGCGCGGTTCGAGGGCGTCTTCCGCAAGCACATGCTCGTGCCCGGTGTCGGAGTGCGGGACTCCGCCTACTACAGCGTCACCGACGAGGACTGGCCCGCGGTGCGGGCTAACTTGGAGCGGCGGCTCGCCGTGGCGCTCGCGCGATAAGCGACCCCAGTCGGTCGAACACTGCACACGGTGTCCCTCGCTCGTGTTTCCGTCAGGTCCCCACCGGCGAGCGCTCCCGTGCCCAGTTCTCCAGCAGCGACGCCTCCTTGGAGGTGAGACCCCGCTCGGGGGCGGTCTGTACGAGCAGCGTTGGCGCCGGGCGCCCCTCGGCCCAGGCGTGACAGGACTCGTCGAAGGCGTCGTCGATCCACGCCAGCGCGCGCCCGCCGGCGTAGGCGTCGATCGCGGCGAGCTTCCAGTGGCCGTCGACCGAGCGTCCCGCGCGGGCGGGTGGGGGTCCGGTCATTCGCTCGAAGCGCAGGAACGGTAGCCCGGCGGGCAGGCCGAGCAGGTGCGGCAGGTACTCCTCGGCCTTCTCCTCCCAGCCGCTGGCCCAGACCAGGTCGAAGTCCTCGGCGAGGGCCAGCAGGTGCGCGGCGGCCGCCAACGAGAGAAAGTGCGGGATGCCGTCGATCGCGCGGAAGATCCCGTCGGTACGGGTGCGTGAGGCTGAGGCGTTTCCGGGTTCGCCGGCTACCCCGGCACTGCCCCCACCGCCCCCGAACAGCGAGATCACGCCGTCGATGTCGACCATCAGCAACGGTCTGGGCGGCCTCTCGCTGGAGTCGGCGTGGGCCTGGGTCGGTCGGCCCTCGTCGACGTCGATGCCCGTCTGCGGGAGGCGATCCCCGAGAGAGCTCGCGGGTGAGGAATCGCACAAGGGCTCTTTAGCTCGCATACAGGTTGGGCAGGGTAATCTGTCTGGATCGATCGCCGCAAATAAAGCACCGAGGCGCTGCGGTCGATGGAGCCTCGGAGAGCAGCGCCGCCGAGCAGTCCAGCCTCGCCAAGCATCCCCGAAACGCACGCTTCGCCGTACCTGAACCACCAAATGAATCAGCACGCCCTTCCCACCATCACCCACGAGCGAGGACTCGCACAGCGATGAAACTCGAGCTCGGCATGCTGCTCGCGCTCGCGTGCGCGTTCGTGGCCAACCTCGGCTTCTTCTACAAGTACCGTGGCGCGAACGCGGTCGCGAAGGTCGATGTGCGCCACCCGCTGCGCAGCGTCAAGGCGCTGTACTCCTCGGGCTGGTTCGCGCTCGGGATGCTCGTCGCGACCGCGAGCTGGGGGCTGCACGTGGCGGCGCTGTCGCTGGCGCCGATGTCGGTCATTCAGGTCGCGCTCGCGGCCGGGATGGTGTTCATCGCGGTGATGGCCGATCGGCTGTTCGGCTTCGAAGTAGGTCCCCGTCAGTGGATCGGGCTGTCGCTCACGGCGATCGGCCTGGTGCTGCTCGGGATCACGCTGCCGGCGATGCACGGCGCGCACTCGCAGTTCTCCCAGGCGGCGATGATCTCCTTCGAGGCCGGCCTGTTCGGGCTCGGCGGCCTGCTGATCATGGGGCCGCGGATGGGCGGCAAGGTCGAGCACCACGGCGTGATGCTGGGCGCCGCGTCGGGAATCCTGTTCGGCGTCTCGGACACCGCGATCAAGGCGCTCACCGGCATCACCCACGCGCACGGCATCATCGGGCTGCTGCTCAGCCCCTGGCTGCTGGTGGCGGTGCTCGCGTCGATCGTCGCCTTCTACGCATCCGCGCGCGGGCTGCAGGACGGCGAGGCCGTCCCGGTGATCGCCGTGACGGGCACCGCCGCGAACATCGCCGGGATCGCCGGTGGGATCATCGTGTTCGGCGATCCGATGGCGGCGAGCCCGCTGGGAGTTGTGCTCCAGGCCACCGCGTTCGTGCTGGTCGTGGTTGCCGCCGCGCTGATGCCCGCGCC
>JGI20207J14881_1000804_pt1 | contig 11230 bp, 7 predicted proteins | sample NGESurdeep092012_4_FD_14881 | JGI IMG/M metagenome (IMG submission 14881)
GACGCACGCAGCGATGTGTACTCGATGGGTGCGGTGCTCTATGAGATGCTCGCCGGCGAGCCGCCGCATACCGGCCCGAGCGTGCAGGCGATAATTGCAAAGGTCATAACCGAGCGGCCGCGCAGCCTTCGTGTAGCGCGTGACACCGTCCCGGAGAATGTTGACGAGGCGGTGAGCAAGGCGCTGGCAAAGCTGCCAGCAGATCGTTGGCCCTCGGCCGCGGATTTCGCAGATGCATTGCGCGGATCGCTCACGTTCGCCGCCCTCGGGCACGGCGGAAGTTGGGCTGCGCTTCGGAGACGTACGCGCCGAGCGCTGAGATCGACTGCAGTCTGGCGAGGACTGTCAGCGGCTTTGCTGCTCGCAACGATTGCACTTGCATGGCTCGCGCTACGACCTCCGGAGAACACCGGCGAGATGCAGCTGGAACGACAACTGACGTTCGATGGCAACGTCGTCGCAACTGCGATCTCGCGAGACGGCGGATGGCTTGCATACATCACCGATGACTGCTACGGCAAGGGCTACAGCTGCACCTATACGCTGCAAGTGCGCGAGGTTGACGGTACGCAATCAGTAAAGCTTGCGACCTGGCCACTGCTCCGAACACCGCTGCGATGGTCGCCAGACGGTTCCTCGGTACTCTTCGGCGGGTCTCCGGACTCCGCTACGGCCGCCGGCCTATATGTCACGGCTCGGCTCGGCGGAACGCCCCGGCGCATACCGGTCATCGCTGCAAGCGCAGCTACATTTTCCCCCGACGGCAACGTGGTGGTCGCCAATGGGTCGCCCCCGCGTCAGGCCATGTTGCGGTTCGATCCTGGTACGCTGACCCGCACCGATAGCGTTTCGCTGCCATCTGGTTTTGTTTTCCTGGATCTCGATTTCACACCCGCCGGTGACCAGATCGCGGCTGCCGCCGTCGCGAGTGCGAGCCCCTCCATCGTGTTGCTCGACTCCCGAGGGAAACTCCTCGACAGCTCGTCTGCAGCCTTCATTCGGCCTGAGATCCGGTGGGATGCATCGCACACGGGACTTTTCGTGGCCGTTCCGTCCCCGGGCACGACAGACAACCTCGAACATGTTCCAGTGTCGGGCAACCGTATCCGGAGCGACCGTATACAAGTAGCGCTTGGGCAAATTTCCGACGGTATAAATGGGGGGATGGACGTTTCGGCATCTGGTCGCACTGCGCTCATCGTCGGCCCGACAGCCTTTCAAATTTTGACTCTCAAGCTCGGCGATCCCGGCGCGAAGTGGGAGCCACTTACCAGCCACACGAGTTGGGTGTGGAGCAGCGGTTTCTCGCCGGACGGATCGACGATTGCTGGATCGGCGACGGACAACCTGGGCGACAACATCTACATGTTCCCCTTGTCTGGGCACGCGCCTGCGGCGGTCACCTTCCAGGGAGGAATTCGCGATTACCCCTACTGGTCGGCCGACGGTCAGCACCTCGTTTATGACGCGCTCAATCGCGACCAATCCGACGCCGGCGTCTTCATCGCCGATATCGACGGAGGGCGGGAACGGACGGTATATAAAGGAACCGACCGTGGCCAGCCGGTGGGGTGGATGGGCATTGACGCCGTCGTGCTCGCGACCGCCAACGTGTTTACAGTCGTCGACACCGCCGGGACAATCCGTCGAACGATAACGGCACCCGATTCTATGGGGATATCGGCGCCACCCTACGTCGACGCCGTTTCTCGGAGGTCGGCATACTGGTCGGCACCCGCCGGGGCGATCATCATCGCGGATCTTTCCAGTGGACGGTTCACCCGAGCATTTGCGTCGAAGACTCCGGCGCTACCCGTCGGTTGGACGGCCGATGGATCGCTCTTCGTTATAACTGACGTGAGTGCCGACAGCGGTGAAGCACCAGCGATCGCGACTCACAGGCGCAAGAGGGTGCTGGGCAGGATTGGACCCGGCAGCACGGACTTCGTTAGAGTCGCGACGCTGCCGCAAGATTGCATGCTCGACTTAGGTGAGATCGGTGTTGCGATTGATCGTACCGGCACCCGCGCCTCCTGCACAGAGCGACGTTTCACGCCGGACGTCTGGCTGGCGGACAAAAGCCGCACGCTTGGGCTGGCCAGGCATTAGATCATCGACACGTCGGCATCATCTTCGCTAACGGGCGGCAGCGCTCCCGGACACGGAGGCGAGCGACTAACTTGCGCCCATGACAGACGTTGTTGCACTAGCCGCGGAGTTGATGGCAATCCAATCGTTCACAAGAAAAGACGGCGCGGCGATCGACTGCGTTGCGCGTTGGTTGGTCAAGTCGGCACGGCGCATCGCGTAATGCATGGCTGACGCCGCGTCCCGCTTGGCCGCCGCTCTAGCCAACCGATACTTCATCGAGCGCGAACTTGGAGCCGGCGGCATGGCGACAGTGTATCTCGCGCGCGATCTCAAGCACGACCGCCAGGTTGCGATCAAGGTGCTGCGCCCCGAGCTGGCGGCGGTGATCGGCGCTGATCGGTTCCTCGCCGAAATCAAGACGACCGCAAATCTGCAACACCCACACATTCTCTCTCTGTTCGATTCGGGGACGGTCGACGGCACTGTCTTCTACGTAATGCCGTTCGTCGAAGGAGAGTCGCTGCGCGACCGACTGTCACGCGAAAAGCAGCTCCCTGTCGCGGATGCGGTACTGATCGCGAACGAGGTCGCCGATGCGCTGCAGTACGCACACGAGCACGGCGTGATTCACCGCGATATCAAGCCGGAAAACATCCTGCTGCTTGGTGGCCATGCGCTGGTGGCCGACTTCGGCATCGCGCTGGCTGCGTCGAAGACTGGTGGCGCCCGCATGACCGAGACCGGTATGTCCCTCGGCACGCCTACTTACATGAGCCCGGAACAGGCCATGGGCGAGCGCGATCTCGATGCCCGATCCGATGTGTACTCGCTGGGTTGTGTGACGTACGAGATGTTGACGGGCGAGCCACCGTTCTCGGGACCAACGGCGCAGGCGATCGTGGCCAAGGTGATGACGGCCGATCCAGTCGACGTAAGGACGCTGCGCCGAAGCGTGCCGTTAGACGTAGCAGATGCAGTAAACACGGCGCTGCAGAAGTTGCCGGCAGATCGGTTTGCGACAGCGAGTGCATTCGCAGCTGCGCTCCGGAACGGCGATGGCTACCGCCGCGAATCGCCCGGAACAACGTTCCATGCCACGTCGCGTTCGAAAAATGCATTGCGCTGGGGTACGGCAGTTGCCGGGGCGGTCATTCTGCTGGCGGCGGCCTTCATGATTGGTCGACGCTGGAGTTCGGGCGCCGGATCCGATCAGTCGCTGATGGCGCAACGGACATACCACGTCCAGACGATCTTCAACGCCCGGTATTCCCGGAACGGCGATGGGTTTGTGTACAGCGCCGCGAACTCCGGCAATGTTCCGCGGATTTATGTGGTCAGCGGCACGTACCCGGAACCGCGCTCGATAAGTGACTCGGCAACGGAATTGCTGGCGGTGTCGTCGAAGGACGAACTCGCCGTGCTTGTCGGGGCGCAGTATCAGCAGCATCGCGTCTTCGTCGGGACGCTGGCTCGCATGCCAATAGGCGGTGGCAGTCCGCGTGAACTGGTGAGAGGTGTCCGCGACGCCGACTGGTCGCGCGACGGCTCCGAACTCGCGATCGTCCGAGTGGTAGGAGGCCGTGATCGGCTTGAGTATCCTATCGGGACTTCGCTGTATGAGACGCAGGGTTATCTCAGCGATCTGCGTATCGCGCCCGATGGTCGACACATTGCGTTCAACGAACATCCGGAGAAAGGCGATGACCGCGGCTTCGTTGCCGTTGTCGACCTGAAGGGCAAGCACGTCGCGCTGACGGAGGAGTACCCCACGATCGAAGGGCTGGCATGGTCGGCGGATGGCCGATCCATCGTCTTTGGTGCGCAACCCGCTGCCTCTACCTCTGTGCAGCAGCTTGAGACGGTAACGCTCGACGGGAAAATACGCCGTGACGCACCGGGCGTGGGCGATGAAACGATCCAGGATATTGCAGCTGACGGGCGGCAACTGATACTGCGCGCGGATGGCTTCAGCGGCATCTGGCTGCACCGGGCCGGTGCAGCGTCACCGACTGACATGTCCTGGCTCAACCTTTCGTTCTTCCCAATACTGTCGCACGACGGCTCGCAACTCGTATTCGGCGATGGTTCGAACGTTGCGGGGAATACGTACGCCACAATGCTGCGCCACACCGACGGCACAGCGGCCGTTCGGCTCGGCGAGGGCGCACCGCTCTCGCTGTCGCGCGACCAGCAGTGGGTCCTTAGCGAGGTCCCAACGCAACCTGTTCGGCTGATGGCTTACCCGACCGGCGTTGGCACTTCCCGACGCCTCGACCACGGGGAATTCGTGGCGATCAGCGCCGGCAGCTTTATCGGGGATGGCAAGAATTTTGTGATTTGCGGCAACACCCTGAAAGGCACTAGTGGTTGCTACACTGGATCGACGGACGGCGGCGTGATCCACCCATTCTTCACGGGAAGCGTGCAAAGCTTGGCGGTCGCTCCCGACGGATCCTTCATGGTGGCTAATGTCGCCGACAGTGGCTATCGACAGGTCCTCTTCCGTGACGGTAGCTCGCGTGCGGTGCCGGGGCTTCTTGCCAGCGACGAATTGCTCCGCTTCAGCCCCGACGGTAGGGAACTCTGGACGAGGAATCCGAACGATATCCCGGTTCGTGTTCAACGCGTCGACATTGGCACCGGCGCACGACGCTCGTTGCTTCCCCCATTCGACTTTCCCAGTCCCGCGCTGACCGGAGTTCAGGCAGTCAGCCTAGCCGATGATCCCCGAACATACGCATATATCGATCGTCGAGTCGGCGGGTACCTGTTCGAGCGCACGTTGCAGCGATGACGTCCGCAACCGGGCGATCACACGCGGCACGCTCTCCGGAACGCCACGCCGGTGCTCCCGCGCCCCGCGGGTAGCGACTAACTTGCGCCCATGACAGACGTTGTTGCACTAGCCGCTGAATTACTCTCGATCCAGTCATTTACACGGGACGAGGGNGCGGCAATCGATTTTGTCGCGCGCTGGCTGGTTAACCTCGGCTGGAATGTTTCGATCCAGGAGGTTTCGCCCGGCCGGGGAAACATCTGGGCATCTCACCGCGGCGGGGGCGTCACTCTTTCGACCCACCTCGATACGGTGCCGCCATTCTACCCGCCAAGGCTTAGCGGCAACCGCCTCTACGGCCGTGGCGCGTGCGATGCCAAAGGCATCGCGGCCGCAATGATGGCCGCCGGAGAGCAACTTCGGGCCGAAGGCGAAGACCGGGTCGATCTGCTCTTCGTGGTTGGTGAAGAAAAGGGGTCCGACGGCGCACGCGCAGCGAACAATCTCGCCGCAACTAGTCGCTTCCTCATAAATGGCGAGCCGACTGAGAGCAAACTCGCGAGTGGCTGCAAGGGCTCGCTTCGATTCATCGTCCGTACTCAGGGCCGCGAAGCGCATTCGGCGTATCCCGAACTCGGTAGATCGGCCATCGAACCACTTTTGCGCCTGCTGCCAACGATTCACAATGTCCGATTTCCGTCCGACCCTGTACTCGGTGCCACCACGGTGAATATCGGAACCATCTCGGGCGGAACAGAAGCGAATATCGTTCCCGGCAGCGCTGAATCGGAGATCATGCTTCGCCTCGTGAGCGATGTCGGTCCAATCAAGGAGCTCGTTTCAGAATGGGCGGCCGCCGCCGGTGCCGAAGTTGAATTTGGTTCTACCATTCCGGCGCAGAAATTCCACGTCGTCGATGGCTATGATGTCGCTCCGGTAGCATACACGTCGGATATCCCGCTTCTCAGCCGGTGGGGAACCCCACTCCTCTTTGGACCCGGATCGATTCACGTTGCGCACACCCCCGACGAATACGTCGACGTCGATGAATTGCGAGCCAGCGTCGGAACGTACGCGTCCCTCGTCAAGCAACTCCTCAACACGTGACGCGACGCAATCCACCNCAACAGCGGATCCCGGTCGCCGTGCTCGGCGCAACCGGTGCCGTCGGCCAGACGTTCATTCGGCTGCTCGAAAATCACGCCTGGTTCAAAGTCGCTGAAGTCGCAGCGTCCGAACGATCAGCAGGCAAGAGCTACGCCGATGCAGCACACTGGCTCGAAGGTGTCATGCCAGCGGATGTTGCGTCAATGACAGTCGTTGAGTGCAAACCTGAAGCGGTCACATGTGCGCTTGTCTTCTCCGCTCTCGATTCATCGGTTGCCGGTGATGTCGAATGCTCCTTCGCACGCGATGGGCGCATCGTGTGCAGCAATGCCAGGAACCACCGCATGGAGCCCGATGTGCCCTTGTTGATCCCGGAGATCAATGCGCCGCACATCACTGTCATAGAAGCGCAGCGGAAACGCCTCGGCTGGAAGGGCGCGATCGTTACGAACGCCAACTGCTCGTCAACAGTTGCAGCACTTGCACTAGCGCCGATTCATGCAAAGTTCGGTGTCGACAAGGTTTTCGTCGCGACCATGCAGGCCGTCTCGGGCGCGGGCTATCCAGGCGTCGCTTCGCTCGACATACTCGGCAATGTGATCCCGTTCATCGACGGCGAGGAGCCGAAGCTGCAGGCGGAGATCGCAAAGCTCCTCGGCTCGGTGAATGGAGGACTGATCGAGTCGGCCCCGATTCGAGTCACTGCGCACACCAATCGCGTCCCGGTCGAGCACGGTCACACTGTCTGCATGTCAATCGGACTCAAGACGCCAGCGACGCCAGAGCAGGTGAGTGACGCGCTTGCAAACTGGATTGGTGATACGGCCGCCGTTGGCTTGCCATCGCGACCAACACATCCGATTGTGGTCACGACGCAGCGCGATCGGCCTCAGCCCCGGCGCGACGTCGGGTTGGGTGGCGGCATGACGGTAACCGTCGGTCGCATTCGACGAGATGAACTGCTGGACGTAAAAATGGTGGCGATGGGGAGCAACACGATTCGTGGCGCCGCTGGCGGTGCAATATTGAACGCCGAGTTGCTGTTCACTAAGGGTTACATTCCCGGCGCGTGATAGTCGTCAAATTCGGGGGAACCTCCGTAGGGGACGCCGACGCAATACGACGCGCGACCGATGTTGTCGCAAGCCGGGCCCGCCGCACGCCCGTCGTCGTCGTCTCGGCTGCGAGTGGGACAACTACCGAGTTGATCGAACTCGCTGAGCAGGCCGCGCGAGGTCAACTCATTGGCGCGCTTCGCTCTGTGGAGCACATACGCGAGCGACACATCGCGATGTGCGACGCACTGCTCCGCAACGTCCCAACTGGCGCCGACACGACAGCTGAAATTGCCGCTATGTGTGACGAGATTGCGAGCCTCGCAGAAGCGCTGAATACGCTCGGACACGTGACACCCAGAAGTCTTGATGCAGTCGCATCATTCGGTGAGCAGATGTCATCGCTCCTTGTAACGGAAGCATTTCGTGCACGCGGCATTCCCGCCGAGCACGTGGATGCGCGCGAGGTGATGGTTACGAGTGACCATTTCACTTCAGCGGAGCCCCGGCCAGACGCAATAGCCGAACGCGCACGGGAAATCATCGCGCCGTTGGTAAGTGCGGGGAAGGTGCCTGTGCTCGGCGGTTACATCGGTGCCACGTCATCGGGGATCACGACAACTTTAGGGCGCGGCGGGTCGGACTATACGGCGTCACTGCTCGGTGCTGCGCTCGGCGCGGAAGACATCGAGATCTGGACAGATGTAGATGGCATGCTGACAGCGGATCCGCGAGTCGTCAGTGGCGCGCGATTGATTCCACAGATCCGGTTCGACGAGGCGTCGGAACTGGCGTCGTTTGGTGCGAAGGTTCTCCATCCAAACACAATCGCGCCCGCGGTCCGGTTGGGGATACCGGTTTACATCTACAATACTCGCAACCCTCGGCAATCGGGAACGCGGATCACTTTCGACGCGCCGCGTCGCGCAGTGACGGCCATAGCTGCCAAGGGTGACGTCACGATGGTCAAGGTGAGCGCGCCAAGAATGTTGCTGGCACAGGGTTTCTTACGCGGTGTATTCGAAATATTCGAGAGGCACAGGACTTCGGTCGATGTCGTGTCCACATCCGAGGTATCAGTGTCTGTTACACTCGATGATGCGAGCCATCTCGATGAACTGGTCGTCGATCTACGCATGCTTGGGGATGTTGCGCTTGAGCGTAATCGCGCGATTGTTGCGATTGTTGGATCCGGAATTGGCGACCGAGCCGACTGCATGGGGCGTGCGTTGACTGCGCTCGGGGATTTGCACATCTACATGCTGTCCCTGAGCGCGACAGGGATCAACCTGACCCTCGTCCTTGACGGAGACCGCATGCAAGATGCCGTGACCGCTCTTCATTCTGAATTCTTTACGTCCGCGAGCGCTTGATGAGTGCCCTCCGACTCGCAATAATTGGCCCCGGAAAGATGGGCTCAGCAGTCGCCGGGCTTGCGGCGTCGATGGGCCATGATGTGGTCGCAACAATTGCCGACGGGATGTCAATTGACGTGGACTCCCTGAATGGTGCTGAGGTCGCGATTGAATTCACCGACCCGGGCGCCGCCGCGGCCAATGTCACCGCTTGCGTGCTCTCGGGCTGTCCGATTGTTGTCGGAACTACCGGCTGGTACGACCAGCTTCCTGCGATTGCGAAGCTTGTCGATGGTAGAGGCGGCGCTTTATTGTGGTCTGCAAATTTCTCACTGGGCGTCCACGCCCTGTCGGCGATTGTAAGACGTGCCGGTGAGCAGTTCCTGCAGCTTCCGGGCTTCGACGCACAGTTGATTGAGACGCATCACACGATGAAGAAGGACGCGCCTTCCGGAACCGCACGAATGTTGCAGAAAGACTTCGCGGCGACCTCGGGCAGAGAAGTCCCCATCACGAGCATTCGGCTCGGCTCAGTCCCCGGGACGCATACGCTCGTGCTTGACGGTGCGTTCGAGCAGATTGTCATCACTCACGAGGCACGCGATCGTCGCGTATTTGCCGAAGGTGCACTGATCGCCGCCAACTGGCTGGTCGGACGTCATGGTGTCTTCACGCTCGACGATGTTTTATCCCCAAACTCAGACAAGGAGAACCAATGAGAGCTCCGATCCCGATGCTCTCCGGCGCCGGCACCGCAATCGTCACGCCATTCACCAATTCCGGCGATGTCGACGAACAAGCGCTGCGCAAGTTTGTCGCGTGGCAGTTGGAGGAGGGAATTGACTACATCGTTCCGTGCGGCTCCACCGGGGAGGCTGCTACGATGACGGCAGATGAGCAGCGACGCGTGGTCGAGATTACGGTCGAGGTTGTCGCTGGTCGCGTACCGATCATAGCCGGTGCAGGATCGAACGATACAGCGCGGGCGATAGCGGCGTCGCGAATGATGCGCGATGCAGGCGCTACACATCTCCTGCACGCATCACCAGCCTACAACAAGCCTCCACAGCGTGGAATCATCGCGCACTTCCGCGCCATCGCCGATGCAGTCGATACGCCGATCGTGGTTTACAACGTGCCTGGCCGAACCGCTAGCAACATAGCTGCCGAGACTACACTGGAACTTGCGGAGCATCCGAACATCGTTGCGGTCAAGGAGGCCTCCGGAAACCTNATGCAGATAACGGAAATCATCCGGCACAGACCNCATGGTTTCGCAGTGCTTTCAGGCGACGATACGATCACGCTTGCGGTGATGGCGGCCGGTGGCGACGGNGTCACNTCCGTCACCTCGAACGCTGCGCCCGCACTCGTGGCGCGACTCTGTGCCGCAATGCATCGNGGCGACTACGATGACGCGCGTGCGGTTGATGCTCGGCTCGCNGCATGGACGCACGCTGCGTTCATNGAATCCAATCCGATTCCCGTCAAGGCCGCAATGGCTATGTTGGGAATGATGNAAAACAACTTGCGGCTNCCACTCGTGCCACTCGCTCCGCAGCACAACGCACTCGTGCGCGCGGCGCTTGTAACAGTCGGAGCGATTGCTGAATGACCAGTGAGGTCTCCGCAAACGACCGTCTTAGGCAGTCTATCGACGACCTGTTCTCAAACTCTGCACCGGAACCCGTGCGTGCGCGCGCCGTCGTAGAGGAGTTGCTTGAACTCATGGAAGCCGGAGCGGTACGTGCGGCTGAACGGAATTCCGCAGGCGACTGGCACGCCGTCGCCTGGGTCAAGCGGGGGATCCTGCTCGGATTCCGCGTGGGCAGGATCGTCGACATGTCCCTCGGCTCGACAGCCGAGGGNTCCACGCAATTTTCCTTCTTCGACAAGGATACATATCCGGCGAGAGTNCTGGCGCTGGGCGATGGCGTACGGATCGTTCCGGGCGGCTCCACGATACGTCGCGGNGCGTTTGTCGCGCGCGGCGTCGTCTGCATGCCNCCCAGTTATGTCAACGTCGGCGCCTACATCGNTGCCGGTACGATGATCGATTCGCACGCACTCGTCGGTTCATGCGCACAAGTTGGCGAACGCGTGCACCTCAGTGCTGCGGCACAACTTGGTGGTGTGCTGGAACCCATAAATGCGTCACCGGTCGTCATCGAGAATGATGTCGTCGTCGGTGGAAATTGCGGCGTGTACGAAGGGACAGTCGTGCAGGAGCGCGCAGTGCTTGGCTCCGGTGTCATACTGACGCGTGGAACGCCGGTGTATGATCTGGTGAACGAGACGATTCATCGCGCATCCGGCGATCGCCCGCTCGTGATTCCAGCCGGCGCAGTGGTCGTGCCTGGCTCGCGGCCGGCGTCAACCGCCTGGGCTCAAGAGCACAAACTCTCCGTCGCTACACCGATCATCGTTAAGTACCGTGATGACCGCACAGACGCAGCGACTGCTCTCGAAGATTCCTTGAGATGACGACCGGCATGTCGATACGAGATACAGTAAGAGTGCCGGGCGATAAGTCGATCTCGCATCGCAGTCTGATTCTCGCGGCTCTCTCCGACGGTGCCAGCCGCGTCGGCGGTCTCTTGCGCTCTGCGGACGTGGACAGCACTGCGTCGGTTCTCGCTGCACTCGGCGTCGTAATCGAGCCGGACGGCGAATTCGTTGTCGTCCACGGTCGCGGCTTGCGCGGTCTTCTGATGCCCAAAAGTCCACTGTACTGCGGTAACAGCGGCACAACCGCCAGACTGATGTCCGGAGTCCTGGCCGCGCATGCGTTCGACAGCACGCTGACTGGCGATGCGAGCTTGAGCAGACGACCAATGCGACGTGCG
>JGI20207J14881_1000807_pt1 | contig 11178 bp, 10 predicted proteins | sample NGESurdeep092012_4_FD_14881 | JGI IMG/M metagenome (IMG submission 14881)
TCTCTTTTCGCCACGCCCAAACCCTCTCGATAAATTTCTCTCTACCCAGCTCTCGACCGCTGGTGCCTTGCTTTCTAAGTTGCTTTTCGACAACGCTTTGGGTCGCAATCCCAGCATGATCTTGCCCGGGAAGAATCAAGACGCTTTTGCCAATAAGTCGCTGAAATCTCCCTATAGCATCTTGAAGCGGATAACACAGGGCGTGACCCATATGCAATGACCCGGTTATATTAGGCGGAGGAATTGCAATTGTGAACCGAGGTTTGAGGGGATCTGGATCTGCCTTAAATAGACCGGCTTCTTCCCATTTTAGATACCATTTAGATTCAATTGGGAGGGGGTCGTAACGCGGAGCAAGGTTCGATTCTTTCATTTCGATCCGCCCTCATGTCTTGAAGGCGCAATAGAAGTGTACCGAAATGTTTCACGTGAAACAATTACGAAGTAGTTTTTGTGAATAATCCGCGGATAACTTCTTCGATTTCCACCTTATCGATTGCTAGGTCTCGAATCGGCAATTTTGAAAGGGCTGCTGCCGCAACTTGGGCCGTTTCGGAAGCAGGCACATCAAGTACCACATAACCGTCGTCCCATTCTACAATCTCGCCGAGTGATTCCACCTCTTCACGCATAACCGGCGATGAAAATATTAATTTCACGCGTCTATGATCCGCATACTCGCTCTCCAGCTTGGAAATCAACCCGTCAAAAACCACCGAACCGTGATCAATTACGATCACGCGTTCGCAAAGCTCCTCAACGTCCTGCATGTAATGGCTCGTCAGAAGCATCGTGCAGCCTTCTTCTTTGTTCACTTTCAATAGGAATTGCCGGATCCGCTTCTGGCTGACCACGTCAAGACCCAAAGTTGGTTCGTCCAGGAACAAAACCTTTGCGCGATATAACAATGCCGCCACTAGCTCGCATTTCATTCGCTCGCCTAACGAAAGTTTTCGAACCTGGGTGTAAATTTTATCGGTAAGATCAAGTTCTTCGCACAAAAATTCAATTCTTTGTTTGAAGAGGGCGTCGGGGACCTCATAAAGTACCTTGAGCACTTCAAATGAATCGTAAGCAGGTAAATCCCACCAAAGTTGTTGCTTATTCCCGATTACCAACGATATATTCCGAAGCAATTCATTGCTGCGATCCCACGGCTTAAATCCTAGAACCTGGGCGCTTCCGGATGTAGGATGCATAATTCCGCTCAGCATTTTCAGAGTCGTCGTCTTGCCAGCTCCGTTTGGACCGAGAAATCCGACCAGCTCTCCCGGTTCCAATGAGATATTAATTCCTTTGACCGCTTCAAATTCCTGGGTTTGGCGGGTGACTAGTCCTTTCAAAGATCCCAGGATACCGGGCGATTTCTTGATTGAGCGATAAACTTTTCTTAAATCTTTGGTTTCAATTATCGCCATTACTAACCTCAAAAAAAGCGGCCGCGAGCCCGATTCTTACCTCGTCTGGAAAATCCACAGAACTAACGGAACCCACGCAATTGCTCCAACTGCAAGCAAGCTATCTATTCTATCCAATAAGCCGCCATGCCCGGGAAGAAGACTTCCGCTATTTTTTACGCCTGCATTCCGCTTCAATTTGCTCTCAAAAAGATCTCCTACTTGGCCACATATTCCGATCAACATGCCCGTCGCTAGACCAACCCAAACTGGCACCAATATCCAGTACGAAAGTAACCATGCGACCAAGACACAAGCTGCGAAATTTAAAATTGCTCCCTCCCAGGTCTTTCCTGGTGATAGATTTGGGGCGAGTTTGTGCTTGCCAAAAAACATTCCTCCGAAGATGGCAGCCGTATCGCCCGCCCAAAGCGGCAAAAGAAAAAGCAGCAACGGATTATGAAAATCCCAGAGCTTTGATGTCCTTAGGTCAGGAGGCAGATTCAGAGCATGGATCGATAAAAGGCAAATGAAAGGGCCGACCAGATAGTTCATGACAATGCCCCAATAAGGCGATCTAAGATTAATCTTTAAGCAACAGTAGATTCCGGTTAGACAGAGCGCGAATCCATAGAGGAAGGGGCCAACTATGGAATTTAGGGCTCCCAATGGAAGAAAGACAAGCAAAACTGCAAGAGAAAGCATCGCGCTAAGGGTCGTGGGTCCTTTACTTTCTTTTCCAAATACAAGTACGGCGAGCTCTCGGTACCCCGCCAGCGCACAGAAAAGAATTAAAAGCGCCAGCGGAATGCTAGAAACGCTAATTACGCATGCAAGCACGATTAAAATTAAAGGAATCGCCGTGAGAACCCTTGCTTTCATTACAAATTCGGGGAAGTTTTGCTGCCAGATGCTTGGAAATGCTGCCGCAGGAGCAACGCCACTTGAACCCGGCTATCGCAATTAAGCTTTCGCAGAACTACCGACACCGCGTTCTTTACCGATTGCTCATGAATATTTAGCAATTGGCAAATTTTGCGATTTGAATAACCCTGCGAGATAAAATGAGCCACGGATTCCTCCCTTGGCGTAAGTCCGCTTGCGTACCCCATCCGAACTTCGTTGACCTGGTTCGGCAAATTGGAAGAAGCACCAGCGGGGTTTCGTTCTGATTCTAATTGACGAAGAGTCTTTGCGAGGCGGTCTTTATCCAGCTCGCGCGGCAGCATTAGATTTGCATCTATTTTCTCCTCTGTTGACGTTGCGAGTGCAACTGTGAAAATGCCAAATGCCATCAATCCAGGCAGTAAGCGCTTGTCCGCAGGCGAAAAACCTAGGCAGTCAAGGAGCAGTATTTTCCCACGTGGCGAGTCAACCGAATCTAAAAGGGATCCGAGATTACTCGAAGATCCAGCAACTTTCAAAGTGGTCTCCGAGGCAATAAAAAATTCTAAAAGCTCAAGCAGCAATTTATCCAGAGAAACAAGATAAATCTCAACCCTTCCGCTTTTAATCTCTCTCATAAATGACTAAAGTCATATTACCAAAGAGAAAGGCTCAACGTTTGTTTGGTTCGACTTGGATATATGGCTAGCCTCGCGAAGCTCATAGAAGGTCTGCCTAAGGGTTACTGATTCTACTTCAGTTCGTGATAGCCCTTATTTACGCCGGGCTCATCGGAATAGAAATAGTCGCCCTGTCCATCCGAATACAGATGCGCATGCCAGTCGGGGAGCCTAATTTTGTTTCCATTTGTATCCGTGTAGGTATCTAACCCACGGATGTAATCATCAAATTTTTCATTCATGCTGTCCATAGTTCTGGAACGCTCTTGATAAACGCTCAAGATATCGGCGGATATCTGGGACTGATTACTTGCAATATGTTTGCTTAAATTAAGCGCATTCTCAGATTGCTGGTAAGCGTGTGTTTGGGACCATTTTTGAACCTTCAAAATGACATTGAAGTAACGGGGATTTACTTGGAATGAAGCAAGGCAAATGGCGAACAATTTCATTGCCGGAGCAAGCTTATTTGCAGGAGCCGACACTCCGACAATGTTGCTAATTGTCCACTCGCCTTCGGTTACCATGGCAGCTCCGGTTGACCTCAGTTGGTAGCCGTCGATTCTGGCATATCCTTTAGTGACCATTGAAATGCCATTTTGTTCGTAAGATAATTCAACCGAGCCTTCATAGTTGTACGTGTAATACGACCCGGAATGGGTTACAGTTGGAGTCTGAGTCTTGTCAATTATTCTGTAATTTACGCCCGGGTGATCCTTGGCCCATAACGAGGCCAAAAATAGTCCAATACTATTAGGCGGTTCCATTCCGCTTCGTGCCATTGTGCTCTGCCCGTACTGAACAGATAAGGCGGACACCCTCAGCAGGCTTTCTGTGCCATCCGGGCTGGTTATGGTAGACCTTCCGATCACTGGTGTTCCATAGTTCAGCGGCATCCATGTAATTTCATCTTTGGTCTTCCATCCTTGAGGAACCAAGTAAGTTCCTGCAAGCATATGGATGCCTTGGTCTATGACTTTGTGAAGTTTTAACCTGTAAGACATCGCAGGTGAGGCGGTGGCTACCGCAAGAAACAATATTGCGGGTAACGTCTTTCGAACCTGATTCAGATCGAAAAGGACGCGGTTACGGGCATAGTTTTGTAAACTCATAAATCTTCCGTTTGCAGATTATAGCACGGCGAGAGAATCAAGATGTACAGTTTTTGAGTCTAACCAGATTCATTTTCTGCCGAACAAAGATTGGGCAATCCACCAATTAAATAACATCCATCGAAAAGTATGCCCTCAACGGCATTCGTTCCCCAAGAAAGGCGTGGTGCTTCCCATAAAAGCGGAAAAATCAGGAAAATTGCTCGCCTTCTTTGGAGTTGCGCTAAGCGTGGGTTCCCATCCAGTGGAGGAGCGCCCAAAGGGCGGGGTGGTTTCCCTCGGAGCGATTAAATTAAACGTTCCAGACGACATAAATGTGCCTCGCGACGAAATTCTTCGCGCTAAGGAGAGGGTCAAACCCGCGAAAATTCACCCCTCTTAGGCTAAAGCCTGACGGTTATTTATCCCGACGAGCCAAACGAAAACTCCGCACCATTTAGAGGGGGAATTTTGAAGCAACCCACTCAAAACCCATCCAAACGCACCCTCCGGACGAAGCGGGACGGACTAACCGTTTACAGTGATGTCAACCGTGGTGGTGTAAGGAGCTTTTGCGCCGTACTTGTCCACAATTGTCAGAGAGACCTTAAAGTGCCCTGGGGTTCGGAAAGTATGCCGCACGGTTTGACCCACAGAATCAACCTGCGTGCCATCTCCGAAGTTCCAGTCATATTCAAGAATAGTGGCTCCGCCATATCCGCTACCGCTTAAAGTCAACTGATCGCCAAGCGCTAGATTTGTAGCCGTCTGATTAATCGAACCCGTAATCGGGGTTGCATCGTTTACGACTCTTAAATCCCCGACATAAATCGTAGCTGGCATATCGCCACTAACGGCTATCGATTGAATCATCTTATTGGTTCGATCAAAGCCGGTAATGTTCGAAACGGGCACAGCTATCTGCTTCCAGGTGTCGCTTCCAACTACCGTGTCGGCTGGCAGATAAACCTCGCTTTTCATCCCATCGGTGGTGGTGATCACAAGCCGAATCATTGTAAGAACTTTCGGAGTGGTATCGGTTGCTCCAGGAGCACCGCCAGCCCCGGGGGTACTCGGACCGCCTTGCATTCCAGCTCCAGCACCAGGTATGTTGCCGCCGCCTTTCGCGCCTTGACCGCTGCCTTTCAATCCTTGCATTCCGTTGCCGGCGCCCATCGGGCCTCCTTTGCCGGATCCGCCTTTCGATCCACCAAGACTCCCCATTCCTCCAACGCCTGGAGTCTGACCAGCTCCAGCCTTTCCGCCAGTGTTGCCCCCAAAAACCATGCTGCTGTCAGGGGCCAAGAAAGTAAGCTGAAGCAAATCATCTTTCACCGCAAAATCCTTGGTCAAGTCGATTGGCGATCCAAAATTAAGAATTCCACCTTGAAACAAGTTGTTGGTTGAAATCCGCACCGAATCAGACCCGTGATATGCAGTCTCATCGGTTTGGGCGATAGTTCCGCTGCCCCAAGGCTTAAGGCTTATTTTTTGTGAGTCAATAGTTTGAGTTGGATTATAAATAATCGATTGAGCTGAAGCCGTAAAGGCTCCCGTTAAGAGGATGAGACCGAGCCATGTTTTTGTCATTTAATTTCTCCGAGAGGTTTTTGTGCTAATTCTTTTTAGGGTTCGTACACAATTCGTCTAATTGCAGTGCTGCGCCCACTACTTCTTTCGACGTCGATGGACACGCCACATATTACACCCGGCCCATCGGCAACGTCAAATCGCGCTGGCATAGAGGTTAAAAACTTCTTCACAATTATATCGCGATTCATCCCGAGGACTCCATTTTGTGGGCCGGTCATCCCAACATCGGTAACGGCGGCAGTGCCGTGGGGCAGAATTCGCTCGTCCGCCGTTTGCACGTGGGTATGGGTTCCAACGACGGCTGAAACCTTGCCATCCAAATGCCATGCAATTGCGATCTTTTCGCTCGTGGCTTCTGCATGCATATCAATCAAAATGTGATTTGTTGTCAATCCTTTGATCAGACGATCAACCTCTCGAAACGGGTCATCATAGCCGTCGAGAAAAACTCTGCCGCATAAGTTAATCACGGCTAGTTCAATTCCGTCCTTGCGTAGCTGAATTATTCCTTTGCCAGGAGTAGTATCTGGCAGGTTGGCGGGTCGAACAATCGGACGCCCCAGGTTGAGATAAGGCAGAATATCTCTCTTGTTAAATGTATGATTCCCTAGCGTAATCGCGTCAATTCCGCGGTCAAATATCTCGTCGGCAATGTCAGGAGTAATTCCCACCCCGCCAGCCGAGTTTTCCCCGTTAACAATTATGAAAAGAGGGTCGTATTCCTCTCGCAGAACCGGAATGCCGTCCCGCAAGGCATCCCTGCCCGGCTTTCCAACTATATCGCCAAGAAATAAAATGCGATAGGTTTCGCTTATTTTGCAACCTCTTGTACCCGCACTTCGCGGATAACAGTTATTTTCACTTGGCCCCCGTATTCGAACTCTTTTTCTATTTTTTTGGCAACGTCTTTTGCCAACCTTCTCGCTTGAAGATCATCGATTTCATCGGGTTTTACTATCAGCCTAACTTCTCTTCCAGCTTGAATTGCGTAACTCTTGTCCACTCCATCAAAGCTGTTGGCAATCGATTCGAGAGCGGACAATCGTTTCACATAATTTTCTAAATTTTCGCGTCTTGCTCCCGGTCTCGAAGCCGAGATCGTATCGCAGATAATCACCAAAATTGCTTCGGCAGAACTCGGTTCAATATCATAATGATGAGCTCCTACCGCTAGCAGAACTGCCTCGCTTTCGCCCTGAGATTTCAAAAATTCCATTCCGGTTAGCGCGTGGGGACCCTCCCACTCGGGTCCCAATGCCTTCCCAATATCATGCAGAAATCCAGCTCTTCGAGCAACATCTTCGTTCAGCCCAAAATCGGCCGCCAAACTTACACAAAACTTGGAAACCTCAACCGAATGGTCGAGCACATTCTGCCCATAACTAGATCGAAATCGCAGTTTTCCAAGGATTTCAATTGTCTTTGCGCTTAGATCATTCACGCCTGCTCTCTCGGCCGCACGCGTGCCCGCTTCTTTAATTGTGCGAGCCATTTCTTCTTCGGCTTGCTGATAAATTTCTTCGATTCTTGTCGGATGAATGCGCCCATCCAACATGAGATTCATCAAAGCAAGACGAGCGGTTTCTCTGCGGACAGGGTCAAAACATGAAATTACAACCGCTTCAGGAGTTTCATCAATGATGAGATCAACCCCTGCGATTTGTTCGAAAGACCTGATATTGCGCCCCTCCCGGCCAATGATTCTGCCTTTCATATCCTCGCTGGATAGCTCTACTACCGAGACCGACGATTCCGCAACGTAGTGACTGACATTTTTTTGGATTACGTCCAAAACAAGTTGCTTTGCTTTACGTTCTGTTTCTTCTCGATTTTGGTCGTCTAACTGACGAGCTTTCTTGGCAAAATCTTCCTTGAATTCGACCTCGATTTCTTTTAGAAGTTGCTCGCGAGCTTGGTCTTTACTGAGATGCGCAATTCTCTGAAGTTCGTCCTGGATGCTGGTCGCGCGGCGTTCTACTGAGTTCCGATGCTCCGTTATCGCTCTTTGCTCAGAATGAAGCAATAATTCGCGCTCTTGCAATGCCTCTCGTCTGTTTTCAAGGGCTTCTTCTTTAAGGCTAAATTTCTCGTCTCTGATTTTGGATTCGTGTTCAAGCTTTTCTTTGGCCTCAACTATCTCGGTGCGAGCTTGGATTTCTGCGGCGCTTACCCGCAAATCAGAATCCTTTGCAAGCTGCTGGCGCAAGGTTTCAGAGGATCGCTTTTCGTTCAAGAGCTGGGGCCGCATCCAGAACACATAAAGCGCGGATACAAAAATAGTTGCCGCGCTTACGGCCTCCAAGGATGCGGTGAAAGTTGGTCCTAACGCCATGAGCAAATTACAGTTTACGTCTTCGTTCGGGAAAGCTAGTCGCTGGAGGGATTAAAGTACGATGTTATAGCATTCTCGATCTCGTCTGGGTCGAAACCTCGTCTCTCCAAAAGCCTTGCGGCTCGATTCATTTGCTTAGGATCAGGTTCATGTATAAAAAGATTTAAAGTAAGGATTTCTTCTGGAGAAAATTGCTTCATTTTAAGTACTTGCATAAGGGATGCATCTGCTCCTCTGGCTAGCAGCCTTTCCCTAAGTCGATTCTCTGAAACGGCTTGTTTGCCTTTGTTCTGGTCAATAAATTGTTCTGCAACTCGCTGATCATTTAGAAATCCAAGCTTTACGGCCCGATCAATGCAAGTTTTCGCGACTTCATCATCGTCACAGTTGAGCTTCTCGCGAAATTCCTTAATGAAATAGTCGCGTTGAGCTAAAATTTGTAACGTTTTTGCCCACGTAGCTACTAGCGATGACGGCTCAGAATTCGAGACCTTCGGCGACCTCGTTGAGTTTTTCGTTTTCAACCGGAGTTTCGGAAATTACAATTGCTCGATCGACCTTGAATTGCTCCCTTAAGGTCGTGTCGATTTCCTTGAAAATCTCGGGATTCGATTCAAGGAAATTTCTAGCGTTATCTCTGCCTTGTCCTAATCGAATTTCCCCATAGTTGTAATAGGTGCCGGCTCGACTTATGAGATTTTTTGCTACTCCGATGTCAAGAAGGTCACCTGCTTTTGAAATGCCCCTACCGAAGATCATGTCAAATTCAGCCGTTTTGAAGGGAGGCGCAACCTTGTTTTTTACAACTTTGACCTTAGTTCTTGCGCCAATCTGGTCAACACCATCTTTGATAGGCTCTCCTTTTCGAACTTCAAGGCGAACGCTTGCCCAGAACTTGAGGGCTCTGCCTCCCGGAGTAGTTTCAGGATTGCCGTACATTACTCCGATCTTTTCCCTCAACTGATTAATAAATATCGCGGAGGTCTTGCTTTTGCTCAGTGATCCGCCAAGTTTTCGCAGAGCTTGGCTCATCATACGTGCTTGAATTCCCACGTGACTGTCGCCCATTTCGCCCTCGATTTCTGCCTTAGGAACCAATGCCGCCACGCTGTCAAGCACTACTAAATCAACCGCGCCAGAGCGAATGATCGAATCCATTATCTCTAGTGCTTCTTCACCATTGCTCGGTTGAGAAATATACAGCCGATCAACATCAACTCCGAGAGCCCGAGCGTATTCAGGATCCATTGCGTGTTCCGCGTCTACATAAAGCGCAAGTCCGCCCGATTTTTGAGCTTCCGCCACGCAATGCAAGGCAAGGGTGGTTTTTCCTCCCGATTCAGGCCCGTAAATTTCAGTGATTCGTCCTCGAGGCAGCCCACCAACTCCTAAGGCCACGTCTAGCGAAAGCGAACCAGTTGAAATGACGTCGATTGCCTCGCGCTGGTTGGATCCCATTCGCATAACCGCTCCTCGTCCAAAAGCTCTTTCTATTTGACCAAGTGCGATTTCAAGAGACCGCTCTTTATCTGTTTGACCTTTCTCGGTGCCCAATGGCGGAATTGAATTGTTTGACGAGTTGCGTTCGGCGCTTTTCTTGAGCATGTTAATTACCTATTTGTTCAGATGTCCCTGATATCAGTATACACCCGTCTACAAAAACTTGCAGATTTTCTTAATTGATACAACATCGCAAGAGTACCAAGAAAGTCTGATAAGTGGGGATTGCTTTGCTTTAAAAGCGGATAAAAGGCGAATATCTTTAAGACTCATGATTTCATCAGCCCACGCATCAACAACTATTGGCCGGGTGCCAGATTTAACCGATATTGAAAAAAGAATCGTGATATTGGAAAGAAAAACCAGGTAGATTTACCAGCTTTTCGCATTTCGCGCGACTTTTTAATAGTTTTGTATATAAATACCGACTATTTCTCCCAGGCGAGACGCATAATATAAGAGCGGTCGTTGAGAAATCAACGCTGAACTTTGAAGGATCGTAAGCTTGGAGAGATAAATGAAAACAATTAAAATACTGAGTATTGTCGGATTGCTCGCAGCCGCGATGGCTTCGCAAGCATTTGCCTTTGTCACCGAAGAAAGCGGTAATTTTAGTACTGCCACTGTGGGCAACACTACAAATGTTACAAGCACTTTCGACGTTTACGTAACCCAGGGTGCAGGCTTTAGCTTTGCAACCGGAACATTAGATTATAGCTATGCGGGCTTGAGCGTACCAGTCAGTGGTGAAGCAGTCACGGGAACGGTTACCTTAGCCGGGACTAACCCAGCTGATTCACTATCCTACATTTTTAATGGCACCATTTATGGTGGCGCAAGTGGAGATTCTGAAGGGCTTTCGGGCGCAGCAGTTTTGACTGGCTCAACCGGCGTTTACGCTCAATATACGAATGGAACAGGAGTCGTCACGAACATGTCGATCTACCTTGGACCGAACGGCAATGGCGCGCCATCCGGAACAACTTACGGTTCGTTCGCAGGCGATTTCCAAGCAGTTCCTTCGCCAGTGGGTATCGCTTTTCTCGGTCTGGGCATTGTCGCTCTTGCCGTACGTCGCCGTTCTGCCTAACAGCTGAAAGTTTAAACTGCATTAACTTTTAGAATTTTGAAGCACCTTTTTTAAGGTGCTTCTTTTTTTATGGCTCGCAGGTACATTTCGCTCGGATGTTGGAGTAAGTAAAAATACCTTGGAGAGGTAACTAACTTTATGACATTTATACTTTTACGTGCGCGATTAGCACCCATCGCATTAACTGCCCTTGCTACTGCAGGCTTAATTGGTTGCGGAGGTTCAGGCAGCGCGACTCCTGGTCCAATGCCACTACCCACCTATACGGTTACGCCGGTCTTGCATAAGTTTTCTGGAAATGAGGCTTATCAATACAGCATTACAAATGCAACCCAAACCACTGCGGGAACTAGTTCGTCCGTACTGACTCCCGCTTTGCGGAAAATCGCTTTGAAACCTTCTGGGTCGAATTTCGAATTTCTAATAAGTAATCAGTTTGGTTCGGGTGTAAGCCAAATAACTGAGACTCAAGATTATCTGTTCGCGCAGGATAGTAACGAAAACCTGAATTTCGTCGCCAATAAAAGGACTAACCCCGCAGGAACAGAAAGTGCGACCGCGCCAATTGAATTTTTGCCGGGCACATTTACGTCAGCCGGAACTGTAAATA
>JGI20207J14881_1000809_pt1 | contig 11166 bp, 10 predicted proteins | sample NGESurdeep092012_4_FD_14881 | JGI IMG/M metagenome (IMG submission 14881)
CGCGTCGAGGATGCGAATGGCCCAGTCGCACGAACCGGCTCGATCCTCTCGGCCTTGCCGAATCGATCGGCGAGATGCGGATGGCCGGCCAGCCATTCGTCCAGCAGTGCGTTGGGATCGCTCGCCGCAGCGCGCGCCGCGCGAGCCGTTACCACAAGCGCAACATTGGTCAGTCCACCGCCGACGTCAGCAATTCCGACATACCCGTCGCGCTCCACATGCATTTCGCCCACTTCGGTCACGCCGGGCACGTTCCGGAAGTGCGCGACGAATGCCATGCGTCGCGGGATGCGCGACACTCTTGTAACTCCGAGTCGCCGCCCAATTACAGACCGGAGCCCGTCTGCCCCGATCACAAGCGGCGCAAACATCTCCCGTCGCTCGCCATCTCCAGTGAGAAGCGAGACGCCGCATACGGCACCGGAGGGCGTGCGAAGCACGTCTGTCACGCGCGCGCGTTCCACCAGCTGCGCACCAGCCGACTTCGCACGCTCAACAAGGATTGCATCCAGGATCGATCGACGAACTGCGATGCCTCGATCCCTGAAGGCGCGATAGCCGTGTCGCGCCACGAAACTACCATGGATTTCGCAGCCATTCGGCGCCCGAACGCGCATCCCCGTAAGGTGTGCCGGGTTCGACGCGTCGATCTCGTCCATCGCGCCCATGCTCGCGAGAATCCGTGACGCCTGCGGACTCAGGTACTCTGCGCACACCTTGTCGCGCGGAAATGCTGCGCGATCCAGAAGCACCACATCGATGCCGAGTGCCGCAAGATGCCATGCAGTGGAAGAGCCGCCCGGTCCGGCACCAACGACTATGACCTGAGTTTTTCTTCTTGCGGCGGCACTATCAACCAATCGCGCTCCAATGTTGGACAAGCAAAAAGGCTAGTACACCCAACAGTAGTCCCGCGACCGTTGAGAGAAGGTTCACCGCGTCATTGTTGAGGCCGGCGATTCCGCCAGTGCGGTGAGTGGTCGAGCCGCACACGTGGACGACGCGCTCGGTTGGCTCATTGCACACATCGCACCGTCGCCGCTCCTGGACTGTCGCGCCGAGGAGAGAATCCAGGAGAGATCCTCCAATGCCAGCGAAAAGCGCAGCTATCGCGACCCCGCGCGGGAAGCCGGTAAGCAGCGCGATGAGCCCGATCCACGCGGCGCCCGCGGCGGCGCCCACGAGACCGGCCGGAGTGACTCCACCTGACTCACCCGTACGAACGTACGTCCATCGAATAATGGATCGCGGTACNCCCCCGAGTCCAACACCGATTTCGGTGGCCCACGTATCCGACGAAGCCGCCGCCAGGGCGGCGACCGCGCCCCACGTCAACAGCTGCGACTCGGAGTTTGCCGCAAAAATCGCGAGCGCCGAATACACTCCGCCGTTAGCCACGACCTGCAACGCGTCGCGCGCCCCTCCCTTCGCTACGATACCTCGCGTACGATCATCCTTTGTATCGCTGCCGGCTCTGGAAAGCGCACTGCCGGCAATGAAGTACAGAATCAGGAGCAGCCCCCAGCTCCAGCCAGCGGCGACGCACAGCGTCCCGCAAGCCGTGGCAGCGATCATCCCGCTTCGGCTCAACGAGCCAGAGCGCCACGCAATCCCGGCAACCGCGACTGATAGAACCAGTCCCACGCCGCCGCGCTCAGCCACCGCCCCGATCAGTTTCGCTGCAAAAATTGAATCGATCATCCGTACGGGTTAACTTGGCGATCTACAATGTCGCCCGCTAATTCAATGTCAGTAGACCCGCTCGTACCCCTTTCCCTCCTGGAAGCCGTGCGAGAGGCGGACCGTCTCGATGGTGCCGACGACGCAGAATATGCGCCCGAGTTCATAAACAAGCGGTTGGGCACGACGGACACGGTGTATGCTCAGATCCGCCGGTACAACGAGGCCGCGAAGCGCGGGCACCCGATTCAGGAGGATGAGGTCGTCGCACTCTCGAGACTGATCGCGCGCCGTCCCGATGCCATAGAGCTCTTCCGAAATGCTGGAATAGCGACCGCGCGGACTGCATACGGCAGACTCTCGTCAATCAAACGCGGAAGCGTGAATTACCTGCCGCGCATCATCGCGCGTCCGATTGCGCGTCGCCAGGCCCAAAAGCTGCTCCTACGATACTTTGGAGCTGCTCTCAACCGCTCCGGGACAATGCTGCAGATGGATGTCCCGGCCCACGCGCCGGTTTCAGCGGGCGCAACGGAGCCCGGCCGCGAATACTATGACGCGGCACTCAACGAGTTGCTCTCTCTCCTTACTCTTACCTGAACGAAGGCTGGCCGATAATGCTCTCTCCTTCTGAACTTGGCGGAATTCGACGCGCTATCGCGGATGCTGGCGTCGACGGTTGGTTGCTTTATGACTTCCACGGCATAAACCCGATTGCCGCCGGCGTCGTTGGCATCTCTGGCATGGTGACGCGCAGATACTTCTGCTACATCCCGCGCGAGGGAAATCCGGTAGCGATCACCCACGCGATTGAGCAGGGCCCCTGGGATCGGTGGCCATCCGATTGGCCCAAGCGCGTCTACAGCAGCTGGCGGGATCTCGAGAAGTATCTGGCTGACACGGTGCGCGGGAAGACGGTCGCGATGGAATACTCGCCGGGCGATGCCGTTCCATACCTCGACCGAGTCCCCGCTGGTGTCGTGGAAATGGTCCGCGATGCTGGAGCCAAAGTTGTCACTTCAGCGGACCTGGTCACGCGGATCTATGCTGTCTGGACGCCCGGGAATCTTGCCTCGCATAAACGCGCAGCAGAACACCTGGCGAGAATCGCGCACAACGCCATGGCACTCGCTGGCGAGCGCGCGCGCGCTCGCAAGCCGATCAGCGAGTACGAGCTGATGATGCTCATGCGCGAGGAATTCGCCGAGGCCAATCTTCTCACAGATCACGGCCCGAATGTGTCCGTGGGTCTGAATGCTGCGAACCCGCACTACGAGCCAACGAAGGAAGCATCTGCATTGATAAACGACGGTGACATCATCCTCATCGATCTCTGGGCGCATGAACCCGGTGGCGTTTTTGCAGATCAGACCTGGATGGGGTCGCTCGGTCCTGCGAGCTCCGAAAACATCGTAATCTGGGAGACAGTGCGCGGCGCACGTGACGCTGCGATCAAGGTTCTGCGCGACCACGTGGAAACCGGCAAGCCCGTGACCGGTGGGGAGGCAGATGACGCCGCGCGAAACTACATCGCGGAGCGCGGCTTCGGACAATACTTCACTCACAGAACCGGTCACTCGATCGATTCGCGAGAGATCCACGGTTCGGGACCCAATATCGACAATCTCGAGTCACGTGACGTTCGCACCCTGCTGCCCGGGATTGCATTTTCGATCGAGCCTGGGATCTACATTCCGGGCCAGGTCGGGATGCGGAGCGAGGTAAACGGGTTCATTCAGGATGGTTCGGTCCTGATTACCCCGATCAACATTCAGCAGGATCTGTTTATAGTCTGACGACCGGCGTGCCGATCATCCCGGCACTCATCGCACCACGTCCGTCCAGATCCGCGGATCTTCGAGCCCGAGCCGCCACAAGGCGATCTTGGTAATCCCCGCTCGGCGTGCGCCGCGGACCAGTGAATCGAGAAGAACCGCGTCGCTCACCCAGATGGTCCAGCCGTTGGCGGTCGCATGTAGCGTGTTGGACGAAGGGTCACGCTGGAGCGCCACGTGTGCGTCTTGCGCTATTTGCTCCGATTGGGCAAACGACACCACTGCAGTGGCGCTGTCTGAGCGCCATTGATACCCATATGTTGGGAAGGCTGCTACGACGCGCGAACTCCCGATATCTGCGGCGCGAAGCCCGATCGCGCGTGTTGCCCAATCAGGCGATGCGATCGGGCCAGGTGTCGATGTTGCCCAGTGCTGATCGTACAGCATCACGACCAGAAAATCGACCGCGCCGAGCAGCGGTCGCCCGGGATACGCTGCCGTGTCCGTGGCTGGAATCGCCATGCCGGCAGGAGATACTCCATGCGCACGAGCGGAATCGACAAACGCCGAACTGACAGCGAGGAGTGCGCGCAGGTCATCGGGGGTGAGTCCTTCAAAATCCAGGATCAGTCCGCGGTAACCCGCCTCTCCCATTAAGGTCGCGGCTTGATGTGCTGTCTGTCCAAGCGCAGTCGCATCGCTTGCGAGTGCGCGGATTGTCTCAGGATGGAATCGGTTCCCTTCGTAGGAAGTCAGGAGTGCCATTCGCCGGCGATTCCCAGGGTTACTCTTCATAAGTGGGTCGCCGAACAGTTCCCGTGGCTGGAAGGTTGCGCTATCCAGCGTGATGAATCCCGAGACGATAACATCGAGTTGCGCATCGTGCGTGCGAGCACTTGTCTCGCTACGCGGATCCCACGGTGCTGTGAATCCCCAGAATTCCGAACTCGAGACCGTCGGTCCACCCCGGACCGAGGCGCACCCGACGGTTGCCATCACCGCCGCGAATGCGAATATGTCCAGAATTTCGATTCTGCGTCCCCAGGTCATTGTCGCTCTCACGCTGCATAAATTAGCAGACTCCACCTCTTCAGTGCGGCAATCGGCGCGAATGCACCTTTACAGACATCCCACCCTCATCTTCGCTCTGGCGCTCGCCGCCGCGTGCTCCGGGCGTGACAAGAGTTCCGCTCAGGCCGTTGGCGACACGGTCGGGGCGGCAAGGCGGGCCCAGGTCGTCATTCCGTCTTCGATTGCGTATAGAGAGGTCGAGATATCCAACGCAGGCAAGGTTACTGGAACTGTTCGGTTCACCGGGACACCGGCAACCGACACTCTGATTCAGATTCCTGCCGATCAGAACGGCTGCGGCAAGCCTTTGATCCTTAATTTTCTGTCGCGAAGCAATGGCAACCTGGCTGGCGCAGTCGTCTGGCTCACAGACGTGCGCCAGGGCGAGGCGCTTCCGCTGAACCGTCGATTCCAGCTCACGAACAACGACTGCGCGTGGGATCCACAGGTGCAAGTCGTCGTTGCTGGGGGTACGCTCAATGTCGTGAACTACGATCCGCTCGCAGAGCGCGCATTTGTCACCGAAGTTTCGAGCGGCGATACTCTGGCGCTCGCGCCGTTTACGGATGATGGTCAGGTCATTCCGTACGACAAGCTGCTGCGCACGCCGCATGTACTCGAATTTTCCGTGGAGAGTCGACCGATGTCTCGTGCATGGGTCGTCGTGCTTGATCAACCCTACTTCGCGACGACGGACTCCAAAGGCAATTTCACCATTGAAGGCGTCCCACCAGGGCTTCACCACATTCGCGTCTGGCACCCCATGCTCGGAACTGCTGATGGTACGGTGACCGTTACGTCAAATGGGACCGCGACCGTCGACTTGGCGTTTCACTAACCCGGCCGATGTTGCGCGAATTTTAGCGCGATACCAGCGTCTTTACAGCTGCTCCAACGCTACTCGGTCGCCAGCGCGAAACTGACCGCGATACAGCTTGGCGTAAGTCCCTTCTGCGTCCAGCAAGTCCGCGTGCCGGCCCGTTTCGACAACTCGCCCATGTTCCAGCACGACGACGCGATCGGCGCGCAGTACGGTTGACAACCGATGTGCGATGATCAGCGTCGACCGGCCGCGAAGCAGTTCTTCCATTGCTTCCTCGACAAGCCGTTCGCTTTCGGAGTCGAGGCTCGACGTCGCCTCGTCAAGGATCACGAAAGCAGGGTTCTTGAGAAACACGCGGGCAATTGCGAGACGCTGGCGTTGGCCGCCCGAGAGCTTGACTCCACGTTCACCTACCGGCGTGTCGTAGCCCTGTGGCAGTCGTACGATGAATTCGTGTGCATTCGCTGCAAGTCCGGCTGCTTCAATTGCATCGTCCGACACCGATTCCGATGTACCAGCAATTGCGTACGCGATGTTGCTCCGCACTGTACCGCTGAACAGCGTTGGTTCCTGTGGCACAACACCAATCGACTCACGCAGATCGCGCAAGGACAGATCGCGAACATCGATGCCGTCGAACGTAATCCGACCACCGGTCACGTCCCAGAATCGCGGTAGCAGCGACGCGATCGTGGTCTTGCCAGCACCGCTGGGCCCGACCAACGCAAGGATTTCTCCGGAGTCGATCTGCAACGATACATCGTGCAGCGCCTCCGGCAGCTCCTCCTGGTACTTGAAGTAAACGTGCTCCATCGACACTGCGCCACGCCGCGGGCGCGGAAGCCCAATCGGATTCGGAGGATCCACTACAGTTGGTGTCATGTCGAGCAGCTCGAATATGCGCTGTGCTGCACCCGTTGCTTCCTGATATGCCCCGAATAGTGACGCGAGCGACGCGATTGCACCCGCGACATACATGGCATACAGCAGGAACGACACGAGTGCGCCGGCAGTTAACTCACCTGCCAGCACAAGCCGGCCGCCTTCCCACAAAACGACGACTACTCCACTGAACCCGAAGAACGTCAGCGCACCAAAAAACACACCGCGAATCTTGGCGCGTGCCACCGCAGCCCGGACGACGTCGAACAGGTGCAGATCGTACTTGCGGCTCTCTTCCTTTTCAGCCGTGAAGCTCTGCACCATCCGGATCTGCGCGAATGCCTCATCGGCAGTACCCGAGGCCTCTGCAATCATGTCCTGCACGCCCGTACTCGCACGACGCAGCATTCTCCCGAAGAGAAACGCGGCGCCAACGACCAGCGGCGCCACTGCGAGCGTTGTTCCCGTGAGCGCCGGCTGCTTGATGGTGAGCATAACCAGCGCACCGATAAGAAAGATCGACTGACGCGTGAACTCGGACAGGTTCGTGCTGAGTACGGTCTGCAAGACGCTCGTGTCAGATCCCAGACGGCTTGTCAGTTCACCAGTGCGTCGATCAGTGAAGAACCCTGGCGAAAGATGAACAAGATGCCCGAACAGATCCGTGCGCAACTTCGCGATGACGCGCTCTGAAGTCGCGGTAAGGAGATACACCTGCACCATGTTCAGCGAAGCCTGAACTGCGAACAGCAACAGCAGTCCGATCGCGATCTCGTTGAGCAGCCTTGAATTGCCGTGCTGGAATGCGGTGTCGAGCAGCACAGCAACGATAGCAGGGAATGCAAGGCCGGCCGCGCTCGCCGCGAGCAGGCAGACCGTCGCAATTGCAAGATGTCCCAGATACGGTTTTACTCTGGGGAATAGTCGAGCCAGCGCTTTCGGCGAGACGCGCTCACGCTCCTTCCCGGTCATGCCGTTCGCTCTACGGGAGGTTGGCGTCGACTGTGCCACTATCTGAAGGCGTGCAGATCCACGACCATCGCGACATACAATAGTGCGAGGTATAGCAGCGAATACATGAACACGAACCGCGCGGTCTTCCGCGAGTCACCCGTTTGCAAGCGCAGCTTCAACACGCCGTAGGCCAGTGGAGCCGCGACAACGAGCGCGCTGATCAGATAGAAAAGCCCGAACGAACCGATGCAGAACGGGAGTACCGAAAGCGAGACCATTATGCCAAGGTACCAGAGCATCTGATCCTGCGTGTGCCGTTCTCCCCAGATCAGCGGCGCCATGGGAACACCTGCTGCGCCATAATCACGTTGCTTGAGCAATGCGAGTGCCCAGAAGTGCGGCGGAGTCCAGTAGAAGATGATCAGAAATAGTGTCCACGCCGTAACGTCCAGCGAACCGCTCACCGCGGCATAACCTACCAACGGCGGAATCGCCCCGGCCGCACCTCCGATTACAATGTTCTGCGGCGTCTTGCGCTTGAGCCAGCGCGTGTAGAGAAAGACATATCCGTAAAAGCCGACCAGCGCCAGCGCAGCGGTCAGCAAGTTTGCGAAACGCGCCAACAGAAACGTCGAAGCAGTCGCAAGCAGAACCCCGAACGCGAGAACCGCGCGCGGTGACATCCGCCCACTTGGTAGCGGACGCAACTTCGTCCTCGGCATGTGCGCGTCGATATCCTGGTCCAGATACATGTTCAGCGCGTGGGCACCACCTGCCATCAGGTAGCCACCGACGAACACCGTGACAACGAGAGATAGACTCGGTGTCCCAGCGACGTACATCGCCGCCACAGTCGTGACGAGCAGTAGCGATATTATCCGAGGCTTGGTAAGCGTAACAAGATCTGCAGCGAACGAGTGCCGCCTGTCCGCCGCAAGAACCGACTCCGCACTCACATCGTTGCCGGTACTCACGCGTCAGCCATGCGCGGATGCGTCGGCTGAGAGTAGCGTGCGAGCACCGCAAACGTAAAGACAGATAGCCATACGAGCGTGCCTACCGCCTGGTGCAGGGAACGCCACGCCGGCGGCAGTTGCAATTCGACCATTCCCGCCGCGACAATCATCTGCAGGATGACCGCTCCGAGCGCGAACCACGCTGCCTGCTGCACCCGCACCGACTCACGTCGGCGACGGATCGCGACAGGCAGCACGATCATGTGGAAGAGGAGAAGAAAGGCAAGAACCCTGTGGGTCACCTGTATGTAAAGTGGTGGCCCGGTTACAAGCACCGAACTACACCACGGGAACCCCTGACACGAAATATTCGCGCCAGCGATATTAGCCGTCAAAGCTCCGAATATCAGAATTACAAATACGAGCACAACGGCCGCTCTCGCGCCGCGATATGTCTTCGCCGACGCTGAGCTGATTCCATCGAATCCCCAACCACCGGCCCGTAGCACAGCGACCGAAAGGACCGCGAGAAGCGTCATCGCGATCGCGAGATGCGTCACAATCACGTACGGATTCAGTGACAACTTCACCGTGACCCCGCCAAATATCGCTGCGGTCACTACCAGGAGGGTCGCGAGGATCGCGGAGCGTAGAACGCCGCCCCTTCCGCCCACTGCCGGATCGGCCCGACGGATGCACGCCAGCACCAGTAGAGCGAGTATGGCGATTGTGACGGTGGCAGCGAGATAGCGGTGCGTTACTTCGATGATCAGGTCAGGCCGCTGCAGGGGAGGGAACAGATACCCCTGACACGTCGGCCAGTGATCACCGCAACCCATCCCGGACCCGGTGATCCGGACAATCGCGCCGAACATGATCTGCGCGAACGCGAGGATAGTCGCCACATATCCCAGCCGTCGAAGGCCCGCGAGTCGGTCTCCGGTAGAACCCAAAGGCGCAGAGCGCTCGCTCACAGCGACCTCCAGGCAGCCCAGAAGATCGCCGCCAACGCAATCGCCGGCAGCACCCCCCAAATCATCTCAACAATTCGCGGTGACCGTGGCATGTTTTCAGCCGGCACCATGTCGGTCGGCGGAAAAAACGCCGACCGCAGGATCAGCAGCTCGGCGATGACGGTAATAACGAGACAAGCCCAGAACAGGGCGCGATGAAGCTCCATTTCAGACTGTAAACCTACTCGCCATCCCACTGTCGTTGCAGTACCGTTGTTGATGCCTTCCGCATTGCCGCGTCGAATCGGCCTCTGGAGCGCCGTAGCAGTTCTGGTCGGATCCACCGTCGGATCCGGGATTTTCCGCTCCCCAGCGGGTATTGCTGACAGGCTCCCCGGACCACTGCCGATGCTCTCGCTCTGGGTTTTTGGCGGCCTCGTGGCACTCTGTGGCGCGCTGACTCTGGCGGAAATAGCCAGTGCTTACCCGGAAACGGGCGGTATCTACGTCTACATAAGAGAAGGTTGGGGACGCATTCCCGCATTTCTCTTTGGATGGGCCGAGCTGGTCATCATTCGTGCGGCGGCGCTCGGCGCGATTGGAACCACATTTGCCGAATACCTGCTGCGCTCACTCGGCAATAATCCGTCGGTCGCACCATACAATCAGTGGGTCCACTACATCGCTGCGATTTCGATAGCGATCATGGGCATTCTGAATTATGTCGGCGTTAAATGGGGTACACTCGTTCAGAACGGGCTTACGGTCCTCAAGTGCGCCGGTTTGCTCGGGATCGAAATCATCGCGCTCTCGGCGCTACCTCATACTGGAGGACACTTCACCCCTCTGGCCCCTGCGGGGAGCTATGGCTTCGTAGCGTTCGCTCTTGCCCTGACATCTGTTCTCTGGGTTTACGATGGTTGGGCCGACGTCAGTTTCGTGGGTGGCGAAGTGATCGACCCGGAACGGAATCTTCCGAAGGTCCTGATCTACGGTACGTTGGCCGTGATCGCGCTTTACCTGCTCGCCAACATCGCATACCTGTCGGTCTTGTCGATTGGTGAGATGCGGCAGTCCAAGCTGGTCGCAGCGGACGTAGCCCAGAAGCTCGTTGGCGAGCCTGGCGTTGTGGCCGTCGGCGTCATCGTCATGATATCCGCTCTTGGCACGTTAGCCGGCTCCATGCTGACCGGGCCCAGAATCCTTTTCGCGATGGCGACAGACGGGCTTTTGTTCAAACAGTTGGGCAAGGTCCAGCCCCGCTTTCAGACGCCTGGCGCTGCGATTCTCCTCGCGACGGCTCTTGGCGTCGTATTTGTGATGCTTCGAACGTTCGAACAACTCGCTGACACGTTTGTGACAGCGATTATTCCCTTCTATGCGCTCGGGGTGGCGGCGATTTTCCCGCTCCGGAAGAAAAAGGCTGGCTACAACCCGGCTGTTAGAGCATTCGGCTACCCAATCGCCCCAATTATTTTTGTATTGGCGATCCTGTATCTCCTCGGGAGCGCACTAGCCGATGCCACGGCACGTAATCCGACCCTCGCGATATTCGCGGTCATCTTTTCGGGCCTGCTGTTTTATCCGTGGATCAATCGAACATCCGTCCGATAACGCCTCCCCGAACGTCGCGTTCGGCTACTGACGCAACCGTCTTTTTTTCATTAAGATCTATCCTTCCCCAATCTGAGAGAATGCATGCTAAAGCGTTGTTGGCAACTCGCCATCGCCGCACTTGTCGCCTTTCCAACGGCGAGCGTCATGCGCGCTTCCGCCCAGGGTATCACGACAGGTGGAGTATCGGGCGTCGTCACAAATGCCTCTGGCGCCGGTATTGAATCGGCCCAGGTGCAAATCACAAACACCACCACTGGCGCGCGCGCCGGTAGCATAAGCCGCACAAACGGCCTCTACACGATCTCCGGCCTTGAAGTCGGAGGGCCCTACACCATCACAGTGAGGCGCATAGGATTCCAGCCCACGGAAAAGACTGGCATCATGATCCAACTGGGTCAGAACCGCCGCGTCGACCTGAGCATGAGCGAACAGACGACTACACTCAGCACGGTAAA
>JGI20207J14881_1000811_pt1 | contig 11153 bp, 10 predicted proteins | sample NGESurdeep092012_4_FD_14881 | JGI IMG/M metagenome (IMG submission 14881)
CGCCGCAAACGCGCCGTCCCGCTATGTACCCGCCGCTCAATTGGAGCAGTCGAAGCAGCAACTTGCCGCACTACAGGCGCACGTCGAGCAGGCGGTCGATGCGTACAAGAGTGCCTATCCGTTGCAACTCAAGTTCGATTATCAGTACAAGGCGAATGAGGCTCCATTCGATATCCAATCCATCTATCACGACAACAAGTTCACCTACATCAAGACGAGTGCGCCGGAAAAGTTCAGCGTGTACGAGATGAAGGACGGCAAGCCGAACCTCATCAACTACGACCTCCGCGATGGAACGTACATCATCCCGAAGGTCATGGATTCGGGCTATGTGGAGTTGGGCAAGAAGCGCATGGAATTTTCACGCAAGGGGTGACGGCAATGGCAGACGAGAACACGGACACATCCAGCTTCGACCCACCGGAACTGCGCCGCAGGCTGCTGGAGCCGAAGGGCGTGCTGCGGAAGAATTTGAAGTTGATCGTCTATCTCGGAGCGGCGTTGCTGGTGATTGTCGCCGCACTCTTCAGTTCCGGCGTCAACAAAACTTCTGAAAAGCAGGCCGCGGCCAAGAACCAGCCGCCGCAACCCGCGCTGCAGGACAACACCGACAACAACGTTGCCGATTTGAAAAGTCAGCTTCAGGCCGAACAACTGAAAGAACAACAGCAGGCCGCTTTCGCTGCTGCGAGTGATCCGACGCTTTCGCGCGCGACGCCCGCGCAACAGACCGTGGCCGCTGCGTATGGCCCTACCGGTCAGTCTCTCGCTTGTGTTCCGGGCCAGCCTTGCCCGCAACCCGCTTACGGACAACAGAACAGTCAGCGGCAGCAGCTCACGCCGGAGCAACAGCAGGCCCAGCAGCTCGCCGCCAAAGAGCGGGAGCTGGCGTACAACTCCCGGTGCGCCTCAAACCTTGTCTATGCCCGGCCCGCCAATCCTCGGCCACCACAGCAACAGGCAACGCAAGCGGCAACCGCGCCAACCGGCTACGCGCCGCCGCAGAACCCATACGCAGCGCTTTCAAGTCGTCCAGCAAGCAGCTTGATTGCTCCCCGTGCGCCAGGCGAGCAGTCAACGCAACAGAAGCGTGCGCCCGAGATCAATCTGGGTTCCGCCGTGGGTCAGCCGTATGTGATCTATGAAGGAACGACGCTCGACACGGTCCTGATGAACCGTCTGGACGGCGATGCCGTTGGCCCGGTCAAGGTGCTCGTTTCAAATCCCGTCTACTCCCACGACCGCCAGCACGTCCTCATTCCCGATGGAACCATCGTGCTGGGCGAGGCCCGCAAGATCGGAGCACCTGGCTTCGGCCAGCAGCGCCGTCTGGCCGTCGTCTTCCACCGCATGATTATGCCGGACGGCTATTCCGTCGATCTCGACCAGTTTCACGGTCTCGATCAAATCGGCGAAGAGGGACTGAAAGATAAAGTGAACAACCATTATCTTCAGATATTCGGGACTTCGATCGCTCTCGGCGTAATTGCCGGTGCGGGCGAGATTACCCAGGGCGGCGGCACAATTTCCACCAGCGGATCGCAGGCGTTCGCTACTGGCGCTTCGAGCAGCGTGTCGCAGTCGGCGACCACGATCCTCGACCGCTTCCTGCAAATCCCGCCAACCATCACCATCCGGGAAGGGCACCGGGTGAAGGTCTATTTCACGCAGGACATGTTGCTGCCCGCGTACACGAACCACACGATTGACCCGACGTTCTAGGAGGCTGAAATGAAACGCATCCCCGGTCGTATCGCAGTTCTCGCCTTTCTTCTTGCCGGAGCCACCGCAGTCCAGGCGCAGTTCGGGGGCGTCGTTTTCGATCCCACCCAATCCGTTCATGCCATCCAGCAGATCATGCAGGCCAGCCAACTCTACACCACAACCATGAAATCAACCCAGAACGCAATCGCGGCCTACAATTTTGCGAAACAGATGGCGGGTTCGCCCGCGAGCCTTTATCGGCCCTACGTTTCCCCTTCCACCTACTGGACGGCCCTTGACCGGACAGCGAACACCTACGGCAATTCCCAGGCGGTCATCCGTGCCGCCAACACCGGTGTCAACGCCCAGTCCGCCTACCAGCTATCGAGCGTACCCCGCGCCGGGATCGTCCCCGGTTACAACACCCTCAGTACTGCGGGCCAGCAGCAGATCGCGGCGCAGGCGGCCACCACCGACCTGGGCGATGCGATCGTTGCAAGCAATCTGCAGACGATGGGCACTATGCGCGCGAACGAAATCGAGCGGGAGCGGGACATCTCGGCGCTTGAGTCCGCAAGCCATTCCATCAACCCGGCCCAGCATACCGACATGGCCACCATGCAGCGCATGAACCAGGCCATGCTGCTCGAACTCCGGCAGCAGCAGGAATCGAACCAGATCCAACAGGGGATTGCGCTGCAACAGATGATTGCGTTGAAACAGCAGCAAGACACGATGAAGCAAGGGTTTCAGGACGCCGCCGGATATAGCCAGTATTACCGGACGAACGTCGCTCCGGCCTATAACGGCGGAGCACAGGCACTGATGTACTAACCGCCAAATCGAGAGGGAGGCAAACTATGGGACAAGGCGCACTGCAATGGATCACGCAAGGCTGCGATGCGCTGACCGCCACGGCATCGCCATCGGTCGATGCGCTGGGTCTCCACATCTGCATCGCGCTCGCCACCATCATGCTGGTTTGGTTCGGCGTGCAGGAGGCGCTGGCTTCCGCGCATGGAGGTTCCGGTTTCAACATGGGCAAATTTCTGAGTTTTTTTATGCTCATCACCTTCGCCTACGCGATGGTGAAGTTCTACGACAGCGCCATTCCCGGCATCGGCTACTCGCTCCGCGGTTTCATCGACGGAGGCGCGCAATACCTGGTCGCAGTCATCGGCAGCGACAGCATGACTACCATGCAGCGGACGCTGGGCGAAGCGCTGAACAACAGCGGCCCTGGCATTGTCAAAGTGTTGATGAGCCCCTATTACGCCCTGGTCTACGTGATTATTCAAGTGCTGCTGGCGATCTTCACGGCGGCCGTCAGCGCGATTGTCGCCTATGGCGCGGTTGGTGTAGCCGTGGTCGGTCTGCTTGGCCCCGTCTTCATTCCTTTTCTCGTCTTCGACAAGCTGGATTTTCTTTTCTGGGGATGGCTGCGGGCCTTCATCGGCTTCTGTTTTTACAAGGTGCTGGCCGCCGCTGTGCTCAGTATCCTCGGCCACCTGCTGGCGCAGTATTACACCAACATTGTGAACTTTTCCGACCCCGGTACGATGGTGAAATCGCTGCCCTTGCTGATTCTGCTGGTGACGGTGAACATCTACATCCTGTTCAAAATCCCGGTCATGACCGCGACCATCTTCTCCGGCAGCCACGGCGGTCACGACGCGGGTCTGGGTCTGGTTACCGGCGCTCTACTGCGCAGCATGTAGGGCAAACAAAAAAATGGGGGAAACCGATGAATACCGCCGCAAAAGTAAGGCCGGAAATCACCCGTGCCGCAGAGCGATATCTGGAGCAGTACGGCGATCCGATAGTGATGAACACGTATCTGAAAGTGACCATCCTCGTCCTGTGCATGGTTAGCCTTGCGCTGGTGGCGCTCGTCTTCAAGAGTCAGAAGGCGCTCGCCTCGATGCGGCCCCTCATTATCCGCATCAACGATGTGGGCCGGGCAGAAGCGATCGACTATCGCAACTTCCAGTACCGCCCGCAGGAGGCGGAGAACAAGTATTACCTCACGCGCTGGGCCGAGTTGTATTTCTCGCGCAACCGCTTCACCATCGAGCGCGACCAGACGAACTCGCTTTATTTCCTCAACGGCGATGTACAGCGAGTCGTCATCGAGCAGGAGCGCAAGAACAACATCATCCTGACGTATCGGAACGACAGCACGCTTCCGTATGTGGATGTGGAAGTCAAGAACGTCATCCTCGACGACCTGCGGCAGTCGCCGTATTCGGCGCGGATTGAATTTGAAAAGGTGTACACGAACCCATCGGATCACACGGAACTCAAGCGGGAGCGATGGACCGCCAGCGTGACCTATGTCTTCCGCGAGAGCGTGAAAAACAACGAGCTGGCCGTGAATCCACTGGGCCTGACCATCGTGCGCTTCCGGGCCGACCAGGCGTTCAACTGAGGAACGAACCGACTTTTCCGAGACGATGCGATGTCCAAACTTGCTGCCAACCCGGTTGCCTTGCCCAACCTGTGCCTGTGCATGGTGAAGCGAGCGAACAAGACCCGTGCGACGTGCAACGCAGATGCTCGACTGCGCTCTTCTTGCGGAGCACTTGAGGACGGAGAGGAAGCTGCAATGGCGATGGACTTCTTCCACCAGGATGCGGATGAAAACTTTGCTCCGCCATGTGTCTGCCGTTATGTATCCCGCCTTTTGCTCGGTCACCGCTTCGGGGCCTTTCCGGCGCCCGGCGGCACTCGGTCTTCTGCTTCGGCTACGCCGCCCTTGCGGGGTCACGGTTCCTCCCAAAACAAGTTTGCAAGCCGCGGCAAAGGACGCCGCGCAAACTTCTTCCGGGCCCCTCCCAGAATGCAGACCTTCGGCGCTTGGGAGCCGGGCCCACTCGCTAGGCTCCGCCCGGTGTGACCCGATCAAGATCGGGAAATTCAACAAACGGAGACACGATCATGTACCAGAACAAAGTCAACCTCATCGGCTTCCTGGGCAGCGATGCAGAAGTTCGCACCGCCAACAACCGCAGCTTTACCACCCTCTCGCTGGCAACCAAGTCCTCCTACAAGGACAAGAAGAGCGGCCAGTACATCTCGCACACCGAATGGCACCGTTGCATCGTCTTCGGCAAGCTCTCGGAGTTCGCCGGCACCCTCAAGAAGGGTACCCACGTCCAGGTGGAAGGCGAGCTGCGCAGCCGGGAGTACGCCAGCAAGAAAACAGAGATCAAGCACCGCATCTGGGAAATCCGGGTCGATTCGATCCTGAAGCTCGACCGCGCCGAAGCGTCGGCACCGGAAGATCGGGAGCACGAGGATGTCCCCGCCGAGGAAGCGGCCGTATAGCCCCTTCCTCTTCACCCGCGGAAGCCCGGCGAAACGCTGGGCTTCCGTCACTGTGAGGCACATCATGAGTTTCGAGTTGATCCTTCCATTCCTCCGACCGATTGAATCGCTATTGCTGGACGAAAGCATCAGCGAGATCATGGGCAACCCCGATGCCTCATGGTGGTACGAGCAGGACGGGATCGTGCGCCGGCAAGAGACCATCTCCTTCGACCCAGGCAGGCTTCGCACCGGCCTCGAAGTCATTGCCAATCAGCTTGGCAAAAGACTGGACGAAGACAACCCCGTCCTGCACGCGCAGCTCCCGGACGGAAGCCGCCTGGCGGCGGTCATTCCGCCAGTGGTGCGCCCGGCTCCCGCGCTCACAATACGCAAGTTCACCAGTCGCAGCTACACGGTGGATGATCTGATCGCTCGCGGCACGCTGACGCGGCCACTTGCGAACTTTCTGGAAGAGCAGATTCGCAGCGGAAAGACGCTGCTCATCAGTGGCGGTACGGGCACAGGAAAGACCACCCTCTTGCGAATACTGGCGAATGCAATCCCGGAACAGGAGCGCATCGTCGTCATTGAAGACACCTCGGAATTGCATATCCAGAAGCCGAACATCCTGGCCGTCGAATGCCAAACCGATACATTCAAGGCCAATATCTCTTTCGATGATCTCTTGAAGTCGGCTCTCCGCTGGAGGCCGGACCGGATTATTCTGGGCGAAGTGCGTGGAATCGAGGCGCGCACGCTGCTCGATTCCTTCAACACCGGCCATGCCGGATCGCTGGCAACGATCCATGCGAATTCGGCAGAGAAGGCTCTGCATCGTTTTGCCAATCTTGTCATGCGCAACCACGCGCAGACGACCTTCTCCGACACCGAAGCGGAGATCGGAGAGGCGGTCGATTTCGTTGTCCACATCGAGCGGCAACCGGGCCACCGCGTCATCCGCGAAGTGCTGGCGATTCCCGGTTACGACCGCGATACAAAACGCTTCTTTGTCGAGCCAGTTTATGATTCTCATCTCAACGCAAAACCCATATGAAAGGAATCCGCTATGCCATTGCTTGAAGTCAACCAAAGCCGCCACATCAGCGCCTCGATTCGATTGGAGGAAGCCACCGCAACGCAAGTCGATCAGTATGCCGCTTTCATCCGTGCATCGGCGGACGATGTAGTGGACAACGCGCTCAATTATGTCTTCTCGAAGGACCGCGATTTTCAGGAGTTTCTGAAGACGCCGCAAGCGCAGAAGGTGGCACCTACGCTTCGCATTCGTAGAACGGTCGCTTCCGATGTGGTTGAGCAGGCCACAAAGAAGCCTGCTTCAGGGGCGCAGTCAAGTGAATCCGTGCAGGTTCAGAAGGCATGAACCTCCATCAAAATCCGGGGTGGAGTACAGACGGTGCTTCGCACCGGGTTTATTTCGACACTCCACCCCTAAAAGGGAACTGCCCAGATACTTCGGTATCTCGGCAGATACCGCTGAAAACACAATATGTTTGCGTGATCCAGGTATCTGTCCAGATACCGGATCGTTTGAGTTCGGAGACCACCAATGCCAACCATTGCAACAATGCCGGAACGCAGCGCCGAGAAACTGCGCGGACGGGACCGCCGTTCTCAGAACCTCAGCACGAAGCTGACGCGCGAAGAGGAGTTGACCGTCGAGAATGCGTCCGCCGGAGTTGGAAAAACGCCGAGCGAATGGGCACGGGATGTCCTTTTGCACGAGGCAAGATTTCCCAGAGATCAAGTCGGCCCTGAAGCATTACTGACGGAAATCGTTGGCTTGCAACTATTCCTGACCCATGTCCTTTCGCCGATCGCTTGCGGAGAGCAGATGACCCCAGGTCAATATGAGGAACTGATGCGGCAGGTGAAGGCCAACAAACATCAGGCGGCCAGCGAGGTCATCGCGCAGCACACCGCCAAAGGCAAGGAGTAAGCCCATGACTGACACACATTGGGGAAGAAAAGAGAGCGTTGTCTGGCCGCCGCACAATCCCATTTATACCTACGGCGCGGTCTTCCTCGCGCTGGTTATGACCGGACTTTTTCTTTATGTTCACTTCATTTTTGCGGTCACTCCGCTTCAACGGTTTTACCTGCCGGCCTATCTCAAAACCTCCATCGTTCCGAGCTTCCGCACTTCGGCGAAATACCGGATGCTGCTCCTCTCAGACGGCAAAGGACACACCTGGTACGCCACGAATGACGACGTTATGTCAGGCTCGTTACCTCAGCCCGGCGAGAAGCCATTGCCGTTGACATTGTCGGCTTCGGCAAGGCGAAACGACATGGTCGCTCTCTATCGCAGCGTCCCCAGCCTGTATCGCAGTGCCGCGCTCCACAGCTACCTCCGACAGCAGATTTATGGTGGCGCGAGCCTCATGGACATCTTCGAGTGGCCGCTACTCTTTGGGTTGCTGACGCTCCTCAGCCAGCTCCCCTTTTCTATTCGCAAAGATATTCGTCGCCGCAAGGAAATGAAGTACGGACGCCGGTTGAAAGGGCCGATCCTTGTCACGCCGAAGGAGTTCAACAAGTCATTTCAGGGAACCGGAATCGGCATCAAGACCGATGGCTGCCGAGAGATGCTCCGCGTTCCGATCCGAGCCGAAGACCAGCACTTCGAGATCATTGGGGACACCGGCAGCGGCAAAACGACCATCATCATGCAAATGCTGCGGCAGATTCAGGCGCGCGGTCATTCCGCCATCCTCTATGACCCGGCCTGTGAGTTCATCGAGCGGTTTTACGATGAAAAGCGCGGCGACATCGTGCTCAATCCTCTGGACCGCCGCTGTCCGTACTGGGGGCCGTCGGAGGAGTTGATCCGCCGGGCGGAAGCACGCACCGTTGCTGCATCGCTCTTCCAGCCGACGAGCGACAAAAAAGGCGAGTTCTTTATCGAAAGTCCGCAAAAGATATTCGCACATCTGCTGCTGGAGTTGCCGACGCCGCAACAGTTGATCGAGTGGATGTCGCACCCGGAAGAGATCGACCGCCGCGTCAAGGGAACGGAGCTTGCGTCCCTGATTGAACCGTCCGCTCCGCAGCAACGCTCCGGCGTACTCGGCTCTCTGAGCCTCGTTGCCGACAGCTTCCGTCTTCTGCCCAAGAAGACCGAAGCAAAGACGGAATGGACGGCACGGGAGTGGTCGGAGAAGCGACAGGGATGGATCTTTCTTACCTCGCAGCCAGCAGAGCGCGAAGCGCTTCGCCCGCTGCATAGTCTTTGGATCGACATGCTGGTACTCCGGCTGCTCAGTGCGCCGAAGCCCGAGCAACACCCGGTCTGGTTTGTACTCGATGAGTTGGCCAGCTTGCAGAAACTGCCACAGCTTCATACCGCCATCACGGAAAACCGCAAGTCCCGCAACCCAATCGTTCTTGGCTTCCAGGGCAAGGCCCAGCTTGAGGTGATGTACGGGCATCTGGCAGAGGTCATGCTTTCGCAGCCAGCCACCAAGATATTTCTCAAAACCGGAGAGCCGGATGCCGCCGAGTGGGTCAGCCGCGCCATCGGCAAGGTGGAGATCGAGCGCATGAAGGAAACTCACTACGATGGCAGCCGCAGTGGGCGCAACTTTGCGCTGGATCGGCAGACGGAGCCGCTAGTGATGGATTCTGAAATCAGTGGTCTGGAGCCAATGCACGCTTACCTGAAGCATGGGAATTACGTCGCGCAATTTTCTTTTCCAAAACTCGAAATTGCGCCCACGAAGCCGAAGTTTATCGAACGCCTGGAAGACGACTACATCATCCGGCAACCACGCAAGGAGCAGCCTTCCAATGCAAGGATCGATGGCCGGCTGGCGGCTGCCGTCCAAGTGGCCCAGACCATACATGGCGCCGAGCGGAAACGCCCGCCAGCCGTGGAAATGCCAGAAGAAGAACCTGAGAAGCAGAAGTCATTCAGCTTCGGGCCGAGGATCTGAACCATGCTGACCATTTCCAAACCGCTCTCCGCCGGTCAGGCGCAGACCTATCATCAGAAGGAATTCACTTCCAAGGAACAGAACTATTGGTCGCAACGCGGCGTGATTGTCGGGGAGTGGCAGGGCAGTCTTGCTTCGCAATTCGGCGTTACGGGGGCCGTTTCCGCCGAAGACTTTGCGCGTCTCAGCGAGGGTCAACATCCAAAAACAGGCGAGCAACTCGTTCGCCAGCGCGCCTCCTACGAATACAAGGATGCCGATGGCAAGACCGTCAAAACGATGGAGCACCGGGCCGGATGGGACGCGACCTTTTCCGCGCCCAAGTCCGTTTCCTTGACGGCTCTTGTGGGCGGCGATGACCGGGTCCGCGAGGCCCATCGTGAGGCTGTCCATACGGCTCTCAACCAGCTTGAGCGCTATACGCAAGCCCGTATCGGCGGCAACCATCCGCCGGAGACCACGGGCAAACTTATCGCCGCCAAATTCGAGCACGATACGGCACGCCCGGTCGATGGCTATGTGGCTCCGCAACTCCATACCCATGCCGTCGTTTTCAATATGACCCAACGTGACGGCGGCCAACCCCGCGCCGTTCAGCCGCAAAGTCTCTTCGCATCGCAGCAGTTTGCCACCGCCGTTTATCAATCGGAGTTGATGTATCGACTTCGCCAACTTGGATATGAAATCACGCCCGGTAGAAGCGGTGCCCCAGAGATCAAGGGCTACACGCAGGAATACCTTGACGCATCCAGTCCGCGCAGCCAGCAGATTCGTGAGTATCTCGAACGCACGGGCCGCACTGGTAAAGAAGCGGCTGAAATCGCAGCGCATTCCACCCGTGACCGTAAGGAAATCCACTCGCCGGGTGAAGTCATGGCTGCGCATCGCAAGCTGGCCGCCGACTTCGGCCATCAGGCGGAAGTTGTAGTCCGGGCGGCCAGAGAAAGGTCGCAGCAACAGACGCAATCCGTTTCTCCAGACCAGCGGGTTCGTGAATCGCTGACCTTTGCCCGCGATAAGAACTTCGAGCGTGAGGCCGTTATCGACGAACGTGCGTTGATCCGGGATGCGCTCCGCCGCGGCATGGGAGACGTGACCTTTCCCCAGGTTCGCGCCCACCTGAATGCCCGCCTTGCATCCGGGGAATTTCAGACCGTCGAGCGTGCCAACATGCCGGGCCGACAGTTCACCACCGCCAAAACTATCGAGGCCGAACAGGAAATTGTCCGGCGAATGCGCGACGGACAGAAGCAGCTTCCGCCGGTGATGGCACGCTCCGAGGCCATTCAAGTGGCCGATCAGCACCCACATTTGAACCGCGCTCAGAAGAGCGTGGTCGAAGATGTACTCAGTTCTCCCGACCGCATTCATGGAATCCAGGGAGTGGCAGGCGCGGGCAAGACAACAGTCCTCGCAGTGCTTCGCGGCGCAGCCGAGGCCCAGGGCTATGAAGTCACCGGCTTCGCGCCCACATCCCGCGCAGCGCGGCAATTGAACGAAGCTGGGATCGAAGGTGGCACACTGCAAGGTTTTCTTGCACGGTCAACAAAACCGGAGATGCAGGATGTGAAACATTTCTACTTCGTCGATGAATCGAGCCTTGCCAGCACCAACCAGATGCGTGAGTTCGTTGCCCGGCTGGGGCCAAACGATCGCGTGCTCTTGATCGGCGACACCCGCCAGCATCAGGGCGTAGAGGCGGGCCGTCCCTTCGAGCAATTGCAGGAAGCGGGCATGAGGACGACCAAACTAGACGAAATCGTTCGTCAGAAAGACCCTGCGTTGAAGTCCGCCGTAGAATTACTTGCGACGGGGCAAGTCTCTGCGGCACTCGACCTGCTCCAGCAGCAGGGTCGAGTCAAGGAAATTTCCAACTCCGAAGAACGCGTCCGCGCCATTGCACGGAACTATGCGGAATCGCCCGCCAATACCCTCATCGTGTCGCCTGACAATGCCTCCCGGCAACAATTGAACCTTGCCGTCCGACAGGAGTTGAAAGCCAACGGCACACTAGCTCCCGACGACCATGCCATTCGTGTTTTGGTACAACGCCAGGACATGACCGGAGCGGAACGTGCTTGGGCCAGCCGCTATGAGACTGGAGATCAGGTACGTTTCAGCCGTGGCAGCAAAACACTCGGAATCGACGCTGGCTCCTACTCTGCGGTAATAGCGATCAACTCACAG
>JGI20207J14881_1000819_pt1 | contig 11062 bp, 11 predicted proteins | sample NGESurdeep092012_4_FD_14881 | JGI IMG/M metagenome (IMG submission 14881)
GGCACTAGGCGTATGCGTCACTCCATAACCGGGAATGAACTATCAGCGATTCTAAATACGCTGACTGCCCTAGCCACAGTAGGTTCACGGCAGTCAGCCAAAGGCGAGCCGTCAGGGCTTTTTGCCATGCGCACAGGTGAAAGCTGGGTTGAGCGAGTTTCCAAAGAAAAATGGACTGGCAAAAAGGGTTTGGCTATTGCAAGCGCCGTGGTCGGCGTCGGGGTAATCCTCTATGGCGCACGGAAACTCTTGCTGCATGATAAGTCAGAGGGTCGAATGAGGTGACACGGTCACTGGATATGCAGTGCGTGTAATTATGCCGCGCACAAGCGCAGTCTTGATTGGGAAAAGCGCCGGATAAAAACTGAGGCCGTTGCTCGTCCCATTTTTTCATGTTGATGAAGTTAAAGGGATCGTATAAGCCGTATAGGCAACTGATTGTTTTGGCAACAAACGTTGCTTTTATATTTTGGGTCGTAAAAAAATACGTGGCCAGAATTATGAGTCATTACGAAGCACAGTTTTGGAAACTTTAGTTATCCTTTCATCATTTAATTCAGGGGGTTGTCATGCTAAAAAAGTCACCGTCTTTCGTTATCTTATCTGCTTCCGCCGTTCTTTTATCCGGTTGCATGGCAAATGGTCAGCAATATGCGGGAAACGTATATAAGGCTGGGCAGGTCAATCAGGAGCAGGAAGCAAAAACAGTAAAAATCCTTGCGGTGCTTCCAGCCAAGATTGAAGTGGACAACGCAGAAGGAAAGAAAAATGCTCAGGTTATTGGCGGTGTTTTGGGAGCGCTCGGCGGTGCTGTAGCTGGCCACCAAATAGCTCAAAATAAAAGTAACGGCGCAGTAGTAGGCGGTGCTGGCGGTGCCGCTGTGGGCGTAGCAGCAGGATCAATGGTTCCTGATAAAGTGCTGGTTGACGGTGTCTCCATTAGCTACACACGCAATCATAAGACACTTCACTCGGCGCAAGTTGGGCGTTTGTGCGAGTTTACCCCCGGAACGGCGATTATGGTTACAACACAAGCAAAGGAAACCCGTATTCAACCCAATGCTACGTGCCCAGAAAAAGCTGAACAATAGGAGGAAAACAATATGCGTTATTCATCAGTTTTGATGGTGTCGTTAGCGCTCATACCTGCGTATGCCTACTCACAACAACCATTGCAGGATCAAATCGGTGCTGTCGCTAATGCCGAGGCTGATCAAAAATCTACTGAAGATGCAGCAAGGAAAGCAGCGCTGGCAGCGCAGAAAGAACGGGAGGCGAAAGAGCAAGCGCTTCGGGAGGCGGCCATTGCTGACCATAATGCCCGCGTCGCTAAAGATGAGGCACTTCAGGAGGCTGAAAAGAAGCGTGAACAGACCTATGAGGATAATTTGCGCCAGATTCAGCTTGATAGCATGAAAACTGATTTAGATGCTAAAAAGGCAAAAGTCAGTCGCGCAAACGATTATATTGATCAAGACTTGAAAGAAAAGGCTGCCACTACGGATGTCATTCAATCAAATGCGGATGCAACAAGAAACATTACCAGCGGCATGAAAAACAAAATGGAAAGCGAAGGCAAGGCCCAAGAAAAGCAAGCCAAGGGTTTCTGGGATTTCTAGCTTTGAGGCAAAAAATGAGCGTGAATTTTGGGGGTAAAATTGGGGGTAAGCTCATTTTTCAGATTCCGCATTCAGCTTAATTAACAATCGGTTATTTTGCCAATGTGGATTCCATCCCCTCCGCCAACTACCTGACCGCCCCCGTCCATTCCGGGTCACGAAACGTAGGGAAACAGCGGGTCACAGGGATTTCAGCGGCCATCCCCATTCAGGCCGGGCTATTGACAACCACCGGCAAATGGGGGTAAGACGGATGGCAAGTTACCCCCTCACGCAAAGGAGTTACCCCCATGCCCCTGTCAGACACGGCGATTCGCAAAGCCAAGCCGCAAGCCAAACCCTTCAAGCTGGCCGATGGCGGCGGGCTGTATTTGCTCGTGCAACCGTCCGGCAGCAAGTGGTGGCGTTACAAATACCGCTTTGCTGACAAAGAGAAATTGCTGGCCTTGGGTTCCTACCCCGAAACCAGCCTCATGGAAGCAAGGGAACAGCACTTGCAAGCGCGCAAGCTGCTGGCGGCGGGCAACGACCCCGGCGAGGCCAAGCGGGTTGCCAAACGCCTTGTTTCCATCAAGGCGGAAAACACTTTTGAATCCATCGCCCGCGAATGGCTTGAACAAAATAAAAACCAATGGTCTAAACTTTACGCTGCTGATGTCACCAAGCGGCTGGAAAATCACATTTTTCCGAAACTTGGACATAGGCCGCTGGCCGAAATTACGACCACGGACATTCTGGACGTTCTGCGGGTCATCGAAAAATCGGGGGCGCTGGACATGGCGCAACGCATGATGCAGGTATGCGGGCAGGTTTTTCGTTATGCGATCACGACGAGTCGCGTTGACCGCAATCCGGTCACGGACTTGCGCGGGGCGTTGAAAACTCCCGTTAGAAAACACCATGCCTATCTCAAGGCGAGCGAATTGCCGGAATACCTGCAAAAACTGGAAAACTATGACGGCAACTTGGAAACCAAGCTGGCGTTGAAATTTTTGTTGCTGACATTTGTTCGCACCGTTGAACTGCGCGGCGCGGAATGGCCGGAAATCAATTTCGACAAGGCGGACTGGCGCATTCCGGCGGAGCGCATGAAAATGAAAGACCTGCACATTGTTCCCCTTTCCACACAGGCAATGGCCGTTTTGGAAGAACTTAAAAAACATACCGGCAACCGGAAATATCTTTTTCCGAACCAGCACAAGCCCGCAGGTTTTATGAGCGAGAACACTGTTCTTTTTGCCCTGTATCGCATGGGGTATCATTCTAAAGCCACTGGTCACGGCTTCCGTGCCACGGCCAGCACGATCCTGAATGAACTTGGATTTCATTCGGACGTGATTGAACGCCAGCTTGCCCATGTCGAGCGCAACAAGGTTCGCGCCGCCTATAACCACGCTGAATACCTGCCGGAACGCCGGAAGATGATGCAATGGTGGGCGGATTATCTGGATGGCATCACGCCGAAAAAGTAGCGGCGCGGTTAATCTCTTGGCGACTTGAAATCAGGTTTTCTCTCTCTGCCGCCTCTGGCGTGAGCGTGAAACAATTTGCCAGTGGTTTCATAGTGCGAAAGGCTGCTTGCTTCCGTCCTTCGCGTGTGCAGCTTCGCCCCGGCCTCCGGCGCGTTGCGGCCTTTCGCACTATGTTTTCCCCACTGGCTTTTCCTTGTTCACGTCCCGCCAATCAAGGCGGACAAAATGAGGAGAAAAACCATGAAAATTATCACCGTCGCCTTGCTGATTAACGCAATCGCGGAACTGATTGCCGCTTTTGCAAAATTCATCAATGCCATCCGGCATCGAAAATAATTCTACCGTTCCGGTTCCGGCGGCTTCGGCTGCCGGTCTTTTGCGGGGCTGGGCGCGGACGGGCTGGTGCGCTTTATGGTCTGCTCCTGTTCCCATTGCTCCCGCACGGTGTTCTTGACTGACTCAAGGCTTTTGTCCGGGGTGGGATGTTTCTTTGCCCAGCCAAGGCGCAACCGATGCCCTAGCTTTTGCAGGGCGGCTTCGGCGTCTGTGTTTTGGTCTGGCATGGTCAGGCTACGAGCGATTTGGCTTCGTCCAAGCATCGCCCGATTTTCATTCTCACATTATCGTAATTCAGGTTTTGTTCCTCGGCAATCTCGCCGTAATCGAATCCGATCACATAATGATTCCACAAATAATCCCGGCATTCGGGTTTTGAACTGTCCAGCAACTTCAACGCATATTCCAAATCGTGCCGGTCTGCCGCCGTCAGGGGTTCAGCCTGCTCTGATGCGTCCAGCAAGTCCAAAAGCTCGTCCTGGGGCATGGGCTGCAAGCGGTCGTTGGCTTGCTTGCGGAAATGGTCATTCAGCCGGTTCCGGGCAATGCGGTAGCTCCACGCCCAAAATTCTTTTTCCGTCCCGCCTGCAAACTTCGGCAGGCTGACGACGATGGATTTCAAAATCTCCTGCAACACGTCTTGGGCGGCTGGCGGCTGGATGGCGCTGAATACAAAGAAACGCAAATCCGGCTCAATCAGGCGGAAGATTGCTTCCGCCAGCCGTTGCCGCTCCAATAGCCCCGCCGTCACCCGGTAGGTGCGGACAAGTTTAATCAGGTCGTCCATTGCTTGCCAAAAGGCTAAAGCCTTTGCTTCATGCGTGGCAATTCCAAAAAATTAAATCTTTCTTAATGCTCTGGCCGGTATATTCGAGTGTGAAAATTTCCACGGAACGAGAATGCACAATGGTTGCACCGCCTGTTATTTTTAGGATCAGTGGCAACGCTGGCTTCACGCTCGTTGAATTGTCCATCGTGCTGGTCATCATCGGGCTGATTATCGGCGGAGTGTTGGTGGGACAGGATTTGATCAAAGTTGCGACGATACGCGCCACCATATCGCAAATTGAGAAATACCAAACAGCGGTCAATACGTTCCGCGTCAAATACAATTGCATACCGGGTGATTGTGCCAATGCCACTTCGTTCTTCGGAACGAATAGCACTGATGGTTGTCCGGGAACTTCAACCGCTGCTTCGACGGGAACTTGTGACGGGAACGGGGATGGCATCATCAACCCGTGGTGGGTGAATGGTAACATTGAATCTACTTGGGCAAATCAGCAGCTTTCTCAGGCTGGTCTGATTCCGGGGGGCTTGCTGGGTTCATCTTACGCTTACTCGCCGACACCCGGCACGAACATACCTGCAACACCAATCAATCCCCAAATAGGAGAATTCCTGTTTACAGCGCCAAGTGGGTTGGCGGCCGATTTTCCACCGGGATTCAACGACGTAATCATTCAAATTGGTTCGCTGCCAGTCGGCGGAAATGATTTTCTTTGGGGTTCTGGCTTTACAGGTGATGTGTCTCAAGCTCTGGATATGAAACTAGATGACGGATTACCCAATTCAGGAATTGTTGAAGCAAACACTCAAGTAGCAGGTGTTGCCAATCCAAACACCACTTGCACAAATGGCACTAATTATGCGACAGGAGCGAATACTGGCTGCATCGTCTATATGAAGGTCAAATAATTCATAGGCGGATGGCAGAAATGAACAAAAACAATGGCGCGGGCATCAATTGCGCCCTGACATTTCGCTTTCAGTAACGCACAAAAACTAGAAATCGCTGTTCGTTTTTCGTCACTGGTGTGGACTGATGTTGCGTATGAAAGACGATCAACACCGCTTCCTGTCTCTGCTGGGACAACTGCCCGCCCGCCTAACGGCGGAGCAAGCGGGCTGGGTGCTGAATTGCCAGCCGCATGACATTCCCGCGTTGATTTCGGCGCGGCTGCTCAAACCGCTCGGCAATCCGTCGCAAAATTCCACCAAATATTTTGCCACGGCGGACGTGTTGGAAATTACGAAAGACCGCGCTTGGCTGGTCAAAGTCAGCAACACGATTTGCCAACATTGGCAGCATCAAAACGCCCGCAAGAAAAATCAATCAACAAACGGAATGTCTCGCCTGCAACTGGCGGAAAGCCCATAGGCGGCACAACTGGCAATGTAAGCCAAGTTCAAAAATAAATAACACTTCCCCAAAAAATATTTCACTTGGACAGCCAATGTCCAACCGCGTTTGCTCAAATATTCACAAAACGGTGCCGTTACAAGAAATGTCTGTGCTTGGCAATGGTTCGACATGGTGTTTAATACTGGCAAACGTAGCCCGCAGCCGCGAACTGTGGGCATTACGGCTAATGAATTTCGACGATTTTTTAACAAAACTCGGCTATGATGGCTCTCCGCAATTTCTGCGGCGGGGTGACGGTCGTTTCGAGTCTGAACCCGGCCTCGGTCACATTTTTCGTCGTGGCGAGGATAAAAACGACGATGAAAACAAGCGACGTTGGCGCGTCGAGGGTGTTTATGGGCTGCGTGACACGAACAAGAATTCAGAGCGGTTTGTTCCCGTTGTTTATGTTTGCCGGGCAGATGATGGTGCGGCTGCTCACGAACTTCACAAAAAGGTTTGGAATCAGGACGTGGTTCCATATGTAGTTGTTCACGAGCCAAGCGGAGTCCGGGTTTATGCCGGATTTCATTTTGACGAGCGGGGGAAAACGGATGTGCAACGCGGTATAATCCAAGCTCTCACAGACTTTGACCGGGTTGAATCCATCATTAAACTTTTTGCGGCGGCCACGATTGACGACGGTAAAATATGGCAAAATCCACGCCTGCAAATTGATCCCAGCCGCCGTGTCTATCATCAACTGCTTCATAATTTAAGCGAACTTGACAAATGGTTGCGTGGCGACGGCGGGTTGAAAAAGGATGTTTCCCATGCGCTGATTGGCAAATACGTTTATCTCCGCTATTTACGAGATCGCAACATTCTATCTAACGAACGCCTGACAGAAATGTGGGGAATTCAGGAAAAGGAAATTTTTTCCGGCCAGGCCACGAAGGTTGCGTTGGAAAAACTGACGGATAAACTGGAGGGCTGGTTAAACGGTGAAATTTTCCCGCTGTCGTTCAACGGCACGAACGCCCCAACGAGCGAACACGTAAAACGAGTCGCCGCCACTTTTGCCGGGGATGAAATTAGCGGCAAAAACTGGCAAGGGCATCTTGAATTTCAAGCTTACGATTTTTCTTATATCCCCATTGAAACGCTTTCACTGATTTACGAGCAGTTTCTACATGCCGACGACGATGCCAAAAAAGATGATCAGAAATCTAAAGGACGCAAGGCGGGTGCGTATTATACGCCGTTGCCACTCGTCAATTTCATGCTTGCGGAATTAGAGCAGCGACATCCGTTGGTGGAGGGCATGAAAATTTGCGACCCGTCATCAGGGTCGGGTGCGTTCCTTGTCCAAGGCTACCGGCGTTTGATCGAAAAAACATTCGACACAAAAAAGCCGGTCAAGGCGTCCGAATTAAAACGGGTTCTTCAAACCAGTATTTTTGGCGTTGATCTTGACGGTGATGCCTGCCGCGTGACGGAATTGAGTTTGCTGCTCACATTGCTTGATTATGTTGACCCGCCCGACCTCACCGGCAAAAACAGCACGTTCAAACTGCCAACGCTACACAACCAGAACATTTTCGAGGGAGATTTTTTCAAGGCCGAACCACGATTGCGAGCGGCAGTCGGCAAAAATGGTTTTGATTGGATCATCGGAAACCCGCCGTGGAAACAATTGAAAGACGGGGAGCTAGATGACGATGACAAAACGGCATGGGATTGGATGAGAACAAACGCTGTCGAATCTCCGGTCAGCATGAATCAGGTGGCGCAAGCTTTCGCATGGGCTGCGCCGCGTTTTCTGGCGGATGACGGCGAGTGCGGGCTGCTCCTTCCCGCAATGGGATTGTTTGAAGAACCATCCAAAAATTTTCGCCAGAAATTATTCCGCCGCTTCCAAGTTCATAATGTCGCCAATTTTGCGAACCTCGCGGAAGTTTTGTTTGATGGCCGCTCGCGTGTGCCAGCAATGGCCGTATTTTATCGCTTGCGCCCCACCGACAGCGAACCGATGTCCGACGAACCAATTACTACCTATTCGCCGTTTGTCGTTAATCAGGAAGCCACTTGTCCACTGGCTTCCGGCGAGCGTCGCAAATTGTGGAGTTTGGTTCTAAATGGGAGCGAAGTGCGGACAATTGAATTGGGCGATGTTGCCACCGGCAGCGGCCTACCGTGGAAATTAGCGATGTGGGGAACTCCGTGGGACGAACGGCTTGTTCGCCGATTGGAAAAGAAATGGCCGATGCTAAATTCATTAGAGGCCAATTGGCATAGCGGACAGGAAAAATTCATTGTGAGCGACCCCTCGCAAATATTCTGTGTAAGCGAAGGACTCCAACTCCGGCGCGAGGACGGAGACGATGTTGAGCCTGTAGATGAAGTTGCCGGCAAATGGATGTTGAACGTAAAAGAATTAGCCACCTTGCGGGACATATTTCAATTTCCGAAAGTGTGCCTCCATCGCCTCGAACGGGATGTCCAATTCTACGCCTTGAAAGGACGTGTGAAGCGGCCACTGACAATATGCGCCGCGCCTCATGTCATCGTCAGTGCCGCGCGAAACTTTTCGGTTTATAGCGAAGATTTTATTGTGGTGCCGGCTCGGCAAATCGGAATTGTCAGCACAACAAGCGACAAGTTAATGCTAAAGGCGCTCTCGCTTTTTTTGAGTTCAGATTTTTGTTACTACCATCAATTCATTCGCTCAACACAGTTTGGTGTTCAACGTGCCGTTGCGACGCTGGAAGCCCTTCGTCAGTTGCCTGTGCCGTTGGCGAAGTTGTCGCAAGCAGATTTGAGGGAATGGGCTGACCTCCACGCCAAGCTCACCAAACTTCCGCCTCGGCCTTTGCATCCGGAAGCAAAAACAGATACACAGGCTGATCTTTTTGTAGCGCAAAACGATGCCATGCAGCCGCTAATAGATAGGCTGAATAAAATGACCGCGCAAGTCTTGGGGCTGGATGACCGCGAGTGCGCGTTGGTTCACGATTTGGTGCGCGTTCGTTTTCAACTCAATGACGGCAAACGCGGAAAAGAAGCCATGCGCGAACCGACCAAGCCAGAGATGCGCGCCTACACGCGGCGGCTCAAACAGGAATTGGATGATTTCATTGGCGAAGATTCCGACCGCTTGCACCGCGTGACCGCCGTGCATGATAAAAGTTCGGCAATGGTTGAAATAGATTTCACACGCGATCATGCAGCCGCACGCGAAACAAAAGTGCTGGATGCAAATGCCGAGGCTGCGGAAAAACTTGGGCGGGTGCAAAAGCAATTACGGACAGAGCACGCTCAATGGGTTTATTTCAATCGCAATCTCCGCGTTTATAGGGGGCATCAAACATATATTTTCAAACCCCTTCAGCGTTTTCATTGGACTGAAAGCGCCGCCATGATGGACGCGAGCCAAATCATTGCGGAAACTTTGGGCGCACCGGATTAAAATGTCGTCAACCAAACGTCAATCCGCCAGCGGCACTGCTAACCGGGATGCTTTTCGGAAAAGTTTTCTGCTCCATGTCCATCGCTTGCTGCAACTCGGCTATGAATCACTCGCCCCGGAAAAATACACGGATGCCGAAGAAGATGTAATCACCGGTGAAATTTGCAAACGGATGGAATATCTCACCGAGGAAGCGCCGACAGAAAAATGGATGCCGCATTTTTCCATTCACGATCAAAAACCGTTGAATGATAAACTCGAAGGCACGACTGGAAAAAAGCGGCAAGGAAAACACCGCCCAAGGCTGGACATTCGTTTGCTAAACCATTCTCAAACTCCGAAGCCGGGCTTTTGTGTTGAAGCCAAGCGGCTTTATCGGAGTGATTCTGTTGCCGAATACATGGACGATGAGGGCGTGGGAGCATTTGTCAGCGGTTATTATGCTGAAAGAGACGACAGTGCTGGTGTGCTTGGCTATGTGCAAAAAGATTCTGTTGCTGAATGGCTGACAAAATTGGAGAAAAAGCTTTCAACGGATGCCAGTCTGCAAAAGGCAGAGTCGGGGCAAATTTGGCAAAGGCACGTTTTTAAGTGCGGGCCGACTCACACTTACAAAAGTTTGCACAGACGGGTTAACGGTGTGCCTACAATGGAAATTTTCCACAGCCTTTTTGCTTTTTCTGGCCGAGGTTGAGTCCAGAGGCAACGCTTCTGGCGCGGGGCTTGGGGACGGCGCAAGTCCCCAAACCACAAAAAGCGGTTGAGTCGCGGAGACTCAACCGCTTTTTTATTTCGGCGCGGCCTCAAGCCGCGACTAACTTTTGCTGCGTGGCCGCTGCTGCCTTCGCTTCGTATTCCTCAAGCGACGGCGCAATGATAATAGCCTTCTTCGCGTATGCGCGGTGAATCGCCTTGCTGTTGTGGCCTAGCGCGGCCTGTGCGAAACGCTCCGGCATCCCGACAACCTTCGCCCGTTCCGCCCATGCGTAGCGGTAGCTGTGCAACGTAACGCCCGACACGCCCGCCTTGTGGCAACGGCGGCGGAAGCGGCTGGCGCGGTCACTTTCTGAAAACGTGGACAGCTTGGGGAACAATACGCCGGTGGTCGGAAGATGGCTCAAGACAATTTCTAGTGCCTTGCTGATGGTGAACTGTGCCAGCGAGCCGGTCTTTTGCCGGAAATAGGAAATCGTCCGGGTCTGCCATTCAACATCCTCGGCCTTGAAATTCACGGCGTCGCTCTGCGACGCGCCGGTTTCCCAAAGCAGTTCAAGGTAAAGTTTCCATTCGGCGTTTTTCTCCTGCTGCAAAATGCTTTGATGTTCGTCCTGGGTGATGCCGCGCCTGTCTTTGGCTTCATACTTCGGCCATAAATAGGGCGCGACAATTGGAATCGCAATCCAGCCAAGAGTTAGCGCGAAGTTGTGCAACCGCTTCAAGAAATACACGATGGAAACTTTGCCGTCTTTGAATACGGCAAAGAAATCGTCGGTGGTGGTTTCCAAAAGTTTCTTTTGGCGCAAGGCGTCAAAGCTGGATGATTTGAACACGCTGGCGTAACGCTCTTTGCTGGTGTCCTTGCCTCGGCTCTGCAACTGCTCCATCACGGTCTGCCATGTGCGTTCCACGAAGGCCGGATCGCTGGCCGTGAGATAAGCGCGGGCAAGGTGCAAATTTAGCACCGGCTGGCGTTGCGCCGCATTGCGGGCTTCTAAAAGGCTCGTTGCCTCGGTTTCGTCTTTGGTGCGAAGGCTGGTCTGTTTGCCGGTGCTGGTGTCCTGCATATAGAACATTTCCCCGCGCCGGAACATCGTGTATTTCGTTTTCATAACTGGATTTCTCTGAATCGAAATACCAGTCCCGTATCAACGGCGATTGAGAACGCGCGTTGTGGCGAAGTTTCAGCAAGTTCTAGCCAGTTGTGGCGAATTGTTTTACCATCCGCCCCGTGACTGACACTTTTGCTGACAGTGGCCGTCCATCCGGCGGGCAAACCCTAATAAACAAAGGGTTTAATTAAACCCGCCACAGATGGACACGG
>JGI20207J14881_1000821_pt1 | contig 11042 bp, 10 predicted proteins | sample NGESurdeep092012_4_FD_14881 | JGI IMG/M metagenome (IMG submission 14881)
CGCCCTCGCCGCCGATCCGCGACTCTCGGCGGCCTATCTCGGCGCCGAGGTCGATGGAAAGGCCCGCTGAGTCGACATCGGGAAGTTCTCATCTATCCGACCCTCCGTCCTTGGACATCGTCGGTCGCCGCCGCTTCTCTCATGATCGGAGTTGGCGAACAAAGTATACGATGAAGAATATGTTCTTGCATACCGAAGGGTATCCTGATACTGTCGCTCTTGATTGACCCGCTAGGCAGCGAGGCGAGGGTCCGTCTCGGGACGATTTCTAGCGTAATTGGGAGGAAGACGTATGGACGCGCTCGTGTTTGACTACATGCAACGGTATAACTTCAAGAAGCTCGTACTGTGCAACGACAGCGATTCCGGTCTGCGCGCGGTAATTGCGATTCATTCGACCGCACTCGGACCAGCTACCGGCGGGACGCGGATGTGGACCTACGCCTCTGAAGAGGCGGCCATCATGGATGCTTTGCGCCTCGCGCGCGGCATGACCTACAAGTACGCGGCGGCAGGGCTGGATTTTGGAGGAGGCAAGGCCGTCATCATTGGTGATCCGAAGAAGGATAAGAGTGAGGCACTCCTGAGGGCATTTGGTCGGATGATAAACCAGCTCGGCGGCGAATACCAGACCGGTGAAGACGTTGGGACGACACTCGAAGACATGGAGGTCATCTACTCCGAGACCGATCACATTGTCACGCTNCCTGTGCACTGCGGAGGCGCGGGTGACATTGCTCCGGCCACCGCGCTCGGCTCGGTTGANGCCACGCGCGCGTGCGCTGCTCGCGTGTGGGGTGTCCCAGNGTTGAAGGGTCGTCGCGTGGCGCTCCAGGGNCTCGGGGCCGTTGGCTGGTCCGCGTTGGGGATGCTCATCGAGCAAGGCGCGGAGATCGTGGTGTGCGACACCGACGAGGCGAAGGTCGCTCGAGCGGTGAAGGACTACGGTGTCCAAGCCGTCTCGCCAGCGGAGATCTACGACCAGGACGTCGACATCTTTGCGCCGTACGCGCTGGGCGGCATCATCAATCCAGAGACCATTCCTCGCCTGAAGGTGAAGATCGTCGCGGGCTCCGCCAACAATATCTTTGCGGACGAAGAGCGAGACGCGGCCGCGCTCGACGGTCGGGGGATTGTCTACGCGGTCGACTACGTTGCGAACTCAGGCGGCACGATCCTCGATACGGACCGCTTTCGTAAGGGCGGTTTTCAGCCCGAACGCGCCATGGCCAATGTGCGGGCCATATTCAAACGCTCCGAAGCGGTGTTTGAGATTGCCGACCGGGAGGGAATCTCTGCTTATCTAGCCGCGAACCACATGGCCGAAGCTCGCATCGAAGCTCTTAACCGTGTCAGGCTTCTCGGTTGAATTCTCGCTCGCGATGGAGGACAATGCAAGCAGGATTAGCGAGATGGCTGTGAGGAATGCTGTGATACGGCAAGACAAGAATTTCGGGCCGGACGGTCTCGTCGAGGGGCAGGGGTCGGAGAACGTCTTGTTGTCCCAGGTGGCTCACGAGCGACTACGTCTCGATGTGCTCTCCGGTGTGCTGCGCCCGAACCAGCGTCTCGTAGAGAAAGAATTGAGCGAGCTTCTCGGGATGAGTCGGACACCGGTTCGAGATGCCCTTGTGGTACTTGCGGTCGACGGTCTCGTCGACCGAGGCAAGCATGGCTGGACGGTGCACGAGTACTCACGCGAGGAGCTCGTCGCTATCTACGAAGTTCGAGGGGCTCTCGAAGGCTACGCGGCGCGCCTGAGCGCTCTTCGAGCGACCGAGGCGGAGTTGGACGTCATTGAGCGCACGCTGGACTTGGAACGTGGCGAACTTGACTCGGTCAATCCCGACTCCAGTGTGAATTTGAACATTGAGTTTCACTCGATGGTGGTTGACTGCTGCGGTAACCAGCGCCTCATCGATCTGGCCGTTCGCAATGCGGGTTTTTACTTCAACTTTCGCGTCGCCTCAATGTATACCGAGGATGAGTACCAGCGATCGATTGACGACCACTATCGACTTCTTGCGGCGCTCCAGCAACACGACGCAGAATCCGCCGAGCGAACGATGCGTGAGCACATCGCTGAGAGCTTAGAGGTCTTGCTCACTAAGGGTCGATGGTGAGTTCGCAAGAAGAATGCGGCGTGCAGTGGTGCACGAGCTCCGCGACGAAAGAGGAGGTCTGGTTGTGAAACAGTTCGGCGAGCGCTTCGCGGACAAGGTCGTCATCGTCACGGGTTCAAGTAGTGGCCTCGGGCTCGAAATGGCGAAGAATTTCGCCGAAGAGGGCGCGAAGGTTGTGACCAATAGTCGGTCCGAGGAACGCGCTGCTGCTGCTGCCGAGGAGATTCGTGTCGCGGGGGGCGTTGCATCCCCCGTAGGCGCCGACGTGCGTACGTGGGAGGGTGCCCAGCAGCTCATCGCCGGCGCAACGAGCGCTTTTGGTGGTGTCGACATCCTTGTCAACAACGCCGGCATCTCGATGATCGCCCCTGCTGACGAACTTGACCCTGCGGAGTGGGAGCGCGCGATTTCTACGAACCTCTCGGGGCCGTTCTTTTGCTCGCGTGCGGCCTACCCTTCGATGAAGGCGCGCGGCGGCGGCGTGATTGTGAATATCGGGTCGGTGGCATCGCACGTCGGGTTCCCCTTGCGTGCTGCGTACTGTTCGGCGAAACACGGGATGACGGGTCTAACGAAGACTCTGGCCATCGACTGGATTGACGTCGGCATTCGGGTGTTGCAAGTTGACCCCGCTTTCATCAAGACGCCTCTTGACGTGGGCGATCAGGCCACCGCAGGTTACGACGACGCCGCCATTGAGCGTCGCACTCCAATGGGCCGCTTTGGCACGGCGACCGAGGTGGCTCGAACAGTACTCCTCGCAGCGAGCCCGGACGCCAGTTACATGACGGGCTCGTGCCTGCTCGTTGACGGCGGCTGGGTCGCGTATGGCTATCTATAGTCAGGTAGCAGCGTCGCGAGCCTTTGAGGACTTAGGCGTGCTCGTGATGGGGACGGCCCTGGTCTGGGCCGCGCCATCGGACTCGCAATGGCCGAGCGCGGTGCGTCGGTGGCGATAACGGGCCGCACGGCGGACGGACGAGTATCCCGAGCCCGACAGGACCAACTCGGCTACGGGATCTCAATTGGGATCTTGATGCTCGATTGTCACATCCCGTTCGTCCCGGGTGACGTAGGCAACGCGTCAACGTACGACTTTCCTGTCTTGTTCCAAAAGGTTCAAGGTGCCACTGGCGACGCGGTCATCACTCGCCAGGACCCTGCGATAACTCCGTACTTTGTCGAAGCAGCCCGGCAGCTTGAGGCGCAGGGCGTGCGTGCTATCACTGGAGACTGCGCGTACATGGGTGCATACCAAGCCGCCGTTGCGGAGGCGGTTGAAGTGCCGGTCTTTCTTTCCAGTCTCATGCAGGTCCCGTTGGTGGCGTCCATGCTTGGCCGCCACCAGAAGTTGGCAGTACTCGTGGCTAACGGGAGCACGGTCAGTGACCGGTTGCTTGCGCCCGTGGGGATTACTGGTGCTTTGCGAGATCGATTGGTCATCCGCGGTCTGGAGGATAAGGAGCACTTCCGTTCCGTCATTCTTGATGAGTGCGGCGAGTTGGACTTCTCTCGGATGGAGACCGAGGTGGTTGAGTCAGCCCTAGGGGTGCTGAAGGACGAACCGTCGNTCGGTGCCTTCTTACTGGAGTGCTCCGACCTGCCCCCCTACTCGCACGCCATTCACCGGGCGACGGGGCTGCCGGTCTTTGACTGGATCGGTTTCATCAATTACGTCCACCATGCTTTGGTGCCACGCCCGTATCAGGGATTTTTCTAAGTGCGTGATTGAAGCTGCGTTGGAGAAGTTAAAGATTCGAGAGAGGGAGGTAGGGCGATGACGCTCGATAATGCCAGTGGAATACGCGTGATGCGCGAGAGTGACGTGCCGTACAGCGGTCTCGACGACGCGCCCGCCATGGAGCTCGCGCGTGTAGTGACCGACGCGGCCACGACCGACTTGGGCGGCGGCTTCATTCGGTACCAGGAGGGCGACGGGGAACTCGCCGATTGGACGCTCAAGTACGACGAGGCCTTGTACGTCATTGACGGCGTTCTGGAAGTCATCTCGAACAGCGAAAGTTTTGTGGCCAGCGCCGGTGAAGTGATGGTCATAGCGAAGGGCGCGACGGTGACGTACCGCGGTGAGAAGGGCACGAAAGTTTTCTTTGTGCTCCAACCGCGCGACTGGGCGACGCGGAGTTAGCAAGCGCGTCGCGAAGTGGAGGCGAAGAGAACGATGACACGACCATCAACGAAATTTCAGAGGTGACGAAGGGAAGAACCGGCATGATCGGTGGCGCAGTTCAATTACGAGGGGTTGCTTGGACTGACGCCGTCACGCCGAACGAGAAGTCGCCGGCGGACCTCTCGTGAGTAACGCAACGCGCCGCGTCGACACCGTGATCGTGGGCGGCGGCATCGCGGGAACTGCTCTGGCGTACTACCTGGCCCGAGGAGGCGCCGACGATATTGTCCTGCTGGAGCGCGACCAACTCGGCAGCGGCATGACCGCGCAATCCTTCTCCGGCGTGCGTCAGCAGTTCTCGACGCCGCTGGAGATTGAACTGTCGAAGCGGGGGCTGCGTTTTTGGAAGACGTGTGAGGAGCAGTTCGATTCGCCCTGTCCCTTCGATCAGTGCGGTTACCTCTTGGTGACGTCGCGTCCAGAGGTGATGCAGAAGTTCGCGGAGTCCGCCGCGCTGCAAAGAGAGTTGGGTGCGGGCCCCGTGGAGATTCTTAGCCCGGAGGGGGTACACGCGGTTGCGCCATGGCTCGTGACGGACGACCTCGCGGGCGGTTGTTACACGCCAGAGGACGGCCGCGTCACGGGTACCGACGGCGTTGCGGCNCTCGCCAAGGGTGCGCGAAGCCACGGGGTCGACATTCGTCAGTGGTCCCCGGTCACGGCAATTGAACGCAGCGCCCACGGCTACCGGGTTATCGGCCCGAAGGACACCATCGACGCTCGTCGCGTCGTCGTCGCCGCCGGACTGTGGTCGTCGGCACTGCTCGAGCCGCTCGGTCTGGAGATCGACGTCTTCCCGGTCGAGTTGCACTACGCGCTTACTACTCCCACCCTGGAGGGCAAAACCGTGCCGCTGACTATCGATTTCGACACCGGTTTTTGCATTGAGCGCGAAGGATCGGGTCTCGTCGTTTCCATGCTGGTGTCGGATTCACCCCCTGGCTACGGCCAACAGGAGATGCTGGAAAGCTGGTTCACCGCCGCCACGACACGTGCCCCCACGCTCGTGAACCTCGGAATCTCGCACGTGCTCTCAGCCCCGGTCGACGAGGTGAGCGACGGCCATCCGAACGCGGGAAGGATGGAGGAGGAACTCTGGGTACTCGCCGGGTTGGCGGGCCACGGCGTGATGCACGGTCCGGTGCTGGCCGAACTCCTCGCACGCACGATGCTGGGAGACCCCGACCAGACGGTCGACGTTACGCCATGCAATCCGCTGCGCACGCCACAGCGGAGCCTCGACAGTGAGTGGATGGCGACGCCCATTCGCGAGAGTTCCGTGTCAAATGAGTTGAGCACGTCAAGGGAGACGAACTGATGACCAAAGCGAAAGCGACGGACGTAGCGAAGGCGTTCGAGGGCGGGGCGGACCGTGACGCCTTCCGTCTCCTGGACGCGAGTGGCGCCCTCACGAAGGGTGCGCAGTCACCGCTTGACGACGACCGGCTGCTCGAAGGATTTCGTTGGATGCTGTTCTCGCGCGCCCTGGACGAGCGCGCGGTGAGCCTGCAGCGACAAGGGCGGATCGGCACGTACTCGGCCGTCTATGGACAAGAGGCTTCCGTCGTCGGTGTCTCGCTCGCGCTCGACCCCGCGCGGGACTGGATCTTCCCCCAATACCGCGAGACACCGGCGCTGTTGCGCCACGGAATGCCGCTGTCGACGCTGCTGCTCTACTACATCGGGAATCCAGTGGGTGGCAGGGTGCCCGACGGCGTGCTCCTCGCGCCCATTCAGATTTCGCTGGCCGCGCAGCTGCCCCACGCCGTGGGAATGGCCCTTGGTCTCAGGATGCAGGGACGCGACGGCGTCGTCGTCACGTTCGTCGGCGACGGTGCTTCCTCGGAGGGCGATTTTCACGAGTCCTTGAATCTCGCAGGGGTGGTGCAGGCGCCGGTGGTGTTCGTGTTGCAGAACAACGGCTACGCGATCTCCACCCCGAGGTCCAAGCAGAGCGCCGCGACGTCGTTCGCGGCGCGCGCCGAAGGTTACGGCATGCCGGGCGTGCGTGTGGACGGCAACGATCTGCTCGCGGTCTACGAGGTCGCCCGCGACGCCGTGGAGCGTGCGCGCAGCGGCGGGGGGCCGACGCTCATCGAGTCCCAGACCTATCGACTCTTGCCCCATAACACCGCCGACGATTCCACGCGTTACGTTCCCGCGGAGGAGCTCGAGGCGCGCCGCCTGGAAGATCCAATCCCGCGCCTGCGCAACTATTTGACAGCGCTTGGCGTGCTCGATGACGCGCTGGAAGAGCAGATGCGCGTCGCCGTCGCCGAGGAGATCACGGCCGGGGTCGCCGCGGCGGAGGCGTATCCGCCGGCCTCTGCGGGCCAGGTTTTCGACCACGCGTACGCGGACTTCTCGCCGCGGATTGTCCGCCAGCGCGCGGAGATTACTGGAAATGTACCCGAAGGAGACGTGTAATGGCAGTCCTCACGATGGTCGAGGCGATTCGCCAAGCCCTCGAGCAGGAGATGGAACGCGACGAGCGTGTCATGATCCTCGGTGAGGACGTTGGCAGACTTGGCGGCGTCTTTCGAGCCACCGACGGGCTGCAAGCTCGCTTTGGGGAAGCTCGCGTGTTCGACACGCCACTCGCCGAAGCGGTCATCGCGGGCGCCTCGGTGGGCCTCGCCATGAGCGGGATGGTGCCGGTCCCCGAGATGCAGTTCCTGGGCTTTTCCCACCAAGCGTTCCACCAGATCGCCGATCAGATAGCGCGCTACCGCTTCCGGTCCCAGGGGCGCTTCCCGATGCAGATTACGATCCGCGCGCCCTTTGGTGGCGGGGTGCGCACGCCGGAGATGCATTCCGACGCGCTCGAGGCCCAGTTCGTGCAGTGCCCGGGCCTGAAGATCGTCATGCCGTCCTCGGCGTACGACGCCAAGGGCCTGCTCCTCGCGGCGATCCGCGACCCTGACCCCGTGCTGTTCTGCGAGCCACTGCGCGGGTACCGCCTGGTCAAAGACGAGGTGCCCGAGGGGGACTACACCGTTCCCTTCGGCCAGGCACGCGTCGTGCGCGAGGGCACGGACGTGACGCTCGTTGCCTGGAGCGCCGCGGTGCAGTTATGCGAGCGCGTCGCCGAGCTCGCGGCGGAAGAGAATATATCGTGTCGGATTCTGGACCTGCGCACGCTCGTACCTTTGGACGTGGAGGCGCTCGCGCGCTGTGCCGAGGTGACGGGCCGGGTCGTTGTCGTGCACGAGGCTCCCTACACCGGGGGATTTGGCGCCGAAGTAATCGCGACCATCCAAGAGGAGGCGTTCTACTCCCTCGAAGCACCAATCGCGCGCGTCGCGGCGCCCGACACGCCGTACCCGATTGCCGGAGTGGAGGAGTTCTATATCCCCAACGAGGAACGGGTGCTGGCTGCGGTGCGTCGCACGGTCGGGACCACGGCATGAGGCGCGATTTTAAGATGCCGGACATCGGTGAAGGCATCGCCGAAGTCGAGATCATCGAGTGGCGTGTTGGCCTGGGCGACCAGATTCAACCCGACCAGATCGTGGCGACAATTGAAACCGACAAATCCGTGGTCGAGATGCCGACACCGCTCGAGGGCACGGTCGTCTTTCTCGGCGCCGAGGCGGGGGATCTGCTCGCGGTCGGCAGTGTGTTGATTGCCGTTGAAACGCAAGCCGACGTGCTGGCCGAGGTTCCCCCCGGCGCCGACTTGGGTAGTGCACCGTCGCCGGCCCACACGTCCGAGGCCCCGCTCGGCGCTCGCGACGCCGTTCTCGAACCGGGCCGCCTGGACGAAGAGCAGCCGTCGATTCGTGCGAAAGCCTCACCCTCAGTGCGCCGACTCGCCCAAGAGCGCGGCGTCGATCTCGCTCAAGTCCGCGCGACCGGACCCGGTGGGCGAGTGACCCGTGATGACGTGCTCGAGGCTGCGGCTGGGCCAACGACCGGAGTGCGCGCAGACGCTCGCGCATACGTCGAACCCGCCCGTACTGCTGCGCCGAGACGACCAGCGGGCGGCGAGGACGGCGAGGAAGACGAGCATGTTCCCCTTCGCGGTCTTCGGCGCCAGATCGCCAAGAAGATGGTCGAGTCGTGGCGCACCGTGCCGCACATCATTGACTACCGCGAAGTCGACGCCTCGCGGCTCATCGAATTTCGACAAGCGTTGCGCGAGGCACGGCCGGAGTACGCCAGCGTGCTCACGTACCTTCCGTTGTTCGTCAAGGTCTCGGCCATCGCGCTGGGTCGTCATCCGCTCATGAACGCGTCGTTCAATGAAGAGGCGAGCGAGTATGTCCTGCACCGGCGAATACACATTGGCATCGCCACCGCGACGAAGGACGGATTGCTCGTTCCAGTCGTTCGCGACGCGAACCGCAAATCCATTGTCGAACTCGCCGTCGAACTTGGCGAGCTCGTGGAACTAGCGCGGTCTCGCAAGGCGACGAACCAACAACTCACGGGTGGCACGTACACGGTGAATAATCTGGGATCAATCGGGGCCTCAATGGGCACGCCAATCATTCGCACCCCGGAGGTTGGCATCACCGGATTCGGCCGGATCACCGACCGGGTAGTTGCGCGCGATGGAGTGCCGGTCGTGCGTCCAATAATGATGCTTTCGTCGGTTGGCGATCATCGGCTTCTCGATGGTGACACGCTCGGGTCGTTCACGACAACACTGGTTCATCTGCTGGAGAACCCGTACGAGCTTCTGATGGAGTTGGTCTGATGGTTGTTGGCGAGATGGCCGAGGGGATTGATTTTCTAGTGGTGGGCGGCGGTCCAGGCGGCTACGCCGCAGCGCTGCGTGCGGCGCAACTCGGTCGAGAGGTGGTGCTGGTTGAGCGCGATGGCGCGGCTGGCCTTGGTGGCACGTGCGTGCGGGTGGGTTGCATTCCGAGCAAAGCTCTCATTGAGCTCGCCGATACGCGTCATCGCGCACGATCGTTCGAAGTGGCGGGCCTTGATGTCGGCTCGCTCGACATTGACCTTGCTCGCTTTCAGACCTGGAAGGACGGAATCGTCGGAGGGTTGTCTCACGGTGTCGGGACGTTGTTGCGACACGAACGAGTCAGGGTCGTGTCGGGCACCGCGACCTTCAACAAACCGAACCGGGTCGCGGTGGCTCTGCCCGATGGCAATGTCACGTTCTTCGAATTTCACAGCGCCGTTGTCGCGACCGGGTCGGTACCCATGGAACTTGCTGGGCTACGCCGAGATGGTGTGCGTGTCCTCAATTCGACTGACGTGCTGGCTCTCACTGAGGTGCCCGCGTCCGTCGTCGTCGTCGGCGCAGGTTATATCGGAGTCGAGCTGGGGACGGCCTTGGCGAAGCTGGGATCGCACGTGACGATCGTCGAGGCGCTGAGTCGTGTGCTGCCCGAGATGGAGCAGGCTATCGGTCGTGTCATGCTGCGATCGTTGAAGCGGCTTGGAATTGAGGTGCTTCTTGGGGCTGAAGTCGTGGGGCTCGATGACTCTGGTCTCGTAATTCGGGCGAATGATGTGGAGCGCAGCGTGGTCGCTACGTGCATTGTCGTGACGGTCGGACGAAGGCCCAACACTCGCGAAATCGGCTTGGAGACGACCGGCGCGCACCTCGCGCCGGACGGAACGGTCAAGGTCGGCGCGAGTCTTCTGGCCGTTCGAGGCATCGCGGCCATCGGCGACATCACTCCGGGGCCGGCGCTCGCTCACAAGGCGACGGCACAGGCGGAGGTTGCCGCCGAGTCGCTTTCAGGTATTCCCAGCAAGTTCGATCCGTCAGTCGTGCCCGCCGTCGTCTTCTCCGACCCCGAGGTCGCTACGGTCGGGCTCACCGAAGACGCGGCTCGCGCGCTGGGGTTGGACGTCATTGTTGCGCGGTTCCCCCTTACGGCCTCGGGCCGGGCCGCGACCCTTGGTGCGTCGGAGGGGTTCGCGCTCCTCATCGTTGACCGGGACCAAGACGCGGTGGTGGGCGTGCACCTCGTAGGACCGTTGGTTTCCGAGCTCGCGGCCGAGGCGGCGCTCGCGGTGGAGATGGGCGCTAGCCCCGAGGACGTCGCCGGCACCATCCATCCCCATCCGACAATCAGCGAGTCCCTTCACGAGGCGGCGCGGATGCTGGTGGGTCGCCCGCTGCACGTCGCCGCGAGCGCAAAGAATTGAACAAACTGATCATCTCGGTGCGGCGTCCTCGCGCGATGCGCCCGATTGTTCCGACGGTGAGTGATCTCGCTCTGCGAAAGTAAGGGACGTCGCGACATCGGGCAACTTCTCGTGGGTACGACCGACTTGGATCGGAACAAGAGACTCCAACAATGCGTGGAAGAATAATGATCCTCTGTTGAGTTCGAGACTGGTCGCGTTGTCGCACTGATAGAAGATAATTAGGTCGCTCAGCCCTGTCGGACGAAGGCGGATAAGGCCCCTCCGCACGTCTTTCCGCGGATATTCGCGTCGCCCCAGATTCCAGAACTGTTGAGCGCAATCGCAGAGCGGATGACTCAACCCATTACGTTTCCCGTCGTATTGGCGTTGAACTGTCTCTTGCGCGAAAACGCTCCAAGATTGATGTCGTTGCCCGTATGTTCGCCAACGTAATGCAATGGTTCTTCGTCGTGATCGTGCCCCGCTTCGACACTTTCAACCAGCGTCGCTAGAAACCTTCCGACAAGCGGTGCATTCTTGAACTGGTTCCCACTCGTGCCAATGGCAACGTAGAAGCCCGCGAGGTCGGTACGGTCGTAAATCGGCTGCCAGTCGTCTGACACGTC
>JGI20207J14881_1000823_pt1 | contig 10986 bp, 15 predicted proteins | sample NGESurdeep092012_4_FD_14881 | JGI IMG/M metagenome (IMG submission 14881)
CCTGCTCGAGGAGGCAAAGTAATGGCTGACGTAACGATGCGCGTCTGGCGTGGCGACGCCAACGGCGGCGACTTCGAGAACTACACCCTCGTCCAGAACGAGGGTGAGGTCGTGCTCGACGTGATCCACCGTATTCAAGCGACCGAGGCGCCGGACCTCGCGTGTCGCTGGAACTGCAAGGCCGGTAAGTGCGGATCGTGCTCGGCCGAAATCAACGGGAAACCTCGACTGATGTGCATGACGCGCATCGACGAGTTACCCGAGGGCCCCGTCACGGTGACGCCGATGAAGGCGTTCCCGATCATTCGCGATCTCGTCACCGACGTATCCTTTAACTACGCCCAGGCCGAGAAGGTGCCCGCGCTGTTGCCCCCGCCCATGCCTGAGGGCGGCTACCGCATGTTCCAAGAAGACGTGGAGCGCGGCCAGGAATTTCGTAAGTGCATCGAATGCTTCATGTGTCAAGACGTCTGCCACGTAATTCGCGACCACGAGGACAACAAGCAGCACTACGCCGGTCCGCGATTCTTCATCCGTTACGCCGAGCTCGAGATGCACCCTCTCGACACGAACGACCGCCGCGACCTGATTCGTGAAGAGATGGGTCTGGGATACTGCAACATCACCAAGTGTTGTACCGAGGTCTGCCCCGAGCACATCAAGATCACCGATAACGCGATCATTCCTTTAAAGGAGCGCGTCGTGGACGCGCACTACGACCCGGTGGCGTGGCTCGGTCGCAAGATCCGCCGCAAGACAAAAATCTCGGCCAACGACGCGGCCGTCCAGCCGGCTCCCTAAATGGTGGAGGCGTTCCTTTCTGACGCGTGGTTCGACGAACTCAACGTCCGACTGGACGCCAGCGAACTCGTCACCCTGCCCGAGGGGGCGAGTGCGTGCGACGTCGCCTTTGACCTGACCGACGTACCAACGACCTTCACCCCTGCACTGACGCTCTCGATCACGAGTTCGCGAGCACACGTCACGCCCGGGCACGGGGCACACGCCGACGTAACGCTTCAACTGAGCTACGACGACGCCGCGGCCCTGGTCACCGGTCGTCTCGACAGTACTGCCGCCCTACGCGACGGTCGCGTCAAGGTCCGCGGTGACGTCAACGTGCTGATCCCGCTGGCCAGCTGGCTCCAAGCGGTCTTCGTCTGACGCCAACTCGGCGAAGAATTGAGGGCTCTCATGGTTGATGTCGATCTCTATGCGTACCTCCCTCGCGTTGAACTGCGCGAGCCCCGCGACGAGGACGCCGATCTCCTACGAGAACTGGCGTCCCCCGAGGTCCTCGGTGAGTGGGACAGCTTTGACGACGCGCCGGAACAGATGCTCAGCGGTGCGCTGTACCGTGGCGGCACCAAGGTCGTGGAACGCGACGACGCGACACCGGTGGGATCGGTGTCGTGGATTCAGATCCCCTACGGACCAAATCGATTGAGTTTGGCGTGGTCGATCGGCGTCACCATCCTTCCCCAGTTCCGGGGGCGCCACCTCGGTGCCGCAGCACAACGGTACCTGGCGCTCGATCTCTTTGCCCGGTCCGACGCCAATCGAGTACAGGCGGACACTGACGTGGGCAACGTCGCGGAACAGCGATCTCTCGAGCGAGCGGGGTTCACTCGTGAAGGAGTGGCACGCGGTGCCCAGTGGCGTCATGGTCAGTGGCACGATCGCGTCGTCTATGGCCTCCTTCGCGACGACCACTAGCTGAATGTCGCCGCGACCGTAGTTCATCGCGTCTCCGTGATGTCGTCAGCGCGTCAACCTCAGGGGCATCCATGACATTTCGTTCGAACGTCGGGGTTCCCCCTACTGTCGAAAAGAGCGCGAGTTCGTTACTGTCACGAGGGTGACCGAACTCTTCTCCCAGAATGCCGACGCGATCCAAGAGAGCCGTTGGTTCGTCCACCTCTGGCTCATGGTCAGTTTCGTCGCTTCGCTCCTCACGCTCCTGATCAAGACGTCCATCGGGGCCCACGCTCTCCTCGGCCTTGTCTTCGCTGGGCTCGTTATCGTCCATCTCGTCCAACGCAAAAAACGAATTCGGGGACTCTTGCGTCAACTACAGAATGTGACGAGGTGGGGTCGACGAGGTGGACGTCTCGCGTGGTCCGACGTGATCTTGACGTTCCTCTTTGTCAATGTCACCGTTTCGGGCATTGCTGACTACATAATCGGCAACCGAGGAGTCTTCATTACGGTCGGCTTCGTACGTCCAATTCGATGGCACGCCGTCTCCGCCATTCTCCTACTGCTATACCTAGTCGTTCACGTCGCCCGTCGAGCGACGCGCTTGAAGGGATCGCGAGTTAATTGAGCGACTCTTCCCCACAACGATCTCGTCTTCCTCGTTCACGTACGAACGAGGACACGGAGACGATTCACTGCAGATATTGTTCGACCACGGTCTCGGACCGCACCTGCGCGTCGTCGGGATCTTGCCCCGCGGAACGTCGCGCACGACGCTGTCGCAGGAGATCCCAGCACTGGTCGAGTTCGACCTCGATGTCGTGAAGTCGCCTGTGGCGATCCTTGGACAACGCCGCACTGGCGTGGGACTCTTCGAGTGCGAGCTCTTCTTCTGATAGAGCCTCGATTCGTTGCAAGACCTTGTTGTCCTCCATGCGATCTCTCCTTCATACAGAAAAATGTGGGTACGTCGGCTTCCGACACATCTCACCGTAGCGTTCGATGCCCGCAGACGTCACGTCCACACCGCTCGTGCGTCGTCTGTGACGATGCGTCCCGTGGTTGGCCCATGATGGACTGCACGTTCGCTCATGACTGGACGTAACGTGAAAGAGGGTCATACGGGCAACGGAGGATTGGTGGGCGAACCGGGCAATGAGTTGACGGAACTTGAAGACCTCACGTCGCGATTACGACAGGCCGGATTCGTCGCCGCTGAGGACGAGGCGCAAGAACTTAGCGAATCTGCCTGTGGCGATTCGAAGATGCTGGCATCGCTCGTGGAACGACGCTTGAGTGGCGAGCCGCTCGCCTGGATCACCCGAAGTGCTGATTTTTGCGGTCTGAAGTTACGAATTCACCGTGACGTGTACGTTCCGCGGTGGCAGAGTGAGCCCCTCGCTCGTCGAGCGGTGGAGCGTCTGCCCCTTCGAGGCGCGGCCGTCGACCTCTGCACCGGCTCGGGCGCGATCGCTAAGACCTTGATGGACCAGCGACCGAACGTACGCGTTGTTGCCTCCGATCTCGACGAGCGAGCGGTCGCGTGCGCTCGCGACAATGGTGTGGAGGTCTACCTTGGTGACCTGTTTTCTCCTCTTCCCGCACTCCTGCACGGGAGAACTGACGTCGTTGTCGGCGTCGTGCCCTACGTGCCGACCCCGCAACTCGCGACTCTTCAGCGCGACACCCTCACGTTTGAATCAACGCTCTCCTACGACGGAGGTGACGACGGCGCGGACGTCCTTCGTCGCGTGATTGACGAGTGCCGCGAATATCTACGCCCGGGTGGGGCGCTACTTCTTGAACTGGGCGGCGAACAAGTGGAAGCACTGCGCGATGACCTGTCACACCGTAGATTCGTGCTCTCGGACGTCCTGCGCGATGACGATGGCGATGTTCGCGGAATTGACGCGACGTGGGAGCCATAACCGACGGGCGCCCTCAAGTGCTGAAACGCTACGGCGCGCCATGACGATTTACGCCGCTGGGGAGGGGTTCTCGAGATAGGTGCCCAGTCCTCGCTCGACCAGATCGTCTCGGAAAAAGAGAACCTCACAGACGAGCCGATTGTTCTGATTACGGTAGTGAATCACTATTGCGTCAATGCCTCGATAGACCCCGATGACCTCAAAACGTAAATCGGGAATCAGGCGCAGCCCCTCGCGCCAGTAGTCGCGCAGGTCCGACTTACCTCGAATAACTCCTTCGCTACCCGGCACGATTTTCTCGGCAACCGGTGACGTGAAAACCACGTCATCGGTGAAGTGCGTGAGGATCAATTCGAGATCGTGGGCATTCCATGCCTCAACCCATTCACGCGCAAATTTGTGAGCATGGTCCTGGTTCATCCGAGGAATCGTACTGGCAATACCGGCAATTCACGATTGTGGAATCGACGCCGCGACGCAATCAGTCGTTGATGCCGCGGGCGGTAGCATCGCCATGTTGGACTTGGCGGCGGCGTGGCACGATCGATGTCTCGCCGACCCGATCGTCAGTCACGCCTTCTGTCACGGCTTTCGCTCCGACCACCGCGAGCGGCTCGCCGCTTACTGGTCTGAGGCGCTCGGCGGCCCCAGTACGTTCTCCGCGCTATTAGGCGACGAAAGCAACGTGGTTCGAATGCACTCGGGTAAGGGAGAGCACGTCGAAATGGACGAAGTAGCGCGGGTCTGCTTCGCTCACGCCCCGCACGACGCGCGACTGCCCGAGGACCCTCGCTTGCGAACCACGCTCATCAACTATTTTCGTTGGGCCACGCACATGATGTCCAGATACCCGCACTCAAGTGACGACGTCACGGTCGGCCGGTCGGTACCCAAGTGGTCCTGGGACGGACCCGTCGCGAGTCACCCACGGTAATTCGTCGCCTGATCGCTTCCGGCGTGACGGGCTCAATCGAGGTGCGACGAAATCACGCCGTGGTGAGTTACTTCCACCCTCGTAGCGCGCGACCCAGAACCGCGTCGTAGCCCTCGAGACCGTCGCGACTCAGTCGCGCCTCGGGTCCGGCAGCGATACTCACGCGCTCGGGAATCACGCCCCAAATTTCGACCTTCTGTTCCTTCCACCAGGCAATGGCGGCGTCCAAATCATTCGTACCGAGTCGCGCGGCGCAAATAACGATGCCTCGCGGGACCCCCGACGGCACTAGTTCGAGCGTCGCCTGGACCCTCGAGTACTCCACTCCCCCCGCGCGCGTCGGCACGACGACAGCGTCGGCCAACGCCACGAGGGCCTGCGTAATTCGCTCGTTTCCGGGTGGCGTGTCCACGATGCTCAATCCCTCGGCGCGACCAATCGCCCTGGTGGCCGTGCGTTCCGACGGCGCCTCCACGACCGCTACTCCAGCCATTGGCCACAACTCCAGCCACTCGGCCGAAGACGCCTGGGGATCGGCGTCGATCAGAGTAACCGGGTCGTATCCCCGCTCGACTCCCGCTGCCGATAAGTAGATCGAGGACGTTGACTTGCCCACGCCACCCTTAAGTGAAGTCACGATAATGTTCATATTTTCATGCTACGGCACCCGCGTCGTTGAGCAAAAAGGCTCGCTCCGCCTGACACGACAGGCGGGTCGCACTGAGTCGGAATCGACTACCCGAAGTGCGCCTCACCACCACGACATTCCTCCTATCGAGAATTCCGACGCGGACGGTTCAGCCAAGATTCGTGCGTCGGGGCGCGTCGCTGACTCCGTAGCCCGGTTCGGGGGACAGTTCGAAATTCAGGGTCTCGCGACGAATGGCGGAGACGGGACGAACGTCGTACTGGTATTCCGCGAGCGGCGACACCGGACGGAGCGGTGGCTTCTGGGACCAGATTCGCATTTGTCCTCCTCGCGACGTGTACCCTCCCACTTTGTCCGAACAAGCCGTGATCGCGCCGCAACATACGCAATTTTTTGGTGACGCGAATGAAATACTTTGTCCACGTCAGGCGCCCGGCGCCGAGATTCCTGATGTAGCTAGGCGATGATTGAACGCTCACGAGATCAAAAATTGTGCTGGTGGCAAGTGACGCGTGGCAGCATCACGGGAATGGAGACCCCGTGGACCGATTCCATTTCGGGGCGGACACTGGTCCACTCAACTTGGACGTCCCCAGTTCGACGCGAACGAAGGAACTGGACGCCACCGTCTGTCTAGTTGACCGTTACCTGCGTCGGGCTTGTAAAGCCGGTAGCCCAAGGGGGATGGCCGCGATGATCGCCGCGATAAGACCAACGAAGGCACCGAAACCCCAACCGACTCCCGTGACTCCAAGCCCGCCCGGCTTGTCAAGGAAGGCAAGCACACATAACACCAGATTCACGACCGACGCGACCAGTAACAACTGCTCACCCGTGATCGGCATCCTCAGCGGCATTTCGCTGAATCCCGCACGCATCCCCAAATACACCAGGATGACCAAGCACAGAATCAATGTGAGATCCATCCAGCCGTGCCACAGACCGTCCACCGATACGGAGCCAAGGGCGAAGCGGTACGTGTACCACGGAAGAAAGAGTGAAATGAGAAGCACGAGAGTTGCGATGGCTGTCGTCCGCTCAGGAGGGGACCAACGTTTCATCTCAAATGAGAAGGACGAATTCTTTGACACATCGCTCACGATTGCCCCTTACGGTCCACTCTGACTCGGTACATTGCAGTCAGATTTCGTGAGCATATCGAAAGCCTGACGATTTCGCTTGACAGTTGTGTTGGGCCTAACAGTGCAGCGATTATGTCGGCTCCGGTGGCGAAACGTCAAGCGAGAGCCGAGCAGAAGGACTGACGCGTACGACCTCCCACCTGGGATTCCACCCCCGAGTGCACGCACGAATGCTTGTCAAGAAAGATTCTCCACGCTAGGCACCATCTGGCTCTTGCCCGAGAAACCGAATCAACGTCAATGGTCGAAGGGTGGTCGAACTAGACCGTCGCGACGGCAATGACCGTGGACGAGGGTAGAAGCAAATCGTCTCGCCCCCTGAGGTATTTCTCCGAGAGGGCGTCGGAGTCGAGTAGTTCGAACGAAGAGAAACCCGAATCTGCGAGAAGTGACTCGACCTCACTTCTTGTATACGAAGCCAGCACCGGCTCCCCCACGGTGTCGAGAACTCTCTTCGCCACCGACTGAAGGGCGTTTCCCAGATCACTTCGTTCCTCCGGCGCGAGTAGGAAGTTGGCCACGAGGACCGTACCTGAGTCCATTGATGCAATCTCGCGAAGCACGTGAGACGTGTCGATTTTCTTCAAATACATCGTCACCCCGAGCCAATTCCAAGTTGCGAGTGAAGGGAGGTGAAGATTTTGAATGCGGTTCTTCAAAAAATCAGCTGCGACGTAGGTGACGTTCGGCGGTTCCAACACACCCGCCCGTTCCATTGCCTTCCTCTTCCAACCCTGAGTCGCGGGATGGTCCACTTCAAAAATTCGAAGGTTTGCGGCCGCGGGGTGCCTCCAGGTGAACGAATCGAGACCCGCACCAAGAATCACGTAATTACTTCGGCCCGACTGCATTTGCAGAATCGCCACGTCTTCGGCGACGCGAGTTCGCACGGCGTGCGTGAGGCGAAATCCCGCTCGAACTTCCCTGGGCCAATTAATCATCGAACTTTTCATTCTGGCGATCTCAACATCGGTCAATAACTTGACCGACTCAGTGTCCTGAATGACCCACGGAGGCGTGTCTTCCCATACGTGAGCGGCCCGCAGTACGGCGCTCCCCATCGCACTGACGCTGGCTCTTCCGTCCTCCATTTATTCAATTCCTTTCTCACTGGACCAGATCGTTGCGAAGTAGACCACTGCTGACTCACGTCGGTCAATGACGTTCGTGACGGCCCATACGAACACTGGGTTCACGAATAGATTCGTGGGGCCGAAGTGTGACGTCCTCGACTCAGGGTGTCGAAGCGGGACACCGCGTCAGCAATCGCCAACGAGGCTCGACGACGGGTCGTACGGCACACGCGATCGGCCAAGTGGTCATAGGGGTCGCCACGTTCACACCGGGCGATACTCTTCTGCGACAGCGCCTTGAATGTGGGCGCCCCGCGGAACCTCATCTCAAGGTCAATCGTCGGATCGCCACCGAGTCGGGCTACGAAAGGACGGGTCGACTATTTGTCCAACTCGGCGAGAACTTCGCCGATGATCTTCGTCATCTGGTGGGCCGGGAGTGGTTCGCCGCCTTCGGCTTCTGCCACCTCTTCGGAAAAGGCCTCGACCGAGTGGGTTCCTCCAATCAGGACGTGTCGCAAGGCTTCGCCGCTCGCTTCGGAGTCAGTGACGTCTTTGAGCGCACCGACGACATCATGGTTCGGCGATTCAGCGAGAGTGTGCACGACGTTCATCGCCTCTTCTCGCCCACTCGCGGTCGAGACGGCGGGCGCGCGATCGGGATTTTGTTGAAGATCCCATTCGGCGAGAGCCTCGCTGTAGCCTCCTTCACCAGGATGCAACACTCGAGTCGTCGGTTCAGCGGTCACCTCAGTTCCGTCACCGCTGGGAACGACGGCCGCGTCGTCACCGTCATGATGTCGACCCTCTGGAATTGGTACGACCAGGCTCCCATCGGGATTTCGAATGATCTCCATGACGTCACTCCTTTTGGTCGCCTCTCGCGCCCATCAATCCCAAACTAAAGGGTGTATACCGAACCATAGCCAGTACCTCACTCGACTGACAATTGCCGCTCAAGGAACTCGAGGAGAGAATAACGACGTACAAAATCCACTGCGTTACTACCGATTCCCCTTACGCCAAACGAACGCGGCGGCGCACGATCACCGCCGAAGGAGGGTCAACCGAGAATTCCGACGTCACCCCAAGAATCACTAACGTTGAGTCACTTCGAATTCCCAGTTTCGACGCCAGAGGGGGTGACGGAGTAGCCGGCCACGTCACTGAGTCCGGCATTCCCAGTCGACCTGGTCGAGTCCTACGACCGTCGAAACCTGCGTCGGCCTGACGCAACAGATCTGGCGACACGCACGGGCTCCGACGAGATTGAACGATGCGGGCATGCCGCTGCGTTGTCCGGCGCCAATAAGAGTTACGTCGAAGGACACAACTAGCTGGATGTCAGACGGGGCGAACCGCAACTCGGACAAAATTGCTGGCCAGGAGTCAAACCGACGCCGCACTTGGCGCACGCCGGAAGTGCGTTTGGTGAGGTCACCACTACCACCTGGGGCGTCTTGGACTTCACCGCCATCGCGAGCGCCACGACCCAACCAATCAGCGACCATCCCAGCAAGAGGTTAATCACGAATACGGAACCCGTATTCGTGACTTTTCGACTCGTCGCGACAATGGTCGGAATGAAGTAGAGAATCGCCAAAATAAGAACCACAACGATGAGAACTCCCGCGCCCGCACCACCCGTTGATACGGCTGCAGCTGTAAACATGAGTTCCCCCGGTTCCGTGCGTTGAAGAGGGAGGATAACACCTAGCGAACGGGCGTTGCCGATCTCGACATTTGACGGCGGTACGAAAAGTTCCGACGTAACAGTTGGACGAAGTGGCGTCCTGCGGCGCATTGAGTTGTTGTCAATCGCCGTGTTCGCAGACCAGTGTCACTACAGAAGTAAATCTCGCGCCGATGGTAGATTCGCGCAAACGAAAGCTATACGAGTCCCAGCGCCCGCACGTCTTCGCGCTCGGCCAGCAGCTCATCGGTGGTGACCTTGATGCGCGCGGCGGCGAACTCGTCGATGTCAAAGTTGTCCTTTACCGACCACTCGCCCTTGCCGTCGACGACAATGGGAAAGCCAAAGGTCAGACCTTCGGGCACACCGTATTGTCCACTCGACGTCACACCGACCGAGGCGCAGTCGCCTTCGGCGGTGGGTGTGGTCAGACTCACGACGGTATCGATGGCGGCGTTAGCGGCCGATGCGGCAGAACTGGCACCGCGCGCCTCGATGATTGTCGCACCGCGCTTTTGCACCGTGGTGATGAAGTCACCGCGAAGCCAGTCATGGTCCGAAATCACCTCGGGCGAGGCGACGCCACCGAGCGTCGCGTTCGCGAAGTCTGGGAACTGAGTGGCCGAGTGGTTGCCCCAGATGGCGAGATTCTTCACCGCGGACACCGGTACGCCGGCCTTCTTCGCGAGTTGCGTCTCCGCACGGTTCTGATCGAGGCGCGTCATCGCGAACCAACGATCCGCGGGAATTTCCGGCGCGTTCGAACGAGCGATGAGGCAGTTCGTGTTACAGGGGTTGCCCACCACCAGGACGCGCACGTCATTTGCGGCGTTCGCCGCGATCGCTCGACCCTGGGGCTTGAAGATGCCGCCGTTCACGTTGAGCAAGTCACCACGCTCCATACCCGCCTTACGCGGAATGGAGCCAACGAGTAGCGCCCACGACGTGTTGGTGAACGCGTGGTCCAGGTCGCTCGTGGCCTCGATATCGCGGAGCAGTGGGAACGCGCAGTCGTCGAGTTCCATGGCGACCCCTTGCAAGGGCTTCATCGCCGGCTCGATCTCGAGCAGACGCAAAACGATGGGCGTGTCGGGACCGAGCAATTGACCCGACGCGATGCGGAACAACAACGAGTAGCCGATCTGACCGGCGGCGCCGGTGACGGTGACGTGGACGGGGGTGGTCATGATTCTCCTTGGGGGGTAATTAAATACGCTCGGCGATGGCGGCGCCGAATTCAGAACACTTCACTTCGGTGGCGCCGTCCATCAGTCGAGCAAAGTCGTAGGTCACGATCTTCTCGGCGATGGTGGCCTCCATGGCGCGGATGATGTCGTTGGCCGCGTCTTGCCAGCCCAGGTGCTCGAACATCAAGACCCCTGAGAGCAACACCGAACCAGGGTTCACCTTGTCCTGGCCGGCGTACTTGGGCGCAGTTCCGTGGGTGGCCTCGAAGATGCCGTGGCCCGTGGTGTAGTTGATGTTGGCGCCCGGCGCGATACCGATGCCGCCCACCTGCGCGGCCAGTGCGTCGGACAGGTAGTCGCCGTTCAGGTTCGTCGTGGCGATGACGTCGTACTCCTTGGGTCGCGTGAGGACCTGCTGAAGGGCGATGTCGGCGATGGCGTCCTTGACGAGGATCTTGTCGCCCGGGTCGCCGCCGCAATCGTCCCAGCCAACGAAGGTGTCGGAGTACTCGTCGCGCACCAGTTGATAGCCGAGCTTCATGAAATAGCCCTCGGTGTACTTCTGGACGTTGCCCTTGTGCACGAGGGTCACCGACTTGCGATTGTGCTCAACGGTGTACTTGAAGGCGGCGCGCAACAGTCGCTCCGACGCGAACTTCGAAATCGGCTTGACGCCGATACC
>JGI20207J14881_1000830_pt1 | contig 10952 bp, 5 predicted proteins | sample NGESurdeep092012_4_FD_14881 | JGI IMG/M metagenome (IMG submission 14881)
GACGTTCGTCATGAGGTGCCCATAGCCCGGCGGCATGTAGACAGAATCCCCGGGACCAACACGTATTGCTTTGAACTCTTCGACGACATCAGAGACTGTCGGGTCACTAAGCTTTTGCTGCAGAACTATTCCTTCGCCCGAGGCAAACCAGTACGTCTCATCAAGCGCGCCAATGTGATAATGGCCATATGTTTTGATGTACTCACCGCCCACTGTGCCGGTCTCGAGAATGGTTACGTTGCGTTTGGCACTGCCACCGCGCACCATGTAGTAATGGATTGCAGGGCCCAGAGCATCGGGGCGCATCAAGACTTCACGCATCTTTTCCTGCGTACGTGCAGCATAAGGCTCAAATGCAGGTTCAAATGTCATGTCCTCAGTATATCATTTCTTCCACGTCTTCACCTTTTCAATGTATTTCAAGACCGCAAAGACATATGCGCCGTGCGCCCACGTGAGAGGGGCTGCGCATATTTGCTCGCCCGTCTGCGGATGCAGCTGCTCGGAGAGTACACCGGAGGTCTGTGCGTGGCGCACCACCCAATTAAATATTTCCCGCACACGATCAAGGTCGTGATTGTTTTTGGCGATAGCAATGAGATATTCTGCATACCAGAGCGTGGTAATAAACCACGGGTTGCCGGTCGACGGCCCCGGCACGCGGAAGTAATCATCGTCTTGAAAACGAGCAATGCCGCCAATTGAAATTCCCTGACTGAGCTCACGCACGGTTTTGTCCCACGCTCGTTTCAACCGTTCGTCATTTGCCGGCAAAATATCGAAGGAAAAAACACCGTAGACACTCGAGACGTCGAGCGTCGTATCGGCGACGATCTTACCGTCGACGCGATTGAGCATATTGACGAACATGCTGTTTTTCTCATCCCACAGATATTTGAGTATTGCCTCCTTCACCTCAAGCGCTGCCGTGCGGTATCGATTCTCATGCTTTTCTTTACCCAATATTTTTGAAAGTTCTGCCGCGGCGATAAGCGCACCATAGACGGCCGATGAGGTGAAGGTCGAGATGCCGCGCTTGCGCTCCCACAAATCGTACGAAGGCTGAGGTAATCGAGTCTCCGCATCGCGATACTTAATCATAAAATCCGCTGATTTCTCGACCAAAGCATTGAAGACACTTTCGATAAATTCTATATCGTGGGACTTTTTGTAATGTTCGTAGAGTGCATAGACCACGAGCGCGGTCTCGTCTTCTTGAATGGGAAGCTGTGGGACGCCGTCTTTAATCCACGGATGCCATGACGAGCCAAACGATTTGTCGGGCCAAAACTTATGCAGATAATATCCTTCGTGAGAAATCACGTCACTGCAAAACTCAAAAAATCTTTGAGCAACATTTTTGTCCCCCGCCGCATCAAGCGCGATGGCACTATAGGCAGAGTCGCGCGGCCACACGTAGGCATAGGTATCGTATCCGTATTGCAACATATCTGAATCAACCGAAGCGACAATTCCTCCTTCGACATCAACCGCTGCCCGCATATTCATAAGAGATCGCTTGAAGAGTGCAATCTGCTCGGGAGAGAGTCCGTCAAAATCAAACGTGTTGGCGTTGACCCATGCGCGCCAATAATTGCTCGCCGTGCGCAGGAGGTGCTCGGGAGATTTGCCGACGACATATGCATTAAGGTCGTGTGCATCAGCGATGGATTTGGCTGCCACCAGCCAATAGTACACAGTGCGCGACTGTCCGGCGGCAAAGTTTCCATAGAGTCCAAGGACGGAGTCGGCTGGGCCATGCTCGATAGGGTTTTGACTTAATTTACCATCATCGGCGTCGCGATGTGTACCCTCTTGGCCGTTAAATCCCGTGCGCCCCGTCGCATAATCATCAAATGGAATCCCGTCGAGTCTCGCCGAGATGAGGAACACGCGATGCCCCTTGTAGTGCACGAGTGCGTGTGCGATGGGGTCGAAGTATGCGGTGTCGCCGCCATGGGCTTTGTATATTTCAAATTGATGTGCAATGTAGAGCTTGATATCGCGAGCCCTGTCTGATGTGTTGGTAATCGTGATGTTGCGCACAAAAACCGGCTTTTCGTTGTAGACGATATCTTTGAAATGGAGCTCTACTTGAAGTCGTGCGTGGCGAGCGACAATATTGCTTGCCAGAGACTCTTCTTCGCTCTTTATAGTGATGTTCCACTCTGCATCATCCGAGAGCCAACTCATCGAGCCGTCGACCCACACACCCACGCGGTGCAGATAGTGACCACGCACATGATCTTCTTGACCCACATGCGGATAATACAAATCGCGCACGAGCCCGTGATTATCGAGTGCAATACAAAGCTCACCATTGGAGAGGATGATAGAGCGCGACATGCATTCAATTATACATCGCCCTTATGAAAGGTACGCCGACATATCCCCTTTTGCGAGATTTTTATTTCACCCGCTTCTCGACACGCAGTTTCAAATCTGAAAGCGCGTTCATATATGCGATGTACGCATCATATGGAGAATCATACGGAGAAAAGTACGCGTGCACATCGCCATCACCCGCCCACTTGGTGCACATATAGTAGAAGTGATCACTCGTCTGCATGCGGCGCCAGTCTTCGAGCAGCTTATTGTCGTTTGCCTTGAGTACATCGTTTTCCATACCATAGACTGAATCTATCGCGGCGCGCTGCATCGGGTTGCCCGTCCATGCAGTGAGGTCACGGTCGGTATCAGCCCAGGTGACGACGTGAGGCATGTCGACTTCATCGCGCACATCGTATGCCGCGGCGACCTCAGAGGGTGTCATGAAGTTAATTCCCGGATTGCGTGCAATTTCTTCAGGAAGTTTCTCGAGGAATTTAAAAATGCCGGTGTCCTCCCATTGGTGTTCACCAAAGGTCTCATAATCCATAAAAAGGTTCACTGTATCGCCTTCAGCAACGCCGACCCAATGGCCAAACTTTTCCGTCGTGAGCGGATACTCTGCCCAATCGCGCGAGCCAAATCGGAATGCCATGTCATCCGAGAGACGGTAGTTTTTGAGCAAGAGTTTAATGTTTTTGGTTCCCTTCGGTCGGTATACATAATTAGGACTGCGCCAGCCGAGGATAGGATCCCATCCTTCGGCGAGGATTGCGGTATAGCCTTGTGCGTCGGCCCATTGCGCGAGGTCGTTACGATATGAAAGTTCGGTATTGCGGAATGCACGTGGCCACACACCGAAGAGTCGGCGGATGAGTTCACGATGCTTGCTTACCTGTCGTTCAAACTCAGCCGGTGAATAGAAAAATGAAAGCGAGTGGTAATACGTCTCTCCGAGCACTTCCACCTGCCCCGTATCAATCACGCGTTTGAAAAGGTCGAGCGCCTCGGGTGCATAGCGTTCCAACTGTTCCAGTGCAATGCCGGAGAACGAATACGAGATGCGCATCTGCGGATGACGTTTGAGCATCTCAAGAATGAGTGCAGTTGCTGGGATGTACGACTTCCGTGCAACCTTCTCGACGATGCGACGATTGTTGAGATCGGTCTCGCTGCGGTCGTTGAAATATTCTGAATCGTTGCCAATGTCGAAGACACGATATTTCTTGACGCGATAAGGTTGGTGGACTTGGAAGTAGAAGCAGAGGGATTTCATATCAGTATTCTAACAGAAAATTATACAGTCGGGGCAAGTTCATGCACGATACCGTCGAGCTTCTGTGCAGCTTGTGCCCATGTGATGGTATTAGCCTCGCTCACACCATGCCCCGAGAGTGTCTGACGTAGTCCTGGGTGACTCAAGAGTGCGAGGATTTGATTTGCCATTTCATCAATATCCCAGAAGTCTGCCTTGAGCGCGTGATTGACGATTTCGGAGACGCCGGATTGCTTCGAGATCAAGACTGGTGTCCCCAATCGCATCGCTTCAAGGGGCGTAATGCCAAATGGCTCGGAGACCGACGGCATCATGAAGAGATCGGCGGCGGCATAGACCTCATGTCGCTCTGCCCCCTGCAAAAATCCGGTAAAAATCACATTGCCTCCAATGCCGAGACCTGCTGCCATTTCCATCGCGGACTGTTCCATATCCCCCGAGCCCGAAACGATAAACATTACTTTTGGATTGTGTTCAAGCACGCGCTTTGCCGCACGCAAGAAATAATCCGGGCCTTTTTGCAGCGTGATGCGCCCGAGGAAAAGTACGAGTGAATATCCTGATGCCTTCAGTGCACGCAGGCGCGGCAGCCCACCACCTGAGGCTGGAGCCGTTGTATCATCGATACCGTTGTAGACCACGCGCACCTTATCCTCTGGGATACCATAATTATTGACGATGATGTTTTTGGTGAGTTGAGAAACGGCAATCACTACATCTGCCGCTTCCATACCGGCTTTTTCTATTTCGTAGACGTCTTTGTTAATCCCGCTCGCTCCTCCGCAGCGATCAAACTCCGTGGCATGTACGTGTGCGACAAGCATTTTGCCAGAAATTTTCTTGGCTTCAATTCCGGCACCAAACGAGAGCCAGTCGTGTGCGTAGATGACATCGAATTCTTCCTCTCGTGCAATTTCCCCTCCTGCTCGAGCATAACGCAAAACCTCCGCCATGAGATCTGCTCCATAGATACCGTCGAGCTTGCGGCCGCGAGCATAGGAGGTGCTCGTCATGTACGGCGTGAGGTTGGAATCAATCGTATGGAGCGTGATGTTTTTTGACTGATCAGCAAAGACCATGCGCGCCCACGGACTCTGTATGTCGAGCTTTTTTGGCATCACGAAGGTGATGTCCGCCCCACGAGCGGAGAGTGCGCGAGTGAGCCCGAGGCATGCCACGCCCAAACCGCCGCTGTTATACGGTGGAAACTCCCAGCCAAACATTAAAATGCGCATGTGATTTTGTAGAAAGAAAACTCTTCCCTACCCTCGGGATATGTCTATTTTATCATGCAAATATGGTGATTACGTTAAGACACTGTGTATAAAGGCCATAAAATATGCTACCTTTTCCCTATGGACCAAATTGTCTCCCTCCCTAAGGCCGCAATATTCGACCTCGATGATACGCTTGCCGAGAGCTTCCAGCCGCCGACCCGCGCAATGATTGACAGGCTTCTGAAGCTTCTCGAGCACATGCCTGTCGCGATTCTCTCTGCTGCCGGATATCCCCGTATTGAGGCACAATTCCTCGACTTTTTGGCGATATCGCCTCACATTAATCGCTTCTTTGTCTTCCCCAACAGCGCATCGCAGTGCTACGTGCGCGAGGAGACGGGTTGGCGCCTCGAATATAGTCTAAGTCTCACCCTGGAAGAACGCACTGCTATCAAGACTGCAATAGAAGAAAGTATCGCGGAGACGGGCGTCATTGAGCCCCACCCTAAGTACTCACCTGAAATAATCGACCGCGACGCACAAGTCGCCCTTACCGCTATCGGTCTCTATGCGAGCGAGGAAGATAAAGTCGCATGGGACCCCGATCAATCAAAACGAAAGCATCTGATGAGCGCGCTTCAAACTCGAATTCCCAATTTTGAAATACGTATTGGCGGTAAAACGACAATCGACATCACTCACAAGGGCATCAACAAAGCATACGGTGTGACGTGGCTGTCTAAACGCCTCGGCTACAAGCCAGAAGAAATGCTCTACGTGGGCGACGCATTCTACGAAGGCGGCAACGACGCAGTCGTCATTCCGACCGGCATCGAGACCCGCTCAGTAATTGGCCCGCAAGAAACCGCGATAATCATCGATCAAGTGCTCGCCCTCTGCACCGTACAAAAATAAAAAACCGCCGAGGTCGGGCCTCGGTAGTTATCCACAGTTTTTGTCGAGGCCCGACCTCAGTAAATGGGAATTAGGAGCTTGGGGATGAAGTGCTGCTATTGGCACTGTTGGCGATGGTTGCCGTACCAAAAACCACGTTGTCGGCGATGAAGAATAATCCGCCCATCATAAAGAGCAGTCCGAGCGCGAGCATCGCCACACGCCTATGATGCTGACGAAATTCCAATCTCGTAATCATAAACAACGTACAGAGTATCAAGAATCCTATCAGGTAGTACGCATAGCGGAGTGTGGTCTTCGGAGACGCGAGATAGAAGTCCCACACTGAAGCCTGATGTATCGATGCGTCGGCGACCACTGGCGCATGGGCAGGCACTGCCTCGGTATTTGCATGAGTCGTAATACTTGCTACGACAGGCTCTGGCGCAGTCGTAGCAACCACCGCTGGCTTTATCACAGGCTTAACGGCCGTTGTACCGAGGACCTCTGGCTTATTTACTGATGGCCGCGTCGAGGCAACGGCGATTTGCGTCGGTTCAGACGGCAAAACTTGTTCGCTAATCGGAGCCGTAGCAGTTTCCGCTGGAGAGCCAAATTCCTGCACGACAAATATCGTCGGGTGCCCTTCGTACATTCCCTGCGCGGTCGCGATGCCTATTTCGGTATAGTGGCCGTCGAGAATATTGGCTCTATGAGTGGGCGAGTTCATCCATGCAGTGACTACATCGGCCGAGTCCGAGAAATCCACCGCGAGGTTCTCCCCTGCATAGGTGAAGTTATATCCTGCCTGCTTAAACCAGTACCACGAGTCTATCCCTTGCGGAGAGACGTGTGCGAAGTATCCCTTGATAGCCTCGTCGTTGGCCTTGGCTTGTGCGGCTGCGACAAGTGTGGGATTGACGGTAAGAGACGCAAGATTGTTTTGCTGTCTGTTTTGGTTGGTGAGGTCGACGAGGACCGCGTTAATCACCGCCGCCGACTGCCCACCGCGTATGAGCACTCCACCGAGCGAGGTCACAAGAAAGAGGCTCACCACGAGCATTGAGACCACCGAAAGTGCCGCGCCTTCGAGCAAATGCTTGTCACGCTTTCGCATAATGGGGCGCGCCGAGCGTGGCTTTAATTGTTGAGGAGGCTTTTTGGCTTGAGGCTTCACCCCTTTATTTTCTCACGCAAGCGCCATAACACAAAACCCATCCGAGAGGATGGGTTTTGCTTACTTTGGCTAAGTGATGAGCTTAGAAAAGCTTTGGAAATGGACTCTGGAGAGTCGGACAATCAACCTTGTTGATCTCATAGAGTGTTGTCTTGAAGACGATACCTGTTGGCTGCAAGAGACCCCATGGGATGAGGACGTCTGTCTTGTGGTCAGTCTGGAAGACCTTCACTGCAGCACGAGTCGTGAGATCGAAGAATCCGTTTACGTTGATGGTGTATCCGTGATCCTTGAGGAACTGCTGGAGACGAGTGACCTGTGTCGAGTCATTCTTCTTGCCGTACGCCATGTACGAGGAGAGAAGTGCTGAGCACGAGATTGGAGTTGTTGGAGTCACCGTGTTCTGAGGAACCGTTGAGGTCGAAGCACCAAGGACCTGGCCGATGAAGCCACCGAATGAACCTGAAATCGGACCATTACCACCGCCAACGCTGAATGAAGTGACAGTTGGAGTTGGTGTAGGAGCTGGAGCCTCTGGAGCAGCAGTAACGTTTACTGTGCGAGTAGCAAATCCCTGATTACCTGCACTGTCCGTCGCAACGAAGATTATCGTATGAGTACCTACTGTTGTGTTAGGAAATACAAGCGCGTCTGGAGTTGTTGTAGCACCTCCATCAACTGAGACCATGTATCCGAGACCGGTATCGATGTTATCTGTTACTGATGCACCTGGATCGAGGTACGTATCACCTGATGTGATTGTTGCAGGGTTAGCGCCAGCGAGCGTGATTACCGGAGCAATCGTGTCTGCATCAGTGATTGTCACTGTTGCAGGATCTGAGTATGTTGCACCACCATCATCAGATACCTGGAACTGGAATGAATCTGGTCCAGCGTAGTTAGACTGAGGAGTGTAAGTGAAAATTCCTGTATGTGTAAGATCACTTGAGAGTGCTCCCTTTGTTGGAGCTGGAGCTACGTAGTATGTGATTGTTCCTGACCCACCCGTGTGAGTGAGTGTGATTGGACCAGCGTTGCCGTTGGTGAGGTTGACGGTCTGATTAACTGCCTCAAGCGGAGCTGGAGGAGTTGCAGTAGTCATCACCGTCTGGTCTGCGCCATGAATCCAACCCTGACCAGGTACGTTTGCCCAGGCTACGTAATGGTACGTAGTACTTGGTGTAATTCCAGGAAGGTTACCGGCAACGTGACCGTTGGTCGTGACCCCTGGATCAGTAGCGAGAGATGCGAGGCTTGCTGAGAATGGACCAGCGCTGATAGCGTGGAAATCAGGAGTTGAGAATACGCCAACTGGCATATCACTGGTTGAAGTATCGATTGGTCCGGAGAGAGACACCCAGAATGAATGCCCGATAGCGTCAGCACTAGTGATGCCGTTAAGAGTTGCATCAGAGTCTGAAGGGAATGTTGCGGCACCCGTAGTAACAGTTGGAGTTACCGGTGCTGGAGCACATGCCTCATTCACGACGATGACAACTTCATTTTGTGTAAGGTTTGTGAATGATGGTGTATCGGTGGTCATTGCTGACTCCTCTGCCCCTGCAAGATTGCTTCCAACCTTGTATCCATCGAGTGCGTACGGAGCGCCGGAAGCGCAGGTTGCGCCGACGACAGCACCACCAGTGACCTCACTCGTGGAGTAGCTAGAACCTGCATTCATAAGTTCAGTGACTGCTTCGTATGCATTTGCACTATTGAAGCCAAGTGGAGCAAGAGCGTAAGGAGCTGTTCCCGCATCTGCACCGAGGTTATTCCACGTAGCGGTCATTGGGAATGAAGAGTTGTTTGCAGTTCCTACAGTTGCCATTTCGCCATCGATAAACTTATCGATAGTTACCGTGTAGGTTGGAGCAGGTGGAGCTGCTACTTCGTAATCAACACTGCAAGGTGCTGACCAGCCGGAAGTATTACCTACGCCGTCGTATGCCTGGACCATGAATGTGTAGATGCCAGTACCTTCTGTAAACGCACCGGAGTAGGAGTTTGTTCCTACCGTCGTCGTCCATGGGTTACCTGCATGATGTTCGCCTTGTGAAGTGACTGAGTAGTTGTAGCCAGTTGCACCGGAGACGGCGTTCCAGTTAGCGGTGATGGTGTAGCTGTCTGTCGTACCGCCGCAAGCGACTGTTGGGCTCGTCCATGCGAGGCCGTCTGGTGTTGCTGGGGCTACGACCACAGGCTCTTGAACAGTAAATTTCTGAGTGATGCTCCAAGGGCTCTTATTGCCGCCGTTGTCCTGAGCATAGACGTGCCAGTAGTAGACAGCGTCAGGAGTATTTGGGGTTGAGATCTGAGAGATACTAAGTGCGCTCGAAGAGTACACAGGGGTCACGAATGAACCATCTCCATTCGTAGCGGATGAGTTAGAGACTTCGTAGAAGTAGACCGTTGGAGTAAGTGCATCACCTACGTCCGTCCAATCAACCAACTGCTGATTAGCTGTTGAGGTCGCAGTATCGTTTAGAGGAGAGACTGGAGTTGGTGCTGGCAATGGGAATGTGTCGTACGACACACAGTGCACTGCGCCGTTAGCGGGGACGAAGGTGAGCTCCTGGTTATCGTTAGTAGCGGACATATCACCGTCCCCGATGCAGTAGAGACCGAGGACACTCGCAGCTGGAAGCTGATTGCCTGAGCCATCTGTCTCAGCGACGAGGTAACGTCCTGTTGCAGCCAAATTGTTAGTGATCATTCCGCTTCCATCAGTTGTACCAGCGACTGTGAATGGACTGACACTCAACTCTGGATAAGGAGAATTTGCATCAGCTTGAGTGCCGTGTACGTATCCGAATGTTGTACCTGCCTTTGCAACGCAGCCTGTAGGAATCGTGAGGCCAACGCCGTTTACAGCGCGGGTTACACTCGTGCCCATAGGACATGCGTAACTATTGATGACGAGGTTACCTGGTTGTGTTGATGACGTGAGAACCATGTTGTCGATAAGGAAACCGTTGCCTGCATTAGCGACATCGGCGTCACCGCTTTCGCGGAAGAGGAGGGAGTCTACAGTACGGCTGTTGTCTTGTGCAAGGCCTGGATTCGATTCTGTGTCGAAGCGGTAGTAATCCTCCCAGGAAGTTCCGGTTTCCGCGAGGTTGCCGTCGATATAGATTTTTACGATATCGTTGTCCGGACCGTCGACGAACGTCATGTCGAATTTGATAGTGTGTGGCTGTGTGCGGTCGAGGGTGGCAATCTCCGTTTCGTTGAAGCTATCGCCGTTCGTAACATGTCCGACATCAGTGACATCGTCGAAGAAGACGTTGATACCCTCATCGTAGTGGCTGCCTGCTGGATGGCCAGGGATTGCAGTATCAGCTGTGTACACGTCGCTTGCAGAGTGGTCTTCAAAGCGCAAGTAACTCATACGCGCGCCATCGCCACGATCTGGTGAGACGGAAAGGTGCATGCCAGGCTGAAGTGTGTTTGGAAGTATGGAACCGAGATCGAATTGTGCCTCGAAGTGATTCTGGCGAACGCCTCCAGATACTCCATTGTTGAGAGCGTCAGTTTCCCCTGCTTCATTCGTTAATGAAGGAGAGAATATTTGGTCGCCAAAGGAGCCACTCGTAATCGAGTCGGAAATGCGCAACGACTGACAGCCAAATGTCGGGAAGACGTTATTTGCCACAACTGCCTGATCGAAAGGACCAGTGACTCCCCATCCGAACTGACCGTTAACGGAACCTGGGGTGAAATTGTCGAATGTACTGTTGGTGTTACAAGCAACTGTAATGTTTGCAGTTGTCGTTACTGGACCAATTGTGTAGTTGTTTGCAGCAGAACCACCAAGTGTGAGGCCAGTGATGGTCACCGTCTTGCCTAGTCCAGGATTTGCATTGTCGAAAGTGCCAACTGCACCTGAAGTGTTGAGCGTTACCTGGTCGAGCAAAACGACACCTGAACGATGTGCATTCGTGGTGTCGATAGCTGCGGAAGGACTTCCATCATATGTTTTACTACTAGCAGTGATGCCAGTGATGGTGAGGACCTTCTGGTTGAGATGGAGGTCAGCTGAACCGTTGTCGCCAACGAGTGT
>JGI20207J14881_1000834_pt1 | contig 10917 bp, 8 predicted proteins | sample NGESurdeep092012_4_FD_14881 | JGI IMG/M metagenome (IMG submission 14881)
CCCGCCACGATCCAACGGTGCCGGTGCAGAGCGAGCAAGGTGATCGACACCAACGCGATGACCATTCCCTCGGTGTACACCAGGGAAAACACCACGGCCGCCGGAGAGAAGAAAATGAGCGTCGTCGTGCGCGTGGCCACCGTGTCGCCGTAGTGCTCGCGCACCAACCACCAGACGGCGACCGCAGCTCCCGCACCGGAGATCGCCGCCACCGCCTCTCCCGAGGCGGCGAAACCCAGCGAGGTGACCCAGTGGGTGAAACGAATCATTACCGGTAGCAGCGGGAAGAAACCGAGATTGACTTGGGCGGCGTTGCCGTGTCCGCGCGGAATGCCCGCGGCGTAGCCCGATCGAGCGATCTGGATGTACCAGTGCGAGTCCCACCTCGTCAGGTAGTGACCAACGGCGTGGTGGCGGACTTTGGCCACCAGTCCCAAGACCACCCACACCACCATTCGCGAGATCGCGTAGACCGCGAGTGGTACGGCTGATCCCCGTACTACGTCACGTAACGCCTCGCGCCGAGACGAAGTAACCGGGCGGGTCTTCGACGACGTGGCGGAGGGGTGCACAACCATTAACTCTAGTGAAACCAGTATTTCAAAAAGGTTACGCGTGACGACGCAAGAAGGAAATTAATCCTTCGAAATACGTCTCCTGATCGTCGTACATCGCCATATGAGAGCCGTCGGGACAATGCCAGTACTCCCCCGCCGAAAGCAGAGACGCCATATGGCGTAAGTACTGCGGGTCCATCGTGTCGTGCTCGGCGCCGATGACGAGGGCGGGTACCGAGATGTCGTGGAGATCAGCGGTGCGGTCCCACTCCAAAAGAACTCCGGAAATTCCCAGCTCACTGGGTCCCTGCATGGGCACGTAGATGTCCTTATTGATCAACGAAAATGATCGCACGATGGGCTCAGGCCATTGCTCGACGGGAAGTCGCAGCACGTGATGGACGTAGTGGTGCTCCAACAACAATTCCTCGTAACGAGGGTTGTTCGTGTCACCACTCGCTTCATACTCCTTGATCTGAGCGAGCACGGTCTGGTCCATGGGGGGCATCAGCACGTCAATGGCGTAGCGGTTGTAAGCCGCGCCGCTGGACATCATGTTCGAGATGATGACGCCCTTGAGGTGTTGTTGGTACTTGAGGGCGTACTCAATCGCCAAGACCCCGCCCCAGGAATGTCCTAGCACGAAGAAATTCTCCGGACCCAGCCCCAGCGCTTGACGTACTTGTTCGACTTCGTCCACGAATCGCTCGATCGTCCACAGGGACGCGTCGCTGGGCGCACTCGAAAGGCCTGAGCCGAGTTGGTCGTAGTAGTAGTACTCGATCCCCGCGGCGGGTAGATACGAGTCACAGCTCAAGAAGTAGTCGTGCGTCGCACCGGGCCCGCCGTGGAGCAGCAACAACGCGACGTCGGGATTGTTGCCCGTGCGCTTGGTCCAGACCTGGAACTCACCCATCGGCGTCACGACCGGAACGACGTAGACGCCGCCACTGGCGACACCCTTCTTATCGGTGAGATCGAAGTACGCCTGATAGTCCACAGCCATTTTACCCTCCCCTCGAATTCACTCTAAGTCGTCGTGGACGATATTTTGTGTTTTGGTGACTAACGTAAGTGGAGCATTTTCCTCCCCCTCACCTGCAAGGAGTCCTTATGAACACCCGTGGCTACGCCGCGCACGCCGCCAATACCGATCTGGTTCCCTTCGAATTCAGTCGGCGCGACTTGCGCCCGGGCGACGTCGCCCTTGCCGTGCTCTACTCCGGCATCTGCCATTCCGACATTCACCAGGTACGCGAAGAGTGGGGTCCCTCGCTCTTTCCCATGGTGCCGGGCCACGAGATCATCGGCGTCGTCACCGCGGTGGGGTCTGAGGTGACCCGGTTCACGGTGGGCGAGCGAATCGGCGTGGGCGTTTTCGTCGATTCGTGTCGAGAATGCGAGAACTGCCTCGCGGGTCTGCAACAGTACTGCTCGAAAGGAATGACGCCGACCTACAACAGTCTCGAACGCGACGGCGCGACGATCGCCTTTGGCGGATATTCGAACCACTTCGTGATCGACCAGGACTACGCCGTGCACGTCGCGGACTCGCTCGACCCCGCGGGAGCCGCACCACTGTTGTGCGCAGGAATCACCCTCTATTCGCCGCTTCGTCATTGGGGTGCCGGTCCCGGCAAGCGCGTGGCCATCATTGGTCTCGGCGGGCTCGGCCACATGGGTTTGCAATTCGCGCACGCGATGGGTGCCGAAACTACGGTCTTTTCACACTCGGCCTCCAAGGCCGAGGACGCTCACGCTCTGGGTGCTGACCACTTCGTCGTCACGTCCGAGCGCGACGCACTCGCCACTCACGCGTTGCGCTACGACATCATTATCAACTCGACGTCGGCCGACATCGATCTCAACGATTACTTGAATTTGTTGAAGCTCGACGGCACGCTCGTCATCGTCGGACTCTCGGGGGTACCGGTGTCAATTGAGCAGGGCATCTTGCTCGGTGCTCGCCGGTCGATCGCCGGTTCGATGATCGGTGGAATGGGCGAACTCCAGGAAATGATGGATTTCAGCGCCGAACACTCCATCACGTCACTCGTCGAAGTGGTCACCGCCGACTACATTAACGAGGCTTACGATCGGACGGTCGCGAGTGACGTCAAATATCGATTCGTGATTGACGCCTCAACCTTTTAGCTCCCAGTAATTTTTGGAGATTCTTGACACAATCGAAGTAGAACATCACAGAAAGGTCGTCATGAAATCACTGAGAATCCTCGCCAGCGTCGGTCTCGTGTCGGGCGTGCTCGTCATGACTTCTGGGGCGCTCGCCACCGGCGCCACCGGCGCCACCGGCGCCTCCGCGTCGACTGTTAAGACCTGTACCTCAGCGCTCCTCTCGGTATCGCTCGGGACGTCCGAGGGCGCGGCCGGGACGATCTACTACCCCGTTGTCTTCACCAACCGAGGCGCCGCGTGCGCCATCTGGGGAGTGCCCGCCGTGCAACCCGTCGTGGGCGGAGCCTCGCACAGCCGTATCGACGTGGGACCACGCGCGCGCAATGACTCCTTGGGCCAGATGCCCGTGCGTCATGTTCTTGCCGCACATCACCAGGTGAGTGCGGGTATGGGAGTCGCCGAGAGTGGGAACTACCCAGTTGGCTTGTGCGAACCCGAGAACGCTGGAGCCATCGTCGTGAGTCTGGGTACTTTCCTTCCCCCGACCAACCTGACTTTGAAGATCTCGGTGTGCACGAAGGTTTCGAGCGTCAGCACGCGACTGATCGTCAGCGGCAACACTGGTGCGTAATACGGCGTTCGTGACTCGCCTCGCTGACGACGCCAGGTCACCACGACGCTTCGCGATGCGAGGGTCATCGATTAGTTCGGTGACTCACTCTCGCCGCGTCCCCACGATGTGTTGAGGTTGGACTGAGACTCACGAAGTTGACTGAGGGCGCCGCCGGCGCTGAAATATCTCTTTCCAGCGACCAGTAATTCTTCTGCGGGAAATTTGGTGATGACTTCACAGCCGGTCGCGGTGACCACCACTTCCTCTTCAATGCGCGCCGCCGACCAACCGTCCTTCGCCGGCCAGTAGGTCTCCAGGGCGAAAACCATTCCCTCTTCAAGAACTTCGGGGTGGTCGAATGAAATCATGCGGCTGAATATGGGTCGCTCCCAAATTGACAGTCCCACCCCATGCCCGTACTGCAGGCCGAAGGCGGCCTCCTCGTTAGGAAAGCCGAAGTCTTGGGCCGCGGGCCACACAGCCACGACGTCGGCGGTCGTGGTGCCCGGCTTAACCATGGCAATCGCTGTATCGACCAACTCGCGACATTTTGTATACGCGTCGCGTTGGGCTACGGAGGCACTCCCCACCGCGAACGTTCGATAGTAACACGTACGATATCCGTTAAAGCTGTGAAGAATGTCAAAGAACGCCGGGTCACCCGGGCGGATGAGACGATCACTGTAGACGTGCGGATGCGGTGAACAGCGCTCTCCGGAGATGGCGTTGACTCCCTCCACGTGCTCGGATCCGAGGTCGTAAAGAACCTTGTTCACCAGTCCAACGCATTCGTTCTCTCGCACACCCGGTCGCAAGAACTCGTACAACTCGTCGTAGGCCGCGTCAACCATGGATGCCGCCTGCGTCAACAGCGCGATTTCGTCGGAAGTTTTGATGCGACGGGCCTCGAGAAAAACCTGTTGCCCGTCGACTAGCGTGATGCCCTCTTTCGCGAAGGCGGCTAACACCGGCATTTCAATCACGTCCACGCCGACGGGTTCGTTTTGAAGTCCGAACTGATGGAGAACTTCCTTGATCTTGAGCGCGACCGAACCCGCTCGATCGGCGCCCGGTGGGATAGCCCCGCGCAACGTCGATATGCCCGCGCGCGCACCCTCGTACTCGATGAGCGTTCCGTCGGGCCCCGTTTGAACGCCGGACAACCAGGGGTTGTAGAGCTGGTGATGTCGCGCCGCAGATCCAAAGTCCCACACGATGGGCTTGCCGCCGCGCGGTAGCAATGCGAAACGAATTAGCTTGTCCATGGCCCAGGTCCCAATGTGAGTACCGGTCATATAGCGAATGTTGTGAAAATCGAAGGTTAAGAGCGCACCCAAGTCCGAGCGCTCCAACTCCGCCTGGAGGCGCGCGAGCCGCTCCTCGCGCAGACGCGGCATGTCGACGCGGTTCTCCCAATCCACTGAATTGGTGCCGCTAGTGTGAATTCCCATAGTTCCTCCGAACATTCATTGGGGCTGGATTCGTTTGCTCATCGACCACGTTGGCGCGCCCACACGTCAAGTCCGACCGCGATCAGCAAAATGACTCCCAGCACAATCTGCTGGTACAGGGGATCGATTCCCAGAAGGTCGAAACCGTTGCCGATGAGTGCAATGAACAGCACGCCGATCGTCGTGCGCCATACCGATCCTTCGCCCCCCGAAATTGACGTTCCACCCACCACGATCCCGGCCAGGACCGTGAAGGCTAGAGCGCTACCTCCCGCCGACGCTTCCGCACTCAGAACGCGCGACGTGTCAATGATGCCCGCCAATCCCGCCGCGCCACCGCTTAAGACGTACGCACCAATTCGCACCATGTTCACGCGAACTCCCGCGAGGCGGGCTGCTTCGGCGTTGCCGCCCGAGGCCACGATGTAACGACCGTATGTCGTGCGCGAAAGCAGTAGGGCCAAGATCACGACGACGATCACCATCCACCAGACCGCGCTTTGCACCCCCAGGAAGGTCGAATTCGAGAATCGTGCGAACCCGGCGCGCGACGTGAGGACGATGAGGTTGCCGCTCGTCACCTTCGTGGCGACCCCCGAGATCACAAAGGACATCGCGAGTGTCGTCACCAGGGCATTTATTTTGAAGATCGCCACGATCAGCCCGTTGATGAGCCCGATACCGAGCCCGACAATGAGGCCGACCCCAATCGCTACCCACGGCGAATGCGTCTCCGCCATCTGCCCGGCGATGACACTGGCCAGGCCGTACGTGGCTCCGACGGATAAATCAATACCTCCCGAGACCAGTACCAGAGTGCCCGCCGCCGCGATGACCAGCGTCGAAGCTTGCTGATCGAGGATGTTGAGCAAGTTCGTTGTGTGCAAGAAAGGTTGACTCGCGATGGATAACACGACGAATAAGGTGAGAAAGGGAATGAAGATTCCCGCTGTGCGCCACGACGTCAGGTGACGGGTCACACTCGATAGGTATCCGTGCGGATGACGTCCGTCGTCGACTTCTAGGAGAGGGGTCGAGGACTGTTGATTCGTCATTTCGCCACTCCATTAGTGAGCGTTCCCGCGAACGCTGCCTCCAAGATCATTTTTTGATTCATGTCCTCATCCGTCAATTCTCGAACGACCGTCCCCGATCGCATGACGAGAACCCGATGAGCGAGACCTAGTACCTCTTCGAGTTCCGATGAGATCACCACGACGCCCATACCAGAGTTGGCGAACTCGACCAATATGTCGTAGATGGCGCGCTTGGAACCCACGTCGACGCCCCGAGTTGGTTCATCGGCCAACAACACTCGCGGAGCGCACATCATGGTTCGTGCGAACAACAGTTTTTGTTGATTCCCCCCGGAGAGACTCGACGCCGGCATCGAGGGATGGGCGCCCTTGACAGCGACGCGCGCCATCAAACGAGATACCTCCCTGCGCTCGGCGCTCGGTGATATCCACCCGTATCGACTGATCGACGCGAGTGAGGAGATGGAGACGTTTTCCTTCAGTGATCGCCCAAGGAACAGTCCCATTTCCTTGCGTGATTCGGGAATCAATGCCAGTCCTCGGCGCAGCGGCGTCGTCGGACTTCGACTCGTGAGGCTTTCGCCACCCATATCAACGTCGCCACTTTGGTTCCGTGCATCTTGGTAGATCGCACGCGCGAGCTCCGATCGACCCGCGCCCACGAGACCGGCGAGTCCTAGGATCTCGCCTTCATGGAGATCGAAGGACACGCCCGACACTTTGGGTGCCACCAGATTCTTGATCGACAGCACTACTCGTCCGCGCGGCGACCGAGGATTCTTCTCCGGGAAGGCCGCGTCGAGCGAGCGTCCCAGCATGCCTTCAATGAGCGAGTTCTCGGTGGCCTCGGACGCCGGAATCGTGCGCACTAGGCGTCCGTCACGCAACGTCGTAATGGTGTCAGAGAGGTCAAGGACTTCGCTCAAGAAATGCGAAATCAAAAGGACCGACTTCCCTTCCGCCGCCAGTGATCGAATGATGCCGTGCAGCGCGATGACTTCGGCGCCCGAGAGCGCCGCGGTGGGCTCGTCCATAATGACGAGTCGAGCCTGGCGCGCCAGTGCTCTCATGATCTCCACCTGTTGTTGACCCGCGGTGCTCAGCGATCCGGCCAGAGCGTCCGGCGCTATTTGAAAATTCAGTCGTTCTGCCAATTCCAGATACTTTGCGCGCAACGCGCCTCGACGAATGGCCCAACCCCGCCGTGGCTCCACCCCTAAAAAGACATTCTCCGCGGCACTCAACCCAGGAACGATTGCTAATTCCTGGGCAATCGTCACGACGCCGTGTGATAGCGCATCACGGGGCGAACGCATCGCGACGGTTCTTCCATCGATGCGAATCTCACCTTCGTCAGGAGTCAACACTCCCGAGATCAACTTGCCCAACGTCGACTTTCCTGCACCGTTCTCCCCCACCAACGAGTGCACGGATCCTGAAAAGACGGTGAGCGACACGCCGGTGAGTGAGGGAACCCCACCAAACCGCTTCGAAACGTTGAGGACCTCGACGAGAGGCTCTTTCTTCGATGCGGTTTGGTGGGGTGTTGGGGTACTCATGAGCGTTGTCTGCTATCTCCGAGGTCCACGATCATTGACGAGACCTAACGATGGAGATCGCGGTGACTCGATCAGCCCGGCCACTCGGCGGTGAACAGTCCGGCATCCGCCTTCGTCACCAGTCCGTGATGCGGCAAGTTGGCTACGGGGTCGATTGCTCCCGACACCTTGCCCGTCTTGACGGCGTTCACCAAGGCGATCATTCCGTCTTGACCTTCCGTCGCGGGTGCTTGGGCCACGTCCGAGAACCAGGCTCCCGACTTCACGCCCGCAATACCCGCACCGCTCGCGCCAAAACCCACCAAGAGGACCTTCTTGTTATTGGCACTCGCCAGGGCCACTTGTGCGCCCTCGATGCTCTGGTCCGAACCAACGATCAGGTTAAGACTCGGGTTGGCTTGCAGGATGTTGGCCACCGCGGTGTCCGCCAAGGAGATGGTGAAATAGCCCGACCCGTTCGCAACCTGATGGATCTTGGAGTCGGTACTCACCACCTTGTTGAACGCGTTGTAGATAGCAGTATCCAACGTCGAACCCTTGATGTTGTACATATAGGCGATATTGCACGGATTGAAGTTCTTCGAACCACACGCGGTGATTACTTGATCACCGAGCTGCGTGCCAATCCTCGTGGGAAGGAATACGACGTTCGCCGACAGACCCGTCACCTGCGATTTGTCCGTGGCGTAGCTCGTCCCCAGAATCTGGTCGATGTTCACCACCTTGATCCGTTTCTTGATGGCCTTTTGCACCAGAGGAATCAAGTTCGTCGAGACGATGGGTTGGGTGATAATGCCCTGGTAGCGACCCGACGTGATGACGTCTTGGAGTTGCGTGTATTGCGTCGCGGGATTGTTGTTCGCATCGAACACCGTGACCGACGCGCCGTCGGCCGCCGCCACGGCCTTCGCCGCCGCCAGCATCGGGGCGTCATAACTGTTGGACACCGCGAATGACAAGTACGCGACATGGATCGACTTGGTGGCCGCTTGTGCCGATGCGGCGACGCCAAGTGACCCCGACGACAGCAGGGCAACTCCGACGGCAACTCCCGTCACACTACGAAAGAGTTTGAGTTTCACAGTAATTTCCCCCCCAATTGGATGCTCGAGCACGCCTTGCGCTCGAACTCGTTCCCGATCGCGGTTCTCGTGTCGAACTGCACGACCATCGGGGGACCATGTAGACGCCCCCCGGCCGTCGCAGTCCGGTCCGCAGATCCGTCAACAAGCAACGAAAGCGACACTAACGACGTTCACTACACATGTCAAGTATTATTGAACATTATTGCCTGGCGCACGTCGTGAAGTGAATGAGGCTGCGCCAAGCACTTCACTATTTCAAGCAATTTCAAGGATTATCACGCCACATCCACCCGTTGGAGAGCGTGAAGCGTTACTACACGAGTACGTACGACTCGTCCGTGCACTACTTCGCCCAGGTGTAAGGATTCTCTCGCTTTTGTCGCTCAGGCACCTCGGGATTCATGCCCTCGACCCACGCGTCCGTGCCCAACTCACTTTCGAGATGTGACACGGTCGCCTCCGCGACGGATCGCGCCTTATCCATATCTACGTCGAGGAGTCGGTGTTCAAATTTCACGAGATTCCCGTCGATGACCACAGTGTCAACTTCACTTCGCTGGGCCTGCAGGACGACGTGTCCGTACGGATTGAGGAGCGGGAACATCACTGGCGAATTCTCATTCTTAAGAAGCACGACATCGGCGCGCTTGCCGATCTCAAGACTTCCGACCTTGGTATCCAGACCCAGAGCCGCCGCACCGCCGCGAGTCGCCCAGTGAACGACCTCTTCACAGCGCAGATCCAGGTGCGTTACCGTCTCATCCAATTGATGCGCCTCATAGTGCTGGCGCGATCGGTCGGCACCGATGGTCGTGCGCATCGCGGAGAACAAATCGGCGCTCCACCACACCGAGGTGTCCTGGGAGAGGGAGATCGGGATATCAAATTGACGGAGCTTCCACGTCGACGGGTACCCTTGGCCGGCACTTTGCTCGCTCTCTGTCGAGACTGACGCTGATCCCCCCGATGCGGCGATCCGGTGGTACGAATCATCCGACAACGTCGCGGCGTGCACGAAGACCGTGCTTTCACTCATGCAACCATTTTCGTGCATCAGGCGAATACTCTCGTCCCCCGTGGCGCCTCGAACTCCCGCGTGAGTCGTAACGGCGACCCCGAGGTCGCGCGCCACGTCGAACGCCGTTCGCTCGGGGAATTCCGGTTCACCCGCGACGTCAATCGCCAGTTGAAATCCCAACATGTCGCCTTTGCCATCGATCCGACGACGATAAAAGTCAAGGAATTCGGGAGAGGCCGACCACTCCCAGGGCGCTCGTTGGAGATTGCCGTACGCCAGCACGAATCTTCCGTCGACCGCCTCCAGAGCGTCAACGGCGGCGTCGGCGTGATCCGTCGTCTGCAATCCGTGTGACCAGTCGACCGACGTCGTGACGCCGGCGTCGATGGCCTCGATAGCCGACATGAGATTTCCGGCGTAGATGTCCTCGGGACGAAACTTGTTGCCGTGCTGCAAGTAGTACCAGACGAAGTATTGCGAAAGCGTCCAGTCCGCGCCGTAAGCCCTCATGGCTGTCTGCCACATGTGCCGATGAGTGTCGATCATTCCGGGCATGACGATCCCACCGCGCGCGTCGATCTCGAGCGCCCCGTCGGGCGCCGGCAGCTTCGTTCCGATGCCCGTGATGACACCATCGACGACCAGAACGTCACTGTCGTTCAGTACGCGATGACTACCATCCATGGTGAGCACCAACCCATTTCGAAAGATCAGTGGACGACCCTTTTCGAGCGATTCCCCTTGCGTACTTACCCGACGATTCATGGCACCCCCACCTGGCTAAAGTCGTAACAATTGGCGACGATAGCATGATGTTCAGAAACGTACAGGGTTACTTCACAAGTTCTTATCGGTCAAATTCAGTCCCCGTGCGTAGCGTTTTCCGAGACTGGCGAACACGAGGAGCGAGTAGATACCTTTGAAGCGTTGGTATCTCCGACTTTTCGACGACTAATACCACTACTCAGAATTTTCAACAGGCGTGCGTCGTCGCGGGAATTCGCATCCACTATGTTCTATAAGACTGAACACAACGAAGGGGGACGTGGTGGCACGAGATCGAACACATCGCACGGCGGTCGTAGTCGGCGGGACGCAAGGCATCGGTAAGGAGATTGTCCGATCTCTGGCATCGCGAGGCGGCCAGGTCATACTCTCGGGTCGATCATTAGCCAGCGCACAGTCGGTTGCTGCTGAAATAGGACCCCACGTGAGTGGCATTGCCCTCGACCTCTCCGAACCAGAATCAATTGATGCCGCACTCTCAAGCATCGGTACCGTGGACGATTTGGTCATCTCCGCCATCGAGCGCGACGCCAATACTCTCGACAACTACAACGTGGCCGCCGCGATCCGGCTCGTCACGCTAAAACTGGTGGGCTACACCGAGGTTATTCACTCCCTGCGGTCGCGACTCAGCACCAACGGGTCAATCGTCCTCTTTGGGGGTCTCGCGCTGGA
>JGI20207J14881_1000853_pt1 | contig 10806 bp, 10 predicted proteins | sample NGESurdeep092012_4_FD_14881 | JGI IMG/M metagenome (IMG submission 14881)
ACGACGAAGCGATGTTCTTTGCCCGCCTTGATCAAAATTTCCGTGTCGCCAATTTTTTTTATTTTTGCCGTGAGCAGCGCGACGAGTTTCTCGCAAACTTCCGTGGCAATTCTTCCGGCGCGGCGGTCGGTGACGATTCCTTTTGCGTCGAGCGTCGCAAAATTCGCGCGCGCGCAGACGTCGCCGGGTTTTAATTCCATTCCCAAACCGAGCGCTTCGATGACGCCGCGACCGACTTGAAATTCCAGCGGGTCGTAACCAAAAAGTCCGAGATGGCCGGGGCCGCTGCCGGGCGTGATGCCGGGCGCGACAGGAATCATGCGGCCTTGCGCGGAATTTTTTGCAAGCGCGTCAAGGTTTGGCGTCGTCGCCGCTTCGAGCGGCGTGAGATAATTTTGCTCACGCGTGGCGATGTCACCGAGGCCGTCGAGCACGATCAGCACGAGCTTGGCTTTGGTTTTGAGCGTGAGTTCGGAATACAGCGAGTCTAAATTCATCCGCGCAGTTTAGGAAAAAATTGCCGCGAAGCAATTTGATTTCCGAAACATGATTTTTTTTGCGCGCGCTTTGGCCGTTCTTTGTCGGGCGCGGTGCGGACGCATTTAATTTCCCCAAATAATCTCGAATAATTTTTTGAATAATGCTGTTTCAGCTTCTGCACTTGAAATTTGAAAATTTTCGCCGATATTTCCGGCATGGAAAAATTGGTCGCCTGTGAGACATGCGGACTCGTTCAGGAAGTGGAGCATGTGCCCAAGGGTTCGATTGTCAAATGTGCGCGCTGCCATTTTCAAATTTTTCACCGGCGTCCGAACAGCCGCGCGCGCACGCTGGCATTTTCAATCGCGGCGTTGCTGCTTTATTTTCCCTCGAATTATTATCCCATCGTCACGGCGGATTATCAGGGGCACATCATTCACACGACGATTTTTCAAGGCATTCAAGGACTTTGGACGCAGAAACAGTATTTTATTGGCAGCCTGGTTTTTTGCACCAGCCTGTTGACGCCCGCGCTAAAAATTCTCGGCTTGATTTTTCTGACGTTGACGTTGAACTCGACCGGCTGGGAAAAAACGCGCACGTGGGTTTATAAAATCATTCGGTTGATTGATCCGTGGAACATGCTGGAAGTGGTGTTGCTGGCGATGTGCGTTTCGATGGTGGAACTGGGCGAACTGGCGACGATCCATCCCGGACGCGGCGTTTTTTCTTTTGCCGCCGTCGTGGTGCTCACGTTGCTGGCGACGCTGAGTTTCGACTCGCGTTTGCTTTGGGACTCACCTGCGGAAAGAAAACATTATGAGTGAAAAAATTCATGGATTGCCAAAAGCCAAAGTTGAAAAAAGTTATTTCACCTGGCTTTTGTGGCTCGTGCCGCTGGCCGCGATCTGCCTGTGCGGCTGGTTTATCGCGGAAGATTTTTTATTTTCCGGGCCGACGCTTACGATTTATTTTTCAAGCGCAGGCGGTTTGCAAAAAGATGATTCGCTCGTCAAATATCGCGGCATACAAATCGGCCAGGTGCAATCACTTGATCTGGCGCCCGACCGCCAGCGCGTCATTGTCCGCACAAAATTAAATCGCTCGGCGCGCAATGTCGCCCGCCAAGGTTCGATTTTCTGGATTGTGAGTCCCCAGGTCAAACTCGGTTCGATCAGCGGACTGCAAACCATCGTTGCCGGAGACTATATCGCCGTGCGTCCGGGCGATGGCGCGCGCACCAATGTGTTCATCGGCGCGGAACAGGAGCCGGTCAAACCCATTCCGGCGCTGGACATCATTCTGCTCGCGGAAAAACTCGATTCGTTGCAGAAGCAATCGCCCATTTTTTATCATGAAGTTCAAGTCGGCGAAGTTTTAAGCTGTCAACTGGGCAATGACCCGCGCCATGTCATCGTCCATGCGCGCATTCGCGAAGAATATGCGCCGCTCCTGCGCGCGAATTCAAAATTTTGGAACGCCGGCGGGATCAATTTTCATTTCGGCCTTTTCAGCGGCGCCCAAATCAGCGCCGAATCTGCGCAAACCCTGGTCAGCGGCGGCATCGCCTTTGCCACGCCGCCCGATTTTCAAAGCGCCGCCACCAACGGAACTGTTTTTCAACTTTACGAAAAAGAAGACGACTCGTGGAAAGATTGGAATCCTTACATCCCGCTGCCCGCCGTCACCGCCATGACCAATCAAAAAGATTTGCCGCCTTTGGATTCCAAATAAAACTGCCGCATGGAAATCATCCACGACCACGGCGACCAGCTCGCCGAATATCATGCGCTGCGGAAAACCGCTGGCATTCTTGATTTAAGTTTTCGCTCGCGCATTTGTCTTGTCGGCGCGGACCGAATTCGTTTTCTTCACGGCCAAGTCACGAATGACGTGAAAAAACTTCGTCCCGGCGAAGGTTGTTACGCCGCGATCACAACTGCCAAAGGCAAAATGGAAAGTGACCTGAACATTTTCAATTTGCCCGACGAATTGCTTTTGGATTTTGAACCGGGTTTGACTGAAAAAATTTCTGCGCGCCTCGAAAAATTCATTGTCGCCGACGACGTGCAAATCGTGGACGCCGCGCCGCATTACGGTTTGTTAAGCGTGCAAGGGACCAAAGCAGCGGAAATCATTAACGCGGTGAATTTGTTTTCGGAAATTCCAACGCAGCAACTCGGCACCGTAAAAATTTCCGGTGCAAACTTCAGCGACATTTATTTGGCAAACAACGCGCGGCTCGGCATAAATGGCTTCGATTTATTCATCCCCAAAAATTCTTTCGCCCAATTTTCGGAAAAATTAATTGCCGCCGCAAAATTTTTTGAAGGACGCCCTTGCGGTTGGGCTGCCTTTGAAACTATGCGGATCGAAAACGGCATTCCGCGATTCGGCGCGGACATGGACGAGACGAACATCCCGCTCGAATGCGGCATTGAAAGTCGCGCGGTCAGTTACAACAAAGGCTGCTACGTCGGCCAGGAAGTCATCAACCGCATCCACAGCATCGGCCATGTGAACAAGGAATTGCGCGGCTTGCGGCTCGCGGACGATCTGAAAAATTTGCCGCAGAAACACGAGAAGCTTTTTTTCAACGGCAAAGAAATCGGCTATTTGACCAGCGCCGTAAAATCTCCGGCGCTCAACGCAAACATCGCGCTCGGCTATGTGCGGCGCGAGGCAAATCAAATCGGAAACGAACTGACCTGGCGAACTTCGGGCATTGAAAGTCCGGCAAAAATTGTCGAACTGCCATTTGGGAAATGAATTGGTTTTGCGCAAAATCTGTTTCAAAAGAACGCCGACGAATTTGAGCGCCCGGCTTGGAAAAATCACTCAAGCGGCTTTTATTTTTACCTTTTGTCCTTTGATCTGCGCGCGGTTCATTTTGGAAAGAATGGCATTGGCATGTTCGGAGCTGACATCCACGAACAAATGTTTTTCGCGCACATCAATCAAGCCGACACTTTTTCCGGGCAAACCGGTCTCGCCCAAAATCGCGCCGACCACGTCGCCGGGAGTCACGCCATTTTCCGCGCCGAGATTCAAATGCAGGCGCGTGAAGTCGCCCGCCGGCGGACGATTTTTTTTCGGCGGACGAACGGATTTTTCAATCGAACTTTCGCGCCGTTCCCACGGCGGCAGATTTTTTTTCACCGGTTTGTGCGCGGATTGAAAACCGGCTTTGACCGCAATGGCAGTTGCGTCGAAGACAGTTGGCGTAACCAATTTTGGTTTGATTGGCGCTGGAGCAATTGGCGCTGAAATTTCGCGACGCGGCGGCGGCGGACGTTGCTCGCGCGTTTCGCGGTAGGCCGGACGTGCGCGGCGCTCTTCTTGAAAACGGGCATTGCGCGGCGGGCGATCTTCAAAACGACCACCGCGATTGTCGCGGCCTTCGTTCCGGTCGCGGAAACCTGGACGTTCCGGTCGCTCAAAAGAAATTTCTTCGCGCGGCGCGGGTTTTATGGGTTGTGCCTCGCCCTGCAAATGATGAATCAGCGCAGACGCGATGTCGGTGGAATTAAAACCTTCTTCGAGCAGGCGTTCGATGAGGTGATCCTGTTTTTTATATTCGCCGCTGGTCAGCGTGGCGCGCAGTTTGTCGAGAAACAAGCTCGCGCGGACTTCGTGAACTTCGTCCACGGTCGGAATTTTCGCGCGTTGAATTCGCATGTTCGTGTAACGTTCGATGTTGCGGATTTGAAACAGTTCGCGACCGGCAACGAATGAAATCGCGCGGCCCGTTCGTCCCGCGCGACCGGTGCGCCCGATGCGATGGACGTAATCTTCGCCGTCGTAAGGCAAATCATAATTGAAGACGACTTGAATGTCGTCCACATCAATGCCGCGCGCGGCGATGTCCGTCGCCACGAGAAATTCGAGGCCGGACTTGCGAAATTTTCCCATCACGCGGTCGCGTTGCGCCTGCGTCATGTCGCCGTGCAAACGGTCGGCCATGTAGCCTTGCGCTTCGAGATGATCCACGAGGTCGTCCACCATGCGCTTGGTGTTGCAGAAAATAATTCCGAGCTTGAGGTCGTAAATGTCAATCAGTCGCGTGAGCAAATCCACTTTGAAACGGCGGTCCACTTCGTAATAAACCTGCTCGACAGTCGGGACGGTCATCGCCTTCTGCTCGATTTTTACATTTTGCGGTTCGCGTGAATATTTTTCAATCAGGTCGCGGATCGGTTTTGGCATCGTGGCGGAAAAGAAAACGGTCTGCCGTTCCTTCGGCGCGTCCTTCAAAATGGTTTCGATGTCCTCGCGGAAACCCATGTTGAGCATCACGTCGGCCTCGTCGAGGATGACCATTTTTATTTTTTCGAGGCGGATCGTGCCGCGCCGCATGTGATCCATCACGCGGCCCGGCGTGCCGATGACGATTTGCGCGCCTTGCTTGAGTCCCCAAAACTGACGCTCGTAAGATTGTCCGCCGTAAATCGGCAACGACGTGATGCCGCGTTTGAAGAGCGTGAGCTTGTGAAATTCCTCGGCCACTTGCACGGCGAGTTCGCGCGTCGGGCAAAGAATCAAAACTTGAACGGCTTTCAAATCAGGATCGGTTTTTTCAATCGCCGGAATCGCGAATGCGGCGGTCTTGCCGGAACCGGTTTGCGATTGGCCGACGACATCGCGCCCGCTCATCAAAACGGGAATGGCCTCGGCCTGGATCGGCGCGGCTTTTTCAAAGCCGAGTTTGTCAATGGCCTTGAGGATTTCGGCGGAAAGGCCGAGGTCGGAAAAAAGTTTTGGTGTCATTCAATCTTGTCTTTGCGACTGAATGAGTTTAGTCGAAAAGGCGACGCGACGAGAGTTATTTCTTGAAAGCTGATTTCAAATTACGGACAGAAAAATTCAAATTCCAGATGGCGAAACGACTGCCAGCGGTTTGATTTTTGGCTGGACGTTGGGAACGGTCGGGCCTTCGGCCTGTTTGAAATGAACTTTTGAACGGAGCAAAAGCGTGCCCAAAATCAAATCGGCCAGCGGCAGCACGACGTTGAAATTTTTTCTCATGTAACGGTGATGCAGCAGATGATGACCGTTGAGCCGAAAGAAAATCCCCGAACGTTCGACGTGACGGCGTTTGGGCAGGTGCATGCACCAGTGCATATATTCATAGGCGGTGTAATAGCCGGCGCTGGCAATGGCCGCGCCGCAAAGAATTCCCCATTTGTGGGCGAGCGCGGCAAAAATCAAGAACGGCAGCAAGCCCAGCGCGATCAACACCGGACCGTTCCACCACGCCATCGGAATGGTTTTTTTGTCGTGGTCGTGAATCAGGTGATAAGTGTGGTCGGCCTTGAAAATGCGGTGATGCACCAGCGCGTGCTGCTCGAACGGATAACGAAAATTAAAAGTGGGGCGGTGCATAAAATATTTATGCAGCACCCATTCAAAAAGCGACGCGAACGTGACGCCCGCAATAAATCCAATGCTCGTCCAGAAAAAAAACATGCTCATTAAAAACCTTTCGCTTGAAGTTCAACACATAATAAAGCCGTTTTGTGCCGGACACAACTTTTAATTTGTCCTGATTTTGCAAAGACAGTTGCCCGCGATAATTTCCTGCGGCAAACTTTGATGGCATGGCCGGCATCAGCAAAAATTTTGATTCGCTGCGATTGAATCGCCTGGACGGCGGACGATTGGCGTTGGCGTTATTGTTGTCGCTGGCGTTGCATCTGCTGGTTTGGGGCGGATATGAACTCAACAAGGAATTTAATATTTTGGGACGATTGCCTGTGCACAAAAAAAAAATCGCGGCGCAAACGCAGCCCGTCGTTCAAGAGGCGGAGCCGCAAATTTTTCTGGATGTGACCGAGGCTTCGCCCGAAGCGCCAAAAAAAGCGAAGTATTATTCGGACAAAAATTCCCGCGCGGCGGACAAGGAATCCGCCGATTCCAATGTCCCCAAATTGAACGGCTCGCAAACCGATTTCATGAAATTGCAAAATTCGCCGCGTTCTAAAAATTCAAGCGCGCCCCCGCCGCCAGAACCGCAATTGGCAAAAAATGAAACGCAGCCGCAGCCAAAACCGGTTGTCAAAGCCGGCGATGGGTCGCCGGCACCACCGCAGAATTTGCCGGAGCAAAAAGTTTCCCCGCCGCCGCGCCCGCGCACGCTCAAAGAAGCGCGCGCAGACATGCAAGGGTTGCATCCCGGCGTGGAATCGCAGACCGAAGGCGGAACCCGGCGCGCCGCGCTCGTGCCGTCATTGGACGCGAAGGCGACTCCGTTTGGCGAGTATGACGGAAGATTTATCGAAGCAGTGAGGCAACGTTGGTATGATTTGCTGGACAGTCACGGTTTTGCGGCAGATCGCACGGGCAAAGTGACGTTGCGATTTCATTTGAATTACGACGGGCGCATCACGGACATGCAGGTTTTGGACAACTCGGTCGGCGAATTGCTCTGCCTGTTTTGTCAGGATGCCGTCACCGATCCTGCGCCGTTCGCGCCGTGGCCGTCCGATATGCGGCGAATAGTCGGCGAGAATTATCGGGAAATCACGTTCACGTTTTATTATTATTGAAACTGTTCTGCCGAAAACAAAAAAAATTATGGCCACACTTATTTATATTTTGCTCGCGTTGACTTCGGTCGTGGGACTCGCCTTCATCGTGGAACGCGCCCTGGTTTTGCGCTGGTCCAAAGTCGTGCCGCCGCAAATCACCGCCGCGCTCGCGGCGTGCGAAAATCGCGATGACGTGGATAAATTGCGCCGCGTCTGCGCGCAAAAACCCTCGCCGCTGGGACGATTGCTTTTGCTCGCGGCGGAACATTTTGACTGGCCCAAAGCGGACAACGTGGACGCGTTGCAAACCGCCGCGCGCCATGAAATCGTCCGGCTCGAGCGCGGCCTCGTCGTGCTGGAAATCATTGTTGGCATCGCGCCGCTGCTTGGATTGGTCGGCACGATTGCCGGTATGATGACAGTGTTCGGCGATCTCGGCCAGACGGGTTTGAGCGACGCGGCAAAACTCGCGCAAGGCATCGCGTTGATTTTGCGCGCGACGTTGATCGGTCTGCTCATCGCCATTCCGTCGCTCATCGCCTGGAGTTATTTCACCAAAAAAGTCGAAGTGCTCGCGGTCGAAATGGAAGCGCTCTGTGACGATTTTATCCGGCGGCAATATCGAAAATGAAAATGAGTTGCACGTTACAAGTTGCTGGTTTCAAGTTGTTGAACTGCGGAAACGCGGCTGTCAATTTTTCAACCTTCAACCTTCAACCTTCAACCTTCAACCTTTGATGCGCTTTTTCGTCCGCAAACGCCGCACCACGCCGACGGTCATCATCGTCGCGCTCGTGGACGTGCTGATCGTGCTGCTGATTTTTTTGATGGTCACGACGACGTTCAAACAGCAGGCGTCGCTGCACGTCACTCTGCCGGAATCGTCGCAGGCGTTGAAAGAAGGCGCGAGTGAAAATCCGCCGCTCATCGTGAGCATTGATGCGCAGGGCGGTTTGCGCCTCGGCGAAAATGCGGATGCCGTGACGTTGGAACAATTGCAAAACCGTTTGAACGACGAGGTAAAAAAAAATCCGCAACTCAAGCTCGCCATCAATGCGGATAAAAATGCGCCGTGGGGAAAAATCGTGAAAGTCATGGACGCCGCCAAAGCCGCAAACATCAAATCCGTCAGCGCGCACACGAAGCAAGCCGTGAAGCCTTGAATTAAAATTGTAAGAGCCGACGTGAGGAGGCTCATTTCAAAACAGAAACTGACTTTGAATTAGAGCCTCGTCACCTCGGCTCCTACAAAATTTTTATTTCAACAACTCTTCCGCGATCTGCACCGCGTTGAGCGCCGCGCCTTTGAGCAATTGATCGCCGCTGACCCAAAAGCACAGGCCGTTTTCGAGCGCGCAATCCAGACGGATGCGGCCCACTTCGCAATTATATTTTTCGGAAGTGAACAGCGGCATCGGATATTTTTTATTTTCCGGCTCGTCAATCAAATCGAGGCCGGGCGCATTTTTCAAAACGGCGCGCGCAGCTTCGACGGAAACCGGTCTCTCAAATTCCGCGCTCACGGCGACCGAATGCGAGCGATACACCGGCACGCGCACGCACGTCACGCTCGCGCGAAAATTCGGATGGTGCATGATTTTGCGGCCTTCGTTTTCCATCTTCATTTCTTCCTTCGTGTAGCCGTTCGGCAAAAATGAATCCACCTGCGGGATCACGTTGAACGCGATTTGATGCGGAAAAGTTTCCTTCGTCGCCGGTTTGCCGGAAACAATTTCTTCAACCTGCCGTTTTAATTCGTCAATCGCTTTTGCGCCCGCGCCGCTCACAGCCTGATAACTCGACGCAAAAATCCGTTTCACGCCGAACGCGTGATGCAACGGATAGAGCGCCATCAAAGTGATCGCCGTCGTGCAATTGGGATTGGCAATAATTCCTTTGTGAAGTTTTACGTCGGCGGCGTTGATTTCGGGAATCACGAGCGGAACATTTTCGTCCTGCCGGAACGCGCTGGAATTATCAATCACGACGCAGCCGGCTGCGGCGGCAATCGGCGCGAATTCTTTGGAAATACTTCCGCCTGCGCTGAACAAGGCGATGTCAATTCCGTTGAAAGAATTTTTCGTCAATTCCGTGAGCGCGATTTCCTGCCCGCGAAATTTTAATTTCTTGCCGGCGGAACGCGCCGAGGCGAGCAAAGTGAGTTTGCCGACCGGAAAATTTCTTTTTTCCAGCGTCTGGATCATTTCGAGGCCGACGGCGCCCGTCGCGCCGACCACGGCCACATGCGGATTTCGGTTCATAAAAGGTCGAAAAGATTAGCAGAAATTTTGGAAGCGTCAATGTCACTGCGGCTAAAATGACGGCTCTTCGCAGTTGCGCGAATAAAAATCCCTTGTTTTTCATTAAATCCGCCCCGGAAAATATCTTTTGTGTCACGGAATTAGTTAAGTCCGTGTTGGAAGTTCCTTTTCCGCGCCGAATAAAATCAGGCTCGTGACAAAAAACGTGACAACACTGGCTGAATTTGGGACAGAATGGACGGGATGGGTTGAAAGGCCGAAGTGGTTTTGATCGGGCGATGGCAGCATGACTTCATTTCGAACGGACTGGATTTAGTCTCCAAACGACCGACTTCAATCTCTGGCGAATTGGGTTTAGTTAAAAGTCTTTGCTCACGGGCATGAAGGCTTTGGTGTAAGAAATCAGATGAGCGTCAACGCCTGAAACTTCAATCATCACAACCGGCAGGGTTGATGTTCCTGATTTTCGATCAACGTCGGTGACATCTTTGCGATACCATGTGGTTTGGTAGTAAGGCAAATATCCCCATTCGTCATTTTTGCCAACCCAATAGGATTGTTTTAATTCTGCCGGATGAAAATTTTCTTCCTTGTGTCCTTCCAATTTGAAAAATCGTTCTGCTGTTTCCAGCGCTGTTTTGTCGTTTAATTTATTTCGCAGGTTCAGAGCCTTGATCGCGTCAATTTCTTCTTTGGGAACGTTGTCCAATTCGTAATAGGTTTTGGTTCTTCCGTCATTGAAAGCCCAGACTTCCGCATTCGTCCCGTCAGATAAAAAACTGAAGGAATAACCGCCTTTTAATTTCAAGTCAGCCGTGCAGCCGTGCCGTCCATCTTGAAAAAACTCAATCCGATATTTGCTGATGTTGTTGGTGTTGAAATCCACCGCCGGAAGTCCATTTCGCGTTACAAATTCCTGCGCCAAGGGAAGCATTTTGTTCCAAAAAAAGTCCGATTCTCTTTTCTCGGCAAAGGTGAATGGAAACAAATAAGCTCTGGCAGTTTGATAAGTATAAAGCGTCCCTTCATCAAGCTTCTGTCGTTCTTTTTTCTGTTCCTCCACATCACGAATATAATTGGTAAGATTGCTACGCGCCATTTGTTCAAAGCGAGCGATGCTGTTGCTGCCTCGGTCTATTGAGCGCAAAAAAAGCAAAGACATTTGCGCCTCTTGTTGCGCGTAATTGGATTCCCATATGGCGTTCATCTTTTCGGCCAGACGTTTCAGGCCTAAAAAAACCACTCCACTGCCAATCGTAATTCCGACAACAAAGACCACCGGGTATAACCACCACCTTTTTATCTTGATTCGGGAAAACCCAAGTGAAGCGCCAATGAGAACACTCAAACAAATAAAAATAAAAATGTGATGATGGACAAAGAAACGTCCAAAAACAGCCTCCATAATCATCAGGAAACCTTCATCGTTTAGCCCGGCGGACGGGAATCCGAAGATTCCCGCCGCTGTTAATGCGCCGCCAATAACTGCACCTGACAGAATGGATTTCATCAATTGTTATTGAACGCTGTAATAGCCC
>JGI20207J14881_1000855_pt1 | contig 10799 bp, 9 predicted proteins | sample NGESurdeep092012_4_FD_14881 | JGI IMG/M metagenome (IMG submission 14881)
AAACCCCGCCCCAATCCAAGCCGCCTCGGCCGCGCGCATCGCGGCGCCGAGCGCGGGCCCCTTGTCGATCCCGCGCCGCATGAAATCCGCAGCCTTGAGCGGGAATATGGGCGCCGTCCAGCGCTGCGGCAGGGACACCAGCGCGCGCCACGCTTCGTCGTGGGCGGCGGCCTGCGATCGCGTCCAGGCAAGCAGCGCGCAATCGACATAGTGGTCCGGCTTCAGCCGATAGAGTTGCGCGCGTGCCGCTTGCTCGCCTTGCGTCGGCGACAGCCGCCACCACTCCGCGCCCATGACGCCAAGCCGACCGTGCTCGACATTGGTCAGGCGCAGCCGCTGCCACAGACGGTCGGCGTCCTCCGGCGTGGCGACGCCGAGCGCGCCAAGCCGGCGTGCGGCATCGGGCGCGACGCCGGACTCATGCTCGACCTTGGACATCATCTCGAAGGCCGCGAGGTAAGGCACGCCGCCGAGAACGCGCAAAAGCAGGCCGACCTCGCTCATAACCGCCAATGTGGGCGTGGCCCTGACCGCGAGCAGCAGCTTCATCATTTCCATGCGCACGCGCTCACGCGACAATTGATCCAGGCCGGCCCTCGCCGCGATGCAGGCGTGCAAGCCGGACTGGTCGGGATTGCCGTGCCCGTAAGCGGCGTGAAAGCGAAAGAAGCGCAGGATGCGCAGGTAATCTTCCTCGATGCGCGTTCTCGCATCGCCGATGAATTGCACGCGCCGCGCAGCGAGGTCGGCAAGCCCGCCAGTGTAGTCATAGACGGTCCCGTCAGGCGCGACGGAGAGCGCATTGATGGTGAAGTCGCGCCGTTGCGCGTCGCCGGCCCAGTCGCGACCGAACTCGACCTTGGCGTGCCGGCCATAGGTCTCGACGTCCTTGCGCAGCGTCGTCACCTCGAAGGGCTGTCCGTCGATGACGACGGTGACGGTGCCGTGGGCGATGCCGGTCGGCACCGCCTTGAAGCCGGCCTTGCTCACGCGCCGCCCGACCTCATCCGGCACCGCGGTCGTCGCGACATCGCATTCGTGCACCGGTTCGCCGAGAAGCGCGTTGCGCACGGCGCCGCCGACGACGCGCGCCTCCTCGCCGTCACGCTCGAGCACGGACAGAAGCCGGGACAGGGGCCCTTCGCGCAACCAGGCGGCGTCGAGCTTTTGCGATGTGCGGCCGGCGTTCACTGATACGCCCCCGGCACAAGGTTGCCGTGGTCCAGATGCGCCGGTACGTAGGTCGTGCCGACGGGAGCGCCGGTGTAGTGGGCAAAATAGACGAAGCTGGCAAGGACGGCGAACACAGCAAGGACAGCAAGCAGCAGAACGTGCCGCGCCGGCCAGGACTTGGCATCGAGCACGCCCGATCGCGTGGCGAACAGAAATGCCGCATAGAGCGCGAACGGCGTCAGAAACAGCAGCAATTCGATGAAGCCGATGCGGATCATCCGGCCTAGTCCCGATAGATGCGGTCGTAGAGATTGCGCAAAATGCCGGCGGTGACGCCCCAGATGTACCGCTCGCCAAAGGTGATGGCGTAATAGTGCCGCGTCATGCCGTTCCAGTCGCGCGAATGGCGCTGCATGTTGGCGAGGTCCATGACATAGGCGAGCGGCACCTCGAACGTGTTGTCGACCTCGGCCGTGTTCAACGTCAGCGCAAAGCCCGGCTTGACCCGCGCGATCATCGGCACGATGCGGTAGCCGAGCGTCGTCATGTAGACGTCGAGATAGCCGAGCGGCTCGACGTGCGCACTGTCGAGGCCGATCTCTTCTTCGGCCTCGCGCAACGCCGCGTGCCTCGGATCACGGTCGGTTTTATCGATTTTCCCGCCGGGAAACGAAATCTGGCCCGGATGATCCGGCAGATGCTGCGCGCGTTGCGTCAGCAGAACGGTCGGCTCGGCGTGCTCGACCACAGGTATGAGCACCGCCGCCGGGCGGATCGGACGCACCGAGGCGATCTTCTCCATCACCGGATCGACGTCATGGTCGCCGCGTTTCGGCGTCACGTTGGGATCGGTGAGGCCGTGCGGCGTCGCAAGCGTCAGCCGCTCGCGCACGCGTGCGAAAAATTCGCCTGCGCTCAGCCGCGGTACAAGCTTCACCTCCTGCTGCATCACGCGAACTCCCGCAACGTATCGGCCTCGGCCATCGGAAAGAACTCGCCGCCCGAGGCGATGCCGAACATGCGCCGGCCACCGACATCGCGTTCCTCGCCGAGCGCGACAAGATCGTAAAACAGCGCGCGCGTCACTTTGGCCCACAGGTCGCGCCGCACATGCAGATAAGGCCTGAGGCCGCCGGTTACCTCTTTTTCGAAACGCAGCGCGTGGCCGGCGCCGGCGGCGACCTCGTCGTCGACATTGGTTCGAAAACTCAGCATCCGGTTTTGGCTGGTGTCCAAGCCGGTGGACATCTCGACGGCGAGGAACGGTACGTCGTCCACCCTTAATCCCACCTTCTCGACCGGCGTGACGAGGAAATACTTATCTCCTTCCCGCTTGAGTACGGAAGCGAACAGCTTGACCAGCGCCGCCCTCCCGATCGGCGTCCTTTGATAGAACCAGGTGCCGTCGGCCGCGATCCGCATGTCGATATCGCCGCAAAACGGCGGATTCCAGCGCTCGACCGGAGGCAGGCCCTTGCCGCGGGGCAGCGTTGCCGCGATGTTTTCCAGTCCGCCCTGCCCTGCCTTCGCCATTGTTTTCCTTACGTTTAATGCGTCCGCTTGGCTGTTCGCATCTCGTGATTCAACGTCCCAGGACCGGAAGATAGCGTAAGCTTGGCGGAAGAGAATGAGGCGGATTCGATCCTCGAAGCGCATCCAATTCGCCCCCGGCGTGTTTGTTGCAAGGCGCTCGTGACATGGGCTTTGGAAGACGGTCGGCCACATGGCCCGTCGTGCCCGGACAAGGACAAGGACTCCATGGCGGTGGCAGGCGGCGAAAGCGTCGAAAAGCTGGATGACATGATCGTGCGCACGGCCGAGGCGACGGCCGCCAATGTGCGCGCGGCGAAGGACGCGATCGGCGGCGTGATCTTCGGTCAGGACATCGTGGTCGAGCGCGCGCTCGTCACTGTGCTGTCCGGCGGTCACGGGCTTCTGGTCGGCGTGCCCGGCCTCGCCAAGACCAAGCTGGTCGAGACCATGGGTATCGCGCTGGGGCTTGACGCGCGGCGCGTGCAATTCACGCCCGACCTGATGCCGTCGGACATCCTCGGCACCGAAGTGCTGGAAGAAGGTCAGGGCGGCAAGCGCTCGTTCCGCTTCATCCAGGGACCGGTCTTCGCGCAACTCCTGATGGCGGACGAAATCAACCGCGCCTCCCCGCGCACGCAATCGGCGCTGTTGCAGGCGATGCAGGAGCAGCACGTGACGGTCGCCGGCGCCCGCCACGACCTGCCCAAGCCTTTCCACGTGCTGGCGACGCAGAACCCGCTGGAGCAGGAGGGCACCTACCCGTTGCCCGAAGCCCAGCTCGATCGCTTTCTGATGGAGATCGACGTCGACTATCCCGATCTCGAGGCCGAGCGGCGCATCCTGTTCGACACGACCGGCGCCGAAGACAGCCGCGCCAAGGCAGCGATGACCGCCGAGGAGCTGTTGTCCGCGCAGCGTCTGGTGCGCCGCCTGCCGGTCGGCGAATCCGTGGTCGAAGCCATCCTCAAGCTGGTGCGCTCGGCGCGTCCCGGCCCGGAGGGCGGCGACACCGGCAAGCTCATCGCCTGGGGACCCGGCCCGCGCGCCAGTCAGGCGCTGATGCTGGCGGTGCGCGCCCGCGCTTTGCTCGACGGCCGTTTCGCGCCGTCGGTCGACGACGTGCTGGAGCTCGCCGAGCCGATCCTCAAGCACCGCATGGCGCTCACCTTTGCCGCACGCGCCGAGGGCGAGACCGTCACCGGCATCATCCGGCGGCTGACGGCGCGCTTCGGATAGACGAATGCCCGAGCCCAAGCTCAAAGACGTCGAGGCCGGGGCAGTCCGGCAAGCGAGCGCCGGCGCGCACGGCCTGGCAGCGGCGATGCCGCGGCTGGTGCTCGAGGCGCGGCGCGTCGCATCGACCGTCATCCACGGCCTGCACGGACGCCGCCGCGCCGGCTCGGGCGAGAATTTCTGGCAGTATCGCCGCTTCGTGTCCGGCGAGCCGGCGCAGAATGTCGACTGGCGGCGCTCCGCGCGCGACGATCATCTCTACGTCCGCGAGCGCGAATGGGAAGCCTCGCACACGATCTGGATCTGGCCCGATCGCTCGCCCTCCATGGCGTTCACATCCGTGCTGGCGAAGGACAGCAAGCTCGACCGCGCCCTCGTCGTCGCCTTCGCGCTCGCCGAAGTGCTGGTCCAGGGCGGGGAGCGCGTCGGCGTGCCGGGCCTGCTGCGGCCAACGGCAAGCCGCAATGTCATCGAGAAGATGGCCGAGGCGATCCTGCACGACGCAGGCCAACGCGCGAGCCTGCCGCCATCCTTCGCGCCCTCGCCGCTCGCCGAAATCGTCGTGCTGTCCGATCTGTGGAGCCCGATTGCCGAAGTGGAGGCGGCCATCGCGCAATTGTCGGCAACCGGCGCGAACGGCCATGTCGTGCAGATCGTCGATCCGGCGGAGGAGAGTTTCCCTTATTCTGGCCGCGTCGAATTCATCGAGCCGGAGGGCGCCGGCAGCGTCACGGCCGGCCGCGCCGAGATCTGGCGCAACGACTATCAGGGCCTGATCCGACGCCATCGTGACGCGATCCGCGCCGCGACCGACCTGCGATCGTGGAGCTTTGCCGTTCACCGCACCGATCGGCCGGCGACCGAACTCCTGCTCGCATTGCACGCCCGCATGGGCGCGCTCGCCCGGGCGCCGCGCGCGATCGAAACAGGGAGCGCCGCGTGATCGGCTCATTGCCGCTCGCTTTTGCCGAACCGCTCGTCCTGATCGGGCTTCTGGCCCTGCCGATGCTGTGGTGGCTGCTCAGGCTCGTGCCGCCGCGGCCGCGCCGCGTTGATTTCCCGCCGACACGGCTCCTGTTCGAGATCGCGCCCAAAGAAGAGACGCCCGCGCGCACGCCGTGGTGGCTCATTCTTTTGCGGCTTCTGCTTGCCGCGCTGATCGTGATCGCCGCGGCCGGGCCGTTATGGAATCCGCCGCTCGCCGCGAACGATCGCTCCGCGCCCCTGCTCGTGCTGATCGACGACGGCTGGGCCGCCGCCGCGGCTTGGGACGAGCGCATTCACACCGCCGACGAGCTGATTGCCCGCGCCGAGGCCGACGACCGCGGCGTGGCGCTGCTGCCGCTGTCGGAGACGAATCGCGACCTGTCGCTGCAAGTCGCCGGCGCGGCGCGGGTCGCGCTGAAGCAAATCAAACCGAAGCCGCACGCGGTCGATCGCAGCGCTGCACTGCCGCTGATTGCGCGCTTTTTGAAGTCCTCGCCCAAAGTCGAGCTGTTATGGCTGACGGACAGCGTCGACCTCGGCAAAGGCGCGGAGTTCGTTGCCGGCTTGAAGCGCGACATCGGCGATCATCCGCTCTCCATCGTGCAGGGCGGCCTGCCTCCCGCGCATGCGCTCGCCGCCGCCGACAATGCCGCCGGCGCATTGACGGTGAAGGTGCTGCGCGCCGAAGGCGGTAGCGCCGAGAACGGCATGGTCAATGCCATCGATCTCAAGGGCCTGCCGCTTGGCGACGCGCCATTCGCGTTCAAGGCCGGCGAGAAGGAGACCGAAGCGTCGATCAGGCTGCCGGTCGAAATCCGCAACGACGTGGCTCGACTGGAGATCGTCGGCGAGCGGTCCGCCGGCGCGGTGCAGTTACTCGACAAGCGCTGGCGCCGCCGCACAGTCGGTATCGTCTCCGGCGGTGACGCCGACCGGGCGCAGCCTCTGCTCGGCGCGAATTATTATCTCCAGCGCGCGCTCAATCCGTTCGCCGACGTGCGGCTCACCCAGGGCGTGGCGCCGGCGGAAGCGGTCAAGCGCTTCCTCGACCAGCATCTGCCGATGCTGATCCTGGCCGACATCGGCAATGTCGGCGACCAGTTGCAGCCATTGACCAAATGGATCGAGGACGGCGGCGTGCTGGTGCGCTTTGCCGGCCCGCATCTTGCCGCCAATGACGACAATCTCGTGCCGGTGAAGCTGCGTCGCGGCGGCCGGATCCTCGGCGGCACATTGAGCTGGGATAAGCCGCAGCCACTCGCCGCATTCTCGCGCGAGAGCCCGTTCAACGGCATGACAGTGCCGAACGACGTCACCGTCACGCGCCAGGTTCTGGCCGAGCCCGATGCGCAATTGCCGAGCCGCACCTGGGCGACATTGGGCGACGGCACGCCGCTCGTCACCGCGGCGCGCCGCGGCAAGGGGCTGATCGTGCTCTTCCACGTCACGGCCGATCCGCGCTGGTCGAACCTGCCTTTGTCGGGCGCCTTCGTCGACATGCTGCGCCGCATTGTTTCGCTCGCCGACGCGACCCCCGCGGCAACGCAGGCCGCCGAGAGCGACGCATCAAGCCGCACCGTGCCGGCGGTGCCGCCGACACGCGTGCTCGACGGCTTTGGCGCCTTCTCGGTGCCGCCGCCGACCGCCAAGCCGATCCCGAGCAATTTCAGCGGGCGCGCCACTGCCGAACATCCGCCCGGCTTTTACGGTCCGCCTGAGGGTCTGGTCGCCGTCAACACGCTCGCTCCCGACGACCGCCCGGCGCCGCTCGATGTCGCGCCGCTCAACGCCCGCGTCGACATCTATCGCCATGGCGAGCCGCTCGACTTGCGCGGGCCGGTGTTCCTCGCGGCACTGGCGCTGCTCCTGCTCGACGCACTGGTGGTGATCATGCTCTCCGGCGGCATCGCGGCGATGCGTCACCGCCGCCGCGCGGCCGCGATCATCCTTCTCGCCGGCGCGCTCTTTGGTCTGCCGTGGCAAGGCCACGCCCAGACGCCGGTGACGAAGCCGAATTGGCCGCCACCATTGTCCGACCAGCAGCGCGACTTCGCGCTTCAGGCAACCCACCAGACGCACCTCGCCTATATCGTCACCGGCGATCCATCGGTCGACGAGATCAGCAAGGCCGGGCTCGAAGGCTTGTCGCTGTTCCTGTCGCAGCGCACCGCGCTCGAACCCGGCGATCCGATCGGGCTCGATCCGGCGAAGGACGAGCTCGCCTTTTTCCCACTGATCTATTGGGCGATCTCGCCGAAAGCGCCGAAGCCGTCACAGGCCGGGCTGGAAAAAATCGACAGCTACATGAAGCAGGGCGGCACGGTGCTGTTCGATACGCGTGACGCCATCGACGCGCCGCCGGGCAGCGATGGCGCGATGCAGAGCCCCGGCATGGTGTCGCTGCGCGCCATCCTGTCGTCGCTGGACATTCCCGAACTCGAGCCGGTCCCGCGCGATCACGTCCTGACGAAGACGTTCTATCTGCTGCGCGACTTCCCCGGCCGATTCACCGAGGGCAAATTGTGGGTCGAGGCGTTGCCGGCCGAGAATGACGACCAGGCCGAGCGTCCCGCCCGCGCCGGCGACGGCGTGTCCTCGATCCTGATCACGTCCAACGATTTCGCCGGTGCCTGGGCGATGCGGCCCGACGGTCAGGCAATGCTGCCGCTGGTGCCGGGCGAGCCGCGCCAGCGCGAGCTCGCCTTCCGCGCCGGCGTCAACATCGTGATGTACGCGCTGACCGGCAACTACAAGGCCGACCAGGTGCACATCCCGGCGCTGTTGGAACGGCTGGGGCAATAGGAGCGGGCATTTGAACCTCGGCGTGTCATTCGCTCCTTTGGTGCCCGACTACGTCGTGTGGGCCGCCTTCGGCGCGTCGGTGTTGATCTCGGCGCTGTTGCTGCTGGCGCGCAGCCGCGGCGCGGTGCTGCGCGCTACGGCGCTCGGCCTGATGGTGCTGGCGCTCGCCAATCCGTCGTTCACGCGCGAGGACCGCGATCCGATCCTCTCGGTCGCCGCCGTCATCGTCGACAAGAGCCCGAGCCAGGATTTCGGCGACCGCAACAAGCAAACAGAAGAGGCGCGCAAAGCGCTGGTCGACCGCCTGCATCGCATTCCCGGCCTCGACGTGCGTGTCGCCGAAGCCGGTCAGGCCGACGGCGAGAACGACGGCACGCGGCTGTTCACGGCGCTGTCCGCGACCTTGGCCGACGTGCCGCCCGACCGCATCGCCGGCGCCATCATGATCACCGACGGCCGCGTGCACGATCTGCCGGCCAACGCCGCCGCGCTCGGCTTTTCCGCGCCGCTGCACGCGCTCATCACCGGGCACAAGAACGAGATCGACCGACGCGTCGTCCTGACGCAGACGCCGCGCTTCGGCATCGTCAACCAGAAGCAGACCATCGGCTTCCGCATCGAGGATCACGGCATCAATGCCGGCACGGCGCAGGTGACGGTGCGGCGCGACGGCGAGGTGCTCGAGCAGCGCGACGTCACCGTCGGCAGCGAAGTGAAAGTCGCGGTGCCGATCCCACATGCCGGACAGAACATCGTCGAGGTCGAGGCGGCACCGGTGCCCAACGAGCTCACGCAGGTCAATAACCGCGCTGTCCTCTCGATCGACGGCGTGCGCGACAAGCTGCGCGTCCTGCTGGTCTCGGGCGAGCCGCATGCCGGCGAGCGGACCTGGCGCAATCTGTTGAAGTCGGACGCGTCGGTGGACCTCGTCCACTTCACCATTTTGCGCCCGCCGGAGAAGCAGGACGGCACACCGATCAACGAATTGTCACTGATCGCCTTCCCGACGCGCGAATTGTTTCAGCAGAAAATCTCGGAATTCCAGCTCATCATCTTCGACCGCTATGCGCGCCAGGGCGTGCTGCCGATGATCTATTTCGACAACATCGCGCAATATGTTCGCGACGGCGGCGCGGTGATGATCGCGGCCGGCCCCGATTACGCCGGCCCGACCAGCATCTGGCGCACGCCGCTCGACCAGATCCTTCCCGCCGAGCCGAGCGGCGACACCACCGAACAGCCGTTCTTCGCGCGCCTGACCAAGGCCGGCGAGCGTCATCCGGTCACCCGCGGCCTCCAGGGCGCGGACAGCAATCCGCCGCACTGGAGCCGCTGGTTCCGCCTGGTCAATGTGCGGCGCACCAGCGGCACGACGGTAATGGACGGCCCCGACGGCAAACCGCTTTTGGTGCTCGGGCGCGAGGGCAAGGGCCGCGTCGCGCTGCTGCTGTCCGATCACATCTGGCTGTGGGCGCGCGGATACGAAGGCGGCGGACCGCATCTCGATCTGCTGCGCCGCCTGTCGCATTGGCTGATGAAGCAACCCGACCTCGAGGAGGAAGCGCTGCGGCTCAACGTGCAGGGCCGCACGGTCACGGTCGAGCGCCAGACCATGGCCGACAGCGTCAACGAAGTGACGCTCACATCGCCGACCGGCGCCACGCGCACGCTGCAACTCCAGGCGAAGGAGCCGGGCCTGTGGCAGACGACGCTCACGGCCAACGAGCTCGGCCTGTGGCGAGCCACCGACGGCAAGCTGACGGCGCTCGCCAATGTCGGTCCGGCCAATCCGCGCGAATTTCAGGAAGTCACCTCGACCACGGACGTCTTGCAGAAAGTCGCCGAGGCCACCGGCGGCGGCGCGCGCCGCCTCGACGATGGCCATGGCGGGCTCGAACTGCCTCGCGTCCTGCCGGTACGCACCTCATCGGTGTTCAAGGGCGACGACTGGATCGGCCTGAAGATGCGCGACGTCTCGGTCGTGCGCGGCATCGGCGTGTTGCCGGTGTTCGCCGGACTGATCGGGCTCTTGTTGCTGATCGGCTCGCTCGCGGCCACCTGGGCGCGCGAGGGGCGGTAGGGCTTGTCCTCGCTATCTTCGGGCCTTGGAGATGAGGCCATGACCGACGTGACAGACACCCGTTCCGAACGCGTCGACCTGCGCATGACGCCGGCCGCAAAGCGCACGCTGCAGCAGGCCGCGGCGGTGAAGAACAAGACGCTGAGCGAATTCCTCCTCGATACCGGCCTCAATGCGGCCTTCGACGCGCTGGCCGACCGCCGCGTATTTCAACTCGATGCCGCCACCTGGGACCGGTTCATGGTGNCGCTGTCGCGCTCCCCGAAAGGGAATCCTNGGCTGCGCAAGCTGCTTGCGCGCAAGCCGCAGTGGAAGGCGTGAGCGGGCCGCTCACCGCGCCCGCGCCTATCGGCCCTGCCCACGACATCGATCATTTCGACTGTGGCGTGGCCGCGCTCGACGATTGGCTGAAGCGTCGCGCCCGGCGCAACGAGGTTGGAGGCGCCTCGCGAACCTTTATTACAGCTTGGCCGCCGGCTCGGTACTGCGCGACGCGGCGACCGGCAAGACCCGCCGCAACATGCCCGATCCGGTGCCGGTCGTCATTGTCGGACGGTTCGCCGTCGACAAAAGCGCGCAGGGCCATCATGTCGGCGCCGACCTCCTGCGCGATGCGGTGCTGCGCATCGTCGGCGCCGCGGAAACGGTCGGCGCGCGCGCCATTCTCGTGCATGCTTTGTCGGAGAGCGCGAAGTCGTTCTACGAGCGGCACGGCTTCGGCGCTTCACCGGTTGAGCCGATGACGCCGATGACGCTGATGACGCTGATGACGCTGATGACGCTGATGACGCTGATGACGCTGATGATCACCGTCGAAGACGCCGTCGCGATGATGCGATGACGAAAGCAGATTTATTGCCCCAAACCCCTATCGACTGCGATCGCTCAAATTTATGGGCCGATGTCCCACTCCGGCATGACGGGACCTGCTACGCCATCGAAGGCGCCGGGCACGAGTTCGGCGACAAGCAACCGCGCCGGATCGACCGGG
>JGI20207J14881_1000860_pt1 | contig 10756 bp, 10 predicted proteins | sample NGESurdeep092012_4_FD_14881 | JGI IMG/M metagenome (IMG submission 14881)
TGACGAGCGGGCCACGGCACTGCGTCCCGTCATGTCGTTGCGGGCCCAAGTGGTGGCCACGCGCCGTGCCGCGCCGGGCGATCGACCCAGCTACGGGCGTCGCCGCGAGATCGAGGTCGCGTCCACTATCGCCACGGTACCCTTCGGGTACGCCGACGGATACCCGCGGCGANTCTTTGACGCCGGGGCGCACGTGTTGATCAACGCGAAGCGCTACCCATTGGCGGGCATGGTGACCATGGATCAGTTGCTCGTCAACTGTGGCGACGACGACGTGAAGGTGGGCGACGACGTGGTGTTACTCGGAACGAGTGGTGACGAGGTCATCACCGCCCACGACTGGGCCAACTGGGCTCAGACGGTCACCTGGGAGATCCTCTGTGGCATTGGTGCGCGCGTGCCGCGCGTCCTCGTGCAGTGAGCGTGGACCTCGCCGAGTTGCCGTATTGCCGGGCCTGCGCCCTCAGCGTGACGCGCCAGCGCGTGGTGGTGGGTTCGGGACCCCAACTGCCGGGGCTCATGGTCGTGGGCGAGGCCCCGGGGCGCAGTGAGGATGAGGGCGGCGAACCCTTCATTGGACGCAGCGGGCAACTGCTGGTGCGACTCATCTTCGAAGAACTCGGCCTCGAGCGATCGACGTACTTCATCACCAACGCTGTGAAGTGCCGACCGCCGCAGAATCGCACGCCGCGCGTCAGCGAGATCGCAACGTGTCACCCGTGGCTCGAAGCGCAGATCGCGACGTCTCGTCCCGTGGCGCTGTTGGCGGTGGGCAACGTCGCTGCCAAGGCCGTCTTCGGCTTTGCCGAGGGCATCGGGCGCACGCACGGAGTGTTGAGTTATTACGGCGACGTGCCTGGCGTGGCGACCTATCACCCGGCGGCGGCGTTGCGCGGAGGCCCTAACGTGGTGGACGTGATGCGCGCCGACCTGCGAATCCTTCGCTCCTTGGGGATCTAGGTGGCGTACGAACGGCTCTGCGCCAGCGACGACGCGACCCAGGACGCTGGCGAAGCCTTCGCCGCCGTGTTGCGCCGCGGTGACGTGGTGCTCCTCTCGGGGCGCTTAGGCGCGGGAAAGACGACGTTCGTCAAGGGCGTGGCGCGCGCGCTCGGGGTGATCGAACGCGTCACGAGCCCGACGTTCACCATGGTGCGTCCCCACGCCGCGCACAACGACCGCGGCATCACCACGCTGCACCACGCCGACGTGTACCGAGTGGACAGCATCGGCGAAGTCTTGGACCTCGATCTGGGCGAGTTGGTCGAAGAAGACGGCGTCGCCCTCGTCGAGTGGGGTGACCTCGCGGCGTCGGTCTTTGGACGTGAGGTTCTCACGCTCAGCTTCGAGGTGGAAGACGACGATCGACGGCGTATCGTCGTGGGTGGTGCGATCGACGAGGAGCGCACCGCCGCGCTCGAGTTGTGGGCCACGTCGTGAACATCCTGGCGATCGAGACCGCGACACCCGCCTGCGCCCTGGGTTTGCGCACCAACGAGGGCTTCGAGGTCGGCTGGGTCGTTGACGACGACCGTCACCACACCGAGGCCCTGTCGTCGTCCATCGCGCGACTGCTGTTCGAGGCCGGCCTCCGAGTGCGCGACCTCGACCGCGTCGTCGTCGACCGTGGCCCGGGACTCTTCACCGGGCTGCGGGTGGGCTTAGCGACGGCGCTCGGACTGAGCGAGGGGGTCGGTTGCGCGCAGGTGGGCGTGACGTCCCTGGAATTACTGGCCCACGGCGTCCACGCGTCGGGGACGCGCGCCACTCTGGTGTGCGCGGTCGACGGACGTCGTGGTGAAGTGTTCGTCCAGACCTTCCGTCTGGACGACGAGGTCACCGCCCTCAACGAGGCCACCGTGGCGCGACCGCGTGACGTGGTGATCGAGTGGGCGACCGACGGCACACCCGTGACCTTCACCGGCGACGGCGTGGAGCGCTACCTGGGCGACTTCGCCGCAGTGCCCAACGGCCACGTCGAACACCAACTCGTTCCCTCGATCGCCGCGGCGCTCACTTTGGGCGCGACGCGCGAACCATCCGCGCGGGTCGACCCGATGTATCTGCGAGAGGCCGACGCCGTCGCGAACTTCTCCACGCGCCAACGCCCGTGACCTGGCGCATTCGTGTCGCCGAGCGCCGCGACCTCGGAGCGCTCGTCGAGATCGAGCTCGCGCAGTTTCTCGAACCGTGGACGCGCGCGATGGTGCTCGACGAGATCTCCAATCACGAGAGTCGTCGCTACACGGTCGCCGAAGAGGGGGGCGTGATCATTGGCTACCTCGGACTCATGTTCGTGCTCAAAGACGAGTTGCACATCAACACCATCGGGACGCGACCGGGCCACGAGGGTCGTGGAGTGGCGACGTCGCTCCTGGACGAGGCCTGGGCCGAGGTTGCGACGCGCGGTGTGGCGCGCGCGACCCTCGAGGTGGCGGTCTCCAACTCCCGCGCGCTCGCGCTCTACTATCGCTACGGTTTTGCTCCCGTGGGCGTGCGAAAGAACTACTACGAAAAGACCCACGAGGACGCTCTGATCCTGTGGGCCGACGTGAAACCGCGTTCGACGATCAAGCCCGACGCGCCTCTCTAGGCTGGTGACGTGACCCTCGCGCTGGCCATTGAAACGAGTTGCGACGACACCGCCGCCGCGGTCGTCGACTCGCACTGGCACGTGCACTCGTCGGTCATCGAATCCTCGATCGACCAACACCGCGCCTTCGGTGGCGTGGTGCCGGAACTGGCGGGTCGTGCCCACCTCCTCACCGTGGGACCGGTGGTGCGCCGGGCGCTGCTCGACGCCGGTCTCGATCCCCATCACCCGGCTATCGACGTGGTCGCGGTCACCAGTGGCCCGGGTCTCGTGGGGTCCCTTCTTATTGGACTGTCCGCGGCCAAGGCCTACGCCCTCGCGTGGGAGAAGCCCTACGTCGGGGTGAACCACCTCGAGGGCCACCTCTTCGCGCCACTACTCGAGCGACCCGATCTGCAGTGGCCCATCGTCACGCTCCTGGTCTCGGGTGGGCACTCGATGATTGTGTTGCAACACGGCCCGGGTCACCACGAGGTCCTCGGCGAGACCATCGACGACGCGGCGGGCGAGGCCTACGACAAGGTGGCGCGCTGGTTAGGCCTGCCCTACCCGGGTGGTCCCGAGATTGATCGACTCGCGGCCCAAGGATCGGCGACGGTGCTCACGTTGCCGGTGTCGATGACGGGCAACGACTTGGACTTCTCGTTCTCGGGTCTCAAGACGGCGGTGGTGCGCGCCACCGAGAAGAATCCCGACGTGGCCGTCGCCGACGTGGCCGCGTCCTTTCAAGGCGCGGTCGCCGAGCAACTGCTGCGCAAGCTGCGGCACGCCCTGGCGACGCATCACAACCTGCGCGGCGTGGCTCTGGCCGGGGGAGTGGCCGCGAATTCGGCCCTGCGTCGCGGCGTCGCCGAACTCGCCAGCGAATTCGGCGTGCCGAGTTACCTCCCGACTCTGGCGATGTGCACCGACAACGCCGCGATGATCGCCGCGGTGGGTCTGTACCGATTCGCCCACGACGGTCCGAGCGATTTGTCGCTGGGCGCGCGACCGAACTGGGCGCTGGCGGACGTGAAGTGAGCGAGCGCTGGGTCCCCTTCGACGTGGCTGACACCGACGAGGACCCGCTCGTACAATTTCGCCACTGGTTCGACGAAGCGCTCGGCGAGATGCGCGAGCGTGAGACCATCGCACTCGCCACCGCCACCTCCGACGCGCACTCGAGTGTGCGCATGGTGTTACTGCGCTACGTGGGTGACGATGGATTTGGGTGGTATTCGAACTACGACTCGCGCAAGGCTAGCGAACTGCGCGCGAACCCTCACGCGGCGTTGCTGTGGTACTGCGAAGTACTCGGGCGTCAGATCCGCATTGAGGGCGACGTGGTGCACATGGGTGCGGCCGCGTCCGACGCCTACTTCGCGTCGCGACCGCGAGGTCACCAGATCGGCGCGCACGCGAGCGGCCAGAGTCACGTGTTGGCCAGTCGCGAGGAACTCGAGGCGCGTCTGGGTGACCTCGAGCGGCGCTTCGAGGGTGTCGAGGTGCCGCGACCCGAGAACTGGGGCGGGTTTCTCCTCACCCCCACGTACTACGAGTTCTGGCAGCACCGTGAGGACCGCCTCCACGACCGGGTGGCGTACGAGCGCGCGGGTGCGACGTGGCGTCGCGAGCGCCTGGCTCCTTAAACGCACCACTTTCTGGCGGTGCGTCAGTGAGAATTAACCGCGAAATACTGGTGCGTGGGGCGCTGTGAGTTCCGGCGAGTTGACCCGTGCACCCGGCGTCGTCACCCCAATTAGGGTGCTGGCGAGGGCGCGTCGCTGGTCGGCGCCGTTGGCACTCACCTACTTCGTCTGCTAAATTGGCAGTCACAACGTTTGAGTGCTAACCAAACAGGAGGCAATACCAATGAAACTGCACCCACTAGAAGACCGCATCGTGGTCCGTCCCAATAGCGCGGAAGCGACCACTGCGTCGGGTCTGGTTATTCCCGACACCGCCAAGGAAAAGCCCCAGCAGGGTGAGGTTCTCGCCACGGGTCCCGGCCGTCGCGCCGACTCGACCGGTGAACTCATCACCACGGGCGTCAGTGTGGGCGACACGGTCGTCTACTCCAAGTACGGCGGCACCGAGATCACCGTGGATGGTGAGGACCTGTTGATCCTCTCGAGCCGCGACGTGCTCGCCACGGTTACGAAGTAGGTCGCCATGTCCAAGATGCTTAAATTTGACGAAGAGGCCCGCCGCGGTCTCGAAGCCGGTGTCGACAAGTTGGCCGACGCCGTCAAGGTGACCCTCGGACCCAAGGGTCGCAACGTGGTCATCGGCAAGAAGTTCGGCGCGCCCACCATCACCAACGACGGAGTGTCGATTGCTCGTGAGATCGAGCTCGACGACCCCTTTGAGAACATGGGCGCCCAGTTGGTGAAGGAAGTCGCTACCAAGACCAACGACGTGGCCGGTGACGGCACCACGACCGCCACGGTCCTGGCCCAAGCCCTCATCAAGGAAGGCCTGCGCAACGTCGCGGCTGGCGCGAACCCCTCGGGCCTCAAACGCGGAATCGAGAAGGCCGTGGTTGCGGCGGTCGCGTCGATTCACGCCCAGAGCCAGACGGTGTCGGACAAGACGCAGATCGCCCAGGTCGCCACGATCTCGGCGGCCGACGCCTCCATTGGCGAAGTCATCGCCGACGCCATCGACAAGGTCGGCAAGGACGGAACGGTCACGGTCGAGGAGTCCAACACCTTCGGTATTGAACTCGAGCTCACCGAGGGTATGCAGTTCGACAAGGGATACCTCTCGCCGTACTTCGTCACCGACGCCGAGCGCCAAGAGGCCGTGCTCGAGGACGCCTACGTGCTCTTCACGAGTTCAAAGATCTCCGCCGTGCACGATTTGGTGCCGGTACTCGAGAAGGTCATGCAGTCGGCTCGTCCGCTGCTCATCATCGCTGAGGATGTCGACGGCGAGGCTTTGGCCACGCTCGTCGTGAACAAGATCCGTGGAACCTTCACCTCGGTGGCCGTTAAGGCTCCCGGTTTCGGTGAGCGCCGCAAGGCAATGCTCCAGGACATGGCGGTACTGACCGGTGGAACGGTGATCTCCGAGGAGATCGGCCTCAAGCTCGACTCAGCCACAGTGGATCTGTTGGGTCGCGCGCGCCGCATCGTCGTCACCAAGGACGCCACCACCATCGTTGACGGTGGTGGATCGTCTGAGGACGTCGCCGGACGCGTCGCGCAACTCAAGCGCGAAATCGACGACACCGACTCCGACTGGGACCGCGAGAAGCTCCAAGAGCGTCTCGCCAAGCTCGCTGGCGGCGTGGCCGTCGTCAAGGTCGGAGCAGCGACGGAGATTGAACTCAAGGAAAAGAAGCACCGCATCGAAGACGCTTTGAGCGCCACTCGTGCGGCGATCGATGAGGGCATCGTGGCCGGTGGTGGCACAGCGCTCGTGCGTAGCCGCGCGGCGGTCGANGCTTTGATCCTCACCCTCGAGGGTGACGAGGCTACTGGTGCGCGCATCGTGGCCAACTCGCTCGAGGCGCCGTTGCGTCACATCGCGGCCAACGCCGGATACGAGGGTGCCGTCAAGGTGCGTGAAGTCTCCGACGCGACGGGCAACGTGGGACTCAACGCCGCGACCGGTGAACTGGTGGACCTCGTGGCCGCCGGAGTCATCGACCCGGCCAAGGTCACTCGCTCGGCCCTGCAGAATGCGGCGTCCATCGCGGCGCTTCTGCTCACCACCGAGGCCATCGTGGCCGACAAGCCCGAGCCGGCGCAGTCCGGTGGCGGCGGCGACGGCGGTATGGGTGGTATGGGCGGCATGATGTAACGCATTGCTCACGCAATGTTTGAAAAACCGGGCCTTTGGGCCCGGTTTTTTCATCTTGGAACCCTGGTGTGGTCATACCCGCGATGAGAGACTCTGGCAATGACCCTTCGAGATCTGTCGCGCGGAATGAGTTTCAACGACGCCGCAACGAGTTACGACCGCTTTCGACCCCGCTACCCGCGCGAACTCTTCGACGACGTGCAGGAGGTGGTGGGCGTCGACGCCGACTCGCGGATCTTGGAAGTGGGCTGCGGTCCCGGCGTCGCGACCGAGGAGATGATGGCGCGCGGCTGGTCGGTGCTCGCGGTGGACCCGGGCGCGCAGCTCGCGCGCGTGGCGCGCGACAAGCTCGGTGACGACCGCTTCGCCGTCGAGATCGCGACCTTTGACGAATGGGACAGCCGCGGACGTCGCTTCGACCTCGTCTTCTCGGCCACGGCGTATCACTGGGTGGCGCCCGCGTTGCGCTGGGTGAAGGCCGGCGAAGTTCTCGACGAGCACGGCTTCATCGCGCTGACGTGCAATCGGTCGCTATCAGAAGGTTCATTTCACGACTTCGCCGAAGTGACCTCGGAACTTCGCCGCGCCCACGGCGTGGACGACGAACGCGAGTCGCCCTCGGGGCCAGAACTCGCCGAGATCATCGACGCGACCGGCTACGACGTGGGCGCCTTATGGGAAGCAATGTCGCCCCAGGGCTCCGACGTCATCGCGGGTGCCCTCTTCGGTGTCCCCGACGTGCGCCTCTATCCGTGGCAGACGACGTATTCCACCGTCGAGGCGCTCGGCCTGATGGCGACCTACTCGCGGTACTTGACCTTGGACCCGGCCCAGCGCGCGGCGATGTTCGCGCAACTGGCCGCCATCATCGATCGCGACTACGACGGAGCGCTCGTCCGTCACTACGTGACTGTTCTGGCAATGGCACCTCGCGAGTCGCGCCCCGGGATATCGGTGTAACGCTGTCGCTCGACGTAGACATTTGTTGCCGGCACGCGTGGTGCGCCACGTTATTACAGCGGGGGGCTGAGAGCGAGTTGGTTTAGTCTTCTGCCTCGACGGCCACGTGGGGCACGGCGCGGTCGAGCCACTTAGGCATCCACCAGTTGGCTTTGCCAATGAAGTGCATCATGGCCGGGACCAGGATCGTGCGCAGGATGAACGCGTCGAGTAACACCGCCCCGCCCAGTCCAATGCCGAACTCGGCGATGATGCGCTCACCACCGAAGGCGAAGGAGAGGAACACGCAGATCATGATGAGCGCCGCTGCGCTAATGACGCGCCCGGTGTTGGCCTGGCCGTGAACGATGGCGGTTTCGTTGTCCTGGGTGTGGACCCATTCCTCGTGCATGCGCGAGACCAAGAAGACCTGGTAGTCCATCGACAATCCGAAGAGGATGGCGATCATGATGATCGGCAAATAGGCCTCGATAGGCCCCGACCCCGAGCCGATGAGGGAAGACCCCCAGCCCCACTGAAAGACCGCGACCACCAGACCGAAAGAGGCGCCGACCGCCAGGAGATTCATCACTGCCGCCACCAGCGGGATCAGAACCGAGCGGAAAGCGACCATTAACAACAAGCAGCCCAAGATGACGATCACCGCTAAGAACAAGGGAATCTTGGAGTCCAGTACCTGGGCGAAGTCGTCAGCGAGCGCTCGCGATCCACCCACGTAGATCGCCGTGTGCGTCGTCGAGGTGGCGGCGGGCACGTAGTCATTGCGAATGTTGTCGATGAGTGCGGTGGTCTGGGTGTCTTGGGGACTGGACTTAGGAACGACGTCGATGAAGGCGACGGTACGGGCCGTGTTCACCGTAACCGCGGACACGAAGGCGACGTCCTTGGCACCGTGCAAGGCGGTATCGAGTGAATCCATGGCGGTCACGTCGGCCGGTGTGTGGATGGCGCCGACGACGGCGAGCGGTCCGTTGAAGCCCGGGCCGAAGCCTTGGGCGAGCAGGTCATAGGCGGTGCGCGTCGTGGTACCGGCCGGGTCCGAGCCCTGGTCCGAGATGCCGAGGTTCAGTGAGAACACCGGTAACGCGATCAAGACAATGGCCAGGAGCGCGCCGATCGACAACACCCGCGGGTGGCGACTGACGAACAGCGCCCAGTTCTGCCAGCCGCCTTCGACCATCTTGGCCTCGGGACCATCGGAGGCCAGGCGACGACGTTCGCGACGACTCAAGACGCGTTGCTTTTGGAAACCGAGTAGGCACGGCAGCAACGTCAACGACGCGAACATTGTGATCAGTACCGTGAGCGAGGCGGCGATACCGAGTCCGTTGAGGAACGAAAAGCCCAATACCAACATGCCCAAGAGCGCGACGCACACGGTGGCGCCTGCGAAGAGCACGGCACGCCCCGAGGTGTTGACCGCGGACACGATGGAGTCCTCGACACTCATCCCCTGACGCAGGTTTTGTCTCGATCGCGTGACAATGAAGAGGGCGTAGTCGATGCCCACCCCCAGACCAATGAGCGAACCGAGAATTGGCGCGAACTGCGCGATGGAGAGTCCATGGCTGAGTAACGTCGTTGCTCCCGAAGCGATACCGATGGCGAAGAGCGCGACGCCCAGTGGCAAGAGCATGGCCCAGAGGGATCCGAAGGCGAGGAACAAGACAATGGCGGTCGCCACCAGTCCGAGGCCCTCGTCCGGTGAGCCCTTTTGACCACTCAGTTGACCAAAGGCGTTGCCACCGAAGTCCACTTGCAGCGAGGTTGAGCGCAGTTTGGACGCCGTGGTGACCACGGCTTGAATCTGCGAGTTCGACAAGATATTCGCCTGTTGGGTGAAGGTGACGGTGGCGTAGCCAATGGTTCCGTCGGGGGAGTACTTGATCGCTGACACGCTGCCGACCTTGGGCAGCGCGGCGATGGAGGTGAGAACCGGGTTGATGGTGGCCGCGTCGGCCGAGAGCTTGCCGGTGGTGGCGTGAAAGACGATCTGGTCCGCGTCACCCGACGTGTGGGGAAAACCCTGCTCGAGGAGTTGCAGCGCGTGAGTCGAGTTGGTACCGGGAAGGCTGAAGGAGTTGGAATAGGCGCTGCCGACACTCTGGGCCGCGGCGTTGACACCGATAATCAAGATGAGCCAGATGGCGAGGACGAGCCAGCGGCGTCGAACGCTAAAACGGGCGAGGGATTTCAAGGAAGAGCTCCTAGGGTTGGGGTCCGGAGGACGGTGTGACAGCACCAGGGGTAAGCCCCCACTTTAGGTGACCCCGGAGCGCCTCTCCGTAGAAACGCTCTCCACACGCGACGGCTTCGATAAGAACTTGGTGATAATCCTCGCGGCGATGATGTCGTGATCGGCGAGCCGATTGTCGACATCGCGCGCGTGACCCGGACGATGGCGGCTTTTGGCGCGGATAAGTCCAGTAGATTAGAGGCAATCACGTTCAGCTCGGAGCGCGGTTTCACCCCCGGAGGTCGCCATGGCGGAAGTAGAAATCGGTATCTATAAATCGGCTCGTCAGGCCTACGGCTTCGACGACATTGCCATCGTGCCCTCTCGTCGAACGCGCGACCCTGAGGACGTCGACATCACCTGGCAGATCGACGCGTACAAGTTCGAGTTGCCCGTGCTGGGCTCGGCCATGGATGGAGCGATTTCGCCCACCACGGCCATTGAGATGGGCCGTCTCGGGGGACTCGGCGTTCTCAACCTCGAAGGTCTGTGGACCCGCTACGAGGACCCGAGCGCCCTCTTCGAGGAGATCCAGACCTTGGACGACGACAAGGCGACCGCGCGCATGCAACAGATGTACTTAGAGCCGGTCAAGCTCGAACTCGTCGCGGAGCGTATTCGTCAGATGAAGGCGGGCGGCGTCACCACCTCCGCGTCGGTGACTCCCCAAAAGACCGACTGGATGGCCACGACCATCCTCGACGCGGGTCTGGACATCTTGGTGATTCAGGGCACTGTGGTGTCGGCCGAGCACGTGTCCAAGACCGTCGAGCCCCTCAACTTAAAGAAGTTCATTCGTGAATTCGAACTGCCCGTCATCGTGGGTGGCTGTGCGAGCTACCAGGCCGCACTGCACCTCATGCGTACTGGCGCGGCCGGTGTACTCGTCGGAGTCGGCCCGGGCAACGCCTGTACGTCGCGCGCGGTGCTCGGCATCGGCGTTCCCCAGGCGACGGCGATCGCCGACGTCGCCGGAGCGCGCATGCGCCACCTGGACGAGACCGGCGTATACGTGCACGTCATCGCCGACGGCGGCATGAGCAAGGGCGGCGACATCGCCAAGGCAATCGCCTGTGGCGCGGACGCGGTCATGATCGGTTCACCGCTCACCAGCGCCATCGAAGCTCCCGCACACGGTTTTCACTGGGGCATGGCGACCTTTCACCCGACGCTGCCGCGCG
>JGI20207J14881_1000866_pt1 | contig 10687 bp, 7 predicted proteins | sample NGESurdeep092012_4_FD_14881 | JGI IMG/M metagenome (IMG submission 14881)
GGAGTCCAACCTAGCATAAACGGGCTAAGGATGAATAATCCGCCAGCAATCAAAGCCCCAAGAAACGATCCACTTTTCAGTCGGACTAAATTATTAACCCCTAGTCCTGCCCAAAAAAGATGGAACCAGGCTAGCCAGCCCATTGCCAACGCAGTCGGCAATCGCAGAATGCCACAAATAATGTGGGGGGGATAAAGGGCTCCAGATTGAGAGTTGGCAAGAAGGGGAGTGCCATTTAATACGTATGGATTCCACCAAGGTATTTGGAAATGCTGCCACGCTTGAAAAACTTGCTGGCGCCAAGAGAAAAATTGTAACACTGAATCTGCGAGCAGTACATTCCAGGGCAAGTTGGTATTTTGGTTCCAGGGCGCAAAAGAATGAACTAGGTTGAATGTGCCGATTCCCGCTCCAAATAAAGCAGGCAATATTGGAAGAGCCGCGATTAAAGCAAGAGCAATATAGCAAATATAAGTTCGTTCGCTATTTCCAGGTGAGGCTCGATCTACTTTTTGAACTTTCTCCAACTGGTTTGTTTTAACCTAGCAAAAGGCAGCTTGCTGCAAAGCCTTTTCATGAAGTGGGTCAATCTCTAGGATCTTCTTAAAATTTTCGCAAGCTTGCTCCGACATCCCCAACATCATTTGAGTCATTGCCAAGTCATATCGGACTTCGATGTTTTCGGGATGGTTCTTGCATAGTGCTTCTAAGGTCAATAGCGATCCGTCAAAGTCGCCTTCGAAACCCTGGATTAATCCAAGCTGGTGTTGAGATTGAAAGTGGGCATCATCCACCGCTAAGATTTTTGCAAATTCTGCGCGAGCTTCCGAATAATTCCCCGAACAACGAAATTCGAATCCCTTTTGATAGATTGCGTCTAGGTCCATCAATACTCAAATGCTGGAAATCCAAGAAAGGTTTGAACTACAGCCACGCATCAAACCGTCCCCAATTCTTGGCCTTCAGTTTGTTTAGTTTATCCCTAATACCAAATTTTACGCATAGGGCGTTATTAGATCGGGTCTTAGGCAGGTCCAGGCTCTAATCGCCCAGGCTTCGGAGCTATAACCGCACGCGCATCCTGACTTGGTGGAATTGGAGTCCCGTTTTCAGGACCTTGCATTAAAGGTGGGATTCCCAAATCTGGAAGTGTTTGACCCTGCATAACAGCAAGGAGTTCTTCGCGACTGAGTTGTTCGCGTTCCAACAGCGCATGCGCAACATCATTTAGAGCCTGTTTGTGGTCGGTTAAAATCTGAAGAGCTCGTTGCTGACATGTGTCAACAATTTTACGAATTTCTTCGTCGATGATTTTGGCGACATCTTCTGAATAATCCTTTTGGTCGTAATAGTCACGCCCAAGAAATGGGTTTCCGCTGTGATGCTCAATCGCAAGAGCTCCAACTCGTTCGCTCATGCCGTAGACGGTCACCATTGCGCGGGCAACTCGGGTGACATGTTGCAGATCACTAGAAGCGCCGGTGAATATTTCTCCAAAAATAATTTCCTCAGCCACACGACCGCCAAGACCAACTACGATGTCGTCGAGCAGTTCTTGCATGCTTTCCATGTATTTGTCGCGTTCTGGCACCATCCAGGTTATTCCGAGAGCGCGTCCGCGAGGAAGAATAGTGACCTTATGAACGGGATCAGCTTTATCGCAATATTCACCTAGAAGAGCATGACCAGCTTCATGATACGCGGTAATTTCGCGTTCTTTAGAATCCAGGAGCATACTTTTCTTCAATGGTCCGGCAATAACTCGGTCAATAGCTTCATCAATTTCGGGTTGACCGATTCGAGTTAAATTTCTTCTTGCGGCAAGCAATGCAGCTTCGTTTAATGTGTTGGCGAGATCCGCTCCAGTAAATCCTGGAGTTCGTCTTGCGATGACCTCTAAATTGACATTTGGATCAAGAGGTTTGCCTTTTGAGTGAATCTTCAAAATCGCATGGCGTCCATTTGCGTCGGGGCGATCTACTGTAATTTGACGATCAAATCTGCCTGGTCTTAAAAGAGCTGGATCAAGTACATCGGGGCGGTTTGTGGCAGCGATCATAATAACACCTGAATTGGCGTCAAAACCATCCATTTCAACCAGCATTTGGTTTAAAGTTTGTTCGCGTTCATCGTGACCACCGCCTAAGCCAGCTCCGCGCTGACGACCGACTGCGTCGATTTCATCGATGAAGATGAGAGAAGGTCTGTGAGCCTTTGCCGTTTCGAATAAATCACGAACCCTAGCTGCACCGACGCCGACGAACATTTCAACGAAATCGGAACCACTAATATGGAAAAATGGAACTCCAGCTTCTCCGGCGATTGCCCGAGCTAAGTGAGTTTTACCGACGCCTGGAGGACCCATGAGTAACACACCTTTTGGAATTTTGGCGCCCAAAGCTGCATATTTTTTCGTGCTTTTGAGAAAATCAACAATCTCAAAAAGTTCTTGCTTAGCTTCATCGATTCCCGCGATATCCTCGAAAGTTATTTTAGGAGTTGTTTCTCCAACCCGCTTTGCGCGGCTTCGGCCAAAGCTCATGGCTTGATTGCTTCCAGCTTGACCAGCGCGGAAAACCAAGAAGTAAATCGCAACAATGATGATCAGTGGGAACAAGAGTACGGAAAGCGCGCCGAGCAAGCTCGAACTAAAAGGGGCAGATTCGACATTGTATTTTATGCCGTTATTTCGTAAATCTTGAGCCAGCGGGTTTGCTGCTTGCTGATCAGGGCTTGCGACGTACGCGGTAAATTTCTGACCCGTATCGGCAAATGTTCCAGTGAAATCATGCTCTTGCCAAGTTGCAGACGCAATATTTTTCTTTGTTATGGCATCGTTCAATTCCCAAGTTTGCAGGTGCTTAACTTGGTCTGTGCCGAGGAGACCAGCGGTAGGACCAAACAAACTAGCTCCGATGAAAATGATAAATACGGCTAGAACGGCGAAAATGAGCGCTCTTACGGTCTTACTCAAATAATCTCCACATTGCGGTTCTGAAAGGTTTCAATATTTTTAACAACTGTTCTCATAAAATACGGAAAATTTGGTCTGCAGGTTCATTATTACTTTTTTTGGATTCAAATTTCCGGCTCATGCTTTGTTTAAAAGGTAATCGGTTTCATTTAGACGAGATTATGGAGGCGAATATGTTTATCAACTTCATTGTCTATGATTTAGGACTGGATTCTGAAAAGCTCAAAACGTAATAAAGTTCCGATTCTTGGGAATGATTTTCTTGTTGGTTTTCTTTCGAAATTTGGGGCAGGAGTGCATTGCTGACGCATATTCCAGGAATCCAGATCGGACCGGTGCGATTGAAGAGGATCGGCAGCCGGTGTTTTGCGCCGGCGGTTAGTTGGTACTCAGAAATTAAGTTAGATAGTTTTCTTTTTTTAGAATATCCAAGAGGTTGAATTCGATCTCCCGGCTCAATTGGACGCAAATGAAGTGGAAAATCGAGCGATTTACTTGGGATGGTAAGTTTCAAGGAATTGCGTTCCTGCCTATCTGGCGGTGCTGTAGCTTTGATTTGGCCGATTTCAAGTTTCCAGTTCAGCTCTGGATACTCGATGACTCCCGCACCTGGGATTTGCTCGGCGAAATCAAATTTATTTTCAATTTTTCGGAAATGAATTGCTTTTGATTTGAGTTCAATCACGACTTTGCCTCCTTCAAGTGAAACTGAGCTAGGAATTCCATAAATGGCTTTATCCAGATATTGAATTGCTAATTGGGTTTGGTCGAAAGTTGGAGTTGCTCCTAGGTAGATTGAGGTTAGGCGAATCGCTCTGCGCTTGAGAGTCAGGGGTAATTTACTGAATCCGACTAAGTCGAAAGCTGCTTCGGAATCAATTGTCAGAAAACGAAGTTCGGAGTTAAGTGGAATTTCGAGAGGCTGCAAGGCATGCGCCGTCACTGCGTCCAGATATTCATCTTCCTCATGAGTAATTTCCGAAAACTTGGAAAGGCTAGAGGCAAATGCGGAATTAATTTTGACTAGCTCAGGAATCACTTGTTTGCGAATTCTAACTCTGGAATATTCTAGGTTTTCATTGCTGGAATCATGGCAAAACGCAAGGTCTTGATCCTTACAGTATTGAATTGAGTCTGAGTGATCGAACGGCAATAGTGGTCGGAACAAATCACCATCTAAAACTTGCATTCCTGATAGTGCGGCTAGACCTCCGCCTCTAGTTAAGTTCAGTAAAATCGTTTCAACTTGATCAGATCTGGTGTGCGCGATCGAAATAAATCGGCAATCTGTTTGGTGTGCGGTTTGGCGAAAAAAGGCATAGCGAGCCTCACGAGAGGCTTCCTCAATCCCCATCTTCCGATCTCGAGCAAGCTTCGTCACGTTTGCCTTGCCAATAACCAGGGGAATAGAACGCTCCAAGCAAAGTTCTTCACATACTGCCTGCTCCGCATCAGCTTCGGGTCGCAATCCGTGGTTCAAATGAGCGGCGATGACATTGCAGCTAGACCGATGAAGCAAGTCGAGTAATGCGGTGGAATCGCCGCCCCCTGAAAATCCGACAAGAAGCGGGGTTTGAACGTCCCACCGGAGTTCTTTTAAAAGATAAGTTTTGAAGGATTCTCTAGTCAATTTCATTGAATTGAGTAAGAGACTTATTCTTTTTTGGCGTCCTTCGGTCTCATTATGAGGCCATCGCCATCGTCATAAAGCAAAATGTCTCCAAACCGACCCCAAGTCACCATTATGTCTAATTGGTGCTCAGCCTCTTCAGCAGGGAAATCCTGAGCAAGTTCTTCCACAACGTCTTCCCATTCAAGACCGGCGTCAGATAGGTCGATTTGTTCAAGAAGCCAGGTAAAGACTGGTATCCGTTCAATTCTGGAAGCAAAGATTTCCTTCCTTTTTGCAGGCTCGGATTCAATGAATGTTTGTCCGGCGGTTGTAAGAGCAATGTCGCCTTGCGATATAACTGCAAATCCAAGCAATTCAGCCGCCTCAGTGAGGGCAATTGCTTCTTCGGAATCGATATGCATTTGGCTGGCAAGGTCGTATATATCGGCTCTTTTATTGGGTATCTCATCAATGTTTTCGATCATATGAATTAGACCATTAATATTGATTTCGGGCAGGCCGCGAGTTCGACCTGGAAGGCCTGGAGCGGTACCAAGCTCAACGTGTTCAGGCTGGGTAGTTCCCGCCAATGTTCCATAAACGCGGTCAACCATTGCATTAAAATCTGCTGATTTAGGCACTCTTGGATATGGGAGTGGGTTCCTTAGCTCTGCTTCAATGCGTCCCGGATCTTTTTCCATCACAATAATACGATTGGCCAAAAGAACAGCTTCTTCGATGTTGTGGGTCACCATGAGCACGGCCTTGATCGGCAAGGTACCAGATTGCCAAAGCTCCATTAATTCGGTTCGCAATGATTCGGCGCTTAGAACGTCAAGGGCTGAAAATGGCTCGTCGAGGCAAAGGAGTTCAGGTTCGACTGCCATTGCTCTTGCAAATCCAACTTTTTGCCTCATTCCTCCACTTAACTCACGTGGATACGCTGTTTCGAAGCCGTCCAAGCCAACTCGATCAAGAAGCGATTCGGCCCTTTTCGAGCCTTCTTCGGGCGAAATTCCGCGGGCTTTCAAGGCGAGTTCAACATTTTGTTTGACCGTTAGCCAAGGAAATAGAGCAAACGTCTGAAAAACAATTGTTGATTGCGGGTTTACTCCTTTAAGCTGCACATTGCGGTAAAGCACGTTTCCTTCACTTGATTTTTGCAAACCGGTGATGATTCGCAATAGAGTGCTTTTACCGCATCCGGATGGACCCACCAAACAAACGAAATCTCCTTCGTAAATCGACATCGTTATGGAGCGAACCGCAGTGAAGCTTTTCTTGCCAGTGGAGTAGGTCATTCCCACCTCTTGAACCTGTAATAGGGCAGTTTTCGTAGCAATCATGTTGATATTAGTTTTTTTTTGGCGAGATCATAATAAAACGCAACCAAGATTATTCTAGACGAAATCGCTCCTCGGCGGTAGCATAAATGCGCTTCCAAACTAGACGATTGATAATAATCACGGCAAGAACCATGGTCAAAGTTGAGGCCATAAGAAGAGGATAATTACTTGCGTTTTGGGAACCGGAAACAATCGCTCCGATACCATAAGCGGTGCTATATTTTCCGCCACCAAACTGAGTATATTCGGCAAAGATCGAAGCATTCCAGGCTCCTCCAGCAGCTGTGATGGCCCCGGTTGCGATAAATGGAAAAAGGGCTGGCAGGATAAATGTCTTCCATTTTTCCCATCCACTCAGGCCCATAAGTTGGGCTGTATATTTCAGGTCTTGGGGGATGGCTCTAGCCCCTGCGATGACGTTAAAAAGAACATACCATTGGGTTCCAGAAAGCATCAAAAGCATTGCGGCGATTTCAAGACCCCCGCGCACCCTAAGCAGACCCACGAGGAATAGCGGATATAGAGCAGTCGCGGGGATCGATGCCGCCAATTGAGTAAGTGGTTGCAGGTATTTCGAAATTTTCGAATCGCTCGCAATTGCGTAGCCAACTGGAATCGTCCACGCGACCGAAATTGTAAGTGCAAGAAAAACTCTAAAAGTTGTCGCTAACAGACCAAGCGCGATTAATCCCCAATCATGAAAGCTGACGTTTGCCATGAATCGAAAACTGGCAAATAAGAGGAAACTCATTGCAACAATCAATATCACTTGGATGGGTCTGTTGTGGTGGATTGGTTTTAATTCCTGATGGAATTCGAGCCGAGGCGGAAACATCGATCGCATTTTTTGATCAAATGCTCTGGCAGCAGGGCGGACTACTTTGCGGCGAAATCTTCTAATCACGGAGGCTGTGCTGAAAGCATCATATACCCATGAGGATGCGGGCATCTCGGAGGAAACCATGTCTAACCTGAACTTGTCTGCCCAGGCGAGAAGCGGGCGCCACATACACTGGTCCAGTAATACGATGACGACAACTAAGGTCGCGATGCCCCAAAAAATTGCGCGATAGTTTGAGTCGTTGGCGGCTTGCTGAATATAGGAGCCGAGGCCAGGAAGTTCAAATTGGCGATTTGCAGTGTGAAACATCTCTGCTGCCATCAGGGCAAACCAGCCACCCGCCCAACTCATCACGCTATTCCAAATAAGGCCGATCGCGCTGAATGGAAAGCTTAGCGTTGTAAATCGCATCCATGGCGAGAGCTGAAAAATGGAGCTGGCTTCTTTAAGCTCGCGCGGGGTTGTTGTCAATGATTGGTACCAGGAAAACGTCATGTTCCAAGCCTGGCTCGTGAAGATAAGCAGCACTGCGGAAAATTCTTTTGCGATTCCGAGTGGCAAGATCGCGGTAAGTGCCATCACCACCATAGGCAGATAGGCGAGAATAGGAACGCTTTGCAGTATGTCTAGAATTGGAAGCAAAACACGTTCTCTTTGTTTGCTCGACGCGGCAAGACTCCCATAAACGAACGTGAAGATAAGCGATAGGATGTAAGCAAGAAACATCCTCGTAGTTGAAAAAACTGCGTAGAGGGGCAAATCTCTGGGATCAGTTGAAATCTTGGGAGCTGATATTACATGAGGAGCAATTCTTGAAAGCTCAATCAGTCCAAATATGACCGCAATTAGTCCGGCGATTACGATTAAATCCGCCCAGGAAATTCTTCTGCCAACCGGCTGGGCACGCAAGAATATACGGTTGATTCGCATAAGTCACCATTGCTTTTTCAATGCAGTCCACCCAATTAAGGTTAATTCGGGATGTTAGGCACGAGGATCAGAAGAAATCGAAAGTTGAAAGCAAATTGAGGATACTACGAAGGTTTAATTCTTTGCAAAGGCATTAAAAAGGATTACCAGGCGAGTAATTGATTTGAAAGGATTGAGCAATTTGCTTTCCGAACATTTGAACCGAGGCAAAATCGCGAACAGATTTTGGTTTGGACAACATGGGTTGAGTGTAGGACTCGGAGTTTGAGGGTTGAAACGTGTTTGCGATTTGGTACGCAACGGGCTGGTTAAAAACCATTAATGGCGGTTCCTGGGGGTTTTTCCAATATAACGTGAGCCGCGCAATTTGCTGACCCATCGCAAGTCCCTGTCCCTTACCAGCCGAAAATGTTAAAACTTGCAGATCGTTTAAGGATCCTCTCACGATTCGTCTTCCAATAATCGACCCTTGTCGCCTGCGATATACCCTCTCGCGGAGGTCAAACTCGGCAAAATCGAGGGAGTAACTAGCTAGAGCCCCAGCTGCGGCAACTGCTGACCCTACATAAAACCAGTACATCCCTCCAATTCCTAAATCAAAAAGTGTGCTCAGAATGCCAATAGCTACGAGAACTAATCCCGTTACCCATGATCCCTTGATTAAGAGTAAGTATTCATCCGGCGCAGCAACTAAGAACTTACGACCTTCTCGCGTAAATCTACCGTAGAGAGGTGTATCAAGAATCATAAACTAAGGGTGATTTTATAACTTTTATTGATGACCGTTAGTATGATTTGTTGTACTTGCTTTTTCAAGCGCGATTTTAAAAATTTGGTCAGCGTTCTTGATAAAATGAGTTTTCAATACTGCGCGAACATCAAGGGGTACATCTTCTAGATAGTCCTTCTCATTTTGGTCCGGAAGAATGAGCGTATCGACGCCTGCTCTTTGCGCGGCTAATACCTTTTCTTTGATGCCACCTACTGGAAGTACCTGGCCGCTTAAGGTTACTTCTCCGGTCATTGCCAGTCGCTTTTTAACAGGACGCTTAGTCATTAAGGATGTGATTGCGGTAACCATGGTAATCCCAGCACTGGGTCCATCCTTAGGAACCGCTCCAGCCGGAATATGAACATGAATTTCTGAATTTTCAAATTGAGCAGGATCGATTTTCAGATCAGTGGTATGGCTTCGAACGTAACTTAATGCTGCGGTCACACTTTCTTTCATGACGTCGCCAAGCTGACCAGTGAGAATGAGGCCCTTGGTTCCCGGCATTCTGGTTGATTCGACGAAAAGCACTTCGCCTCCAACAGCTGTCCAAGCTAGTCCCACTGCGGTGCCAGGTTGCATTTCTCGGTCCATAACCTCATCGTGCAAATATCGAGGAGCGCCCAGGGCGCTTTCAATAAACTTCTTGTTCACAGAAATTTTTTCGGTATGGCCCTCGGCGACCATTCGAGTTGCTTTGCGCACCACGCTTCCAATTTCTCGCTCCAAATTTCGCACCCCGGCTTCCCGAGTATAAAATCTTATTAAATAATGGGCTGCGTCAGGCTTAAAGAATATTTGCGCCTTACTCAAGCCATGTTCTTCGATTTGCTTAGGTATTAAATGCCTCTTTGCAATCTCGATTTTTTCTTCTTCGGTATAGCCGCCAAGTTCTATGATTTCCATACGATCTCTTAATGGCGGCGGCACCGTGTCTAAACGGTTGGCCGTAGTGATAAAGAAAACTTTACTAAGGTCAATAGGCGCATCTATGTAATGGTCTCTAAATGTGCTATTTTGCTCAGGGTCTAAAACTTCTAGTAGAGCAGAAGAAGGGTCACCTCTAAAATCATTTCCGAGCTTATCAACTTCATCAAGTACGATCACAGGATTACTTGAATTTGCTCTGCGAAGGGCCTGGACTATTTGACCTGGCATGGCACCGATATAAGTTCTGCGGTGCCCCCGGATTTCGGCTTCGTCACGCATACCTCCCAGCGATAATCGCGCATATTTGCGATTCATAGCGTTAGCAATGGATTTGCCAAGCGAGGTTTTACCGACCCCTGGCGGCCCAGCAAAACATAAAATTGGTTGCCGAATCGTCCCGGTTGTCTTAACTTTTCGTACGGCGAGAAATTCAATGATCCTGTCCTTTATTTTTTCGAGGCCGTAATGATCATCATCAAGCACTTTTTTTACTCGCTTCAAGTCAAGATTATCGACTGTGTAAACTTCCCAAGGAAGGGCGACCATTGTGTCGACATAGGTTCGCGCAACCGTATATTCGGGCGAGCCCGGGTTCATCCTGCGCAGCCGATCATACTCTCTAAGAACCTCCTTATTGACATCTTCGGGCATGTTTGCCTTGGCAATTTTCTCTTTGAGGTCTTCTAATTCTTCGCCCCTGTCATCCGATTCCCCAAGTTCTTTTTGGATTGCTTTGAGCTGTTCCCGAAGATAATATTCCCGTTGGCTTTTAGTGAGTTCAAAGTTCACTTCACTTTGCACTTTGCTTGTGAGCTCAAGCACTCTTACTTCTTTGCTAAGGACTTCAAGCAATAGCCTAAGGCGATCACGAACATCCAAAGTTTCCAGGATTTTTTGCTTATCTTGAAGGCTAAGAGTCATGTGAGCGGCCACGAGATCGGTCATGACGTTTGTTTCTTGGACTGCTTGGGTAAGAGACCGGAGCTCGTCTGGTAACTGAGGCGATAGCCTTACAGCTTGTTCAAAAAGAGCGGCAACGGACCGTCGAAGAGCCTCAATTTCTTCTACCTGTTCAGGATCAATTGGGAGGTCTTCGAGTACTTCAATTCGCGCCCGAAGGTAGGGAGCATCCGAAAGATGCTCAACAATTCTAAACCGAGCAATTCCTTGGACAATGAGTCGAACCGCATCGGGCATTTTCACAAGGGTGCGAATGATAACCGCGCATCCATATTCGTAAACATCGTCGAACCCGGGAGAATCTTCTTGCGGCTTTTTCTGA
>JGI20207J14881_1000875_pt1 | contig 10639 bp, 8 predicted proteins | sample NGESurdeep092012_4_FD_14881 | JGI IMG/M metagenome (IMG submission 14881)
GTTGAAGCGCCTGCGAATCCTGCAGTGAAATCTTTACCCATCTTCGCCCACACGCCATCGGCTGGAGTCAAGAGACCTTTTGCAGCGAAGAATTGCATACGATATCCAGCGAACCAGTTGAACACGTTATCCGGTGTGCCTTGAAGGTATGTATTGATCTGATTTTGGAAGGTGTTGTGGTCAACAACGTTAAGAGCAACGTTGATTCCTTCAGCCTTCGCGGCAGCCGTCCAAGCGGCATCTTCCTCTGGTCCTGGAGGGTTTGAGTTGTTCGAACCGAAACTGACATTTAAGGCATCAGCAGCATTTGCAGCCGTTGCTCCAAGGGTTGAAGCCCCTACGCCACCTATAGTTAAAGCACCAGCAGTAGCGGCTGCGGCACCCTTAAGTACGGAACGACGGGATACTTCGTTCTCGGTAATGATCTCTTTCATGTTTTTCCTATTCTCTTCAGCAGAAGTTATTGAAAAACGACCCCACCTGCACAGGGGAGACAAAACAAAACTTAAGCCCGCCTATAACGTTTTGCAAGGGCATTTTGGTAACGTTCACATAACTAAAGTTGAGCCGCACCCGCGGGGTCTGCCTGGTCAAACGCGGACAATAATTAGGAAACTTTCGCCTTAAACGGTCCAGAAACTATTAACAGACCTTTAGAGTCCTTTAACTGTGCCAGAACCATATTGGTGCCTATTGGCATGTCTTGTGAACAAATCCCAAGGTACTTAACAACCTGATGCGGGCTCAGAGTCAACGAAATCCTCTGTTGACAATAATTCATCCCGTTGCCCATGAGGTTTGGGTTGGCTGGTCCATAGGTTATTCCATTGGCTGTAACCAAATTCGGTATCGCGTCGATGACTTGATCGACATTCGTCTTATTTTTTATATCCACAAGAATATGGCAGATAGATCCGATGCAGATCATGGGATTTTGTGAATTTTCAACTATCAATTGATATGTCTTACTGGATCCGTTGTCTTTCACGGTATGTAAATAATTAAGTCCCATATCAATTCCTGTTGCTGCAAAGAGAATCAGGATTACTGTGACAACGACATTGCGAATTAAGTGGCGTGCCAGCGCAAATTTCAATTTGCTGGTAAATCTTCGATCCTCAATCTTGAGTCCAGGCGCAATTGCATCATCAATAACTTCACCGCAACTCTTGCAATAATATGCGCCTCGCGCCACCTTAGCTTTGCACTTAGCGCACAACATATGTGGAAGCTTAAAATTGAACATAGTCAAAGTATCCCAGCAAACATTTATAAAGGCAGTTTTATCTCGACACGCAAACCCCCGAGTTTGCTCCTCGCAAACACGAGAGAACCGTGATATCGATCAACAACGCTAGTGATGATGCTCAAACCAAGTCCAGATCCCCCGCCGTCTTTTGAACGCTGGGTAGTGAATCGCTTCGCGATGCGAGACTTTTCCGAATATTCATCAAACCCTGGTCCACCGTCCTCAATCGATAAGATAATTTCTTGTCGGCCATGGGAAAGTGAAACTGAAACTGGAGCGCCTTCCGGGGTATGACGGCGAATGTTGGAGAACACGTTTGCGATCATTCGATCTATGAGTTTTGGATCGGCTTGAACAAAAACTTCTGAGTCGATATCGGTGGTGATATTCCGCTCTGGTTGCAGTGCCTGCAGGACTTCCAAGTGATCACCAAGAATTGGTCCGAGATTTACTGATTCGACTCCATCGCTCGTCGTTTCGCCTGCTTCAGCTAGAAAGAGTAGATCCTTGATAATCGACTCCATGCGAAAGATCTCTTTGGCGGTTTTATTTAGGTAATTATCCTGTTTCGTGCGCTCTGTTGTGGTTCGCGCTAAGTCAACGTAACCCTTGATGACCGTCAGGGGTGTGCGAAGTTCGTGCGAAGCATCCCCAAGAAACTTCTGCATCGCTAAATGTTGCTGCGCCATCAGGCGGCTTACCTGGTTCAGTTTTCCATCACGTCTGAAAACTAAGAAAGCAATAAAACTTGCAAGGATATCGATACCTAAAATGAAAAGAACAAGTTCTCGTGTCAGAGTGGAAACTTCTGAATTAATTGTTTCCAACGACTCGGCCAAGATCAATCTTTCGTTATCTGGCATCTGAAAGACGCGGATACGTAAATTGGCGCCATTATTCATATCAATGTGTCGAGCTTTCAATAAAGTGATGGTGTCGGGAAGTTTAGGAAGTGCAGGACCTGACACCGTCAATACCGTGACCAATCCACTTTCAGTTACATATTCAATCGTTATTGGGATTTCCGACACCTGAGCCAAATATTGGGCAACCGTCAACGGATCCTCTTTTGTAGCAACGAGTGCCTTCACTTTGGAATTAAGTGAATCATCCACCAAGTTGATCTGGCTGGACTGATACTTAGTTATTGCGAAATAACCGATTGCGGCTGACGAGATAGTGAGCAGGAGGAAGATGGCGGCGGTAACTCGGAGTACTAACCTCATGCTCTTTCGACAATCTGGAATCCGACTCCACGCACCGTCTTGATACCCTCAAAACCATCGCGGTGTAGTTTCTTTCGTAAATATGAAATGTAAGTTTCTACAACGGTGGAGTTATTTTCGAAGTCAATGCCCCATACGGCGTTCATTAGCGCATCTTTGCGAACTACTTTATTCTTACGCTCTATTAAGTAATGTAGGAGGTTGTACTCCGTCGGAGAAAGTTCGATTGCAGTTTCTTCGTGCTTCACCAAGTGTTGATCGACATCCATTGATATTGGGCCGCAACGCAAAATATTTGACTTTTGCAAACTATGGGTTCGGCGCAGAATGGCTTCTACGCGCAGCGCTAACTCTTCGATACTAAATGGCTTCGTAACATAATCATCTGCTCCTATCCGAAACCCTTGGTGGATATCGTCTTTCTCACGCCTGGCGCTTAAAAGGAGTGCCGGAGTTTGATCCCCCGCCGCTCTCACCTTTTCGAGTAGTACCAAGCCATCGATCTTTGGCATATTGATATCAAGAACATAAAGGTCGAATTGTTGCCTTCGGATGTGGGACAGCGCATCGAGGCCGTCCACCGCAATGGTGACGTTATACCCTTCGAGTTCAAGAACATCTCCGACCAGTTCGCGCACGCCAGATTCATCATCGACCACTAAAATCTGAGCCTTTTTCATGTTTCGTAAGCCTAACTTGCAGAATCTGACCCGCAAGAGCCTGACAAGATTTTCACATGTTTCTCACACGATCGCCCCCGATGCTTAGGCCATGGGATTAAAGGATCCCAGTGTTCCCAAGGAGCACAAAACCTCTCAAACAAAGGATTACAAATGAGCAAGAACCTTAAGAGCCGAATCATTGCCGGAACGGTTGGGGTTGCACTTCTCTTAACCCCTACCGTAGCTTTTGCAGGTACCACCACAGCCTCAACCACATCTCTTGCGTCGTCCACAACTAAGCCCACTGCTGCAGATCGTGCCGCCTATAAGGTTGCCCTCGCCGCATACCGTGTTGTGCTCAAGGCTTGGCAAAATACCCGCAACGCTGCTCAGGTTGCCTACAAGGCTACAATCGTCACATATCGTGCGACGGTCAAAGCAAATAACACCTCGCTCCGTCAGATCAATGCCACCTTTAATGCCGCGGTTAACGCTGCAAAGGCCGCATATACCCTCGCTGTTGCTCCTACTACGACCACTGCAGCAACACGTCAGGTAGCTCTCAATACTCGCGTCGCCGCTGTCGCGTCCGCAACAGCTACTCGTGCTGCCGCAATCGCTGCTTTGCCAACAATTTCGGTAAAGCCAGTTGCTCCAAAAGTTGCTCCAAAGCCAGTAACACCAGTAAAACCATAACCGTTCTTATAAGCGCAGGCTAAGTCAGAAGCCACTCATCTATTTCCTTAGATGAGTGGCTTCTCCAAATTCCGCACGCCTAAATCGCACCATTTGAACCGCAGGAGTCTGACAAGGTTTTCACACGGTTCTCACCTAAAGAGCGCTGATGATCATTACATGGGATCAACGAATCCCAGTGTTCAACCAGAACACAAACCCTCGTAAACAAAGGATTACAGATGAAGAAGAACCTTAAACTCCGAATCACTGCTGGAGCCGTTGGCGCTTCACTTCTCTTAGTTCCAACCGTAGCGTTTGCTGACGCAACTCCAACTCCGACGTCAAGAACGACCCCTACTACTACAGCTATCGCTGCATATAAAGCAGCTCTCGCAACATATCGGATCGCTACTACCTCATGGCGCACCGCACGAGATAGTCAGCTTGCTACGTATAAGGTCTCAATTAAGAGCTATAACGCGGCAATCGAGGCCCATCAAAACTCACTTAAGCAGATAAATGCCATCTTCAATAGCATCGTCGCTGCTGCTCGTACTGCCTACCAAACTGCAACCAAAGGCACAGTTACAGATGCCGCAAAGCAAGCAGCCTCCAACGCTCGTGTGCAAGCTATAGCTACTGCGAATGCAGCTCATGTTGCTGCGATTGCCACTCTGCCAACACTTGATCTGATAAATGCAATCTTCAACAGCGCCGTCGCTTCTGCCAACGTCGCCTACCAAACTGCTATCGCTGGTACACCTACAGATGCTGCAAAGCAAACCGCTTTGAGCGCGCGCATTCAAGCCGTAGCTACCGCGACTTCAGTTCGGGTTGCTGCAATTGCCGCTTATCAGACCTCACGTAACCAAATAAATGCAACCCTCAACGGCGCCGTCGCTGCTGCTAATGCTTCCTACCACTCCGCAATCGCTAACACACTTACAGTTGCCGCTAGGCAGGCAGCCTTGAGCGCTCGCGACCAGGCCGTAGCTACTGCGACTGCAACTCACGTTGCTGCAATCGCGGCTTATCAGGCCTCAGTGAAGCAGATAGATGCAACCTTCAACAGCGCCCTCGCTGCTGCTCGTACCGCCTACCAAACCGCAATCTCTGTAGTTCCCGCTAAACAGGCAGCTTTGAACGTTCACGTGCAAGCTGTAGCTACTGCGACCGCAGTACGAGTTGCTGCAATTGCTGCTCTGCCAGCACTTCCCATTAAGCCAGTAGTTCCAGTGGTTGCACCAAAGCCAATTGCTCCAGTAAAGCCAGGAACTCAAGTAAGGCGATAACTGGCCTTCCAAGCGCAGCTAAGTCAGAAGCCACTCATCTATTTCAATAGGTGAGTGGCTTCACGTCTGCCTGGTGGAACGCACCTCGCGGGGAATGGCTACGCTTAATCTCATGGATACTGAATCAAAATGCCCTTACACCGGAGGTAAGTTAGCCAGCGAAGGCACTATTAATCACGACTGGTGGCCGAACCAACTAAACCTCAAGGTTCTTCAAATCAAATCACCACTAGTTGATCCCATGGGTCAGGATTTTGATTACAAAACAGAATTCAAGAAGTTAGATTTAGTAGCTCTCAAGCGCGACCTGAACCATCTGATGACCGATTCACAAGAGTGGTGGCCCGCAGATTACGGTCACTATGGACCACTCTTTATTCGCATGGCCTGGCATAGCGCAGGTACTTATCGGATCTTTGATGGTCGAGGCGGAGGTGGCGCTGGGATGCAGCGCTTCGCGCCACTTAATAGTTGGCCTGACAACATCAACGTCGATAAGGCTCGTCGCTTGCTCTGGCCGATTAAACAGAAGTATGGTCAGCGGGTTTCGTGGGCTGATTTAATAATATTGACCGGCAACTGCGCCCTTGAATCAATGGGATTTAAAACTTTCGGATTTGGCGGCGGTCGCGCTGAAGTATGGGAACCAGATGAAACCTATTGGGGCAAGGAAGCGCAGTGGCTAGCCGACGATCGCTATACCGGTGATCACGATCTTGAAAATCCGTTAGCAGCCGTGCAGATGGGGTTAATTTATGTAAACCCCGAAGGCCCAAATGGAAACCCCGATCCCCTGTTATCCGCTCGAGATATTCGCGAAGTCTTTACCCGGATGGCAATGAATGATGAAGAAACAGTCGCGCTAATTGCAGGCGGTCACACCTTTGGCAAAACACATGGCGCCGCTGATCCGAGTAAGTATGTGGGCCGCGAACCTGAAGCAGCTCCAATTGAAGAAATGGGACTTGGTTGGAAAAATTCGTTTGGCACCGGCAACGGCGATCAAACAATTTCAAGCGGCCTCGAAGGAACTTGGACACCAACGCCTACTAGTTGGGATAACACGTACTTCGAAACGCTTTTTGCTCATGAATGGGAACAGACCAAAAGCCCTGCAGGTGCAACACAATGGATTCCGAAGGATGGTGAAGCAGCACAGGCGGTTCCAGATGCACACGATCCATCAAAAAGGCACTCTCCAGTAATGCTTACTGCTGATCTTGCCCTCCGTGTCGATCCAGCATATGAAAAAATCTCGCGCAACTTCTTAGAAAATCCAGATCAACTAGCTGATGCATTTTCTCGTGCTTGGTACAAACTCACACACCGCGACATGGGTCCAATAACTCGCTACTTGGGAGCACTCGTCCCAACGGAACAGTTAATTTGGCAAGATCCAGTCCCAGCAGCAACTCATCAACTTGTTGTCCCGAGTCAGATCGCAACACTTAAGAAAACCATTCTGGCAACGGATCTGACTATTTCACAGTTAGTAAAAACAGCTTGGGCGTCTGCCTCGACATTTAGAGGTACAGATAAACGCGGCGGGGCAAATGGTGCGCGTATCCGACTAGAGCCACAACGAAATTGGGCTGCTAATGAACCAACTGAACTAGCTAGAATTCTTAAGACATTTGAAAAAATTCAAAGTGATTTCAATAAATCAAATTCGGCAACATCTATATCACTGGCGGATCTGATCGTCCTTGCTGGGTGTACCGCCATTGAGGAAGCTGCCAAGAAGGCCGGCCACACGATTGAGGTTCCATTTGCACCTGGTCGTACAGATACAACTCAAGAGCAGACCGATGTGGTCTCCTTCGAGGTACTAGAACCAATCGCTGATGGCTTCCGCAACTTTATGAAGGAAGGTAGCCACCACCCCGCAGAATTCCATTTGGTTGATAAAGCCGCGCTCCTCACATTAACCGCTCCAGAAATGACAGTTCTGATCGGTGGACTTCGCGTGCTTGGCGCTAACGCTGGTAACTCAGAAGCTGGTGTCTTTACTAAAGCTCCTGGAACACTCACAAATGATTTCTTCACTAGCGTCTTAGATATGGAAACTATTTGGAAAGCAGAATCCACTGATGCGGAAAGTTTTGAAGGTCGCGATACCAAAACAGGTGATATCAAATGGACTGCAACGCGCGCCGATCTGATCTTTGGATCGAACTCAGTATTGCGTGCGCTCTCTGAGGCCTATGCGAGTGATGATGCCAAAGAGAAGTTTGTGAATGATTTTGTTGCGGCATGGGTAAAGGTGATGAACCTTGATCGCTTCGATCTATAGGTATTTCTTTGGCTCTAACTTTAATGAAACTGAGTTAATACACCAGCGCTCATCAGTTGGAACGTCGTACCCTTCGCCCGTAAATACATGGCCGAGATGGGAACCGCAATTTGCACAACGCGCCTCTATGCGACGCTTTCCAAATGAGAGATCCTCTAGGAGCGTTACAGCGTCGCTATCTTTAGGGGCATAGAACGAAGGCCACCCGCAGCCAGAATGAAACTTGGTCTCGCTTCGAAATAATTCTTGCGAACAGACCTTGCATGAATAAACGCCTTCAGTTTCAATATCGGTGTACTCCCCACTGAAAGCCGCCTCAGTCCCAGCTTGCCGAAGCACTTTGTATGAAAGTGGGTCCAACTCTTCGCGCAGTTTGGCATCATTGATTTCATAGGGGTAAAGGGTTCCGTCGGGTTTTATTGCAGAAACTTCTTCATGGTTCATGGCTTCATCTTTCACCGCATTTCGCAACAAATCTAGTTGAAATTAGAGTGTTGTTTGCGGTGGTAAACAAAGATAATAGGTGAACTATTCCCGGTGACTGAACAGATGACCTGGCTTTAAAGGTTCGGAGGAGTTGGAGCCACAGGTAAATTCAGGTTTTGTACTAAATTAATTTAATTTGGTACAGTTCTTTTATGTCAACTTTGTCTATTTCGGAAGCAAGGGCCGAACTGTCAACAATCATCGCTCGAGCAAAAAAGAAGCCCGTAACTATTTCAAAACATGGCAAACCCATTGCCGTAGTAATAGCTCCTTCGCTCTATGAAAAATTCGTTGAGGCGATGGAAGAACTTGAAGATATTGAAGCTTTTGATAAGGCAATTTCCAGTGACGAACCATTCATTCCTTGGGAGCAAGCAAAGAGGGATCTTGGATTGCTTTGAGCAAATACAACATCAAAATAAAACCAAGCACAACCAAATATCTTTCGACTATACCCAAGAAAGATCGTCTACGGATTGTAGGAGTTATTCAACTCCTGGCAGAAAATCCTCTCCCACCAAAAGCACTCAAACTTAAGGGTCGTGAAGGCTACCGAATTCGAGTTGGTAACTATCGAATTATTTATTCAATCACTACGAAACAACTAGTAATTTACATCATAGAAGTCGGACATCGTAAAGAAATCGACGAGTCAGGTGATTAGCTAAAGGAGCACTCCGAATCACTAACTGGTGGCGGGTGAAGGATTTGAACCTTCGAAGGCAGAGCCGGGGGATTTACAGTCCCCTCCCATTGGCCGCTCGGGCAACCCGCCAGGGCTATCTTGTGAAGCAGCCAGCGTAGATTACTCCATTTGGCAGGAGGTAAATAATCGAATGATTAACCGGCGTAATTTTCGCTGGAGATTCTTAAAGTGTAATAAAGCCTAGGACCAATCCTAATGCGGTCAACCAGACCAATGCGCCTAATAGCCGTTTATGCCAGTTTTCAGGCCAAATTCCTCCTTCTCGCCCAAAGGTCGCAATCAATCCTGCGATGATTCCTGGCACCATTATTAATGCATAAGTACTTTTGATCTTTTGATCCGAAGGATGAGCGCCAAGAATCCATCCACTGACATAAATACCTATAACCATCATTAGTAGAAAATTAGCGACTCCTCGCGGAAGCCATTTATTTATTTGAACAGAATTTGGCAGCTTTTCTTCAAAAACTTTTAAGATCATCATTGAGGCCGTTAACACCGCTGCGATGAATGTATATTTTCCTAAGCCAAAAAAAGGAGAAGCGATAAGAATAAAAACAGAGGTTTTTCCGATAATTGTTAACCAAACAGAAGTCTGTGACTGGCTAGAAAGTTTTCCGGGTTGGCATGCTAAAGACCTTTGTGGATACCAGAATAAAGTTATGTCTTCCAGTAACAATCTAATCACAAAGAAAATAATGACGACCAGTCTTAATTTTCCAAATTCGGATTTGCTAACCAACTCAAATCCACTCAAACCATTTAGTGCTTTAAACATAGAAGATGCGGCAAAAGCCAGAAATATTGGTGGCATTACATAATCAGCGAGTCGATCAAACTTTTGCAGTAGTGAGCCTTCCTGATCTCTTCGAAGTGGTCGAATGGCATGTGCCAGGAGGGAAATTGATGAAAAGAGTACGAACATTCCAAGAATTGTTCTCAATTCTGACCAATTGGTTATATGTCCTGTTACGAGCGCCAAAAGAGCGATAGCGGCCCACGCAACGGCACCAGCAGCAGAATCCAATATTCCCAATGCCACAATAATCAATACAAATATAAGTTTGGGTGGCAGAGCTTGATACTTAACTTGAACAGACGAGAGGACGCCAATAACAATCCCGAATCCCCAAAGACTAAATCCTGCGGCGCCAAACATAGCCCGCGCCCAAGCACCATCAACTAAGACCCTAGGTAGTACCGCGGAAAAGCGACCAGACTTAACCGTTAGTTCTTTAATCCAATGGTCAGTTTTGGAGGTTCCCGGAGACTTCCAAGATTTTGATAAGTCTCCCCTGCCAGCCGCCTCTTTCTTTACTGCTTTGAGTTTCTTGGTGACGACGCTGGCAAGTTTTGCTTGCGTTGGATGTGAAATCCGCGTCAATCCTCCTGCACCAGTTAGCCCAACGAAAGTACCTGTTGCTAATGCAATAGAACCAACCGCGCCAGGATGTAACTTGATATCGTACAAAGGCTTGCCCGCATTTAGGGCTCGCTCAATATTTGATTGAAGCGAAGAAAGTGACCCCGAAACTTGCGCAGGAGGCGAATAAGCCAACACCGTATCATTCGCATTAAGCCGAAATGCAGAAATTGCTTGAACTGGTTGGGAATTAATACCGGTACCAGTAGCCACAATCTTATGATCACCCGGCGGTAACCCTGGCGGAATTACCGCATTAATTGACGCAGTACCCGATGAATCCGCAACAGCAGAGCCTATTAATTGTGGACTCGAATATATATATAAATAGACGGTAGTCCCCGGCAGCAACCCATTCGCTACGACATAAGTGCCTTTGCCCGCTGCGATGTCTCCCACTGTAATCGCCGTGGTTAATGTCATGAGTGGACCAATTATCGGATCATCGCTTAGCAAGTTACCTGAAATTAATTGCAATCCAGTTTTAGATAACGAAAAAGTTAAAGTTCGTGTGGGTGATGGGGTGGAAGTTGAGGTAGCCGAAGGTGTTGGCACCACGGATGGTGTTGGCGTCACGGATGGTGTTGGCGTCACGGATGGAGTTGGTGTTGGCGCCACGGATGG
>JGI20207J14881_1000879_pt1 | contig 10595 bp, 14 predicted proteins | sample NGESurdeep092012_4_FD_14881 | JGI IMG/M metagenome (IMG submission 14881)
GGAAAACCCGCCTTACTTGCAGACCCTGGCGGGCCGACATACGTATAGTGTCCGAAATAGTCTGGCGTACGAATCGTAGTCCTCGATTGGGTAAGGGGCTCCCCCTTCCGAAAGCGCGTCGGGACTTAGATCCCCGATCCCGCGTTTTCTTACCCGAACCGACCGGCACTGTCCGGCGATGCCGCGAAAGCGGGTCGCAGCGACAGGGGCACAACAACAAGGATCCCTGAGATGACCACCAAGCCACGACCTCAGCTGCAGCCCGGCGAGACCCGGGCCTATCCTGTTTTGCCGCTGCGCGACATCGTGGTGTTTCCGCACATGATCGCCCCGCTCTTCGTCGGCCGCGAGAAGTCGATCAAGGCGCTGGAAGAGGTGATGCGTTCCGACACCTTCATTCTTTTGGCGACGCAGAAGAACGCCTCCGACGACGATCCGGCGACCGATTCAATCTTCGAAGTCGGCACGCTCGCGAGCGTGCTGCAGCTTCTCAAGCTTCCCGATGGCACCGTTAAGGTGCTGGTCGAAGGTGCGACGCGTGCGCGCGTGCTCAAGTACACCGATCGTGTCGATTACTACGAGGCCGACGCAACCGCGCTTGCCGATGACATGGGCGAGCAGGTCGAGGCCGAGGCGATGGCGCGCTCGGTCATCAACGAGTTCGAGAACTACGTGAAGCTGAACAAGAAGGTTTCGCCGGAAGTGGTTGGCGTCGTTCAGCAGATCGAGGATCACGCCAAGCTGGCGGACACCGTCGCCTCGCACCTCGCCGTCAAGATTCCGGACAAGCAGGACATCCTGGAGACCCCGTCTGTCACCCAGCGCCTCGAGAAGGTTCTGGGGCTGATGGAGAGCGAGATCTCGGTGCTGCAAGTCGAGAAGCGCATCCGCACGCGCGTCAAGCGGCAGATGGAGAAGACGCAGCGCGAGTATTATCTCAACGAGCAGATGAAGGCGATCCAGAAGGAGCTCGGCGACGAGGAAGGTCGCGACGAGCTTCAGGAGTTGGAAGACAAGATCAAGAAGACCAAGCTCTCCAAGGAAGCTCGCGAGAAGGCGACGCACGAGCTCAAGAAGCTGCGGCAGATGTCGCCGATGTCGGCGGAAGCCACCGTCGTGCGTAACTACCTCGACTGGCTGCTGTCGATCCCGTGGAACAAGAAGACCAAGGTCAAGAAGGATCTCCACGTCGCGGAGGAGATCCTCGACGCCGATCACTACGGTCTGGAGAAGGTCAAGGAGCGCATCGTCGAGTATCTCGCCGTACAGCAGCGCGCCAACAAGCTGACCGGGCCGATCCTGTGCCTCGTCGGCCCTCCCGGCGTCGGCAAGACCTCGCTCGGCAAGTCGATCGCCAAGGCGACCGGCCGCGAATTCGTGCGCGTGTCGCTCGGCGGCGTGCGTGACGAGGCCGAAATCCGCGGCCACCGCCGCACTTATATCGGCTCGATGCCTGGCAAGATCATCCAGTCGATGCGCAAGGCGAAGAGCTCCAATCCGCTCTTTCTGCTCGACGAGATCGACAAGATGGGCGCCGACTTCCGCGGCGATCCGTCATCGGCGCTGCTTGAGGTGCTCGACCCCGAGCAGAATTCGACTTTTGCGGACCACTATCTGGAGGTCGAGTACGACCTCTCGAACGTGATGTTCATCACCACGGCGAATACGTTGAACATTCCCGGGCCGCTGATGGACCGCATGGAGATCATCCGGATCGCCGGCTACACCGAGGACGAGAAGCTGGAGATCGCGCGCAAGCACCTGATCCTGGCGGCAATCGCCAAGCACGGCCTCGAGCCGAAGGAATGGTCGATCGACGACGAGGCGCTACTCACGCTTATCCGCCGCTATACGCGCGAAGCAGGCGTGCGCGGCCTCGAGCGCGAATTGTCGAACCTGATGCGCAAGGCCGTGAAGGAGCTGATGACTTCGAAGAAGAAGTCGATTGCCGTCGCCGCTGCGAATCTTGGCGATTATCTCGGCGTGCCGAAGTATCGCTATGGCGAGATCGAAGCCGAGGACCTGGTCGGTGTCGTCACCGGCCTTGCCTGGACCGATGTCGGCGGCGAATTGCTGACCATCGAAGCGACGTCGATGTCGGGCAAGGGCAAGATGACCGTCACCGGCAACCTGCGTGACGTGATGAAGGAGTCGATCTCGGCGGCGGCGTCTTACGTGCGTTCGCGCGCGGCCGCCTTCGGCATCGAGCCGCCTTTGTTCGACAGACGCGACATCCACGTGCACGTGCCGGAAGGCGCAACGCCGAAGGATGGCCCGTCGGCCGGTGTCGCGATGGTCACGGCTATCGTCTCGGTGATGACCGGCATTCCGGTGCGCCGCGATCTCGCCATGACCGGCGAGATCACGTTGCGCGGCCGCGTTCTGCCGATCGGCGGCCTCAAGGAGAAACTGCTCGCCGCTGCCCGCGGCGGCATGAAGACCGTGCTGATCCCGGAGGAGAACGCCAAGGACCTCACCGAGATCTCCGACACGATCAAGAAGAACCTCGATATCATTCCGGTCCAGCGCATGGACGAAGTCCTCGCCCGCGCGCTGGTGCGAAAGGTCGAGCCGATCACGTGGGACGAGGAGGCGGCCAAGTTGGCGGCCGCCGAGGCTAAGCCGGACGAGGAAGCATCCGGCCTGACCGCCCACTGACGGCGGACCGGCCCGAAGACCTGGAACGGCGCCCGCGAGGCGCCGTTTTCATTTTGCGCCGCGGCTTGCCCCTGCACCAAGCGGGCGATAAACCCGGCATGGGGGGCGGTTAGCTCAGTTGGTAGAGCGCCTGCTTTACACGCAGGATGTCGGCGGTTCGAGTCCGTCACCGCCCACCATCAAACTCGAGTCAGTGATGTCTATTCCTTCGGCCCGCCGCGTGCCGGCCGGTGGCTTTGCGGCAATGATGCCGAATTAGAGAGACGAGGAATCCTCAATATCTCCGCACCAGCCGCATTCGTGACGGTGACAATGACAAGCCGCCTGGCGCCCGCGGACAGTTCGATAAAGATATCGAAAGCCGTTCGCTCCGCGTCCTCGTCGTCGGCGCAGAATTCGTCGGCGCCTCGCCCGTAGCCCAATCGTGTTACTGGCGATCGCAAAACAATGTCGCAATTCGACTCTCGTTCAAGGACTAAGCATGGTTGCGCTTTAGATTTGAAGCGCGCCTGATAAGTTTGTCGGTTCCAACTCAGTAATGCGGTGGAACCGGTAAGCATTTCGGAGACACCTCGCGTACAGGGTCTTAGGACTCGCTGAGGGTAGTTACCGGGGAACCGCCGCCGTGATCGATGGCTGTGAGGCGGTAGCGCTCCCGCCCTGGAGCAGGAGCAATGATGCCGTTCAAGACAAACCTCCTCCTGGAATCGCTACCCCCCGGCGAACGCGACGCATTGCAGCCCCATTTGCGGCCCGAAGAGCTCCCACAGCATCGAATCCTGTTCGATATCCACGACACGATCGACGCGGTGTATTTTCCAATCGGCGTTGCGGTGTCGCTTGTCATTCCGCTCTCCACCGGAGAAATCGTCGAGACCGCAATGGTCGGACGCGACGGTGCGATTGGAGCGGCGGCTGCGTTGAACGGCCGGCTCTCCCTCAATCGCGCCATCGTTCAGATCGGCGGAGATTGCCTCGTCTGCGCGGTCGAACCGCTGAAGGCTCTGGTCGAAAAGCATCGTCAGATGCGCTGGCTCATCGGCGCGCATGAGCAGTCGCTGTTTGCACAAGCCCAGCAATCCGCGGCCTGCAACGCAACGCATGTGATCGAAAGCCGGTTCGCGCGATGGCTTCTGCGGGCGGCGGACTTGTGCGAAAGCAACGANCTTCCGCTNACNCAAGAATACATTGCGCANATGCTCGGCGTGCGGCGCACGAGCGTGACGNTGGTCGCACGCACTTTACAAGAGGCTGGAATGATCCGTTACGCCCGCGGGCATATCAAGCTTCTCGATGTGCCGGCGCTCCAGGAAACGGCGTGCGAGTGCTACGAAACCGTGAAAACGAATTACGACAATATATTGCACGGGAAGGACGATTAGTTCNTTCTGGCGCAGCTCACGCTCGTCGGGCCGCGACCCCTTACGTCCGCTCTTCCCAGATCGTCGCCAAATGCACGATGGTGCGCATGGCGGCCTGCATGTCCTGCACGCTCACCCATTCGAGGCGCGAGTGGAAGGCATGCTCGCCGGCGAAGATGTTGGGGCAAGGTAGGCCCATGAAGGACAGGCGCGAGCCGTCGGTGCCGCCGCGGATCGACGCCTTCTTCGGTGCCAGCCCGGCGCGGGCCACCGCTGCCATCGCATGCGCGGCCACGTCCGGATGGCGGTCGAGCACCTCCTTCATATTCCTGTACTGCTCGGTGACCTCGAGCGTGTAGGAGGATCGCGGAAAGCCGGCGAGTGCAGTCTTCACCGCGCGCTCGAGCACCGCCGCCTTGTCTTTCAAGCCGTCGGCGGAGAAGTCGCGCAGGATGAACTTGAGCTTGGCGTGGTCGAGGCCGGCTTCGAGGCCGAGCGGGTGGATGAAGCCCTCGCGCGCTTCCGTCGTCTCGGGTGAGCAGGTGTCCTGCGGCAGGTTCTCGATGATCCGCGCGGCGATCTTGACCGCGTTCTCCATCGCGCCCTTGGCGAAACCCGGATGCACAGGCACGCCCTGCACGGTGACGGTCGCACCGTCGGCCGAGAAGGTCTCGTCCTCGACCTGGCCGGCGCTCTCGCCGTCGATCGTGTAGGCGACGTCGGCGGCGAGCCGCTTGAGGTCCGCGTTATCGACGCCGCGGCCGATTTCCTCATCAGGCGTGAACAGCACCTTGATCGTGCCGTGCGGGATCTCGGAATGGGCGGCAAGGAAGCGCATCGCGTCGACGATCTCGGCGACGCCGGCCTTATTGTCGGCGCCGAGCAGCGTCGTGCCGTCGGCGGTGACGATGTCGTTGCCGATCTGGTCCTTGAGCGCCGGGTGCTCGGCGAAACGGATCACCTGGGTCTTGTCGGCGGGCAGGGCGATGTCGCCGCCCTGGTAGTTGCGCACGAGCTGCGGCTTCACGCCGGCGCCCGGCGCGTCCGGCGAGGTGTCCATATGCGAACAGAAGCAGACGACCGGCACGCGCTTGCGGCTCGTCGCCGGCAACGTCGCGTAGACGTAGCCGTTGGCGTCCATGTCGGCGTCGACAAGGCCGGCCTCGCGCAATTCGCCGACCAGGAGGCGCGCGAGGTCCTTCTGCTTCTCGGTCGACGGCGCGGTCGCGGAATTGGGATCGGATTGGGTGTCGATCGTCACGTAGCGCAGGAAGCGCTCGAGCACCGTGTAGTCGAAATCGATGGACACCATGAGACTGACCTTGCGTGCCGCCCGATCATAACGGCCGGACGAACAAAAACGGCAGGCGCGGGGCACTGCGCCCCGGACCTGCCGCTAAACCATCCCCCAAGAATCGAGGGCTCAGCCGAGCCGTCAGATTGCTTCCTTGAGATCCTTGGAGGCGCGGAACGCGACCTTCTTGGAAGCCTTGATCTGGATTGCCTCGCCGGTCGCCGGATTGCGGCCCATGCGCGCGGCGCGTTTGCGCACCTGGAGGATGCCGAGCCCGCCGATGCGGATACGCTCGCCTTTCTTCAAGTGCTTCACGATATTGCCGACGAGGTCACCCAAAACCTCTTCGGCCTGCTTCTTCGACATCTCATGCGCCTCCGCGAGGGCGGCGGCGAGATGCTTCAGCGTCACAGTCGTCGGGGTCGCTGACTTACCAGGAGCCGTAGCCATAATGGGACCCTCCTCTTGAGATCCGCGAGTCTGGCCGAACGCCAGACTGCTTGCCGGGATAGACGATTCGGAGAGGCTTTGACCAACGATTCTTAGCGAAAATCGGGCACTTCTTGCAAAGTTGCACCCCGAACAGGGTTGTCCTTGACTTGGGACAATCCCGCCTTTAACTCCTCCCCACGCCCGCGGGGGCGTAGCTCAGTTGGTTAGAGCGCTGCCCTGTCACGGCAGAGGCCGCGGGTTCGAGTCCCGTCGCTCCCGCCAATTTCTTCTTATTTTTCAGTACCATTAGATAACCCCCTCGGCTTGATTCGACTCATCGTCCCCCGAGCGATTCGACTCTTGGTTAGAAAGCTGCGCGGGCCCGTCGGTAAAACCGACCGCTCCGAAGTAATCCGGCGTCACGTGGTCGCCGAAGACCCAGCGGTCGCCTATGCGATTGCGCACGGTCACGATGTGGGTGTCCCATCCGATCCGCGCGTCGAAGCCGTAAGGCGACACCCTCACGTCCTCGTTTGAAACCGGCAGGGCAAGTTCCTGGGCTAGGTGCGCGACCAGCGCCTCTCGGGACGGTAATTCGATCGCCTCGCGCATAGCGTCTGCGAGCGATCCTCTTTGTGGCCGGTACTTCACTGGCTGCCTCCCTCCCGCAGCTTGTCACGGCCACGCACGCGCGCGGCGTCGGCGAGGCGGATGAGCGTCGCGTCCTGGCGCATCGCCGGCATGTAGGTGTCGTGCAGCTTCGCGTCCGACTCGATGTTGTTGGCCAGCTTGCGCCCAAGGGCGGCGGTCGTGACGCCGCCGAGCTCGGCCTCTTTGGCGCCGGAGCGGCGGAAGTCGGCGAGCTTGCGGGTGTCGCCGGGAAACTCGGCCGCCACCACGTCGCGGAAGTCGCGCCCGAGCTTGTCCTTGCTGTAGGCCTGCGGCAGCCAGCGCCGGCCGCCCTTCGGTCCAGGCGCGGCGCCTGCGGTGCGGAACATCGGGATCGTGTCGATGACCTGCGCCGGCAACAGGCTTGTGCGGTAAAGCTCGATCAGGCTCTGCGCGCGCTTGGAGAGCGTGCCGATCGCCGCCTTGCCGGTCTTGGCGCGCTGCAGCTCAAAGAACGGCCCCTGGGCGTCGCCGCGCATCTGTGCGCGCGTCAGGGTGCGGACGTCGACCGGCGACAGGCTTGTGTCCCAGGCGGTCGCCATGATGCAGGCGAGGCCCTTCAGGTCCATGCGCCAGGCGCGCTTGACCAGGCGCACGGCCTCGCCTTCGCGCCAGACCGCGGTGCGCGGCGTCGGTGTCTTGCGCCGGATGCCGAGCGACGGGTCCGCCCTCGAGTCACAATATTTGCCGCCGGCGGGCCGGTTGATCGTGCCGGCGACCTTCCACAGCGCCCGCCAGATCTTCATGACCATGTAGGCCTCGCTGACGCCGATCGTCTCGAGGAGGCCTTTGATCTCGCCGCCGTCGCCGCAATACCAGAGGTCGATGTCCTCGAGGCCGATGGTCGGCGGGTCGACGTCGCCGAACACCGGCTCGATCTGGCGCCAGCCGCGCGCCCAGTTGTCGCGCGTGCCTTTGGCTTTTCCCTTAAAGGCGCCGGTCTGCCGGTAGCGCTCGTAGGCCTCGCCCAGGCTGTTCGGCGGAAACACGCGGACGAGCTGATTGAGCTTCGGCACGCTCTCGCCGGCACCGTGCGTGGCCTTCGCGGCGTCCCATTTGGCGTTCCAGCTCTGCGCGATCGACCAGGCGCGCGGGCCGTCCTGGCCGCAGTCGACCAGCGCAAAGCCGAGCTTCGCCATCAGCGTCGGCTCGATCTTCTTTGTCGTTGGATCGCGCCGCGCCAGACACGGCGCCCAATAGCCCCACTTCGGGCGGCCTTCATGCTGGCGAGTGACGTAGTAGCGGATTTTCACGTTACCCACCGCCGACTCCCCGTAGCCGCGCTCTAACGACGGTACGAGCGTCGCGCGCGGTCTGCGGGGTGGTCAAGAAGAGGTGTGGATAGCGGGCCTGGCGCCAGGCATCGATCGCGTCGAGGTCAAAATTGCCGGTGGTAGGATCGGCCGACGGAAACGGCGGTTGCCGCTTCTGCAGATCGGGCAGCGCGTCCTCGAATTGCGTCAGGGACAGGCCAAGCCTGCGCGCCGCGACCGACGGCGGCACGTCGCCTCCTGGGGGCAATTTGAAGCGCATCGTCATCGCTTCTGCTTCTTCGCTGCGTAGGTGGGGACGGCCGGCGAGTCGCGGTCCGCGTGAACAGGATGGCCCGGCGCGCCGGCCCCGCAGGTGGGGCACCATGCTGTCCCTGGCGGCGGATCGTCAGCGCTGTGCACCATGAAATGGCGCCCGCAGCTGCACGTGTGGATCAGCGACGTCGTCATGCCGCCTCACGGAAAGGCTCGCCGCAGTGAACGCAGTGAGCCTCGCTCGGGCTGGTGAACAGAAACGAGTGCGCGCATTCCAGTGTCGGCGCCGGCGCGTCCTCGTAGCTGAAGTCGCCGTCGGCGCAAGCCGTGCACAGCGGCGGATCGAGCGAAGCCCAGCTGCACGGGCCTTCGGCCGTGACGCAGGCGTTGGTCTCGGTGCAGCCGCAGCCGACACAGATCAGCATGGCCCTGCCTCCTCGGCTGGCTCCGTGCGCAAGGCAACGCTTCCGGCCTCGGTGATCCGCGATCTGCGGATGAGGTCTCCATTGCCGGAGGCGCAACGATGCAGCGACTCGAATTGCAAAAACCCGCGCGCCTCAAGCCCTTTCATCGTCGTGTAGTCTGCACCCCAAAGGCCGCCGTACCGCCGCTTTGCGATCGCGCAGCGACTATCGTTGCAGCATGCAGATGCGAGCATTCGGTCTTCTTCCGGGCTCACGGGCGAGTCTCCGCAGGTTGACGGCCGCGCATGCGCTGCGCGGCGATGATCTGGCGACGCAGATCGATGGAGAGCGCGCGCAGGTCGACGATGGTCAGCGCCTCATTGAGACGCCACGCGTCGGCGGCGGCAGACGCCACGTCGCCGGCGGCCAGGTGCGTGCGCAGGAAGCCCAGCGCCGCGGCCGCGTCGTCGATCGATGTGGCGAGCAGCCGCACAAGCTCGGGCGTGAGGTCGAGCGGCTGCCGCGCGGCGGCCTCCGGTTCCCGCCCGGCGATCGCGGGGCCTATTCGTTCGGGAGGAGGAACGGCCTCGTCGCGATCGCCGGGCGGAAGGGAAAGGGCTGCATTAGCGTGTGACATGACGGTTCTCCTGTTGCTGGAGGCGCTCACTCACGCGGTGGTCGGGAGCGCAGCCCGCGGCATCGCGCACGCGATCGAGCGCGGCCAGGGCGAACGTGTTTCCGGCATTGAGCGCGCGCTCGATCTCGGAGCGCAGCACCAACTCGATATAGGTCCGGGGGAGTGCCTGCACGGCCATGGTCAGCCTCGCCGGTAGTGCGGATAGAGCCGCTTGATATCCTCGCGGCAGAACCCGTGCGCGGCGAGGACGAGCAGGATGTAGGCGTCCGGCATGTCGCGATGCAGATAGCGGCGGCAGACGCGTTCGAGGCGGCGCGCTTCGGCTGCCTCTCGGCGATACAGATCCCGCTCGCTGGTCCGCTGCGCGACGTCCGTTTGATCAATCAGAAGTCCTGACATTGGCGGGCTCGCATTGAAAAAATGCCGGAGAGGCGGATACACCACGCGCCTCCCCGGCAAGGTCGGGAGGAAATCGAACGCCACACGCCACGAACGCAACAACCCGACGCGTCACTCCGCCGCCTGGCTCAGGGCGCGGCTGCGGCCGGCCAGGCCGCGCGCGACGTCGATCAGCGCGCGGCGATCGGCGTTAAGCTCGATCGCGGTGAAATGCTCCGCGAGCTCCCTGGCACCGTGCACGGTGAAAAAGGCGGCGAGGGCGTCGACGCCGCTGATCTTTGTTGTCTCGCCCGTGGCGCGCCCGGGCTGGCCCTCGAAGAAGAACGAGACGGGCACCTCCAGGACATCCGCAATCTGCTGCAGGCGACTCGAGCCGACTCGGTTGGTGCCCTTCTCGTATTTCTGCACCTGCTGGAAGGTGAGCTTGATTGCGATGCCGAGCTTCTCCTGGCTCATGCTCAGCATCATCCGGCGCATGCGGATGCGCGCGCCGACGTGCTTGTCGATCGGGTTGGGTAATTTCTTCGCCATGACGCCTACTCCCTACGGTTTGGCGGATGCCAGCGACGTGCGCACGATGCGGCGCGCGTGCGCGGTGAGACGACCGAGATCGATGTGGCCGCAGTCGTTGAACGAGCAGCCGTTGCGCAGCCCGTATTCCCTGGTGAGATCGCCGACGCGGTACATGACCGGGTGGGTGGTGATGTGCCGCGCCCCCTTCGCCCAATGCTGTGCGAAGTCGCAAGCGTCGCCACTGTGATGCAGGGAATTGGGGCGGTGCGACTTGGCCCACGAATAGCAGTGCACCCGGCCCTTAAAGCCGCGCGCGACGACGTCGGCGATGAACGGCACGATCTTCGGGGCGAAGCGAGCTGAGACGGTGATCGGGCCGGCGGCGCTGTCGACGGTGACGAGCTCGGCGGCATCCGCCGGCGAGGCGAGGAGGAAAGCCGCGATTGCCAGGATGGCGCCGATCGTCGCCGCGGTGGCGATCACCACGGGCACGGTGATGTCGGCAACTTCTTTCAAAAGATACTCGGCACGCTCACTGTCGAAGCGGCGCGGGGTCATGATTGCTCCTGCAGGAATGGATAGCGTCGCGCCATGAACGCGGCGTGCTTCTGTGCGTGCGTCAGGCGCGGCTTCACCGCGCCCGAGACGGATTTACTGATGCGCGAGCGGCGGCCGCCGGGGAGGGAATGTGGCCCAAGGCCC
>JGI20207J14881_1000884_pt1 | contig 10565 bp, 8 predicted proteins | sample NGESurdeep092012_4_FD_14881 | JGI IMG/M metagenome (IMG submission 14881)
CCGCCGCTAAAGCCATCACAAGAGTCCAACCCGCTGAGTGCGCGAATTTCTTCGCCCACGCCGGATACGGCTTCAATTAATGGGAATCTGCTCTAGAGGCGCACATCCCGCTCATTCCCGCGAAAGCGGGAATCCCAGCACGGAATGGGGCCTGGATCCCCGCTTTCGCGGGGACGAACGGCAATAGACCCGAGGCTATGTTACTTCGGCGCGCGCTTGGCCAGGATCCGCTGCAAGGTTCGGCGGTGCATGTTGAGCCGCCGCGCGGTCTCGGAGACGTTGCGGCCGCACAATTCGTAGATGCGCTGGATGTGCTCCCAGCGCACGCGGTCGGCCGACATCGGATTTTCCGGCGGCTCCGTTTCTTGTTGTCATGCGCCAGCAGCGCGGCGACGACGTCGTCGGCATCGCACGGCTTGGCCAGATAATCGACGGCGCCCAACTTCACCGCGGTCACCGCCGTGGCGATGTTGCCGTATCCGGTCAGGATGATGCCTCGCGCTTCCGGCCGGCGGCGCTTCAGCGCTGAGATGACGTCGAGGCCGGTTCCGTCGCCGAGCCGCATATCGACCACGGCGAAGGCGGGCGCGGCCTGCTCCACCTGCGACAATCCGTCCGCCACCGATTCCGCGGTGGTGACCGCAAAGCCGCGCTGTTCCAACGCCTTGCCGAGCCGTTGCAGGAACGAGCGGTCGTCCTCGACCACCAGAACCGAGCGTTCGCCCGGGATAGGCTCGTTACGCGCCGTCTGAAGCGTCATATCACTGGCCATTTCCACCTTGCCGCCTCTGTTCTACGCCGCCGCCCGCACCAAGCACTTGCCTCAATCTCAAATAGTATGCCACCGGTTTCACATCAAGCAAACGTCTGGCCGAGCGACCGCTCGAGATCGCTGCGGTTCCAGCGCACGAAGATCGAAGCGCCGTGTTCCGGCAGCTTGCGGTTCTCGAACGAGAGTGTCGCGCCCGCGCGCTCGAGCAGCGTCTTAGCGATGAAGAAGCCGAGCCCGAGCCCGCTCGGTGCGTCGTCCTTGTCGAGGTCGGGACGGCTGGTGACATAAGGCTCGCCGATGCGGCCGATGATCTCGGGCGCGAAGCCCGGGCCGTCGTCGGCGATCGACAGCTCGACATTGTCCTCGGTCCAGTTGGCGGCGACGGCGACGTGCTTGGCGGCGAAATCGACGGCGTTCTCCATCAGATTACCAAGTCCGTAGAGCACGGCGGGATTGCGCGCGACGATCGGTTCTGGACTTGCATCGCCGGCGACGCGCACATCGATGCCGACGCCGAAATTGCGATAGGGCGCGGCGACCTCCTCCATCAGCGACGACAACGGCATGCGGTCGAACGGCTCGCCGCTGGCCGAAAGCTGCGTGATCTTGGAGAGAATGTCGCGGCAGCGCCTGGCCTGTTCCCGCAGCAGGCGCACGTCGTCGCCGTGCGGCGCTTCGAAGGGAATGGCGTTTTCCAATTCCTTGGCGATAACCGAGATCGTCGACAGCGGCGTGCCGAGTTCGTGCGCTGCGGCCGCGGCGAGGCCGTCGAGCTGCGAGAGATGCTGCTCGCGGGCGAGGACGAGCTCGGTGGCGGCCAGCGCGTCAGAGAGCTGCCGCGACTCCTCGGTGATTTGCCACGCATAGACGCCGATGAAGCCGATAGCGAGCAGGATCGAGAGCCAGACGCCGAACATGTAGATCGGCGGCAGCGTGAGCGGATCGTCGGCGTCCCACGGCAGCGGGTAATGCGTGAAAACGAGAATAGTGGCGCAGGCGATGGCGAAGCCGCCGAGAATCACGGTGAAGCGCGGCGGCAAGGCCGTCGCCGACAACAGCACCGGCCCGAGGAACAGGAAGGAGAACGGGTTCTGCAAGCCGCCGGTTAGGTAAAGAAGGACGGCGAGTTCAGCGATGTCGAAGGCGAGCAGCCAGGCGGCACGATCCGGTTCGAGCCGCTGCGTCATGTGGAAGCGCAAGCGGATCGCGACGTTGAGCCAGGCCGAGAGCGCGATGACCGCGAGGCAGGCCCAGAGCGGCAGCTCGAACTCCAGCCCGAAATAGACGACCAGCACGCCCGTCGTCTGGCCGATGATCGCGAGCCAGCGCAGCCGCACCAGCGTGTCGAGGCGGACGTTGCGGCGCGGATGATTGTGGGCGAGGTCGAGGGCCGGCATGGTTCGCAGTCTATCGCGTTGCGGCAGAGGCACCAATCAGCGGCGCCGGGGACAAAACCGCGCGGCGCGGGGCTTGCGTTCCGCCCGCCCTGACGTCACATCTGCCCGACCCGACCGGATCGCACGATGCCTTCGCCCAGCCCCGCCGCCATTGCCGTCGACCGCGTGGTGAAGCGCTACAAGACCGCAACCGCAGTGGACGGCATTTCGTTCGAATTGCCGCGCGGCTCGATCACCGGCCTGCTCGGCGGCAACGGCGCGGGCAAGACCACCACCATCGCCATGATCATGGGGCTGGTGGCGCCGACCTCCGGCACCGTCAGCGTGCTCGGTGCGCGCATGCCGGACGAGCGCTACGACGTGCTGCGCCGGATGAATTTTGAAAGTCCCTATGTCGACCTGCCGATGCGGCTTTCCGTGCGGCAGAATCTGTCGGTGTTCGCGCAGCTCTATGCGGTCGAGGACATCGCCCACCGCATCGCCGAGATCGCCGACGATCTCGAACTCACCGATTTCCTGGACCGGGCGACCGGCAAGCTCTCGGCGGGACAGAAGACGCGGGTGTCGCTCGCCAAGGCACTGCTCAATCGGCCGGACGTGCTGCTGCTCGACGAGCCGACCGCCTCGCTCGATCCGGACACCGCGGACTGGGTGCGCGGACGCCTCGAGAATTTCCGCAAGAGCTGCGGCGCCACCGTGCTGCTCGCGTCGCACAACATGGCCGAGGTCGAGCGGCTGTGCGAGCGCGTCATCATCATGAAGCGCGGCCGCATCGAGGACGACGACACGCCGGAGCGGCTCTTGGCGCGTTACGGCCGCGACACGCTGGAGGACGTGTTCCTCGACGTCGCCCGCGGCCGCGGCCATGCGGCGGAGGCGGCGTCATGACCGCCTCGCTTCACCGCATCGGCGCGATGGTGCGCCGCTACTGGTACCTGCTGCGCTCGTCTTGGCCGCGCATCCTCGACCTCGTCTACTGGCCGACGGTGCAGATGCTGATGTGGGGCTTCCTCCAGACCTATGTCGCGCAGAACGCCGGCTTCTTCGCCCGCGCCGGCAGCGTCTTCATCGGCTCGGTGCTGCTGTGGGACATTCTGTTCCGCGGCCAGCTCGGTTTTTCAATTTCGTTTCTGGAGGAGATGTACGCCCGCAACCTCGGCAACATCATGATTTCGCCGCTGCGGCCGGTCGAGTTCGTAGCGTCACTGATGATCATGAGTCTGGTGCGGCTGTCGATCGGCATGGTGCCGGTGACTCTGCTCGCGATCGGCTTCTTCGGCTTCAATCTGTGGGCACTCGGCTTCGCGCTCGCCGCCTTCTTCGTCAATTTGATTTTGACGAGCTGGTCGATCGGCATCTTCGTGTCCGGGCTTCTCCTGCGCAACGGCATGGGCGCGGAGAGCCTCGCCTGGACCATCATGTTTCTCTTCCTGCCGCTGACCTGCGTCTATTATCCGGTATCGGTGCTGCCGCACTGGCTGCAATACGTCGCTTGGGCGCTGCCGCCGACTTATGTCTTCGAGGGCATGCGCGCGCTCTTGATCGAGCACGTCTTCCGGGCCGACCTGATGCTCGAGGCCCTCGCTCTCAATGCGATCCTTTTCGCGGCTGCATCAATCGCGTTTTTGCTCCTGCTCAGGAGCGCGCGCGAACACGGCTCGCTCCTCCAGATGGGCGAGTAGCGCCCCCGAAGCACCTGAAAAGCCCAGACTTTCACGGGATTGTGCGCTGCCGGAACGCCTGTAAACCGAACGCGAACAACTTATCTGTATTGTTGACCGTATGACGAAAAAACGACAGTCTGCTGCGCTGCAGCAGGGGTCGGGGCCAAACACGATGGCGATTGGGGAATTCGACGGCGCAGCGCGGCTGCCCGATGAAGGTGGCTTGCACCTCTCGACGCCGATGTACTGGCTTTACGAGATGGGTCACGCCGCGCTCGGTCCTTCGCGCGCCTTCGCCGACGCCACCCGCCTCTACTACAAGAATCCGGTCAATCCGCTGACCTATACGACCTATGGCAAGTCCGTCGCCGCGGCGATGGAGTTGTTCGAGCGGTCGACGCGGCGTTACGGCCGTCCCGACTGGATGATCGAGGACACGAATGTCGGCGGCGTGCGCGTGCCGGTGCACGTCACGACGGTGTGGGAGCGGCCGTTCTGCCGCTTGCTGCACTTCGAGCGCGCGTTCACGCAGGCGCCGCGCCGGCCGCAGCCCAAGCTCTTGCTGGTCGCGCCGATGTCCGGCCATTACGCCACGCTGCTGCGCGGCACGGTCGAAGCCTTCCTGCCCAATCACGAGGTCTACATCACCGAGTGGCGCAACGCGCGGGCGGTGTCGCTGTCGGATGGCCGGTTCGATCTCGACGATTACGTCGATTACATCGTCTCCATCCTGCACGCGCTCGGCGGTGACACGCACGTGATCGCCGTGTGCCAGCCATCGGTGCCGGTGCTCGCTGCCGCCGCGTTGATGGAGGCTGACAAGGATGCCTACGCGCCCAAGTCGATGGTGCTGATGGGCGGCCCGATCGACACGCGCATCAATCCGACCGTGGTGAATACGCTCGCCGTCGATCGCGGCACCGATTGGTTCCGCAATCACGTCATCACCAAGGTGCCGTTCCCGCATGCCGGCTTCATGCGCGACGTCTACCCGGGCTTCCTGCAATTGCAGGGCTTCATGACCATGAATCTCGACCGTCACATCGAGGCGCATCAAAACCTGTTCCTTCACCTCGTGAAGGGCGACGGCGACTCGGCACAGAAGCACCGCGAATTCTACGACGAGTATCTCGCGGTGATGGACCTGTCGGCCGAATTCTATCTCCAGACCGTCGACTCCGTATTCGTCCGCCACGCTTTGCCCAAAGGCGAGCTGACGCATCGCGGCCGCCGCATCGAGCCGGCGGCGATCACGCGGGCCGCGCTGATGACGGTCGAGGGCGAGCACGACGACATCTCGGCGGTCGGCCAGACCGAGGCCGCGCACCGGCTCTGCGTCAACATCGCCGACGACAAGCGCGTGCACTACATGCAGCCGAGCGTCGGCCATTACGGCGTATTCAACGGCTCGCGCTTCCGCGCCGAAATCGCACCGCGCATCGCCGACTTCGTCTTGTCGAACAATGGCGCCGGCAAGGGCGGCCGCCGCCTCAACGGCCATTGAATTTTGGATCATTGAATTTTGGGCCATTGACCGCAAGCGCACGCGCGCGACAATGAGCGGGCCGCGACCGAATCGGGCCTGACCTTGCTCATGCTGCGCCGTTTCCTGCCCCGCAGACCGCCGGAGCCTTCATTCCTCACCGTCGCCTTCGACGGCGAGATTCATCAGGTGCGCGTGCGCCGGCACGCGCAGGCGCGCCGCTACACGCTACGCATCCACGCGGCGACGCGCGAGGTCGTGCTGTCGATGCCGGTGCGTGGCAGCCTGCGCGAGGCCAATATCTTCGCGCAGAAGCATGGGGCGTGGGTCGCCGCGCGGCTGAACCGGCTGCCTCGGCTGGAACCGTTCGCGCATGGCAGCCTCGTGCCGCTGCGCGGCATCGCGCACCGCATCGAGCACCGGCGCGGCGCGCGCGGCACGGCGTGGATCGAATGCGGCGATGACGGCGCGCAGCTTCTGTGCGTCGCCGGCGAGGCGCCGCACGTCTCGCGCCGCGTCCGCGATTATCTCAAGCGCGAGGCCAAGAAGGATCTGGAACGCGCCAGCCGTGTCGCCGCCGAAGCGCTTGGCGTCAGCCTCAAGCGCGTGTCGATCCGCGACCAGGTGAGCCGCTGGGGCTCGTGCTCGACGACCGGCGTACTGTCATATTCCTGGCGGCTCATCCTGGCGCCGCCCTTCGTGCTCGACTATCTCGCCGCGCACGAGGCGGCGCATCTCGTCGAGATGAACCACTCGCGCCGCTTCTGGCGCCTGGTCGAGGGCATCTACCCGGATGTCGCCCGCGCCAAGACGTGGCTCGACGCGCATGGCAGCGAACTGCATCGCTACGGCGCGGACGCGGCCTAGCCGGTCGGACACACCTAGGTCAGGCACAGGAATCGGTGAATGCTCCGTCCCGGCACCTTCGCGCTCACGGCTCTGCTCGCGGCATTGACTGCGGTCGGACCCTTGTCGACGGACATGTACCTGCCGTCGCTGCCGGACATCGCGCGTGCGCTGAATGCCTCGACGCCGGAGGTGCAACTCACGATCTCGACCTATCTCGTCGGCTTTGCCTGCGGGCAGATTCTGTACGGACCGATCTCCGACCGGCGCGGCCGCAAGCCGGTGCTGCTCGCGGCCGTCGCATTGTTCACGGCCGCTTCGCTGGTCTGCGCACTGTCCAATTCGATCGAGATGCTGATCGCGGCGCGTACCTTGCAGGCGCTCGGCGGCTCGGGCGCAGTCGTGCTGACGCGCGCCATCGTGCGCGATCTCTATTCCGGCGTGCGCGCCGGCCGCGAATTGTCACTGATCGGCTCGGTCATGGCGCTGGCGCCGGTCGTTGCGCCGATCGGCGGCGGCGTGTTGCAGACGGCCTTCGGCTGGCGCTCGGTCTTCGTCGTACTGGTCGCAGCCGGCGTTGCCGGCCTAGCTGCCGTATGGGTGCTGCTGCCGGAGACGTTACAAAGGCGCGACGCGCCGGCGGCCTCGTCAATGCTCGCGTCCTATCGCGTCGTAGCGTCGAACCGGGTCTGGCTCGTCTATCTCGGCCTCGGCACGTTCAGCTATGCCGGGCTGTTCGCCTGGATCTCCGGCGCCTCCTTCGTCTTGCAAAACCTCTATGGACTGACGGCGCTGATGTTCGGGTTTGTCTTCGCCATCGCCTCGTTCGGCTATCTCGCCGGCACCGGCATCGCCGCGCGGCTGGTGACGCGCTTCGGCCTCGACGGCATGACCGGCTGCGGCGGCGCACTGCTGGCGCTCGGCGGCCTGCTTGCGTGCGCTTCGCTTGCGGTTGGCCTGACGTCGTCGCTGTCGCTGGTCATTCCGGTCGCGGTCTTCCTCGCCGGGCTCGGCATGGTGCTGCCCCAGGCGATCGCCGGGGCGATCACGCCGTTTCCGGAACGCGCCGGCGCGGCGTCGTCGCTGTTCGGCTTCGTGCAGCAGACCGCCGCGGCGGTGTGCGGCGCGCTGGTCGTCTGGCTCCTTGGCAAGACCGCCTGGCCGATGGCAGGCGCGATGGCGCTGATGGGCTGTGCCACGCTCGTTTTGTGGTTCGCGACCCGTGGCGTCCGCCGCGCGAAGAAATCGGCCTAGCGCCGGCCGAACAGATTATCGAGCAGCCAGCTATCCATGCCGCTGTCGCGCCGAGCGGGTGCATTGCTCGATGTCTGAATCGAGCCCGGCGGCCGCGGCGCCGCGCCGTCGGTTTCGCTCGCCTGCGTCGAAGGCTGCGCTTCACCACCGCTGTTGAACAGACCGGAGAGGAATCCGCCATAGGACGTCGGCAGGCTCGCGACCGGCACGCCCTGATGCGCCGCGCGCATGACGCGGCTCCAGATCTCGACCGGCAGGCTGCCGCCGGTGATGTGTCTGGTTGGCGTGCCGTCGTCATTGCCGAGCCACACGCCGGTGACGAGATAGGGCGTGTAGCCGACGAACCAGGCGTCGCGGAAATCCTGGGATGTACCGGTCTTGCCCGCCGCATCCCAGCCCGGCAGCGCCGCCTTGCGCGCGGTGCCGATGGTCAGCGTCTGCTCCAACATCGAATTCATCATCGCCACGTAACGCGGATCGACGACGCGGCCGAGCTGCTCCTGCGGGAAGGCATAGAGCGGCTTGCCCGTCTTGGCCGTGATGCGGGCGATGACATGTGGCAGTACGGCGAAGCCGCCATTGGCGAAGGGCGCATAGGCGCCGACCAGTTCGAGCGGCGAGACCTCCGAGGTGCCGAGTGCGATCGATGCGTTCGGCTCGAGCTTGGAGGCGATGCCCAGGCGGTGCGCGGTGCTCACGACGGCCTGCGGCGTGACCTCGAGCGTCAGCCGCACCGACACGGTGTTGAGCGACAGCGCCAGTGCCTTCGACAAAGGCACGGGGCCGAGATAATGATGCTCGTAGTTCTCCGGCGCCCAGCCGTGCACGTTGATCGGCTTGTCCTCACGGATCGTATCCGGCGTCAGGCCGTGTTCGAGCGCGGTCAGATAGACGAACGGCTTGAACGCGGAGCCCGGCTGTCGGTGCGCGACGACGGCGCGATTATATTGGCTTTCGCCGTAATTACGGCCGCCGATCAGCGCGCGCACGGCGCCGTTCGGCGTCATCGCCACCAGCGCACTCTGCGATACGTTGGCTTTCTGTCCCTTCGCCGCGAGCTCCTCGTCGACCGCCTTCTCTGCCGTCGCTTGCAGCGTCGCGTCGATCGTCGTGCGTACGACGATGTCCTCTTCGACGTGACCGAGGATGTCGTTGAGCGCGTCCATGACCCAGTCGGCGACGTAGTTGACCGAGCCGCCGGTCGACTGCGCCGTCAATCGCGGCGGCTGCGCCAGCGCGATGCGCTCGCTCGCCGCCGAGACGAAGTGCAACTCGGCCATGGCCGCGAGCACGATCTTTGCCCGTTTTTCCGCTTCCTTGTAATTGCGCGTCGGCGCCAGCCGCGACGGCGACTTCACCAGCCCGGCGAGCATCGCCGCCTCGGCGAGCGAGAGCTGTTTGGCCGGCTTGCCGAAATAGCGTTGCGCCGCCTGCTCGATGCCGTAGGCGCCGGAGCCGAAATAGACGCGGTTGAGATAGAGCTCGAGAATCTGCGTTTTCGAAAATTTATGCTCCAGCCACAGCGCCAGCATCACCTCCTGAAGCTTCCGCGTGATCGTGCGCTCTTGCGTCAGGAACAGGTTCTTGGCGAGTTGCTGGGTGATGGTCGAGCCGCCCTGCGCGACGCCACGATGCAGCACGTTGGCGACGAAGGCGCGGGCGATGCCGAACGGATCGACGCCGTAGTGTTGATAAAAGCGCCGGTCCTCGATGGCGACGAAGGCCTTCGGCACGTAAGGCGGCATGTCCTTCAGCGCCATCGGCGGCCCGGCGAGGTCGCCGCGGCGCGCCAGCGGATGGCCCTCGTCGTCGACGATCTCGATGGTCGGCGGTCGCTTCGGAATTTCCAGCGACTGGATGGGCGGCAGATGCGCGCCGACCCAACCAACGGTCCCGGCGGCGGCGACCATGAGCCACAGGCCGGCGACGGCGCTCCAATAGGCGAAACGGACGAGGAGGGGGCGTTGCTTCTTTTTGCTCGTGCTACGCTTGCGCCGGCGTCCCGGCCTGCCACCGTTCGAGCGCTCGCCGGACGTGACGCGCGGCGCCGGGGAATCGAAGGTCGGCTCACGCCGCGGGCCTGATTGTCCCCGTCCCATACGCCACTCGTCACCAAAGGCGGCCCGATCGGGCCGCTGGTCCCGAACGGCACGCTACGGGGCGCGATTTAAGTTGGTCTTAAGCGGGCGGGCCGGCCGCGCGTGGTTAAAGCGCGGTTAAGCGGAACCGGAACGCTGCGTTTTCGGCATGCAATCAAGGCCTATCTTAACCGGTGGCCGATACACCGGAGCGGGCATTCGCAAATGGGACAAGGATGGCTCAGGCCGACGTCGAGCATGCGCCGCTGCGCGCTTCCGTTTTGCAAGGGGCACTCGTGCGCCTGCGCGGGATGATGGGCGGGCAGGGCGATCACGCGGTCACTACGCGCGTCGCCGGCGCGGCTTACGTCATTCGCGTGGCGAGCGCCGGCGCGGTGTATTTCTCGCAGATCGTGCTCGCGCGCTGGATGAGCAATGCCGAGTTCGGCATTTATGTCTATGTCTGGACCTGGGTGCTGCTCGCGGCGGACGTCATTCATCTCGGCCTGCCGCTGGCGGCGCAGCGGTTGATCCCCGCCTACAAGGCGTCGAACGACGACGACAGGCTGCGCGGCTTCCTGTTCGGTTCGTGGCGCGTCGTATTGGCGCTGGCGATCGCCGGAGCGGCGCTTGCCGCCGGGTTGGTGACGATCTTGAAGCCGCATCTCGCGCCGGCCGAGATCGCGCCGCTTTATCTCGCCTGCCTCGCGCTGCCCTTCGTCAGCATCTGCATTCAGTTCGACGGCATCGCCCGCAGCTATAACTGGATCGGCCTGGCGCTGACGCCGCACTTTTTCTGGCGGCCGTTCCTGATCGTCGCCCTGGTCGGCGCGGCCGTCGCCGCCGGTATCAAGGCCGATGCGGTCACGGTGATGGCGGCCATCGTGCTCGCCGCTGCGGCGACGTCGGCCGTGCATCTCGTCGTTCTGATGCGCCGGCTGGCGAGCGTCGTGCCGGCGGGCGTGCGGCGCTACGAGATCCGGTCCTGGCTTTCGACCTCGACGCCGATGATCCTGGTGTGGGGGTTCTACACGCTGCTCACTTACACCGACGTGATCATGCTCCAGCAGT
>JGI20207J14881_1000889_pt1 | contig 10526 bp, 10 predicted proteins | sample NGESurdeep092012_4_FD_14881 | JGI IMG/M metagenome (IMG submission 14881)
TCTGGAGGCGGCGGAATGAGCAAAAACTCCGCACTCTATGTCGGGACGGTCATGCACCGGCGCATCAAGCCGCGCCGCCATAGCCTGCGTTACCGGGTATTTTGGCTCTTGCTCGATCTCGATGAGCTCGACGACCTCGACGTGAAACTACGTTTTTTTTCGCGCGAACGTTTCAATCTGTTCGGCTTTCGTAATGCCGATCATGGCGATGGCTCGCGCGTGCCGTTGCGTCAGCAGGCCGAACGAAATCTGGCTGCCGCCGGAATCGACCTCACGGACGGCAAAATCCGTCTGCTCTGCATGCCGCGAATTTTAGGCCATGTGTTCAATCCGATCAGCATATATTATTGTTACGATCGCGCCGAACATCTGGCGGCGCTGATTTATGAAGTCCATAACACGTTCGGAGAGCGGCACAGCTATCTTATCGCGGTCGGGGGCGGCAGCGGCGTTATCGAACAAAACTGTCTGAAGACGTTTTACGTCTCGCCGTTTATGGACATGGATATCGCTTATAATTTTCGCATCATCGATCCGGCGGACCGTGTTTCCGCTCTCATTCGATGTTCGGACGCGCAAGGTCCGGTCATCGTTGCGTCGCTGAGCGGACAACGCCGTGTACTGACCGATGCCGCGCTGCTGCGCGTCTTTATCACCCACCCGCTGCTGACCCTGAAAGTTATCGGCGGCATCCACTGGGAGGCACTGCGCCTGTGGCTGAAGGGCATGCGCTTGCGTCCGCGCCCTCCGGAGCCGGAGCCTTTGACGATTGTTCGCGAGCGGGAAATCCAAAATGGCTGATACCGGTCCCATGCACACCACGCCCGTCGGGGCCCGCGAACGCTTCGGCGGCCGCGGCATCCTCACCGGCTTCGTCGAACGCCTGTTGCAACGCATAGAGACCGGCAGCCTGACTGTTGCACTCCCGAACGGTCAACGCATTATCCGGCGCGGCACTATTCCCGGTCCGCACGCGCGTGTTGTCATCCGCCGCTGGCGCGCGATCTGGCGATTGGTAGCCGGCGGCGATCTTGGTCTGGCGGAAGCCTATATTGACGGCGACTGGTGGACCCCGGACTTGTTCGCGTTTCTTTCATTCGGCGCACTCAATGAAAAGCCGCTGCAAGGTTCGATATCGGGTCTTGCGCTGATGCGCGTTTTGAACCGGGTGAAACACTGGCGGCGGCGAAACACGCGGTCCGGAAGCAGGCACAACATTTCCGCCCACTACGACATCGGAAATTCATTTTATACCCATTGGCTCGACCGCGGCATGAGTTATTCGTCCGCGCTCTTCCCAAAACCCGATATGACGCTCGAAGAGGCACAGAACGCGAAGCTCAATCGCGCCGTCGATCTGCTAGATGTCGCCGGCGGCGGTAACGTTCTTGAGATCGGTTGCGGCTGGGGCGCGCTGGCGGAATGTCTGGTCGAAAAATGCCATGTCACAGGGATCACGCTGTCGAATGAACAGCTCGACTTCGCAAGAGATCGGCTGAACAAAAAGAATCTCGCTGCCCGCGCCTCCCTGCGGTTGCAGGACTATCGCGACGTCGGCGGACAATTCGACCGTATCGTTTCGATCGAAATGCTGGAGGCGGTTGGCGAAGCCTATTGGCCGGCATTCTTTGAAACACTGCACGACCGCCTGCGGCCTGGTGGCATCGCAGTGCTGCAAGCCATCACCATCGATGAGCGCCGGTTCGACAGCTACCGGAAAACGCCCGATTTCATCCAAAAATACATTTTTCCCGGCGGCATGCTACCCACGATCCGTATTATGGAAAGCGATATCGCCCGCGCCGGGCTGAAACTCGTCAAAACCGAATTTTTCGGCGACAGTTATGTGCGCACGCTCGCCGAGTGGCAGCGCCGGTTCCGGTCGGCGTGGCCATCGATCCAGAAACTGGGATTCGACGAGCGGTTCAAACGGATGTGGGATTACTATCTGTCATATTGTCAGGCTGGCTTTGCGACCGGCGCGCTGAACGTGGGATTTTATAAAATCACGCCAGCTGCGTCATTATAGCTCGAGGAATTCTCTGGAGCAGACGGTGACCGAGATCGCTGGTAGTATTCGTCTGATCTTATCGAATTGCGGCCGATCAATTCGGCCTCAAATTAACGCAAGGAAAAGGGAGTAACACCATGGCAAGTGCAGCCGCGAAGCGAGCCCCTTCCGAACGCTAGTTCTGCTCAGCTGTGAGGAGCGGCCGAAATTTGAGAAATTCCGAAACCCGCGATCCTGGATAATAAGTCTTCTTAAACGCGGGGCGATCCTTCAAACGCGCATACCATTCCGAGACGCGAGGATATTTATCTTCCCAAATATAAGACAGGCCGAGATCATTCATGCGGTCGATGCTTGGCATGACCAGTACGTCGGCGAGGGTGAACTGTTCACCCATCAACCAAGGGCCCTTTTTTGCGATGGCTTCGTGCATACGCCGGCAGGTTTCTTCCAGTTCGTTGAGCGAGCGTTCGACAGCCTCTTTGCTGAAACCTTTTGGCGAGCCCATGCGCTGGAACAATTCCTTGCGGACCTTTCGTACATTCATCTGCTCGTCCTCCCAGCGCTTCTGGTCGAGCCCGTCGAAGCGGTAGAGGAAGGCGCGATTGAAGGAGGGCACGCGGATGGCCGCAACCGCGACCTCTTCGATATAATGCATCCAGGCCCGCATGCGGGCACGCTCGATGATGTCTTTCGGGATCATCGGAACCGGTTCGAATTTCTCGTCGAGATATTCGCAGATCACACTCGATTCGATAATTGGCACGCCGTCATCCACGAGCGTGGGGACCACTGCATTTGGGTTGAGCGCGACATATTCGGGCTTGAGCTGATCCTTCTTGGCGAGATCAAGTTTGACGTCGTCGAATTTCAATCCCTTTTCGTGCAAGACCAGACGAACTTTTTGGCTGCAGGTCGAATGTGAAGCATGGTACAAAAGCAACATTGGTCGACTCCTCGGACTAATTGTTTATTCAGCGCCGCGCTTCCGCGGCCTTGTGCGGCGGTGTCAGCCAGTGCTTGCGTCTGATTGAATTATACGCGCCGTGCCGCGCCGGCAACATTGGGCCACATAGATATTTTGGTCTGGAAAACTTTCGTCAGGCTGGGTGCTGGTAGGCAACTTCACCCGGGTACGCTGACACTATGGAACCGGCAGTTACATGACAAACACGCTGCCTAAGCCTCCGGCCATTAGGAAAATGATGGCCCCGGCTAAAACGCCGAGTAGCACAACTGCTATGATCTCGGACCACGTCATTCAGGCAACGGTAGCAAAAAAATCGGCTTAGGCCGATAGCGAAATTCCGCCCCGGCTGGAATCGTATCTTTCGCGCGTAGCCCACGGTTTGCGTGATTTTTGGTCCGCAGACGCCGCCTTGACGCGGACCAGCCGGACTGCGCAGCTATTTCCGACGGATACTTCCGCCCGTTATCTCACTTATGACGATTAGGGACATCGGAAATGCCTGAAGCGGTCGTTCGCGGAGTTCATCTCAATTACGAGATCATCGGCAGCGGAGGTCCGTTCGTCGCACTGACGCCGGGAAGCCGACGGTCTTATGCCGAACTGGCCGGCCTATCGAACGCGATCGCGGCCCGAGGCTATCGCGTGCTGCTGCATGATAGGCGCAATTGCGGCTATTCGGATGTTGCCTTTGATGGATCAGGCTCAGAGCACGAAGTTTGGGCAGACGATCTCTACGCGTTGGCGAAGCAGATCGGGACTGCCCGGCTCTATGTCGGCGGCTCGTCGGCTGGCGCGCGGCTCGCGATTCTGTTCGCCATCCGGCACCCCGACGCGCTGCGTGGCCTGCTGCTATGGCGCCTCACCGGCGGCCAGGAGGCGGTCGACCGGTTGGCGGAGAACTACTATGGACAGTACATTAAGCTCGCGCGCACCGGCGGCATGCAGGCGATCTGCAACAGCGAGCATTTCAGCGAGTGCATTGCCGCGCGGCCGTCGAACCGCGCGCAACTGATGGCAACCGATATCGAACAGTTCATCAAGGTTATGAACGGCTGGCGCGAGGCCTTCCTCAAGTCAGCAACACTGCCGATTGTCGGCGCAACCGAAGCCCAATTGAATGCGATTGCGGCGCCCGCCTGCCTCATAGCCGGCAATGATGTCATCCACACGCCGGCGACTGCACGCAAAGCCGCGAGTCTCATTCCGAATAGCGAATTGCACGACGACGTCGTCGAGAAACGCGCGGAAGACAAATTGTTAAAGGACTGGGACCGCAAGAAATGGCGCGACGCCGAGCCGCGGTTGGCGCAGATTTTCGCTGACTTCCTCAAGCGCGCCGAGGCGGAATAAACCGCAATGACTGGAAAGGAAAGCGACAATGAGTTTGCAGATTCGCCGCGTCGTCACCGGCCATGACGTCCTAGGCCGCGCCAAGGTCGAAGTCGACGAGGTCGCCACTAATGTAATCTCCAACCGTCCAGGCGCCTCATCCTGCGTGGTGTGGTCGACCAAGGGCTTCCCTGTCGACAATGATGGTTTCAATGATCCGACGAAGGCCTCGTTCAAGACCACGGTCGAGGGTGGTACTGTATTTCGCGTGGTGCGCTATGAGCCGGGCGTAACGCCACGTAACCACCGTACCGACTCGATCGATTACGCAGTCGTCATTTCGGGCGAGATCGACATGGAGCTCGACGGCGGCGTGGTAGCGCATCTCAAGGCAGGCGATGTGCTGGTGCAGCGGGGCACGATCCACAATTGGGTCAACCGCGGCAGAGAGGCCTGCGTCATTGCATTCGTACTGATCAGCTCCAAGCCGGTGACGGCTGATGGCAATGCGCTCAATGCAGTGGGCTAATTTTTCCAGTAGTCCCAATGCAAACCGGAGCCCATGCCCACAATAGCGAGTTCACGACGAGTCGCTTGCGCGAGAAGGAATTGTTTTTGGATTGGCGCTCGCGATCTCTTACTGCGGTTGAATACCTGCCGCCTTGACCGCGTCGGCAGCCGCCTCGACCTCCTTGCGGAAGAATGCAACGGTCTGTGCAACGTTGCGGTCGTCAGGAAAATAGCCGTCACGCTGCATTACCGACGCAACATCCGGTTTTTGAAGCGCCGCGCGGATCGCCAGATTGAGTTTCTCGACGATGAAGTCGGGCGTCTTTCCAGGCGCGAAGAACATGCCCCAGGAGCCAATGGGCTTGAAATCCGGAAGCACGCTTGACATCAGCGGGACGTCGGGGAAGGCGGGGAATGGCTTGGTGCCGGTGAAGGCGAGCGCGCGCACGCGGTCGGATTTGAGCAATCCCATGACTGAGGGCGGCGTCACGAACATCACGTTGACGTTGCCGGCGAGCATGGCGTTCATCACCTCGGAGGCGCCTTTGTAAGGTATGTGCTGCATCGAGATACCGGCCGCCTTGCTGAACAATTCAGTCGCGAGATGCAGGCCGTTGCCGATGCCTGGCGAGCCATAGAGCAGCCGAGTCTTCTTTGCAGCGTCGATGAACTCCTGCAAATTCTTGTATGGCGATTTGGCATCGACCAACATGAACAGGCCATCGAGCTGACCGATAGTCGCAATGGGCTTCAGGTCAGTGAAGATGTTGTAGCCGAGGTTCTTGTATATGTAGGGAGTCGGCGCAATTCCGTTTGACGAGAAGAACAGGGTGTAGCCGTCAGGAGCCGCCTGCACCACCGAGCGCGCGGCGATCGTGCCGTTGGCGCCGAGTTTGTTTTCCACGATGAAAGATTGGCCGAGATCATTGCCCAATTGCTGTGCCAGCGTGCGCGCCTGAATATCCGGCCCACTGCCCGCTGCATAACCGACAACAATGCGTACAGGACGATCAGGATATTGCTGCGCCTGCGCTAGCCCCGGCGCAAACGTCAGGATCATAGCGAAAAGAAAAACAGACCTAAACATACGTATTCCCTTCTATGACGGCAGGCCCCACTACAGTGATGTCCGCTTCTGGGTGTGAGAGGCGACTCAAAACTTCGCAAAATGGTCGTTGATTGGCTGCTGCTTTCCAATCTCGATATACGAACACATCTTCGGCTTCAAATAAAAATTAAACAGTCAGTTTGAACAACGTGGTTTTTTCCATGTCGTCGCCATACCAGGCTGTGATGGCGGCTTCGCGCTTGTCGATGTATTTGGTTTTGCCATTTTCCAGCACCATCGGCACGTCATGGCCCGGCACCAGGATATTGCCGGGGCGCTTGCGCCACAGCGCCCAGATCATCTCGATCGATGCTTTGCTGACCGCGGCGTCGTAAGTCATATCGGTCGTCCCCGATACCAGCTCGGCGCGGTTCTTGGCGGCATCGCCTGCAAAGATCACGTCGCGCTCACCCGCGTGCAGAACGTACACCAGGCAGCCCGGTGTATGTCCCGGCGCCAAGTGAGCCGTGATGCCGGGAAACACTTCCTCGCCATTCTTGGCGGTATGCAACGTCGGCCACGTATTGAGCTCGCGCACATAAAGTTCAGGCACCGGCGTTTCGCCCCACGGTTCCTTCAGCGACCAAGCCAGCTCGTCGGCGCCGATCACGATGCGCGCCTCTGGAAACATGGTCCAATTGATCGAATGATCGTGGTGTGAATGGGTCAGAAGCAGATCGGTGATGTCGGCTGGCTTCAAGCCGCGTTCCGCGAAGCGTTTGATCAGCATCGTCCGCATGCTCATGTTGCCGGTGTCGACGAGGACGATGCGGCCCTGAGCGCGCAGCAGCACGACCGAGCACCAGCCCAGCCCGCCGTGGCAGACTGATTTGCCGGGAAAGCCCTGCACGACGATATCGAGATCGTAATCGTTGATTTTCATGGTGTGTTCGACTCGTTTTTCAGGCTTCAGAATTGATAGAGCCGTGCCGGATTGTCGACGAGAATCTTCTGCAACTCTGTCCGATTTTTGGTCCAGCCGGCGAGCCGGTCGAGCGCCATGCCATTGTCCTCCGGGCGAAAGGGTTCGCTCGCCGCAGGGTCGCGCCTGACGCCGCCGGGATGCGGCCAATCGGTCCCCCAGATCACGCGATCTGGGTTGGCCTCGATCATGGCGCGCGCGATCGGCGTAGCGTCGGGATAATGAGGCTGTTGCGAGATACGATAGGGCGCGGAAATTTTCACGTAGACTTTGCCGCTGCGTAGCAGTGCCAGCATTTCCGCGAAGCCGGGCTGCGCAGTGCCAAGAGCCGCCTTGGGCCGGCCGAAATGATCGATCACCAGCGTTGTCGGCAGCGCCAGGATGGTATCGTGCAGCGCCGCGAGGATCGAAAGATTCGTAAAGGTCTGCACATGCCAGCCAAGTGGCGCGACGCGCTCGGCCACTTGCAATAATTGCCGTCCGGCAACGGCCGGATCGCTCTCGCCATACGACTCAAGATTTACCCGTACGCCGCGAATGCCGGCCGCGTGCATATCGGCAAGCTCCCGGGCGGGGGTGGAGTCGTCGATGACGGCGACGCCGCGCGCGCGCTCGCCTATCTTACGCACAGCATCGACCGTGCAGGAATTATCCGAGCCATAGGGGCTCGGATGCACGATCACAACGCGGTCGATATGCAACGCGCGGTGCAGTGCCTTGAGATCATCGATCGAAGCATCGCCGGGCGTGTAAAGTCGCTTGCCGGAAAACGGAAATTTTTCGACCGGCCCGAATATATGCGTATGGCAATCGCAGGCGCCCGCCGGCACCTCGAAGGAGGGCGGTGTCGGCATGACGCCTAGAATGGCTAGTTTTTCCTTGATCGCGTTACGCACGACTTCGTTCGCCTTCACGTCCCCATTTCCATCCCGCGTTTTTCTGCTTTTTTAAATGTCTGCATAGCGTACAGTCTTGGCAAGCTTATGGAAACCGTCCAGATTATTGGGCAGCTATGCGGGCGACTGAATGTCTCGCTCAACCATAACAACAAAAACGATAGTGATGGTCGGGGGAATCATCTGATGGCGAGCGGCGGGGCACGCGCGTCAATGTCGGCCTTGCCCGATGCAGGGACCGACGGGCCGTTGCTCGACGTCCAGGGCGTCACCATCCAATACAAGACGCAACGCCATTTGGTCACCGCGACATACCGCGTAGGTTTCAACGTCTTGCAAGGCGACCGCTTTGTCGTGCTTGGCCCGTCTGGCTGCGGTAAGTCGACTTTGCTCAAGGCTGTCGGGGGCTATTTGCAGCCGACCGAAGGCGAAATCCGTCTGAAGGGCGAGCTGATCACCAAGCCGGGCCCCGACCGCATCATGGTGTTCCAGGAGTTCGATCAACTGTTGCCATGGAAGACTGTGCTGGAGAATGTGGCCTTTCCGCTCAAGACCACGGGCACCTTGAACGGCAAAGCCGCCGAAGAGCGGGCGATGGATTACATAAAGATGGTCAATCTGACCAAATTCGCCCACAGCTATCCGCATACGCTGTCCGGCGGCATGAAGCAGCGCGTCGCCATCGCGCGCGGCATGGCGATGCAACCCGATATCCTGCTGATGGATGAGCCGTTTGCCGCACTCGATGCGCTGACCCGCGTGCGCATGCAGGACGAACTGTTGTCGTTGTGGGATGAAATTCAATTCACGGTGCTGTTCGTGACCCATTCGATTCCGGAAGCAATCAAGATCGGCAGCCGCATCCTGTTGCTGTCGCCGCACCCGGGTCAGGTGAAAGCCGAAATCAACAGCGTGCCGCGCGGCCAGGAACATTCCGACGAGGCCGCGGCACTCGGCCGCGAGGTTCACGAAATGCTGTTTGCCGATCAGATAGAGGAGGCGCCGCATGCTTGATACGGTGCAACGTCCGAACATCTACAGCGAGACGCTGGGACCCGAAAAGTTCGGCATTATCCAGAAGCCGCTGACGCTGGTCGAGAAAATCTACAACCAGACCTGGATCCGAAAGATTTTCATTCTCATCGTGCTCGCGAGCGCTTGGGAGTTTTATGGCCGCTGGCTCGACAATCCGCTTTTGGTGCCGCCGTTCAGCGCCGCTGTGAAGGCATTGATCGCCGACATTGCCGATGGGGTCATCCCCGCCCGCGCATTGAGCTCGATCCAGGTTCTGTTCGTCGGTTTTGCCACCGGCACGATTCTCGCAGGTCTGCTTACGGTGTTTGCCATCAGCACGCGTATCGGCACCGATTTTCTCGAAACCATGACCGCGATGTTCAATCCGTTGCCGGCGATCGCGCTGCTGCCGCTGGCGCTGATCTGGTTCGGCCTCGGAGCCGGCAGTCTGGTGTTCGTGCTGGTGCATTCGGTGATGTGGGCGGTGGCGCTCAACACGCTTGCCGGCTTCCGCGGCGTGTCGATGACGGTTCGCATGGTGGGCCGCAACTACAATCTCAAAGGGCTGCGTTTCGTCGGCCGGATTCTTATTCCGGCTGCGTTTCCCAGCATTCTCGCCGGCCTCAAGATCGGCTGGGCCTTCGCCTGGCGAACGCTGATCGCCGCCGAACTCATCTTCGGTGTGTCGTCGGGCAAGGGCGGACTCGGCTGGTACATCTTCGAGAACAAAAATCAACTCAATATTCCGGAAGTATTTGCCGGCCTGCTCACGATCATTCTGATCGGATTGGCGGTCGAGAACGTGGTGTTTCGTTTCATCGAGATCAGAACGGTGCAGCGCTGGGGTATGCAGACGTAGTTGTCCAACGGCAGCAAAGGCGTAAGCTTACAATTCGCGCAGCGCGTTGAACTGCGCGACATAGCCAGAGCCATCGATCCGTACGCCGATCACGGTGGTGCGCTTGGATTGCACCGCGGCGCTCAACGCCTTACTTAGGGCTTGCTCGGTTTCCACCACCACGCCGTCGGCGCCGAAGGATTGCGCCAATTTTTCCCAATCGACGCCGCCGATCGCCACACCGTGCAGTGGAATGCCCTTGATCTCCTGCTTGACGCGAATGAGGCCGATTTCGCGGTCGTCGAGCACGACCACGATGATGGGTAGATTCTCACGTTGCGCAGTCTGCAGTTCGGCGACCGTCATGAGGAATCCACCGTCGCCGGTAAACGCCACTACCGGCCGGTCCGGATAAGCCATGCGTGCGGCCAGCGCGCCCGGCACCGCGTAGCCCATTGAGGCGAGCCCGTTCGAGGTGAGGAATTCGCGCGGGCCATAAGATTCCCACTTCTGGACGATCAGCAGGCGGCTGGCGCCGGCATCACAGGTGGCAATGGTGTTGCGCGGTAGCACGGCGCGCGCGACTTCCATCGCGCGTTGCGGCGATAGGCCCGTGCTTGGCGTGTTGAGGGCGTCGCGGACTTCCTCACGGAAATTCCTGGCGGCCTTCTCGCCCCAGTTCGTGCCTTCGGGTGCCCATGTGGCGAGGCCCGTCAGCAGCGCTTTGAGGTCGCCAATGATTTCCGGATCGGCCGGCACCAAAGCATCGGTGCTCGGCACCGAGGAGAGTGCCAACACTGGCAGCGTATAGGGCCAGGGCTTGGGCTGCAGTTCGACCGCATCAAGCCCGACAGCTATGATCAGATCGGCTTCCATCACCAGCTTGCGTTCGATCAGCCCGCCGATGATGCAGCCGGCGCGCAATGTG
>JGI20207J14881_1000897_pt1 | contig 10485 bp, 10 predicted proteins | sample NGESurdeep092012_4_FD_14881 | JGI IMG/M metagenome (IMG submission 14881)
CATTTTACCTTTAATTTTTGAAACTGCTTTACTTTTATTTTTTACATTTCCTTGTGCAAATGTCTTATACAAGCCCATTTATTCTGCGGCGGTAACCCGCCAAAATATTGGCGGCTATTCGCCAATTTTAAAATCAAATCAAATGGTACATTGCAGGCCTAAAACAATTTAACATGATTAAAAACCACGAAATATCATTACAGGATGCAATTGATATGGCCACCCGCTACCGGGCCAACCGGCCACCCAACTTTCCTCTGTGCGAAACGTTTGGAAAAGATGCAATTAATAAACTGCTTGCAACGGCAGGGTGCGCTTCTTTGCGTATCTATTATGGAATGAAAAATGACAACCAGGAAAATGCAATACTGGTGGCGGTGAATGCTGAGGGAGAGGATATTTTGCCCAGCCTTACATCAAACGGAACTAATGGCCCGGTCATCATCCAGGACAGTTTTAGGTGCCCCGACGATTGCCCACCGGCTTCCCCTCTTAACAAGGATTAAAATGCAAGCTTATTTGCTAAGGGTCTTTTTAAGTTATACCATACTCATTCCTGCGGTTACATCTATGATAAGGTACAAAGTGGTGCTGAAGGATTACGGCCCCTTTTTGTGGATGATATGGCTGGGATTGTTCAATGAAACCGTGAGTATGATTTTCATTTTCAGCATAAGAAGCAATGCCATCAACTCTAATATTTACGTACTCCTGGAATATGGGCTGATTCTTTTGCAATTCTACAAATGGAATGAGAGCAAAGCCCCAAAATACATTTTTTGGGCTTTGTTAGGTGTGGCTATATGGATTGCTGATAACTTAATAATTAATCAAATTTTCCAAAACAATTCAATATTCAGGGTATTTTACTCCTTTGTGACTGTCTTTTTCAGTATTGACCTTTTGAACCGCATACTGGTATTCAATACGTCCCCACTGCTAAAGAATGCGATGTTCCTTATTGTCGTTACATTCCTTATTTATTATGGTTTCAAGGCTTATGTGGAATCCTTTAATATGATTCACCTGGGGCTAAGTAAAGAACTTTTGAAAACATTGTGGAAAATCCTCTATTTTGTAAATGTTTTTGCCAGCTTATTATATACAGCTGCGATATTATGCATCCCTACGAGAAAAAAATTTATATTACACTACTAATCGGAATAATCGTTTTGATGGCCCTCGTAGTATTCTTTGTCATCACTATTTTGCGATACCACCGTAAAATGAATAATTTGCGTAGGGAGAAGATTAAGGAAGAAATTAATTCCCTGGATAAGGAAAAAGAAAGGATTTCTTTTGACCTTCATGACGACCTTGGTGCCTCGCTCTCGGGCATTAAACTAAGACTCCACGGCCTGGGCGGCCTTGATAAGGTAAATTTTGATAAGGTGGTAAATATCGAAAATCAACTGGATGAAGTAATGAACCGCCTGAAAGCAGTAGCTGTTACCCTGATGCCGCGGATTTTGCAAAGGAGAGGGCTCGACAAAGCCTTGCAGGCTTTATTAAAAGAGTTTAGTAATACTACAGGCATCGAAGTTACCTATAAATGCACGGTGGATGCATTTAATGCGGACATTGCTGTTCATATTTACCGGATAGCCCAGGAAGTGTTGACCAATATTGCCAAGCATTCAAAAGCTTCGCATGTAACTTTTACGATTAGCAGGAACCGGCATAAAATTGAGCTCAACATTATAGATAATGGAATTGGATTTAACGTAAAAGCGGCCAGCCGGAACAATGGCGGTGGGCTTGGCCTGCAAAATATAACTGCAAGGGCCGAGTTGTTAAAGGCGGAAATCTTCCTTACGTCAGATAAAAACAACGGCGTAACCTATCAAATTGAAATACCTGCCGCATGAATAAAAAAATAAAAGTCATCATCGCTGATGACCATGTATTTTACCGGGATGGCCTTTGCAGCACCATTAATGCCGATATGGGTATGCAGGTAATAGCAGAAGCACGTGATGCAACACAGTTGTTGAAAATGGTGCGCAGCCTGGAGCCTGATGTCGTGGTCACCGACCTTCGAATGCCCGGGGATGGGATCAAGGCCATACAACAATTAAGTGAGGAAGGTTTTTTGAGGATCATTGCCATCTCTTCGTTTGAGAATGATGACCTGATAATTGAAGCGCTTGAAGCTGGTGCCCTGGGTTATGTAATGAAAAATGCTAACAGGGGAGAAATTGAGGAGGCAATTAAACTGGTATTTGATTTTATTCCTTACTACAGCCAGTCTACTCCCCCGGATTATTGAAAGATATCCTTAAAAGTAATTTTAACCCTTATAAGGAACAAGAAACAGGAATATTTACCGAAGATGAACGCCGTATAACCACATTTATTTGTGAAGGAAAAACTACGGAAGAAATTGCCCGTATCCTTTTTTTGAGCACCCGGAAAATTGACAGGATACGAAGATCCATTTCAAAAAAGATGAACGTAAAAACGATTTCGGGGGTGGTGATTTACGCGGTTAAAAAAGGCCTTTATTCCGGGCCACCCTATTAAAAAGAATACTTCAGTATCCACCTCTTTTGGTAGTTTTCGCCGCCTCCATAATGGCGGCAATTTCCTGCCGGTAGTAAAATATTTTACCAAACGGATTGGTGAATGATATCTTGCCACTGGCCCGTATGTTACGAACTACTCGTTTACTAATGTTTAGTTCCTGAGCTACCTGGGGGCCATCCATATAGATATCATCAAACCGGGTTCCAGGTGGCAAAACGAAATCCATTTGTTTTCCTTCTTTTTTTACAATCAATTCTTTCTCAACTTTAAGTTTATGATTATTGCTTGATTTTTCTTTCATGGTAGTTTTTTATGTCATGAGCTGCACTGCTATTGGTGTCAGAAGTAAAATGTTGATGGTAAAAATCGGAAGTTGTTTTTAAATAAAAATGGTTAATCATCGCCAAAATTTACTGCGTTAATTGAATAGCAGGGTATATGCGGTAATAAGAAGTAATAAGCTGCACTTTGTTACCTTTTACGTCAATTTATGGTGATAAGTAGTAAAAAAATCATGGCGGCAATATCGCCGGAAAGGCCCCGTTATTATGGAGCTTTTCGCCGTGGTACTCAATTTGCAAAACGGCTTCTGGCAATGGTAATTTTATTTCTTAACCCCCAAAAATTTTAAATTATGGGAACAATTCAAAAGGGGATCCTTGGAGGATTCTCAGGAAAAGTTGGGACAGTAATTGGCGGAACCTGGAAAGGCATAGACTATATGCGCAGTAAGGGTAATAACCGCAACCTGAACCCCTCAGAAAAGCAGCTTACGCAGCAGCTTAAGTTTGCATTGATTATGCGCTTTGTTCAGCCAATGGCCGGATTACTGAATATCAGTTTCAGGGATTTTGCCATCAAGATGACAGGCATCAACAATGCTTTCGCCTACACTATTAAAAATGCTGTTACAGGAGTGTACCCTTCCTTTGCGATTGATTATTCAGTTGCATTGGTAAGCAGGGGCGACCTTCCCAATGTTCTTGGGCCAGCGGTAACATCGGGTGCAGGCAGCTTACTTACTTTTAGCTGGACGGATAACTCCGGCGTAGGTAAGGCCAAGGCGGCTGACCAGGCAATTTTGGTGGCATATTGCCCTTTGTTGAAACAAGCGGTGTACACCACTGCTGGCGGTATGCGCGGCGCTCTTACGGGTGAGCTAAACCTGTTGCCTTTTTCAGGGCTTGCTGTAGAAACCTGGATAGGCTTTATTTCAGAATCCGGTGTAAGCATTGCTAACAGCATTTTTACCGGGGAGGTTACTGTAAGCTAAAAGAGTATCTGTACTCCTGAAAGTTTTTACACTTTAAAGGCCGGCTTAAGACGGCCTTTATTTTTTTAATAAAATTTTCTGATTTTTAATCTTTGGTGTCCTTCAAATAAACCTAAGTATATAAATAGAATTTTAAATAAATTATTATATTTTGAATAAAAATTTTAAAATTTTTGTTAAATAAAGCAGCGAAAGGAATGTTATAAGTGTCATTAAGTGGTTACTCGGGTTTTGCCTATTGCAAAACTTATATTAATTAACAATTTTTTTGGTTGTTATAAAACAGCATATATTTGCAACCTTAAATTTAAACTATACACATGAGAAGATTTCTTGCACTATTTGCAGTGCTAATGCTCAGCGGAGTATTGGCTTCTGCCCAAGACCATTCTGTGAAAGGCCATGTAACAGGGCCTGATGGCAACTCTCTTCCAGGTATTACCGTACAGGTAAAAGGGAGTAATACAGCTACAGCTACCAATTCAAATGGCCAATTTGAATTAACTGTTCCTGCCAATTCTACTTTGGTTTTCACCGGGGTAGGTTTTTCAGAACAAAGCCTAAAAATAGGTGATCGCGGTGTTATTGATGTAACATTAGCTGCGGATACCAAAAGGCTGAATGAAGTAGTAGTTACTGCACTCGGTATTAAAAGGCAGGCCCGTTCATTAGGGTATGGCGCCCAAAGCGTTGGTACTAATGAATTGAACATTTCTAAACCGGTAACCATTGGAGAAGGGTTAACCGGCAAAGTAGCCGGCCTGCAGATTAATACCGTTGATAACGGGGTTGACCCTGGAATTCGCGTGGTTCTTCGTGGCTACCGCCACTTAAATGCCGATAACCAGGCACTGATTGTTGTGGATGGAATTGCTGTCCGAAGTAATTTTTTGAGCACTATCAATCCCAATGATGTAGCAAGCATTAACGTACTGAAAGGTGCGAGTGCTGCTGCTTTGTATGGAGTAGATGCCACCAACGGGGTATTGGTAATTACCACTAAAAAGGGAGGAGAACATGGTAAACCTAATATTGAATTCAATAACACGACCATGTTGGAAAGGGTTTCTTACATGCCAACTTTACAAAACCAATATGCTCCGGGTAGTGGGGAGACCGGGCCTTATGCGTGGGCACAGCCTTCGTTTGTACCCGATCCAAGCAAAGCCTACGATTACCAGAATCCTTATACAGGGCAAATAAATTATGTTCCATACGAAAATCAAAACTATGGTATGGAATTTAATGGTGACCCTAATCTTGGATATATTGGTGGACCAACAGCAGATTCTTCTTTTTTTAAAACACCTTTTAAAGCGGTAAGCCCTGATCCAAGAAGAAACTTTTTTCAGACTGGTTACAGGATTCAGAATAACCTGTCCTATTCAGGAGGCGACAGCAAAAATTCTTATTTCCTTTCTGTTCAGGATGTAAGCACTAAAGGGGTAGTACCCCAGGACCAGGGAAGGCGTACCAGCCTCTATTTTGCCGGGAAAAAGACCTACGGTAAATTTTCGGCCAACTATAATTTAAGTTATGCTCAAAGGTATTCTAATACGGTAGGAGGGGATTATTTCCAGAACCGCGGAGTATATTGGAACCTATTAAACCAGGGAGCTAATGTACCGTTGGAAGACCCTCGTTTAACTGACCCTAACAGTACCTTCTTTAATGACAATTATTACAATGCGTATTATCCAAACCCATGGTGGCAGATAAATAATTCGCGTGTAATTCAAAGAACTAATTATTTTACAGGGGTATTGCAAATGAGCCTGGAAGCTACTAACTGGTTGACCTTGTCTTATCGGGCAGGTACACAGTTTACAACTTTTAATAACAATAGTTATATCTCAGCGGTTAACTTTTCACCTTATGCGGTAAGTGATCCATGGGGCGCAAGCAATACTGCTTCGTCTATTGGCCTCCATAAAAATGGGGCTGCTTCTTACACCAATGCCAATGCGAGAAGTATTTCACAAGACATCCTGGCCACTTTCCATAAAAACATTGGAGATTTTGATGCCACTTTGATTTTGGGTAATACCATTGGAGAAAAGCCTTATGCTAATAATTATTCAGCTTATACAACGGTTAGTTCAGGGCAATTGTTTATTGATAATTTTTATAATACCAACTACCGTATTGGGGAATTACAAGGGCCGAATCCAATAGCAGGCACAGATCAAACCCAGCAGGGTGTTAATCAGACTCGCTTAATAAGCGGTTACGGGGACTTAACCCTTGGATATAAAAATGATTTATTTTTACATGGAAGTTTTCGCCGCGACTATTCTTCCTTACTTCCTAAAGGGAAGAATGCTTATAACTTCTGGTCTGCGGATGCATCATGGATATTTACAGATGCTATCAAATCCTTGCAAAACCAGAATTTGATCTCCTATGGTAAATTAAGGGTGGCTTACAGTAACACGGGCGATATCACTCTTTCACCTTACAATATTCAAAATGTGTTTGATGTAGGTACCGGTTTCCCTTTCGGTGGCCAGGCTGGTGTGTCTCTTAATGGCGCATATCGCAACCCGAACTTAGTTCCTGAAAAAACTGTGGAAAAAGAAGTGGGTCTGGAAGTAGGATTATTTAGTGGTAGAATTAATTTAGATGCAGATTACTATTACTCTTTAACCAGCGGCCAGACATTCCCGGTAAGTGTATCAGGGACTACCGGTTATTCAAGTGCTTATGTAAATGCTGGGGATGTAGTAAGCCAGGGTTTTGAAGTAGGCATAAATGCAACTGTAATACAAAATAATGTAAGCCGTTTCAAATGGGACCTGGGTGGCAACTTTACCTGGAACGGATCTAATGTGCAGTCATTGTACCAGGGAAGTAAAGATTTCAATATAGGAGGTTATACCGGACTGGTAGGTTCTGACCATGCAGTAGTTGGCCAGCCTTTCCCGGTACTTGAGACAGTGGATGTGCGCCGCGATCCAACTGGTAAAGTAATCATTGACCCGGCAAGTGGAGAACCTATTTTAGGCGATACGCTCCAGGTAGTTGGCCAGGTGAATCCGAAATATATGGTGAATGTTAACACCACAATAAGTTGGAAAAATTTCTCTTTTAATGCACAGGCATCTTACCAGGGAGGCAATGTTTTCTATGCCTATGTGGGTTCACAGCTTAATTTTACAGGGACTACGAAATTTACTACTCAAAACGGAAGGCAAAGCTTTATTTACCCTAATTCTGTTTACTTAGATAATGGTAAATATGTAGCAAATAACAAATATTACACAGTGGACGGAAATGCTAATTTCTGGACACAATCCGCTTATTCCCAAGCAGGTACTTCCTTTATTGATAATGCTGCCTTCTGGAAATTAAGAAACGTAAGTTTAACTTATGACTTCAAAGATGTGATCCAGAATGTTCATTGGCTACATGGGTTGACATTCTCTATAATTGGTAAAAACCTGATCATGCTTCGTCCATCCCAAAATGTTTGGACTGACCCTGAATTTAGTTATACAACTGCAAATAACCAGGGTATTACTAACTATGACCAGTTGCCTCCAACTCGTCAATATGGCGCCAGTGTAAATATTAAATTTTAAGTAACAAAAATTTAAGTTTATTTTGAATCATACAGATAACAAGGTTAATACCTTTAAAAAAATAAAAAACATGAAAAGATTATTGTATATTAACTTAATTTTTGCTACCCTGCTTTTTTCGACAGGGTGCAAAAAGGGGTTTTTGACTGATTTGGCTGTAAATCCCAATCAACCATCCCAAGCTCCTGCTTCTCTTATTTTGCCCCCGATCCTTACGGGGTATGCTGCTAACGTTTATTTTTCAGCGGGAACAATAGGCCTTTGGATGGGCTATTATTCCATAAGCGGCGGGTATTCTGTAGATAATAATACCATGACCTATTATGTAAGCGCTGCAGGGCCGAGTAATTGGGACAATATTTATAGTATTTTAAAAAACGCAGCCTACATTGAAACACTATCCGCAAGTGATCCAAATGGCTCCTATTCAGAAGCCGTAGCAAAAATATTGAAAGCTTACGGTTTCCAGATAATAGTAGATGGATATGGAACTGCTCCTTATTCGCAGGCATTCCTGGGTTCTGCTAACTTTTTCCCTAAATATGATGACGGGCAGTCCATTTATGATTCCAGTATCATGCAATTGGATAACGCGATTAACCTGATCGCAAACGCGCCGAGCACTACTACCAATTTGGGAAATAATGATGTTATGTTTGGGGGTGATATGACTCAATGGGCTAAGTTTGCGAATACTTTGAAACTAAGGTTTATTGTTCGCCAGTCTAATATAATTTCTGCATCCGATGCACAGGCTGAGATTGCAAAAACTGCCTCTACCGGGTATCTTACTGAAGACGCACAGGTAAACCCTGGTTATTTAAACACAGCAGGTAAACAAAATCCTTATTGGGGTTCTTATGGAGCTGATCCAGGAGGAAGTTTATACTCAGATGGGTATAATTACCTTCGCGGCGGTAGCGCGGCTGTTGAATTCTTTAAAAATAACAATGACCCTCGCTTATTTTTTGTTTATGCACCTGACAACTCAGCCCCTAATAATGCTGCTTTCTTTCAGGTTGACGATACTACTGATCATTACCATGGAGTTTATTACGGAGACAGGTCAACTGCTTCTGCCCAGGGAACCAAAGGCACGGTAGGCATAGGCCACGGAGTAATGAGTAGCTTTGATGCACCAGTCCCGTTAATGACGGCTTCCGAGAGCTATTTTTTGCAGGCAGAAGCGGCATTCAGGGGCTGGATAAGTGGTGATGCACAGGCTTTATATGAAGGCGGGATAACTGCTTCCTTTGAATATTTATATACTGCTGGTGGCAAAACTCTGGCTTCTGCAGATGCAGATGCTAAGGCTTATGATAGTACGAAGGCTGGTACAGTTAGCATTGAAAAAATCATTAATCAAAAATGGGCTGCCCTTGCAGGTATTAATAGCTTTGAAGCATGGAATGAATACCGCCGCACCGGGTTTCCTAACTTAACAGTTTTGCCTTTATCGGTATTCCCGGGCAACAGCAGAACAATTCCTACTAAGCTAATGTACCCGACTTCTGAACAAAATACCAACCAGGATAATTATAAAGCTGCGGTGGCGAAGGGAAATGATCCTCAAAGCACCAAGGTATTTTGGATGAAATAAAATAATATTTATTTATAAAGGGATTACCTTATAAAATTAAAATTGAACAAAATGAAACATACAAAAAATAAATATTTCAGGATACTGTTAATTGCCGGTTTGGTTTTCTCCCTGCAATCCTGCCTGAAAGATAATAATTATGCAGCTGATTTCTCAAAAGGGGCTCCGGCAGTTGAACTTCCTCTTGCTGCAAAGTATACTAATAAACCTTTTGCAGCATCTTTTGATATATCTATTACTCCAACTACTTATTATGCTGTTGTAAATGTAGCTTCTGTTGATAAACCCTCTTCTACTGTAACTGCTACTATCGGCATTGATTCTGCATTCCTTAACCAATACAATTTCAGCCAGGATTCAATAGCCAAGGCAGCCCAGGCTGCGTATTTAGCTGCAGATACAAGCAATACTGTAGATGATAGCAGTTATCCGCCGGATTACAGCCCTTTTGAATTATTGCCGGATAGTGCCTACCAGATTCCTTCTTTTGCTGCAACAATAAACGCTGGCCACCGCCAGGATTCCATACCAATTTTGATTTCTACATCTAAACTTGCTTCGGGGCATAACTATATTTTACCCATAACAATTTTGAGTTCTTCCCTGCCCATTAGCAACTGGAATCATCTACTGATTAATGTGGGTGCTAAGAATCAATATGATGGAAAATATGCATCGAGTGGTGTATTCACTCATCCGGCGTATGGAGTTTTGACTTGGGACTTTTCAAAAGGAATTACTCAGGAATTAGTAACTTCCGGAATTAGCAGTGTTTCAATGTATCCAACTATTACATCAATCGGCGCTTTTGGTGCGGAACTTGACATCACCGTTAATGCTGATAATTCGCTTGTAGAAGTTTTTAATGGGGCAACTACTCCCACACCGAATAGCGATCATTATGATCCAGATACCAGAACCTTTTATGTAAGTGGTGCTTATCTTGGTGGCTCAGGCCCGAGAACATATAAAGCTACCCTTAAATATACAGGCCCAAGGTAAATTAATTTTCATCTGATTCGTTGAGGCCATCTGAAAAGATGGCCTCTTTTATTATCTGTATTTATAGTAAACGGACAAATACTGTGCTTTTTTATTTTGTTTAAAATCAATAAGCGATTTTATTTTATTAGCCCCGTTGTTTGGGTTACTTTTGATAAAAAAATTATGCCCGATCAACCAACCGCACCCAATCAATTAAATATTGAAATTATTTGATATATTTCTTTTAAAGCCACGATAAATTATCTTCTTTAGTCCAAAGGAACAAAAGAATTCAGTCGGTTACAACACCATGGCCTTTTGTCGCTTCCCTTTCCCCAACAAAATAATCCTTATCGCGTGATTCATAATTTTAAAATCTAATGCCGGGAAATATTTTCCATGTAGATCATATCGTATTTCATTCTTTCTAACATTTCTTCTACTTCTACATTTTCAGCATAACTGAATTTTACCATTCCCCAACTCGTAATTCCCTGTTTTACTTCCAGAAGGATTTTATA
>JGI20207J14881_1000899_pt1 | contig 10477 bp, 11 predicted proteins | sample NGESurdeep092012_4_FD_14881 | JGI IMG/M metagenome (IMG submission 14881)
GCGTCGTATCCGAGCCTTGGGGGGAACTTCCTTTCCGCCGGTGGCCGTCCTATAACGCCGCCCCAACCAACGTCGTTGCGATTGTATCATGGCCGGCCACTCACAATTCAAGAACATCATGCACAAGAAGGGGCGCGCCGATAAGGTGCGCTCCAAGCTGTTCGGTAAGCTCGCCCGCGAAATCACCGTGTCGGCGAAGCTCGGCCTGCCTGACCCGGCGTTCAATCCACGCCTGCGCGCCGCGATCCTGGCGGCGAAGGCCGAGAACATGCCGAAGGACAACATCGAGCGGGCGGTCAAGAAGAGCCAGGGCGGCGAGACCGAGAGCTACGATGAAATCCGCTACGAGGGCTACGCGCCCGGCGGCGTCGCTGTCATCGTCGAGGCGCTGACCGACAACAACAACCGCACGGCCGGCGAAGTGCGTGCGATTTTCACCAAGGCCGGCGGCAACCTGGCGACGACCGGCGCGGTGTCTTTCATGTTCGATCATCTCGGCGTCGTCGAATACGACGCCAAGGCGGCGACGGCGGACGCGATGCTGGAGGCGGCGATCGAGGCCGGCGCCGAAGACGTCGTGTCGGACGAGAACGGCCATCAGATTTTGAGCAAGACCGACACGCTGCATGAAGTCGCCAAGGCGCTCGAAGCGAAGTTCGGCGAGCCGCGCAAGTCCGGCATGATGTGGAAGCCGCAGAACAGCATCGCCGTCGACGACGAGCAGGGCGAGAAGATCCTGAAATTGATGGACGCGCTCGACGACAATGACGACGTGCAGAACGTCTATGCCAATTTCGAGGTCTCCGACGCGCTCGTGCAGAAGATGAGCGCGTAACCCCCATTCCGCCATGGCCGGGCTAGACCCCGCAATCCACGCCTTGGTTGCATCGCTGTCTTAAAGACGTGGATGCCCGGCACAAGGCCGGGCATGACGAAGTCGAAAGCGCTCGTCTCAGAACCCCTTCACCACCTCGGTGACGTGCTCAACCTCGGGCGGCGCGGCTTCACGGTCATTGCCGGGCTTGACCCGGCAATCCATGATGCGTTCCCGCTATGGGAGCCTATTGGGTCTACATCCTGACCAACAAGCCGCGCGCGACATTGTATGTCGGCGTCACCAATGATTTGGTCCGGTGGACCTACGAGCATCGTGAGGGTGCGGTGAAGGGATTTACCCGGCGCTACGGCCTCAAGATGCTCGTGCATTTCGAGAAGTACGACACACCGACCGCGGCGATTCAGCGCGAAAAGAACATCGAGCACTGGCCGCGGCTTTGGAAGCTGCAACTCGTCGAGGCGGGGAATCCGCAGTGGCGAGACCTTTACAACGACATCACGCGCTGAAGCGCCTCATGGATTGCCGGGTCAAGCCCGGCAATGACTAGGGGAGGCGGCAATGACTAGGGGAGGCCTATCCACTTTCGGACAAGCCTATCTAAAACCCCTTGACCACCTCGGTGACGTGCTCGACCTCGGGCGGCTCCGCGAAGCAGTCGCCGACGAGCTTGCGCCATTCCGGGAAGTCGGCGGATTCGCGGAAGTCCACGGTGTGGTTCTCCAGCATCTCCCACCGGACCAGCAGCCGGTAGCGCTGCGGCTTTTCGTGCGAGCGCTGAAGCGACATGCCTTTGCACCCTTTGGCGCGCTTGAAGATCGGCGTGGCTTTGGCGACACCGGCTTCGAATTGCGGCTCCATGCCGGGCTTCACGTCGATCTGCGCAATTTCGGTGATCATGAGGGCTCCACGTCTGGCGGTCACGTCCAAAACGGTCGCGCGCGGAGCACAGGCCCCGCGCGCGGATTTTATCGTTTATTTTCGAGTCGCGCCGTTTAGCCCGCTATCGTGTCGCAACCGTGGCATCCGGCGTTACGAGCCGCTATCAGGCGCGGGCGTATTTGCCCCGGGCGAGGAAGCGGTCCTTCTGGTCGTCGGTCGCGGTATCGCGGACCGATTTGATGGTGGCGACAGTCGCCAGCGCGCGCTTGACCGCGTCGCGAGCCTCGATCCGATCGATCCAGGCCTTCAGGTTGGGGCGCTTGCCGAGATCGACCGCGAGCAGGCCGATATTGCGCAGCCACGGGAAGGCGGCGATGTCGGCGATCGTATACTCGTCGCCGGCGACGTAAGGCTGCGACGCGAGATGTTGCTCGTAGGCGTCGTAGAGGATGTTCACCTGCGTGCGATAGCGCGCGTGGCCGTAATCCTGTCCGGGCGGCGCGAATTTGGAGAAGTGCACGAGCTGTCCCGACATAGGGCCGACATTGGCCATCTGCACCATCAGCCACTGGATTGTGTCGAAGCGCTTGCGCGGATCCTTCGGCATGAACTTGCCGGTCTTCTCGGCGAGGTAGACGAGGATCGCGCCGGACTCGATCACCGTATAGGGCTTGCCACCCGGGCCTTCCGAATCGACGATCGCGGGCACCTTCTGGAACGGATTGATCTTCGCAAATTCGGGTGTGAACTGTTCGCCCTTCCAGACGTCGACGGCCTTGAGGTTATACGGCAGCCCGCATTCCTCGAGCATGATGAATATCTTCTGCACGTTGGGGCTGGTCAGCGCGTAAAAATCGATCATGGATGTGTCTCTCATGGCGGGTCCCCGCGAAATCGGGCCGCGTCTTATAGCATCGCGACCGGCGCGCGGAGTGCCGCGGCGCCGATCACCTTGCCGTGTTTTGCGCCGCTGAAAGCTCCGCCGCCTTGCGCAGGCAAGTCGGGCAGAGGCAATCGGCGTCCGCCGCGGCCGGCATCGGCAGGCGGTAGCTCTCCCCGGCGCACCAGCAATTCGCGGACAGGCCACAGTCGAAGCTTGCGCCGCAGCGGGCGCAGGCCAGCCGGCGGGATGGTGCGGAGACCGCAGGCGACGTCATGGCTACTTCCCCGGTGCGACGCGCAGGACGCGGCCGTCGGCTTCATCCGTGAGCAGATAAAGCGCTCCGTCCGGACCCTGGCGCACGTCGCGAATGCGCCAGTTGAGGCCATGCAGCAGGCGCTCGTCCTTGATCGGCTTGCCGCCTTTCATCTCCAGCCGCGACAGCAATTGAAATTTCAGCGCGCCGTTGAACAGGCTGCCCTTCCAAGCCGGGAACAGGTCGCCGGTGTAGAAGGCCATGCCCGAGGGCGCGATCGACGGCGTCCAGTGCCACACCGGATCGGCCATGCCGGCGTGATGCTGCTGTCCGGTGCCGACCTGCGAGCCGTCGTAGTTCACGCCGAAGCTGACCACCGGCCAGCCGTAATTGGCGCCCTTCTCGATGATGTTGATCTCGTCGCCACCCATCGGACCGTGCTCCTGCTCCCACAGCGCTCCGGTCTCGGGATTGAAGGCGAGCCCTTCGGCGTTGCGCAGGCCATAGGCCCAGATCTCCGGCAGCGCACCGTTTTTGCCGACGAAGGGATTGTCCGGCGCCGCCTTGCCGTCGGGCGTGATGCGGATGATCTTGCCGATGCTGTTGTCGAGCTTCTGCGCGTCCTCCTTCGCCGAGAAGTGATCGCCGAGTGTCACGAACAGATTGCCGTCCTTCGCCTGCANCATGCGGCAGCCGATATTGAGGCCGGTGCCGGGCGGACCCTTCTGCTCATAGATCTTCGTGACTGCCGTAAGCTTCGGCGCGGCGCCTGCATCGAGNNTCGCATGCGCGACCGCAATCTGGCCGCCGCCGCGCACGGCTTCCGTGTAGCAGAAATAAATACGCCGGCTCTGCGCGAAATCGCGCGCCAGAATCNCGTCCATCAATCCGGCCTGGCTCCGCGCGAAGACTTTGGGGACGCCGGGAAGCGGCTCGGATGGTTTGCCGCTTTTGTCGATGATGCGCATGCGGCCCGGACGTTCCGTCACCAGCATTCGCCCGTCCGGCAGGAAGGCGAGCGACCAGGGATGCGACAACCCCGCGGTCACCGTGGTGACGGCGATCGGTCCGGCCGACGAGTTGAATGTCTCGGCATGCGCCGCCTGTATCAGCACGAGCGCAAGGGCGGTAATGGCGCCTGTCAGATGTTTCATGACTGTTCTCCGGCCGGGATGCCAACGCCTGATGTTGCTTGTTGTTTTCAGGAGCGCAAATAAACTTCGCGATAACCCCGCGGCAAACACTTCCGTGTCGCGCTCGGCCATGCAAATGTTCGGTAAAATACCAAGATGGGGAAACGACGATGAAGACGTGGCTGTTGGCACTGGCGTTCGGCCTGATCGTGACCGGGCCAGCGGGCGCCGCCGATTATCCGTCACGCCCGATAACGCTCGTCGTGCCGCTGAGCGTCGGCGGCTCGACCGACGTCATTGGCCGGGTCATGGCGCAGGCGATAAGCAAGGAGCTCAATCAGACGATCGTGGTGGAAAACACGTCAGGTGCAGGCGGAACCATCGGCGTCAGCCGCGTCGTGCGCGCCGCGCCGGACGGCTACACGATGCTGATCGGCCAATGGGGCACCAATGTCGCCACCGGCGCCATCTACAACCTCAATTTCGATCTCTTGAAGGATCTCGATCCGGTTGGCCTGATCGCCACACAGCCGTTCCTCATCGTCGCGCGCGGTAACATACCGGCGAATAACCTCAAGGAGTTGATCGCCTGGATCAAGGCAAATCCCGATAAGGCAACCGAAGGCAATTCAGGCGTCGGCTCGCCGAGCCATGTCAGCGGCATCCTGTTCCAGAAGGCCATCAACTCGCCGATCCAGATGATCCCGTACCGCGGCGCCGGCGAGTCCACGCAGGCGATCGTGTCCGGCCAGATCGACGTCTTGCTCAACACGCCAGCCGTGTCGATGGAGCAGCTCAAGGCCAAGCAGGTGAAAGTGTTCGCGGTCACCGCCAAGCGGCGACTGGCGACCGCGCCCGACATTCCGACGACGGACGAAGCTGGCCTGCCGGGATTCTATTTCACGTTCTGGCATGCTCTGTGGGTGCCGAAGGGCACGCCGAAGGAAGTCGTGGCCAAGCTCAATGGGGCACTGCGCGCCGCGCTCGCCGATCCGGGCCTCAAGGCGAAACTGACGGCGTTGGCGCAGGACATTTTCCCGCCCGAGGAGCAGACGCCGGAGGCGCTGGCGAAATTCCAGCGTGCGGAAATCGAAAAATGGTGGCCGGTGATCAAGGCGGCCGGCATCACCGCGCACTGACCGCGGCGGCTTCGCTCAGTGTCTGTGCCGGCGAGGCTTGCCGCTTGGCAGGCTCAGCACCGTCAGCCCGCCAATGCCGATGAACAGAAGGCCAAGGACGAGCGCCACGGCGAACAGGCTGCCCTCGTGGCCGACGACGTCGCCAATGACGTCGGCGCGAGCGATGCCGACGGTGACAACGGTGGCGGCAAACACGGTGCACAGCGCGAGCCCGATGCCGGCAAAAAGCTCGGCGACGGCCGCCGTCCGGTGCTCGCGCCCGAGCTTACGGCCGGCGGGTGGGGCGAAGCCGGTTGTTTCAATGGGTTTCCGCATGGCGAACCCTCGATATCTCCGAATCTCGTCGATAACGACGTTAACGATGATTGGTTGCGCAACGGGGCGGCGGTTCGGCCCGATTGCGGCGCAGCCGGCGAAGAACCGGGGCATTTTCGTGATTTCGGTTAAGAAATAGTTAACGCGGTCACTGAGCGGCGATCAGATCCTGCGGCTGCCAGTCCATCGCCACATAGCCGGGCTCGGCCTCGACGCGCTTGAGCCAACGCCGCAGCGCCGGATAGCCGGAAAGGTCGAAGTCGCACTCTTCGGCGACATGCGTGTAGGCATAAAGCGCGATGTCGGCGATGGTGAAATGGCCGGCCACGAAAAAGTCGTGCTTCGCCAGATGCGCCTCCATTACGCGCAGCGCGCGATGGCCGTTTTCCATCCAGTCCTCGAGCGCGTGGCTTTGAAGTTCGCGGCCGCCCTTGATCAGGCACAGCCAGAAATACGCGGCGCCGATGTTCGGCTCGAGACTGTGTTGCTCGAAGAACATCCATTGCAGCGCTTCGGCGCGCTCGATGCGATCCTCCGGCGCGAGCCGCGAGCCGATGGCGACGTACCAGAGGATCGCGTTCGACTCGGCGATGTGCCGACCCGGCGCCACTTCGAGCAGTGGCACCTGGCCGTTCGGATTCATCGCGAGAAATTCCGGCGTGCGGCTTTCGCCTTGCAGGATATCGACCTCGACCGGCCGATAGGGGATGCCAAGCCGCGCCAAAGCGAGGCGGACCTTGTAGCTGTTGCCCGACCGCTGCATCGAATAGAGCGTGTACATGCTTTAGCTGGATCCCCACGAAACGGCGGCCATGCAATCAGGCGCGCCAAGTCCGGCAATAGCAAGGCTCGGCGGATGACGAGAGTGTGGCCGCGTGACGACATGCGGCACGCGCGTTCTTTTTGACTGGCCGCAGCGGCAAATTTATTCCGCGGCGATACGGCGCGTCCGCGCGAACTCCTCGAGCGCGTCGTCGGCAACCGGAACGATCGGCGCGAAATCGCGATGCGCGATCCACTCCGCGCGCGTGAATTTGGTGATGTGGTTGGAAACCGCGCAAAGCGTCAAATAAACGATTTTGCGCGGATAGGGCGTGATGTTCGGCGGTGAGGCGTGCACGAGATTGCCGTGGAACATCAACACCGAGCCTGGCTTGCCGGTCGGCGCGACGATTCCGATGCCATTTTCGTCTTCACCATCCTGAGCGAGGCGGGTCACCGTTTCCTTGTCCAGCGTCCATAACGGATAGGAGGTCGTCGCCGTGTCGTGCCCGGCCTCGAAGACGCCTTGCCTGTGGCTCTTCGGAATGAGCAGCAGCGGCCCGTTGATCGGCATCACTTCATCGAGAAACACGGCAATGTTCATCGCGCGCGGCTGCGGCATGCCGTCGTCGCGCTGCCATGTCCCGTAGTCCTGATGCCACTGCCAGACGTCGCCCTCGAAGGCCGCTTTGGCATTGAGCTTGAATTGATGGACGTAGACGTCCTCGCCGAATAATTGCTGCAACGGTTCGACCAGGCGTGGATGCCGCGCCAGCAGGCCGAAGACTTCGCTGAACGTGTGCGCGGCGAAGGCCGTGCGCGGCGCGCCGGTCTTTTCGCGCCAGACTTCGGGACGGTTGAGCTTGAGGATGTTCTCCGCTTCCTGGCGGAGCACCGCGATCTCCATCTCGGAGAAGCAGTTCGGAAAGAAGTTGTAGCCTTGCTCGTCGAACGAGGTGAGTTGCTGGGCGGATAGTTTCATGGGCGCGCGCTCCCTTCGGGGGAAAAGGTTCGCAGCCGTTCAACCGGCTTCGACCCCTATTTTAGAGCGCGAAGAGCAAAATGCCATCGGGTGTGCCCTGCGCCCGTCTCGATCATGGCGCGGTGCAGCACGAGGGCAAAGGCAAAAATCATAGCCGGAACAGCGAGTGGTATGAGTGTGACCTGGGCGATGGACCGCGCGACCAGCGGAACGATCCACAGAAAGGCGAGGGCCGATTTCTCGTAGGGGGCAAAGCCCCGAGCCAGCCCGTCGGCGGCAAGAAAGGCAATCGCCGGCGCAATCAGCATCAGGTCGTAATCGAGGCTATAGGGCGTCGCGAGGATGGAGCCGATCGCGAGCGCAGCGGCCTTGAGTGGGAAGGCCGCTCGCGAGCGCCACAGCCAGGCGATCGCAACGGCGACGCAGAGCGTCACCGCGCCCTGGAGCGCGTAAGCGAGGGGCACGCCGCCGCCCCACATGCGCACGACCGAGAACACGCTCTGGATCTTTTGCCAGCCGGTATTGCCCTGTTCGAGCACGACCACGCGCGTGAAATGCATCGAGGCGAAGAAGGCGCTCCACACGTCGGCACCGAAAGCGAGGGTGACGGCGAGGGCCATGACGGCGACCGTCGCGGTAGCCGCGAAGAACACGCGCCACCGTCCGCTCGCTGCGAGCGCCAGCGGGATGAGCATCCCGAATTGCGGCTTGTAGGCGAGGCAGGCGAACAGGATGCCGGCAAGGATCGGCCTGCGGTCCAACTGAATCAGTGCCGCCGCCAGCAGCGCCGCAGTCAGAAAGCCATTGTGGCCATGACCGAGGTTCACGAATACGGCCGGGTAGGCTGCGGCGAGGAGCAGCCAGAGACTGTTTATCCCTCCGCCGCTTGCGGGAGAGGATGGCCATCGAAGCTGGGCGGGTGGGAGCTTTGTGCCGGCATGAAACGCGGCGCCGCCCGTCTTCGCGCTGCCCGCGAGGACAGCCTGCCCTTTCAGGGGAGGGGGAAACAGCGCGGCGCGAACGGCCAGCAAATAGAGCGCAAATGTCACTCCCTGCCAGACCGCAAGCGCCAGGCCGTAAGGCATGAGCGCCAGCACCGTCGCCAGACCGAGAAAGAAGGGCGGGTAGTGCCAGCCGTAGAACGGGGTGGCCGCGCCGAAGATCGCCTGCTCCCGGGCATATTGCCGCGCCGGATCGAAGGGCACAGTCGGCTGACCGTCGAGGACATAGGTCCCGGCGGCGTAGACGTTGGAAAAATCCGTGCCGAGCGGCCGGCCGAAGCGATCGTTCAAGCCATCGGAGGTGGCGACCAGAAATATCGCGCCGATCAGCGCCGCGGCCAGCACCATGCCCGCGATCAGCCGCATGCGCTCGCGGCTGACCCAGGCGCCGGAGCGCAGGGCATCGATCAGGCCGGTCATGCCGGGGGCGTAACAGGACCGGCTTAACGGCCCATCAACAGGGTTGATCAATCGATCAGTTCTTGCGACTTGCCGCCGCCGCATTATTGAGCCACTACCGCGCCCGAAAACGCCGTTTCGACCGCGACTTCGGAGCTTCCAATGGCCTTCCTTGCCGATCACCTCAAGCGCATCAAGCCGTCGCCCACCATTGCGGTGACCGACAAAGCGCGCGCCCTGAAGGCGGCAGGCCGCAACGTGATCGGGCTCGGGGCCGGCGAGCCGGACTTCGACACGCCGGAGCACATCAAGGAAGCGGCGATCCGCGCCATCAAGGAAGGCCGCGCCTCCAAATACACCGCGGTCGACGGCATTCCCGAGCTCAAGCAGGCGGTCGCGCAGAAGTTCAAGCGCGAGAACGGCCTCGATTACAAGACCTCGCAGATCACCGTCAGCGTCGGCGGCAAGCAGGTGCTGTACAACGCCTTCATGGCGACCCTGAACCCCGGCGACGAGGTGATCATCCCGGCGCCGTACTGGGTCAGCTATCCCGACATGGTGCTGCTCGCCGGCGGCACGCCGGTCGAGGTCGTCTGCGGCATGGACAAGGGGTTCAAGATCACGGCGGAGGCGCTCGCGCGTGCGATTACGCCGAAGACCAAGTGGTTTCTGCTGAACTCGCCGGCGAACCCGACCGGGGCGGCCTATAGCCGCGCCGAGCTGCGCGCGCTTGCAGACGTCCTGGTGAAGCATCCGCACGTGCACGTCATGACCGACGACATGTACGAACACCTGACGTACGACGCCTTCGAGTTCACGACGCCGGCGCAGGTCGAGCCCGAGCTCTACGCGCGCACGCTCACCATCAACGGCGTGTCGAAGGCCTATTGCATGACCGGCTGGCGTATCGGCTATGCCGGCGGACCGGAGCCGTTGATCAAGGCGATGGCGATGATCCAGTCTCAGTCGACCACCAATCCCGCGGCCGTGTCGCAATGGGCGGCGGTCGAGGCGCTCAACGGGCCGCAGGACTTCATCGCCAAGCACAACAAGATCTTCCAGGAGCGGCGTGACCTCGTCGTGTCGATGCTCAACCAGGCAAAGGGCCTCAAGTGCCCGATGCCTGAGGGCGCCTTCTACGTCTATCCGTCCTGCGCCGGCACGATGGGCAAAAAGACGCAGGGCGGGAAGACGCTGGCGAGCGACGAGGACTTTGTCAGCGAGCTCCTGGAGGAGGAGGGCGTCGCCGTGGTGCACGGTACAGCTTTCGGCCTGGGCCCTGCGTTTCGCATCTCCTATGCGACCAAGACCGAGGACCTGGAGGAAGCTGGCCGCCGCATTCAGCGGTTCTGCGGGAACCTGAAGTAGAATCCGCCGCGCCGCCACGGCGGATAGCCACAGCCCGCCTGCCGAATCACGTTAATCTCGCGCGCATGCTGCTCCGCGCGCTCGCCATCCTTACATTCGTCTTCGGCCTGATCGCGCCGGCGGCCGCGCAAGAGCGCGTTACCCTCGGCACGCAGCGGCTCACCGATAACGGCGCCTTATTCCTTGCGGTGGCGCGCGGCTACTTCAAGGCCGAGGGTCTCGACGTCGAGATGACGGCTTACAAGTCGGACAAGGAGGTGGCGCAGGCGGTCGCCGCAGGCGCCGTCGATTTCGGCCTCGCCGCCTTCACGACCGAGGCCTTCAATTACGCCGGCCAGGGGTTCTTCAAATTCGTCGCGGCGCAGGTGCAGGAGCGCAAGGGCTTCGAGGGCAACGAGATCGTCGCCGCCAATGCCGCCTGGGCCAACGGCTTGCGCAAGATGGACAACCTGTCCGGCAAATCGGTCGCCATCACCTATCTCGGCTCGCCGTTCCACTATCAATTGGCGCAGATCGCCCGCGCCA
>JGI20207J14881_1000907_pt1 | contig 10434 bp, 9 predicted proteins | sample NGESurdeep092012_4_FD_14881 | JGI IMG/M metagenome (IMG submission 14881)
GCCGAGTGGTTAGGCAGGGGCCTGCAAAGCCCCGTACTCCGGTTCGAATCCGGACGCCGCCTCCAATTGACCTAGAACGAGGATCCCCGCTCGCGTCGCCCCAGAGTCGGGCTACGCGAGCGGGGATCCTCGTCCCAGTTCTGTGACTTGTCTCAACTCACGCAGCTTTGACGATCTTGACCGAGTCAGCGTCAGCGGCTAGAACTGTTCCCTGTCGCGCCTGAATCTCCTTGACTCGCTTCCGACTTCATGAGGATCTTTCGTGCAACGCAAAGTGGAACCACCGCGATGGCAACGCCGAATATTGCAAATGTGATGTTTAAGAGCGTGATCATCATGTCTGTTTTTGTCGGCCCGTATTTCGTGCTGACTTTTCTCCTTGACACCTCTCTACGGGACATTGGTTTTCGTCGTGGAGATCGGGTCACGTCGTTGACGCCATAATGGAGACATGGGAAAGACCTTCGACGGCGTGAGTGAGGACCTTGGCGCCTGGCTCGTCAGGCAGCCTGTGTTCTTCGTTGCCACCGCGCCGTTGGCCGTGAATGGTTTTGTCAACTGCTCGCCGAAGGGCAATCGGGACGAATTCGTGGTCGTAGACCCGCGGCGCGTGGCCTACCTCGATCAGACGGGAAGCGGCGTTGAGACGATCGCGCACCTCAAAGAGAACGGGCGAATCGTCGTCATGTTCTGCGCCTTTGAGGGGCCGCCGCGCATCGTGCGTCTCCACGGCACCGGGAGGGCGATTTCGAAGGATTCGCCCGGGTTCGACACGCTCGCGGCCGCGTTCCCCGGCGCAATGGGCGTCGGCGTTCGCTCCGTCATCGTGGTCGAGGTCGAGAGGATTTCTGACTCTTGCGGGTACGGCGTCCCTCTCATGTCCTTTGACGAGCATCGACCGACGATGGACCAGTGGTGCAGCCGAAAGGGTGAAGTCGGGATACGTGACTACTGGTCAGAAAAGAATCGAGAGAGTATTGATCACCTCGAAGGTCTCGATCTTCCCTAACGGCGAGCAGTTCTTTTAGAGAGTCTCGTGATCGACGTCGAGCTCCGCCTCGAGAAAGTCCATCGCCTTAAGGAACGCCGCGCGCTCAGAGGGCTTGAGTTTCTCGAGTGGGCTCGCGAGAGTGCTCGCAAGTGCTCCGACCGTCAACAGTCCCTCTCGCAAATGTTCCACGACGCCCGCGTGACGCGGTCCGTGCTGCACGTTCGTCGAAGACGCAGCTCCCACGAACGACCTCGCTTCGTCCTTCAGCCCCTGGGTGGGCTTCGCGCTGCTCTGCGTGTACGTGGCGACAGCGCTCGTCATCGCCGGGGTGATGATGGTACGTCGCGACGCGTAGAGAACGTCGCACTGCCGACCTCGTCGCGTAGTCAGTGCGACTACCGACGTTTGACGGTCTTCGGTTCCTTCGGCGTCTTGCGATCCTTCGAAGGCTTCCTCGAAGGATCGTTACGGAATCCTCGCTTGATCATCGAAGGGACGTCATCGCGGGGCACCGCGGGGGAGAAGAGGAAGCCTTGACCCAGGTCACAGTTCAACTCACGCAACCGCTTGAACTGGTCGGGCGTCTCAATGCCCTCGGCGAGCATCGTCATGTCCAATTTGTTGCCGAGTGAGACGATCGCCTCTAAGAGCGCGTCGTTGTAGGTGCTCTCTGAATGGGGGCTCACGAAATACTGGTCGATCTTTATGACACGCGGGCGCAGCCGCACGAGGTAGGAGAGAGACGAGTAGCCGGTACCGAAGTCGTCGAGGGCGATCGCGACGCCCAAATTACTGAGCCGCTCGACGATGTTCATCGTCTCGGCCGTGTCGAAGAGCGTGACGCTCTCAGTGATTTCAATGATGAGCCGTTCGGGTTCGAGACTGTTCGAACGAAGGATGCTTTCGATCAACGCGAACAAGTTCGGGTCTTGAAACTGGCGGGCTGACAGGTTGACGGTGACGAAAGGACTCGGCGAGCCCTTACGAGCCCCCTTCCATCCAGCCGCCGCTGCTACCGCTTCGCTCAGCGCGAACGCGCCTAATTCGAGGATGAGTTCGCTCTGTTCGGCCAAAGGGATGAACACGTTCGGTGGCACCCAACCACGTTCGTGGTGGTGCCAGCGCATGAGTGCTTCGAATCCCACGATCTCGCTCGTGGCGAGGTCGATGACGGGCTGGTAATGCATGGCGAGTTGGTCAGTTTGTAGGGCGTGACGCAACTCCTGGACCAAGGTGAATCGCCCCATCACTTCTTGATGCATTTTTGGCGTGAAGACGACGAAGCGGCCCTTGCCGCCGTGCTTCGCTTCGTAGAGGGCGACGTCGGCGTTCTGAATGAGGTCGTTGGGGCTCTCGCTCGTGGCGTCCCATATCGCTACGCCAATACTCGCGTGTTGACCAAAACGAACGTCGGCGAAGGAGAAGGGTTGATTCAAGACATCGAGGAGCCGAAGCGCGACGTCCTCCGCCTGTGACGCCGATTCGAGTCCTTCGGCCAAGTACAAGAACTCGTCACCGCCGAAACGTCCGAGGGTGTCCGACGCTCGGGTGACGCTTTCGAAACGTCGCGAGAGCTGCACGAGCAACTGGTCGCCCACTAGGTGGCCGTGCGAGTCGTTGACGGCGCTGAAATCGTCGAGGTCCAATAACAGAACCGCTCCGAACCCGCCTTGACGTTCAGTCCTCGCATGGGCTTGGACGAGTCGGTCCTCGAAGAGGACTCGATTCGCGAGTCCCGTCAGTGGATCGTGCAGTGCCTGGTGGGTGAGTTGTTCCGCGAGGGCGCGTTCCTCGGTGACCTCGCGCTCGGAGGAGACGAAGTAGATGGTCTTGCCGGTGGCGTCGCGCGCGGGCGAGCGCGAGACTTCCGAGATAATCAGTCGACCGTCTTTTCGGATGTAGCGCTTGACATAGCGGAGTTGCTCGGCCTCGTTCGCGTTGAGGCGCGCAATGGTGTCTTCGGTGACGCCGACGTCTGGAGAGTAGGTGAAATGGACCGAGTCGAGCCCTATGAGCTCCTCCTTTGAGTAGCCCACCATTCGACAAAAGGCGTCGTTGACGGCAAGGGCGCGGTCATCGAGGTCACTGAAGACCATCGGCGCCGTGTTGCTTTCGAACGCGAGGCGGAAACGTTGCTCTGACTCACGTTGCAGGGCGGCGCTTTCAGCCAGCCGGACGGCGTCGCGAAGCCGTCCGATCCCGTAGCCGAGCGAGTTAGCCAACTCACCCAAGAGCGAGATCTCTTCGGGACCGAAGGCACCCTCTTCGTTCGAGAAGATGGTGAGTGCTCCGATCGCCTTGTCGCCGATCTTGAGCGGAAGCGCGCAGACGGTTCGAAATCCGTACTCTTCGGCCCGTATCTTGGCGGCTTCGGGCCAGTTTGACTGGCGAATGTCCGCGATGACCTGAACCTTTCCCGTTCGGATGGCGGTGCCCGTGGGGCCAAGACCCATGCTGCTCTCGTCCCACGTCACGTGGACTTCGTCGAGGTAGTCGGTTCGCCCGCCGATGCCGGCAGGATGCACGACGGTGTCCTCATCATTGATGAGGCCAACCCACGACAAAAGGAACTCGCCGCTCGTGACGATCGTCTGACACGTCTCATCGATGAGAGAGGTCTCATCGGTCGCACTGACGAGGACCTGATTGCCGTTCGACAACGTACGTAACGCCCTCGACAAATGTATGCGCTCCGTCACGTCGCGGGCGTTCACGATGACGCCTTTGATCGCCGGATCGGCCAGGCAGTTCGTCAAGACGCACTCCAAGAACGTCCATTGACCGTACGCGTTGACAAATCGCGCGATGATGGGCTCGCCGTCCGACGTCCCGTTCAGGGTGTCGGTGAACTTCTTGAAGGCGAGTTCGTAGTCGTCAGGATGAATGTGCGCGAAGCCGTCGCCGCCCAATCGAGCCGTGGGGTCGTAGCCACTCGTGCTGGCGTTGGCCGGATTCGCGTACATGACACGTGCTTGCTCGTCGATGACGACGATGAGGTCGCTGGAATTGGCCAAGAGCTGTCGGAACCACTCTTCGGACTCCGACAAGGTCTGCTCAGCGACTTGGAGAGCGTCGTTGGCGACCGTGAGCTCTTCGAGGGCGACTTCAGTCCGATGGACGGATCGGAGATGGAAGAGTCCGAACTCGATCTCCTTGACGATCTGCTGCAATCCGGCGATGGTTGTTTCGTCGAAGGCGAACGGGGCATCATCGAAGACGACGATGATGACGTCACTCTGCGCAGGGTCCAAGGGCAGCACGATCGATGACCCCATGTCGAACGCTCGTGCGCGCGCACGGCTGGACTCGTCCCACTCGTGACGCGTCAGGTCGTCGACTACCTGCATGGCGTCAGTGTGTCGCGTGCTTGATGAACTTCCCGAGAGAATCTTCGTCGACTTCCACCATGGAGTGAGCGGAACCTCTAGGTACTCGGTGGCGCCCGCGGCGAAACTGACTTCGAGAGTGTGGTCGTCATCGAACGACGCTGGGCCGATCAGCGCCAACTTGAATCCGCCNATGNTGACGAGCATCTCGCAGAGCTGCGCCAGACATTCGTTTTCATTNTTCGACGTGATGACGTTTCGATTCGTCTCGGCGACGAGTTTGAGGATTCTTCGACTTTTGATCCGAGGCGTCACGTCATAGAAAGTGGAGATCACGCCAACTTCTCCGGTACTGAGAGGTACTTGGGCGGTACTCGTGATGACCCAGTGCCGTTGCTGACGCGCGTACGCAACGCCCATAACCACGTCGAAACAGGGCTTGCCCGTTCTTCGGGTTACCTGTGCCGGTTGTTCCTCATAGGGGAAATCGGAGCCGTCTTCGCGCCAGGTGTCAAACGAAGTGTCGTTCGTCGGTCGGGCCTCAAGTTCCGAGCGGGGAACGCCCATGATCGACACGGCTTGATCGTTGAAATCAATGACTTCGCCGCGAGCGNTACGCAACACGATGCCAATGGGAACCGAACGTAGGACGGGATCGCTGTTTAGCAGTGACAACGGAGGGCNTGGAGTGTCACCCCCGNCGAGCGTGTTGTTGCTCAATTGACCTCGCTGATTCCCGCAATAAGTTGAACAGTAACACTTTGCGTTCTTGAAAATAGGTGTCGACGAGTGGTGGCACTCAATTATTTGACAACGTGTCGAGATCTTCTAGGTGCCCCGACCACAAGCGTTCCAGAGTGTTAAACGAAGAATGCGAAGCTGCTGCGCACCGAGCTCCTCCGGGCCNCAAGGGTCGCGCTCGCTTACCGGCGATCGGTNTCCCGACGTACTCGAACACCGAATGCTCACCAATGTGACTTCAATTCCTGTGTTGACAGAAATTCTTTCGGTGGCACCTTCGGTTGGCGCCTGTCACACGAGACTGAGAGAGTAGAGGGGTGGCAAAGAAATATCTCCGAGTACCCGAGTTGATCCTTGGCTTCGACACTGAAACCACCGGGTTGAGCGTGTTGAGTGAGCGCGCGATCTCATATGGATTCTGCGCCTACCGATTCGGTGTTCCTCAATGGAGCGAGCACTACTTCGTCATTCCCGATCGACCCATCAGCCCCGGCGCCCAGCGAGTGCACGGCCTCACCATCGAGGACCTTGAGCGCAAGCGCGCGGACGAAGCGGTGTACAACGTGGAGGCGGGACTGACGCGTGCCATCAAGATTCTCCACGACTTCTACGAACGAGGCGCGTACGTCATTGGCTCAAATGTTGGTCGATTCGATCTCGAGATGTTACGGCGAAGTTCTATGTCAGTGCTCAGTAGCGCGCTTGACGATGCCTACTTCGACATATCGCTCCTTCGCATCATTGACGTGGTCGAACACGATCTCGCTATAGAGCCAAGTCGAGAACTTCGACCACGACGAGGTCTGCCCTATCTTTGCGATCACTACGGCGTGACGCCGGGTGGGCACGACGCGCTTGGTGACGCAAGAGCGTCGGTGGAGGTCTTCATGGAGCAGGTCATGTTCAACAACGCCGGCCAAACCTCGCTCTCGTTGCCGACCGAAGGCGATGAGTTTTTTGTAACGATTTAGTGTTTCCAGTTCCTCGCGTTCGTATTCTTCGCTTCGTACGTCAGTGGTAGGCTGAATCCCCACGGGGCCGTTGGCGCAGTCTGGTAGCGCACTTGCATGACACGCAAGGGGTCGCAGGTTCAAGTCCTGCACGGCCCACTAATAAAATCCCTGGTAAGAGGCAGTGACCTCAGACCAATTGTAATCAAAAACCCGCCACTCGCGACCGTTGTCAGCAGTGATGTCAGCAACGCGAAAGTGAGGCTCCGTGGCGGGCTTTAGAGGCAACGGCGAAGGTTCAATTTACCAGCGAACGTCCGATGGACGCTGGCTCGGCGTAGTCACCCTCGGTCAAGACGGAACTGGACGCGTGGTCCGAAAGGCCGTGTCCGCGAAGACTCGAGCTGAGGTCGTTCGCAAACTCAAAAAGCTGCAAAGAGACCTCGACGATGGACTGTCCGCTCCTGACACGAAGATGACGGTGGCCCAATTGCTTACCCACTGGCACGATGACGTGCTTCGCCACCAAGTGGTCCCCAGCACCGTGGTCAGTTACTGGACAGTCGCGAGACACCACATCATTCCGACCCTTGGCAGCAAGAGGCTCGCAAACCTCACCACTGCCGATGTCGATCGTCTCCTGTCGGTGAAGATGGACAGCGGACTCTCAGTCTCTACGGTCCGTCGAATCAGGTACATCCTGGCTCAGGCCATCGACCAAGGAATTAGGTGGGGGAGCGTGAACAGAAACGTAGCAAGACTGTCGAGGGCGCCGAAGGAGCACCGCCGTGAGGGACGGACCCTTACGTACGAACAAGCCCGAAGACTTCTCAAGGAACTCGAAGGTCATCGGCACGAGGCACTGTATTCTTTGATGCTCTCCACTGGACTTCGCCGAGGCGAGGCCCTGGGCCTTCAGTGGCGCGACTTCGACGAAGAAAGTCGAATCATCACAGTCCGTCGACAACTCAAACGTGAAGGCGGCTCGCTCATCACGGCCGACACCAAGACGGCGAGAAGTCGTCGGTCGGTGAACATTCCTCGTGGTCTCGCGAGCCTGTTGCAGGCACACCGACAGCGTCAAGAGGAAGAGAGATATGTCGTAGAAGAACTCTGGACTGATACAGGCTTCATCTTTACGACGAATTTTGGCACTCCGATTGATCCGAGAAATCTCAATCGCGAGTTCGCGACGATCTGCCAGCGAGCCGGCTTAGANCATTGGCACCCCCATGAGTTACGACATTCTGCCGCGAGCTTGATGCTTGCAAGTGGAGTCAAACTCCAGGTCGTAAGCGAAGTCCTGGGGCACGCATCCATCCGAATGACGGCTGACGTATACGGGCACATCTTGGCGCCGGATAGGGAAGCGGCTGCCGACGCTATGGATCAAGCTCTTTGGAGTGGTGCCTGATTCACCTCGTTCTCGCTGGACCCACCCAGGTCTCGATCCAGGCATCTTGGGATTAAAAGAACTATGGAGTTTGTTGTTTGCGTCTTTGCGGTCTGTCTAGTCCAGTAATTACACGAAAATATGTCCAGCCAAGTCGCTTCTGTCTAACTGGTCTTTGTGGTGTGTGAGTTTTTTTGTGCGCGAGTAAGGTCCATCCTCCTCAGAGTTCGGTGCTAATTCCCGAAGGGCATACTGGAGACGTCGGCGAGCCGACGTCAACAATCTAATGGCGAATCGCTAAGTGGAAAGTAGAGCACCGCTGAATCGTAGAGAGGTCCGTCCAACCACTCCACTCACAAGAAATCTTGCGGTCGCCGCTTTAGGTTCTTGTTCATTTCGTCTGCCGTCGGACTGGGCGGAAGTGTGCCACCAGCCCTCATCAGCTTGACCCTTTCGTGAAAGTCAGAGGTGAAGTCAGTGAGGTCAATTCCTCCTAAGAGTGTGGGCATCTCGAAGGGGACGCCCTCGCCCCGCTCCGTGAACGAATGCGATGTTGAAGAAAATGGTTCGCCCGCACTAACGAAGGAAACTTTGGCGAATGGACTCACGGTCGGATCAACTGCAGCCACTCGTCGGTTGGCAATTGCGAGCAACTTCATATGGTCCATCACGGAGCGAGGCTTGATACCCTCATCATTGTGAGCGACAGTCAGGTCTATGAAGCGATAGGCGTCGGCTATGCGGTGGGACGACGTCCGGACCATCGGTGGCAAGAAGCAATCGATTCAGTGATTGGTGATGCAAGTCGAGTGATCAACATAGGTGCGGGCACCGGTTCGTACGAACCGAGCGGGCGGGAGGTCATCGCGGTGGAGCCTTCGGAGTTGATGGTGAGCCAACGCCGGAAAACAGCGGCTCCCGTGGTGATGGCCGCAGCGGAGACCGTACCCATTGTTTCGGGTTGGGCGGATCTCACCATGACGCTGTTGTCGCTTCACCACTGGACGGACTGGCGTGCCGGCATCTCCGAGATGCGTCGCTTGGGGTCGCGTCGCCTGGTTCTCACCTACGACCCTGAGCTTCATGCGTCGTTTTGGCTGCTGCGTGACTACTTGCCGGAGGTCGCTGCATCCGAGCGAACGCGAGCTCCCAAGGTCGAGGATATTGCTTATGCGTTGGGCGGCGATACTGAGGTCATCGTGCTCGAAGTTCCCTGGGACTGTGCAGATGGGGTGTTTCCGGCACACTGGCGTCGACCCGCGGCGTACCTGGACCCGCAAGTGCGGGCGTGTTGCTCCGGCTTGGCTCAGGCCGACCAGCGAGTCGTCGAACGCGCGGTGCGGGAACTAGCGAACGATCTCGACACCGGTGCGTGGGAGCAGAGGAATAAAGAATTCGTAGAAATGGACAGTTTCGACGCGGGCTTCCGGCTCGTGGTCTCGTCAGAGGTCTGACAACTTAGATTCGGATCTCAAATACTGCTGGAGAGGGCGACGTGGCGCTCGCATCGCGTCAGCATGAAAGATCAACAGTGCTCCCTTTCCATCTATCGGCAAAGCCCGCGTGTCCTGTTAAATTTTTAACGTGAGCGAACCAATCGCGGTGCCCCAAGGTTCGACAATCATTATCGGTGAACGCTGGCCCGGACCTGGACCGGTTGTGGTGCTACTTCACGCCGGCGTCGCCGATCGACGCAGTTGGTACGCGGTGGCCGAACAACTCTCTGAGCACGCAACGGTGATTGCGTATGATCGTCGGGGATTCGGTGAGACGCGACCGGGTACTGACCCGTTTTCTCACCTCGATGATCTCATTGCATTGCTCGACCACCTCGAAGTGAACGAGGCGTGGCTCGTTGGAAGCTCCGCCGGTGGCAAGTTGGCCATCGATGTGGCACTTGTCGCGCCTGGCCGTGTAGCGGGGTTGGTTCTCATCGCGCCGGGAGTGAGCGGTGCTCCATCGCCTGATGAGGGAAGTCTCGAACCGCAATTGGTTTGGCTCGACCAGCGAATTGATGAACAGCTCAATCTTGGAAATCTCGACGATGCCAATCGCCTCGAGACTTGGCTGTGGCTGGATGGCCCCGCGGGCCCCGAAGGCAGAGTGAGCGGAGCAGTGCGGGAGCTTGCCCTCGACATGAACCGGGTGATCCTCGCCAACGGCATTGCGGAAACTCCAGTTCATATCGTCAACGCCTGGGATCGTCTCGAGGAGTTGGCCGTGGCGACGGTAGTGGTCTGGGGCTCACTCGATGTTGGGTTTCTCATCGCGTACAGCCAAGCGCTCGTCTCTAGGATCTCGAGTGCGCAGTACCATTGCCTGGCGGGATTGGCTCATCTGCCCTACTTGGAAGATCCGTCGGCCATCGCCGAAATTGTGATCGATGCATTGACTGAAGAGGCTCACACCGTGCAGCCGTGAAACAGTGATTTAGTTCAGATTCGTGAGCGTTGAGGGCGCCATCTGCAAGACCAGATCTAAGTGCTCAGTTTGAAGGGTGAGCGCAAATCCGAAGATGCAATTGCATGCCATGCCACTCCGGGGGGTTCAGGTGTGTTCACACGGGTTCAGGAAGTCCCAATTTGCAAGGCTTTTGGTTCATGCGCGTTCACTGCGGACCACCGCAGTTCAAAATATTTGCTGACGGAAACGCTGACATTTTGCCTCGGTCAGTTGATCGCGTCGACCGCCGATTCGCATTCAGATACAGCAATCATATTGCCGCGGTGGCGTGAGGGCCATTACTGGACTTCGAAACAGCGCTGCTCGGCACGCGTTGTTGGCGGAATCAGGCCAAGTTGATGGCCGTCGACACGATGATTCACTAATTAGCACTCGTCGCACGGCCGCCGGTCAGAAGGAACGTAGTCGGTGTCGACTCGACTCTTTAGTTCGATTTTCTGGCCCACTTCACACTGTTGGCTGTGGTGGTACACGGCCGGATCTTCAAAGTTCGCCGTGTAGTAGTACTTTGCCATCCTCGCTTCCTTTCGCCAAAGCCAAATCGAATAGTACTTTGACTGACCATTAGTA
>JGI20207J14881_1000910_pt1 | contig 10416 bp, 11 predicted proteins | sample NGESurdeep092012_4_FD_14881 | JGI IMG/M metagenome (IMG submission 14881)
GTGCGGGCGAGTTGCTCGGCGCGCTCATCGCCGTCGTCTATCTGCGCAAGGACTCGCTGAAACAGACAGATTAGCTGCTGCTGCGGCGCTCGCGGAAGGCCTGCGGCGTCATGCCGGTCTGCTTGCGAAAGAAGCGCGTGAAGTGCGACGGGTCGGCAAAAGCGAGATCGTAGGCGATCTCGTGAATCGCTTGACCGGTGAAGACCAACTGGCGCTTGGCTTCGGTCAGCACGCGCTGGCGGATCAGGTGGCCCGCGGTGACGCCGGTCGCCCGCTTCACATGATCGTTGAGCCGGTCCGAGGTCATGTTGAGCCGCTCGGCGTAGAAACGGATCAGCCGCTCGGTACGGAAATTGGCATCGACCAGCCGTCGCAGCTCTTCGATCCTGGCATCGGCCGGCGCCAGCGTCACCGCGCCGGTACGCGCTCGGCTCACCGCGAGGCGCACCACCTCGATCGCGATAAGCGCGAGTAGCGCCCGCATCGCCAGCCGGTGTCCCTCGCGGGCAAGGAACCCCTCCTCCTGCAATTCGTGGCAGAGCGCCGAGACACGCGCGGTCTCCTGGATGTCGCCAAGCGGCAGGACAGGTTCCGTGGCAAGCTCCATCAACCGCTCGAGCGCCTCCCCGGACCTGTCGCCGAGGGCGCCGGCAACGTCCTCGGAAAAGCTCACGACCCAGCCGGAGGTGACCTGCGGTGCGAAGCGGAAACCGTGGGCAATGCGCGGCGGCACTAAGACAACCGCCGGGGATGCGAACGGCACCGTCGCGGTCTCATAGCTCATCTCGCCGCCGCCCGCCTCGATCAGCAGCACCTGGAAGAGGTCGCGATGGCGATGCGCGCGGATGGTCCAGTCGTGCACGCTCGAACGGGCAGCGATGGTCTCGACATGAATGAAATCGAACGCCTGATCGACCGGCGGATCGCCGTAAAGATGGAACAACGGCAGCGCGGCGGTGGCCATAGACGCAAAGCATAAGCGAGCGCCCGCGGCGGGGCCATACGCTGCAAAACGCCTTCGATCTGCTGTGCAAAACCCCGCGAAAAACCGCCGAAATCCCGACCTTCGCCGACCCGCACTAGTGGGCGGGGCGGAACGGCTGCGTCAACAGCCGCAACAACTTCCGTTCGGTCGCGTCGCGAAACACCGGCAGTCCGATGACGACCTTGTCGCCGGCCGCCGGTTTGGCGCGATAGGTGCCGAACAGGCGATCCCACCACGGAAGATTGAATCCGAAATTACTGTCAGTCTCCAGCCGGTCGCTCGAGTGATGCACCTCGTGCATCTGCGGCGTGACGATGATCCAGCGCGCAGCCGGCTCGGCCCATACAGGCAAGGCGACATTGCTGTGGTTGAACATGGAGGTGGCGTTGAGCAACACCTCGAAAACGACGACCGCGCCGGCCGGCGCCCCGAGCGCGGCCACGGCGGCGATCTTGATCGCCAGCGACAACAGGATTTCCAGCGGATGGAAGCGCACGCCCGTGGTCACGTCGATGTCGACGTCGGCGTGGTGCATGCTGTGCAACCGCCACAGCACCGGCACATGATGGAACACGTAATGCTGCGCCCAGATCACGAGATCGAGCGCGATCACGGTCAGGATTGCCGCCGGCCAGAAAGGCACATGGAGGAGAGGTATTAAGCCCCACCCGTTACGGGATGCGACCAGCGCCATGCCGACCGCCGCCGTTGGCACCAGGAGCCGCACGGCAACAAGATCGACAGCGAGAATACCGAGGTTGCCGAACCAGCGCCCGCTCCGGCCTGCAACAAGGCGCCGACGCGGCACGCGCCATTCCCAGAAGGCGAACGCCGCGAAAAGCGTGGCCGCGGTGCCCAAGCGGATGGCGATTTCAACCTGTGGCGACAATCGCGCGCCCTCCTCGGCGCCTTAATAGCACACGGAGCACGATCCGGCGTTGCCGCTCGCGGTTGGCCCTGTTACCGTTCGGGCACGCGGGCGTATTGCGTGAGGGGCGCAGCTTCGCGAGGCGGCAGGGGAACGGATGGACGTCTTCATCCAGCAGCTGATCAATGGCATCACACTAGGCTCCATCTACGGCCTCATCGCCATCGGTTACACGATGGTGTTCGGCATCATCGGCATGGTGAACTTTGCCCATGGCGATGTCTTTATGGTGTCGGTGTTCATCTCGCTCATCGCCCTCCTGATATTGACCTCGTTCCTGGGCGTCACATCGATCGCGGTCGCGCTGTTCCTGGTGCTGCTGGTGGCGATGGTCTTCACGTCGCTGGTCAACTGGACCATCGAGCGCGTCGCCTACCGGCCGCTGCGCGGTTCCTTCCGCCTGGCGCCGCTGATCTCGGCGATCGGCATGTCCATTTTCCTGTCCAACTTCGTGCAGGTGACGCAGGGCCCGCGCAACAAATCGATCCCGCCGATCGTTCAGGGCGAATTCGTGCTGATGGATCATGGCAACTACGCGGTGACGCTCTCGTTCAGGCAATTGATCATCTGGGGCGTCACCGCCGTATTGCTGGTCTGCTTCTGGTACCTGGTGGCGAAGACCCGGCTTGGCCGCGCGCAGCGCGCCTGCGAGCAGGACCAGAAAATGGCCGCCCTCGTCGGCGTCGACGTCGACCGCACCATTTCGATGACCTTCGTCATCGCCGCCGCGCTCGCCGCCGTCGCCGGCACGATGTACCTAATGTATTATGGCGTCGTCTCGTTCGCCGACGGCTTCGTGCCGGGTGTGAAGGCCTTCACCGCAGCGGTCCTCGGCGGCATCGGCTCGCTGCCCGGCGCGGTGATCGGCGGCATCCTCATCGGCCTGATCGAGACCATGTGGTCGGCTTACTTCTCGCTCGACTACAAGGACGTCGCGGCCTTCTCGGTGCTGGTCATCACACTGATCTTCCTGCCGCAGGGCCTGTTCGGGCGTCCTGACGTCGAGAAGGTCTGACGATGCCGGAGGCGACGAAGGCGCGTAACAACGTCGTGGCTGCGCTGCGAGACGCCGGCCTGACGGCGCTGATCGCGTTCTTCCTGTTCCTGCCGCTCGTCGGATTTCAAGCGATCTCGAATATCCACAACGAGATCGTGGTGACGTGGCGCGGCGCGCTGCTATTCTCGCTCGTCGGCATCATCGGCTGCGGCCGGCTCTGCTACGCGCTCGCGATCGAGCCGAAGCTCAGGCGGCGCGCGCTCAAGGCAGCGAAGCTTGAGACTCCGGCCTGGCGCAGGATCCTGGGCAAGTGGTTCATCCCCTTCGCCATCGGATTCACCATCGTCTATCCCTTCGTCGTGCTCGCCACCGCCGGTACCGGCGGCGCGCTCAAATGGGTCGACAATTTCGGCATCCAGATTCTCATCTACGTGATGCTCGGCTTCGGCCTGAACATCGTCGTCGGCCTCGCCGGCCTGCTGGACCTCGGCTATGTCGCCTTCTACGCCGTCGGCGCCTACTCCTATGCGCTGCTGGCCAAGGAATTTGGTTTCTCGTTCTGGATCCTGCTGCCGCTCGCCGGCTGCCTCGCCTCGTTCTGGGGCATCCTGCTCGGATTTCCGGTGTTGCGGCTGCGCGGCGACTATCTCGCCATCGTCACCCTCGCCTTCGGCGAGATCATCCGCATCATCCTCATCAACTTCGTCGCGCTGACCAACGGCTATGCCGGCATCGGCGGCATTCCGCGGCCGTCCTTTTTCGGCATTCCGTTCAACGCCGATGATAATGGTTTTGCCGCCGTCTTCGGGCTCGAATACACGCCGATCTACCGGACCATCTTTCTCTATTATCTGATCCTCGCGCTGGCGCTGCTCACCTGTTACGTGACCATCCGTCTCAGACGGCTGCCGGTTGGACGCGCCTGGGAGGCTTTGCGCGAGGACGAGATCGCCTGCCGCTCGCTCGGCATCAACACCACGAATACCAAGCTCACCGCTTTCGCGATGGGCGCGATGTTCGCCGGCTTTGCCGGGTCCTTCTTCGCGGCGCGGCAGGGCTTCATCTCGCCGGAGTCGTTCACCTTCCTCGAGTCCGCGACGATCCTCTCGATCGTCGTGCTCGGCGGCATGGGCAGCCAGATCGGCGTCGCCGTCGCGGCCATTGCCATGATCGGCGGCACCGAGATCATGCGCGATCTCGATTTCCTCAAGGAGATTTTCGGCTCGACCTTCGATCCGACCCAGTACCGCATGCTGATCTTCGGCGCGGGCATGGTGCTCGTCATGATCTGGCGGCCGCGCGGCCTGATCTCGACGCGCTCGCCCTCGGTGTTCTTGAAGGAGCGCAAGACGATCAGCGCCGACCTCGTCGGTGAGGGCCACGGCTGATGCCGGATCAGGCCGACATTCTGCTGCGCGTCGAGCAATTGACCATGCGCTTCGGCGGCCTGGTCGCGGTCGATCATCTCTCCTTCGAGGCGCGCAAGGGCGAGATCACCGCTTTGATCGGGCCCAATGGCGCCGGCAAGACCACCGTGTTCAACTGCATCACGGGCTTCTACAAGCCGAGCGAGGGCCGCATCGGCCTGCGTCACGGCGGCATCGCCGCCTGGGACGCGCTCGAACCGCTGACCGACAGTGGTAAGCGCTCCGTGACCCACGGTGATGGCGCGCTGTTTCTGCTCGAGCGCATGCCCGACTACCTCGTCTCGCAGCAGGCGCGCGTCGCCCGCACCTTCCAGAACATCCGCCTGTTCCCCGGCATGACCGCGCTGGAGAACCTGATGGTGGCGCAGCATAACCGGCTGATGCTTGCGTCCGGTTACACGCTGCTCGGCGTGCTCGGATTTCCCTCATACGCGGTGGCCGAACGCGCGGCGATCGAACAGGCGCGCGCCTGGCTTGACCGCGTCGGTCTCATCGGCCGCGCTGACGATCCGGCCGGCGACCTNCCCTATGGCGCCCAGCGGCGGCTCGAAATCGCGCGCGCGATGTGCATCGATCCTGTNCTGCTGTGTCTCGACGAGCCCGCCGCGGGCCTCAATCCGCGCGAGAGCGGCGAACTCAACGANCTCCTCCTGTCGATCCGCGACGATGACAAGATGTCGATCCTGCTCATCGAGCATGACATGTCGGTCGTCATGGAGATNTCGGACCACATCGTCGTGCTCGACTATGGCGTCAAGATCGCCGACGGCTCCCCNGAGGCGGTCCGCAACGACGAGAAGGTGATCGCCGCGTATCTGGGCGTGCCTGACCAGGACGTCGCCAAAGTGGCGGCGGAGGTCGGCGCATGAGCACTCCCCTTCTTAACGTGCGCGGTGTGAAGGCCTTCTACGGCCGCGTGATGGCGCTCAAGGGCGTCGACATGGACGTCAAGGCCGGNGAGATCGTCACGCTGATCGGCGCCAATGGCGCCGGCAAGTCGACGCTGATGATGACGATCTGCGGCAATCCGCGCGCCCGCGAGGGCACGATCGAGTTCGACGGCCGCGACATCACGCGCATGCCGACGCACGAGATTGCCCGGCTGAAGCTCGCCCAGTCGCCCGAGGGCCGCCGCATCTTCTCGCGCATGACCGTGCTCGAGAACCTGCAGATGGGCGCCACCGTCGCTGAACCGTCCGAATACGAGGCGAACCTCGACCGGGTGCTCGGCCTTTTCCCGCGGTTGAAACAGCGCATCTCGCAGCGCGGCGGCACATTGTCCGGCGGCGAGCAGCAGATGCTGGCGATCGCGCGGGCGCTGATGTCGCGGCCGCGCCTGCTCCTGCTCGACGAGCCGTCGCTCGGGCTTGCGCCCCTCATCGTGCGGCAGATCTTCGATGTGATCAAAGCGCTCAACACCGACACCGGTCTTACCGTGTTCCTGGTGGAGCAGAACGCCTATCATGCGCTGAAGCTGGCCGACCGCGGCTACGTCATGGTGAACGGCCTGATTACCTTGTCAGGTACCGGCCAGGAGCTCTTGGAGCGGCCCGAGATCAGGCAGGCTTATCTCGAGGGGGGCCGGCACTGATGGACGCTCTGGCGCACGCCTTCTCTATTCCGCATCTTCTCGCCGAAGAGGACAATTTCGGCGTCTTCTTCCTCGTCACCGTCTTCTTGGGCGGCGGGGCAGCCTGGCTTACCGGCCGCGCGGCGGCACAGACCTGGCGGCCGGTGGGGCAGGTCGTGGCCTACACGCTGATTTTAGCACTTGCGGTCCGCTTCATTCATTTCAGCCTGTTCGATGGCACCCTCCTGTCGCTACACTTCTATCTTGTCGACGCGACCATCTGCCTGATTGTCGGCCTGGTCGGATTCCGCGCCGCACGCGCCGCCCAGATGATACGTCAGTATCGCTGGATCAACGAGGCCGACGGACCATTGCGCTGGCGTCGCAAAGCGGGCTGATATAGCCTTTGGTATCGTCGGCACCATTGTTGGAGGGGTAACAGATGTTGAAGACCACCACGCTCGGCCTCGCGCTGGGCTTTGCGATCGCCGCCGCGGGCGCGGCCAATGCGCAAGTCAAATTCGGCGTCGAGGGTCCGATCACGGGGCCGAACGCAGCATTCGGCGCGCAACTCAAGAACGGCGCGCAGCAGGCCGTCGACGACATCAACGCCGCAGGCGGCGTCAACGGACAGAAGCTCAGCGTCGAGTTCGGCGACGACGTGTCGGACCCGAAGCAAGGTGTCTCGGTCGCCAACAAGTTCGCCGCTGACGGCGTGAAGTTCGTGGTCGGCGCCTTCAACTCCGGCGTCACGATGCCCTCCTCCGAGGTCTTTCAGGAGAACGGAATCCTCGACGTCACGCCGGCGTCCACCAATCCGCAAATCACCGAACGGAAGATGTGGAACGTGTTCCGCACCTGCGGCCGCGACGATCAGCAGGGCGCGGTGGCGGGCACCTACATCCTCAAGCACTTCAAGGGCAAGAAGGTCGCGGTGGTCCACGACAAGACCACCTACGGCAAGGGCCTCGCCGACGAGACCGTTAAGGCGCTGGGCAAAGGCGGCATGAAGCCCGTGCTCTACGAAGGCGTGAACGTCGGCGAGAAAGACTATTCGGCCCTCGTCTCGAAGATCAAGCAGTCCGGCGCCGATCTCGTCTACTGGGGCGGTCTGCACACCGAAGGCGGCCTCATCGTGCGCCAGATGCGCGACCAGGGCGTCAAGTCTCCCCTGATGGGCGGCGACGGCATCACCACCGACGAGTTCGCTCAGGTCGGCGGCCCCGGCGTCGAAGGCACGCTCATGACCTACGGCCCGGATGCGCGCAACAATCCGGCCGCGAAGGACATTGTCGCCAAGTTCCGCGCCAATAAGTTCGAGCCGGAAGCCTACACGCTGTACAGCTACGCAGCGGTGCAGGTCATGGCGCAGGCCGCGGCCGCCGCGAAGTCGGTCGATCCCAAGAAGGTCGCCGAGAAGATGCACTCCGGCATGAAGTTCAACACTGCCTTGGGCGACATCTCGTACGACAAGAAGGGCGACCGCACCAACCTCGACTACGTTATGTACATCTGGAAGAAGAACGCCGACGGCAAGATCACCTACGTCGAGTGCCCCGGCAACGACTGCTCGAAGGCAAAATAGACCTCGCGCACGTCCGAGATGCGAAAAGCCCGCCGTCACCGGCGGGCTTTTTGTTTGCGCGGCGCATTCGCTTTGAAACGCTAGCCGATCTTGCCGAGTGCGGGGAAGGCCTCCAGCAGCCAGATGCTCAGCTGACTGATGCTGCCGGTGAGGAAGGCGATGCCCGTCAGCACCAGGAGCGCGCCCATCGCCTGCTCGACCCGGCGCAAGTATTTCTTGAAGCGGGCGAGAAAGGCGGCGAAGGGCTCGATGAAGAGCGCGGCAACGATGAAGGGAATGCCTAAACCAAGCGAATAGACGGCGAGCAGAGAAGCGCCGCGCACGACCGTCTGCTCCGACGCCGCCACCGCCAGGATCGCGGCGAGGATCGGACCGATGCACGGCGTCCAGCCGAAAGCGAAAGCAAGCCCGATCACATAGGCGCCCCACAAACCGACCGGCTTCGTCACCTCGAGCCGCTTCTGGCGGTGCAGCCATGCGATCGGCGTCAGGCCGAGGAAGTGCAGGCCCATGACGATGATGATGACGCCGGCAACGATCGCGAGCGGCTCGGAATAGGCCCGGATCAGCGAGCCGATGACGCTCGCGCTGGCGCCCAGCGCAACGAACACGGTCGAGAAGCCGAGCACGAACAGAAGCGCGGCGAGCACGGTCTCGCCCTTGACCTGTCGTTTGGCCTCGCCGTCGGCAAAGCGTTCGAGCGAAGTGCCGGCCAGGAAAATAAGATAGGGCGGGACCAGTGGCAGCACGCAGGGGGACAGGAAGCTGACCAGTCCGGCGATCAGTGCTGCAAGAAACGTGACGTCATGCATGGGCGCCTACATGCCCGGCCCATGTGGCGCTGGCAAGGTGGCCGGTGCCGCGCTGGCACGGATGTGATAAGCGGTGAAGTCATGCGCAATCTGATCACCGACGTCGCCGGTGTCCGCGTCGGCAATGCTCAGGATGACGCCCTCGGTTCGGGCGTCACCGCCGTCATTTTCGATTGGCCCGTCGCCGGCAGCGTCGACATTCGCGGCGGCGGCCCCGGCACGCGCGAAACCGCCTTGCTCGACCCGGCGCAGACGGTCGAAGGCGTCGATGCGATCGTGCTCTCGGGCGGCTCCGCCTTCGGCCTCGACGCCGCCTCGGGCACACAGGCTTATCTGCGCGAACAGGGCCGCGGCTTCCGCATCCGCGAAGCCGTCGTGCCGATCGTGCCGGCAGCAATCCTGTTCGACCTGCTCGCCGGCGGCAACAAGGACTGGGGACGCTTTCCGCCCTACCGCGAGCTCGGCTACGCGGCGGCCGCGGCAGCCGGCGCGGACTTCGCTCTCGGCACGGCCGGCGCCGGCACCGGCGCCACCACCGTCAACCTCAAAGGCGGCCTGGGTTCGGCGTCAGCGCGAACGAAAGGCGGCATCACGGTTGGCGCCATCGCCGCGGCAAACGCCGCCGGCGGCATGACCGTCGGCGATGGCCCGCATTTCTGGGCAGCGCCGTTCGAAGAGAACGGCGAGTTCGGCGGCCGCGGCTTGCCATCGCCATGGCCGGGCGGCGCGCTCGCCTTCCGCAGCAAAGGCGCGCCGGGCGGCAATACGACGTTGGCGGTCGTCGCCACCGACGCAAAGCTGACCAAAGCACAGGCGAACCGCCTGGCGGTGATGGCGCAGGACGGCATGGCGCGCGCGATCTATCCGGTGCATACGCCGCTCGACGGCGACGTCGTCTTCACCGCCGCCACCGGCCGCGTCGATTTGGCGGATCCGATCTACGCCTTGAGCGAGCTTGGCACGCTGGCGGCCAACGTGCTGGCGCGTGCGATTGCCCGTGGCGTCTACGAGGCGACGGCGCTGCCCTTCCCCGGCACCATTCCAAGCTGGAGTGACCGCTTCGGGCGCTGAGAACCAAGCGGCGCGCGCGGCGTTGTTCCTTTGCGAGGAACGACCCATGCCATCCAGCGTCATTTCAAGTTTCACCTACGAACCGGAGCGTCAGCGGCTGGTCGTCACCTTCGTCACCGGCCGCATCTATGAATACGCCGACGTGCCGCCCGCGGTCGCGAGGAATTTACGCGCCTCGTTCTCGAAGGGCGTGTTCTTCAACGAGCACATTCGCGACGGCTTCCGCTACCGGGAAATCACGCACGCCGGCGAACGCGATCGCAGCAAGGCATGAGCTCTAGCTAAATCGCTCGGCCCGGTACGGCGCCGGATCGACCACCGGCGTCGCGCTGGCGATCATGTCGGCGATGAGACGCCCGGTGATCGGCCCCAGCGTCAAACCCCAATGCGCGTGACCGATGGTGAGCCAGAGGCCCGGCAGTTTCGGCGCCGCGCCGATCACGGGCCGCGAATCCGGGAAGCACGGCCGCGCGCCGAGCCAGGTGTCGTTGTCGGCGCGTTCGCCCAGCGGAAACAGCGCCCGCGCGCGGGGCATCAGCCGGTCGAACTGCACCGGCGTGGGCGGTGCGTCCCGTGCCGCGAACTCCGCCCCCGTCGTCAGGCGGATGCCCTGCTCCATCGGCGTGATGAGGAAGCCATAATCGGCATCGACCACCGGCCGTGTCAAAGTAGCGTTGCCGTCGCCGCGGAAATGCCGGTGATAGCCGCGCTTGACCGCCATCGGCAGCTTCAGGCCCAACGGCGCGAGCACGTCGGGCGCCCACGGCCCCAGCGCGACGACGACGTTCGATGAATCGAGCCCGCCCTCGTCGGTCTCCACACGCCAGCCGCCGCCGGAGCGGTGCAGCGAGCGCGCATCGCCATTGACGATCACGCCGCCAAGCGCGGTAAAGCGGTCGGCATAAGCGCGCGTCAGCGCCAGGGGATTGCTGATGCTCGCCGCCTTCGGCCAGAACACCGCGTGCGAGAACAGAGGCCGCAGGTTCGGCTCGAGCGCCTGCGCGCCCTTGCCATCGAGCGCTTCGAGCGGCAGGCCGAACT
>JGI20207J14881_1000916_pt1 | contig 10385 bp, 9 predicted proteins | sample NGESurdeep092012_4_FD_14881 | JGI IMG/M metagenome (IMG submission 14881)
AAACGGAATACCGGTACGACTTCGGGCGCAGGGAGCGAGCCACTTGCCTCTTCTCCGGGTTCCATCCCTGCCATTCGAGGGCATCCATATTCTCGTGGCGCGTTGTTTCCAGGGCACCGGCCAGCAAACCGAGAATGAGATCCGGTGAATCGTCCAGTGCCTGCAGATCGGCTATGACGAATTGCCGCAGCCCCAGGTGTTCGCGGACAATCCGCCGGAGCACGACGTAACCGGTCAGATTGCCGCCCTCGAAGATCCCGAGAACGGTGGCCCGATTCCGGCGGAGAGGGCCAAAACGCCAATCGAGCGCGGCGGCCGAACGGACCGCGCGCATCCGTCCGCGGCCCTGCCGGAGCTTTTCCCAGAAAGTGTCGAACTCCACGCCAAATTCGTTCACCGGCTTCAACCCGGCCGGAATTTTTCTTCGGCCAATTCTCAGATCCGCCGCCCGGAGAACCAACCCGGCGGCGTGGGCGAGGATTCCGGCCGCGGGTATCTTCTTCTTGCGCAGCACCGCCTCCGCAAACGCTTTGTGCCGGGTGATCCAGAAGTAGCTGATGTCATAGTCCACCGCCGGTACTCGCCTGGCCTTCAGCGCCTCCATAATCGGGGAAGCGACAGCGCTGGCACTGCCATTCACACACAGGTCTACGGCGTTCTGAGTGAAGTAGGCCCTCGCCAGAAGCAGCGAGGAGTTGCGGTGCCCGACATCCACGCCCCAGGACCCCGCAATGCCGCATTTGATCCGCCGGCCATCGAGTTCGTACATCATGTGGATGTTCGAGAACGTGCCCACAATGCCATCGGTCTCATTTTCGAGAACCCACCCCATGGGGACCCCTTCAAACTCCGCGCGAAAGGGATGCGAAAGCCACCAGTCCCGTCGTTCAACGGCGTCGAACGAAGAAAGGCCGTTACGCGCCGACACCGCGGCGATGGCCTCCAGATCGGAAAGCGTAGCCAGCCGCAGGCGGGTCATACGGAACGATAACTGCCGAGCTTCACATCCGGCGGCAGCAACCGCTGCCAGTCCGACCGCAGTAAAGCGACTTCTTCGTTATAGGCGGGGTTGGACGTGCCCGGATGTACCATCAACTCCAGCCGCCGGAATCGCGGGAATCGCCCTGCCATCAAAGCACCGTGGAAATCGCAGAATTCACCGAATCCCTCCGGACTTGCCGTCGCGGGAAAATGACGCAGCGCAAGATTGAACGACCATTTCCTGAGCGCGCGGAGAACGGTCATTCGATGGCCGGCCGGCAGTACGTTGATGGTGGACCGCACCTTCCGGATTCCAAACTTCCGTTGCAGCCGCTTCAGCACGGGGAATATCCCCGGGATGGTGTGAATGTGCTGGTGAGAGTCGAAATGGCTGACCGGAACACCGGCGTCGAGCACACGCTGAACCTGAGCTGACAACTCGCGCAGCGCGGCCTCCCGCACTTCGGCGGATATGGTGGCCTGAAACAGCTTCCGGGACAGACGGCCGCTGTCATCGAGAAGCGGAGCGAGACCGGCGGAAGTGCTTAGCGGAGGAAATACGGTCAGGTTCAGATGCACTCCAAATGAACAGTTCGGGAAGCGTGCGACTCGTTTGGCCGCGTCTTCAAAAGCGGGGGAATTCGCAATGATCGTGGCTGAGGTTACAAGCCCGGATTCCATCAACGCGAAGATCTCATCGTTGATGAGCGTGCTGGTTCCGAGGTCGTCGGCGTTAACAATAAGCAGCACTTGGGGTTCCGGTCCTCTCACCGTACCACAGCGGTGAAAACCCTCATGCGCGCCGGGCGGACGTCAAAAAGATGGAGTGCCACGCACCGTGGCAGGGAAACTGAGTCCGGCGCGCGTCACAATACCTTAATGGCGAGCCGTCATGATTAATCTGCAATTTCTGATCGGGAAGCTCAACCGGGTGAGCCAGGCCGCCGCCGAGTCGGCCGCCGCGTTGTGCGCCGCGAGAAGGAATTACAAGGTAGACATCGCGCATCTGCTGCTCGCGTTAATGGACTTTCCCGACAGCGATGCCATGTCGATCGTGCGCCGCTACGGGTTGGACTCCGGACGGCTCTCCGGGGATCTCAGACGGTCGCTCGACCGCCTGCCATCGGGCAATACGGAGACGACGTCGCTTTCGCCACAACTCGTCCGTCTGCTGGCATCGGCCTGGACTCTGGCCTCGCTCGAATTCGGATGGAACACGATCCGTTCCGCAACGCTGATTCTGTCTCTGCTCGAAACGGAGGGTTTGTCCGATGTCATCGCGAGTATTTCCACTGAGTTCCTGAAATTGAATGCGGTCACGCTTCGCGGGGAATGGCAACTGGTTCTAAGCCGCGCGGAGGACGTTACAGGTTATGCCGAACCGGGCCTGGACAAGGGGGCACTCGATCAATTCACCGTCGATCTGACCCTCGCCGCCAGGAACGGAAGAATCGATCCGGTGATCGGGCGCGAAAAGGAAATCCGGCAAATTATGGACATCCTGACACGGCGGCGCCAGAACAATCCGATCCTGACCGGGGAGGCCGGTGTCGGCAAGACTGCCGTGGTGGAAGGCTTCGCGCTGCGCGTGGCGATGGCCGATGTCCCTCCGGCCCTGCGGGACGTGAGAATCCTTTCTTTGGATCTGGGCTTGTTACAGGCGGGCGCGGGGGTTCGGGGAGAGTTTGACGAGAGATTGAAATCGGTCATTTCCGAAGTAAAACGCCCGGACCGGCAAATTATCCTCTTTATCGATGAAGCGCATACGCTGATCGGAGGCGGCGGCGCCGCGGGTCAGAGCGATGCGGCTAATCTGCTGAAGCCCGCCCTCGCGCGCGGCGAACTCAGAACCATTGCGGCGACCACCTGGTCGGAATACAGGAAATATTTTGAACGCGATGCCGCACTGGCGCGGCGTTTCCAGATCGTCAGGGTGGAGGAGCCGGATGAAGCGCAGGCAATCTGCATGGTGCGCGGCGTTGCGCCGATCGCGGAACGCCATCACGGCGTAAGGGTGCTGGACGAGGCGGTGCAGGCTGCCGTGCGCCTTTCGCATCGCTATGTAACAGGGCGTCAGTTGCCCGATAAAGCCGTGAACGTGCTGGACACCGCCTGCGTCAAGGTGGCGCTCGCCCAGACCACCACTCCCCCGGCTCTGGAGGATTGCCAGCGGCAAATCGACCTGCTGGAGCAGGAGATCGGCGCGCTGAGACGCGAGGCCGAATCGGGCGGCTTTCATACAGACCGTCTCAACGAATTGTTCAATAGTCTGGCGACCGCGGAGACCCAGCTGGTCGACCTGGAGGACCGCTGCAGGGAGGAGCGCAGGCTGGTGAACCGGTTGATCTCCCTGCGAAAAGAGCTGGAGAGCGAACCCGCTCCGGAGCGCGCGAAGGTGGCGAGAGTGGAGTTCGACGGGGTGGCGCAGGAATTGATGGAAGTGCAGGGGGAATCTCCCCTGATTCAGCCGTTCGTCGACGAGCGCACCGTGGCCGAAGTCATCTCCGCCTGGACGGGCATTCCGGTGGGCCATATGGTGCGTGACGAGTTGAACACGGTGCTCAATCTTCACCATCTCCTCGGCGCGCGCATCGTGGGTCAGAACCAGGCGCTTGAGGCGATTGCGAGGCGCATCCGTACCGCGCGGGCGGGTCTCGAGGACCCGGAGAGGCCCACCGGAGTTTTTCTGCTGGCAGGGCCGAGCGGAGTCGGCAAAACCGAAACGGCGCTCGCGCTCGCGGATGTTTTGTACGGCGGGGAGCGCAATGCGGTGGTGATCAATATGTCCGAATACCAGGAAGCCCACTCCGTTTCCGGCCTGAAGGGATCGCCCCCAGGCTACGTCGGATACGGTGAAGGCGGCGTGTTGACGGAAGCTTGCGGCGCAGGCCATATTGCGTTCTGCTCCTGGACGAGATGGAGAAAGCGCATCCGGATGTAATGGAACTCTTCTATCAGGTCTTCGACAAAGGGAAAATGGAAGACTCGCAGGGGCGCGAGATCAATTTCAGGAATACGATCGTTCTGATTACATCGAATGCGTGCAGCGCCACGATTCAACGGCTTTGCTCGCGGCCGAACCATCTGCCCGCGCCGGAAGAGTTACAGGAAGCGCTCGGGCCGGAACTGCGCGCCATTTTCAAGCCGGCGCTGCTCGGAAGAATGATTCTGGTTCCGTACTATCCCATCGGAAGTAACGCTCTGAGCAGATTGCCGAACTCAAGCTCGAAAAAATCGCTGGTGGGGCACTTTCAGGAAGTCTTCCAGCAATCCGAGTTCATACATGAGTTCGAGGGTGGAAGGATGCACGGTATCGCCGCGAAAATCACGGAAGGAATCGCCGTGCTTTTCAAGCACCGTGACGGCAACACCCGCGCGCGCCAGCAGATAACCCAGAATCATCCCGGCCGGCCCGCCACCCACCACGCAGCATGCCGTTTCGAACGTTGCGGCCGTTTCACTCGCCATAGGCACTTCCAGTTTGATATATACTGACTGGCCAGTAAAGCAAGCGATGCGGGCACAACACTATTTCCCGATCGGCCGGCGCGAGGCGCTCATCGCGCTGGGTGCGGGCATATTCGCGGCCAGAGCGGCGGATCGGCCTCTGCGTTTCACCGCGCTCGACCACGTCGAAATCTCAGTCCCGGATTCCGCGAAGTCGGCGGCCTTTTATGCCCGTGTATTCGGCGGTCCCGTATGGAAGAACAATCGGACCGAGCGGCGTTACGTCATGCTGGGCCCGTGCTACGTGGCTATCGAGCAGGGGCGGCGACCGATGGGCGTCGATCATTTCTCCGCCGGCATTGAAGCGTTCGACATCACCGCCATCCATGGTTATCTGCGGCAGCGCGGCATCGCATACAAAGACTTTCCCAGCGGCCGGGATCTGAACGTGGCCGATCCCGACGGCATTCATATACAGCTTTCAGCCGATAATACCTGGAGCCAGTTGAAGGGCACGACCGCTTCTCCGGAAACCGGCACCTCCCTCGGCCAACCCGTTTTCCGCCCTGCCGGTCTGGATCACATTCTGCTCAATGTTTCGGACCCGGAGAAATCGGCCGCCTTTTACGGGCAGATTTTCGGACCCGTCACGCGGCGCAACAACAACCGGATCTGGTTCCAGGCCGGAAAATCGAGGATCGGGCTGCTCCGGACGCCAGCCGGCCAACCGCCCGGCGTGAATCATTTCTGCGTCCTCGCCGCACCCTTCGATTACGCCGCCACCACCAAAAAGCTGGGGGACCTCAACGCCAGGCTGGAAGTGCCCGAAGTGGCGAGCGACCCCGAGTTCCGCGATCCCGACGGCATGCTGATCCAGGTGGCAGGAACTCGCGGTTAGATATATCAGTTTTCGTCGCCGATCGTCTGGTTTACTTGAAAGAGCGCGCAACCCGCATCGCTGGAGTGAAGGCCGTGAGCACAGAGACATTGTTATCTCCCATTGACCCCCTTGGCGCGCCGTTCGGCCGCGAAGGGCTGGAAGACATCGGTTACATGACCTGCATGACCCTGGTGTTGCTGGGAAACTATGCCCAGACCGGGCATTTCGGCGGTCCCCTGGCTTACACGCCTTTCAATGTAGCGGCCCATCTGGCGGGGCCTGAATTGGGCGGTCTGCGTTACGATTATCGCCGTCCGAAGCACCCGTTCGGCGATAAGTTCATGCTGGCGGGCGGCCACAACGTTCCCACGGGTTACGCCCTGTGGATGATTATGGGCCAGGCGCTGGAACGTAAGTACAAAGCTACCGGCGATAAGCGTTATTACGCGGATCCGCACGTTGCCATACTTCCTGTCGATGCCCTGGGATTCCGCCGCGGCGCGGGCGCGCTCAAGACGCTGCTGCAGGACCAGGGACTGGCCGATCATCCCCTCTTCGCGCAGGCCAAACCGCGCGGCATCAAGGCGCTCGCGGGCCATGCCGAGACGGTGGATGTTACAAACGACGTGAACGGCGGCCCCTCGGGAGTCGGTATTGCCACGGCGGCGGGCAAAGCGGCTTTCTGGGACGTGATTGGCGCGCCCGGTTCCCCCAAAGTCATCGCGCTCGAAGGCGAATTCGCCATGACCGAGGGGCACGCACAGGAATTGAAGACCCAGGCCCTGGCTTTGCAGGTAGGCAAGCGGCTGCGCATCGTGCTGTCGGATAACAATGCGGGCATCGACGATATCCTGCTGGGCGGCGTGGTGCCCGCCAAATTCCGCGGCTACAATCTGGTGGATCAGTGGACATCCTATGGCTGAACGTCTTCACCCTGGAAGACGGAGGCGACTATGCCGGGATCGTCTCGATGTTCAAGACCATGGAGGATTGGGACCCGTCCGACCGCCGCCCCATGATCGTCATCGCCAAAACCACCAAGGGCTATTGGCCGCGCGCGGTGGGAGGGAAGATTCCGGGTCACGATGGGAGTCAACTGGTCAGTTACCAAAGCCATCCTTATGGGATGAAGATGAATTCGGATTATTTCGTCGCGCTGGCACGGACATTCGAAGACATTACGGCGTGGAATTCGAAGGCATTCGCAAAGGGCCGGTTACGGATCCGCGCGAACGGCTGATTCAGTTCAAGACCAACATCGACGTCGTGATGTCGCTGCTGGACCGGAACGGTCTGGGCGACTGGCTGGCTGAACGGCTGGTGGAGATCGGCGACACGGTCAGGGATGAAGTGCCGGTGCATTTCGACGTGAAGACCGACCCGTTCGTCGATGAGCGCCTGCGAGTGGCCAACCTGCCGGTGGAGCCGCAAACCGTGACTGCGGTAAACCGGCTTTCCGGAGCGGAAAAACAGATCGCGATCACGCTTTTCCGCAAGTCGGGCGAAGTGGCCGGGGCGCGCCGCGGCATCTCGGAAATCATCAAGTGGATGAACTACGTGACGGATAACCGTTTCTTCACGCTGGCGGCCGATCTTTCGGAATCGATCAACGTGGAGCATGGCAGCCTGTGGGGACATTACGATCCGGAGACCAATCCGCTCGGCACGCGCATCAAAGCCGCGATTCAGGAAGCCGGTAATGTGGCGACCGCGATCGGCCTCGTAGGGCAGAGCGCCAGCGTGGACCCGGAACGGTTCGCCGGAGTCTGGGCGCTGAGCGGAACGTATGGCGCGTTCACGCCGCTGATGTATACGCCGGCGCGCGTGTGGAGCCAGCAGAATCAGGACAGCAAATTCCGCATGGGAGTGCTGCATATTCTGGCAGGCCATTCCGGGCCGGAGACAGCGGCCGATGGACGCACGCACTTCGGTATTTTCGCGACGCAGGTGTGGAAGCTGTTCCCTCGCGGACACACGATTCACCTGAATTTCTGGGACTACAACGACGTGGCGGCGGGCTATTTTGCGGCGGCGGAGATTGCGGCGCGCGATCCGAAAGTGGGGATCATCAGCATAGAAGTGGCGCGGCCCGATTTCTCCGTGGCCGATCGCGGCAAGTTCGCCGATACCGACCTCAAGGCCGCGGCCAAAGGGCTTTATGTCATCCGCGATTTTGCGCCGGGCAAGCCGAAGCACGGGTATGTGATCGTGCAGGGGTCGAGTTCCACGGTGAATCTGGTCAAGACCTTGCCACGCATGGAAGAGGCCGGCCTCAATGTCAAAGTTATTTCGGCGATCAGCGAAGATCTTTTCGACCGCCAGCCCGAAGCCTATCGCAATTCGGTTCTGCCGCCGGAAGCGTACTACGACGCGATGGTGGTGAGCACGGGCACGCGGCGCGTCTGGCCTGTTCGCGGCCTCGGGCCTTTGACGGACGATTATTCCCTGACTTCGGACTGGGACAACCAATGGCTGACAGGCGGTCTGGAAGCAGAGGTGATTGCCGAAGCACATCTGGATCCGGAGTCGATCTTCAACGGGATTCAACGCTTCGCGAAGGCGCGCGAAAAACGCATTGGCAGCCAGCGCGAGAAACTGAGCGCGTCCGGAAACCGTTAGAATAAAAGCAATGGAAAAAGTCGTCCGGATTTTCCGCAATGCCCAGGCGGCCGACGAAGCCGATGCCCGCGAAGACGCCCGCATGCTGCCCGCGGAGCGTATCCGGACTGCGATCGAACTCCTGAACCTTCTTTATCCCGGTGCAGCTGAACAAAGACTTGCGCGAGTTTGTCGAATTACTCAACTCGAACAAAGTTGAATACCTGGTCGCGGGCGACGCGGAAGAATTGCGCAAGCGCGAGCCGGAGGCCTGACTCAATCGGAATTGACGTGGCTCCCGGCTACCGCCGTCCCCAGCAGCCGCACGATTTCCTTCCGGTACTCGTCTTTACCGATTAACCCCGCGTGCAGGTACGCGACTTTGCCATCCCGGCCAATCACCAGGGTTGTCGGAATCGCTTCAATTCCACCGTAAAGCTCATTCACTTCCTCCGTGCCGAGAACGATAGGGTAGTTAATTTTCTCCGCCGCTACGTAAGGGTTGATCGCCTTCCATCCGTCCTCATCGAGTGAGACGCCGAGCACCGTGAAACCCTGCGCCCGATACTGCTTCTCGAATTCGATGAACCACGGAATTTCCTCTTTGCAGGGTCCGCACCAGGTGGCCCAGAAATTGAGCAGCACCACTTTGCCTTTGTAATCCGCCAGGCGAAGACGGTGGCCGCCGGCATCGGCGAGAGTGAAATCCGGCGGGGTGCCAGCCAGGCTGACCGTACGCGCCGCGCGGATGGCCTGGGCCGTCTTATGCAGCAGCACCGGCCAGAGCAGGTACCCCGCAACCACGACGGTCGCAAGCGTCGTCACGATCAGCAACCGACGCCGCGTCTGGCTATACATCGGTCTACTTCCCCGGCTTTCCAGCCACGTGAACTTTATGCAGAGAAGTGAAATCTCCTTCATAGACCGTGGCCGTGATCTCGTCGCCAGGCTTCACTGTCTTCAGCACTTTCTTGTCGTCAACTTTGTACTTCATCGTCATCGCGTCCATCCAGCCGTCCACTTTCTCACCGTTCACGGTGATGCCGGCAGCCGAGACGGCTTCCACTTTGCCGTGAAAAGCGAAAGCCTTTTTCGCGGGCGCGGACTGCCCGAGGCAAGCGGCCGCAACCAGTAACGCCAAACCCGCAACCGCGGCTAATCGATGTAAATGTTTCATCGTCCCCAATAGTCAGTATAAGAAACGCGCCGCCGGTTTGAGATGCCTGCGTCAATTTGCCGCGTTGTCGCGGGGTGGCTTGCACCCTTAAACTGCAATCGATGACGAAGTTGGGCATTATGTTTCTTTTACTCGTTCCGGCCCTCAGTGCCGCGACGGGCAATCTCCGCGGGATCGTGCACGATCCACAGCATCGTCCCCTGCCGGGAGCTCAGGTGACGATACATGGCCCGGATGGGGCGCCCGCAAAAACTCTGGCATCCGACGCCAATGGCGAATTTCAGATCGACAACCTCCCCGATGGCGCATACACCGTGGATATCTCCGCGCAGGGTTTCCGGCCATTCGAACAGAACGTGGGCGTGGCCGCGGATAAGTCGCCCATCCTGCACTTTCAGCTGGAAATCGCTCCGGTAAATTCGAGCGTCGAGGTTTCCGATGCGAGCAGCCGTTTGAACCCGCGGACGTCCACGGTTCAAACCATGGTTTCGCCGGAGGAAATCGCTCAGACCCCCGGGGCGGATCGAACCAACAGCCTCGCGATGATCACCGATTTCACGCCAGGCGCTTACATGGTTCACGACATGCTTCACATGCGCGGCGGCCATCAGGTGAACTGGTTTTTCGACGGCATCCCGGTGGTGAATACCAATATCGCGGCCAATGTTGCGCCGCTCATCAACCCCAAAGACGTGGAGGAACTGGAAGTCCAGCGCGGAGGCTTTTCCAGTGAGTACGGAGACCGCACGTATGGTTTTCTCAACGTCGTGACGCCCTCCGGCTTCGAGCGCAACAACGAGGCCAACCTGATCGTGTCCGCCGGCAATTTCCATTCCACCGACGATCAGATCAATATAGGGAGCCACACGGAGCGCTTTGCCTACTACGCCAGCGTGGATGGCAATCGCTCGGACCTCGGACTGTCGCCGCCGGTTTCGCAGATCATTCACGCTCAGTCGAGCGGCGTGGGCGGGTTTCTTTCGCTGCTCTACAATCCCGACGCGAAGGACCAGCTTCGCTGGATCGCATCTCTGCGCGATGCCCACTATCAGATTCCCAATACGCCGGACGATCAGGCCGCGGATGTACGGGATCTGGATCTCGAAAAAGATTACCTCGGGGGCTTTAACTGGACACACAGCGTGTCCGACGGCGTAACGTTTACGCTCTCCCCCTATTACCACTTCAACAACGCCCAATACATCGGCGGACCGCAAGACACCCCGTTCATTCTCAACGACAATACCCGTTCGAATTACGCCGGAGTCCGTTCCGTATTTCAGATGCAGAAAAAGCGGAACG